>Ga0310690_10009907_pt1 | contig 11917 bp, 9 predicted proteins | sample AusTroGonzalo_MG_2_FD_207661 | JGI IMG/M metagenome (GOLD analysis project Ga0310690, IMG submission 207661) | Bovine rumen microbial communities from tropical cattle in Woodstock, Queensland, Australia - Gonzalo_04 (v2) (version 2) | ecosystem: Host-associated > Mammals > Digestive system >...
GCATTATCCGACGGCAGGCTCAGCAAGGAACATCTGAACGAAGCCTATGAGCGTGTTAAGACCTTCGCACAGAAATATACCGCACGTCCTAAAGTTACCGATGACGAGGCTGAGGAGATAATCGAATTCGGTGACAGGGTAGCATATGAAGCTGCTGTTCAGGGGATCGTATTGCTTGTGAATAACGGAGTATTCCCGTTAAACGGAATGGAAAAGATAATCCTTTATGGAAGCGATAAGCTCCTGACATGCGGTAAGGGCAGCGCCCAGGTATTTACAGACAGGAACAGGGATCTCGGAAAGGCTTTCCCCGTCGTTTATTACGGAGAAGATGAGATATATTCCAATGAGCCTATGTCGGTGGCGGTGGTTATCTGTTCCATGGAATCTGCCGAAGGCTCTGACCGAAAGGACTCAAAGCTTCCCGAAGATACAGTGAGAGTACTTGATAAGCTTATTGCCGTAAAGCATAACTCACTGCTGTCCGGCAGGATATGTCTTGTCCTTAATACTCCCGGGCCGGTGGAGCTCGGAAAATATATTAATGAGCTCGATGCGATATTTGTTACATATTATCCGGGGATGCAGGGTGCGGCAGCGCTTGTGGATCTTATGTACGGCACGAGAAATCCTTCGGGAAAGCTTACATGCACCTGGCCCGTTAAATATGAGGATACTCCCTCGTTTCTTCATTATCCCGAAGGCGATACGTCTTATTACGGCGAGGGTATATTCGTCGGCTACAGAGGTTATGACATCAGGAAGATCAAACCGCAGTTCGCGTTCGGATACGGCCTGTCCTATACGACATTTGACATCGGCGATTATGCCATTAAGAGCAGTGAGATAACTGTCGGCGAAGAAGTTTCCGTTACTTTCGCCATAGAGAATACAGGCGAAGCAGAGGGCGCCGAGACTGTTCAGCTCTATGTCGGGCAGGAAGGATCCTCGATCAGGAAGCCGGTGAAGGAGCTTCGTGCTTTCGGCAAGTATTACTTAAAGCCCGGTCAGAAAGTAACCGGAGAATTAAGGTTCAGTACATATGATCTGAGATCCTGGGATGAGGAACTCGGGCGGTTCGCGGCTGAGGACGGAATCTACGCGGTATATATCGGAACGTCGTCTGAGAATGCTCAAAAAGTGCTGTTTTTCAGACTTAAAGGCGGAGATCTCGGGTACCGTCCGGGTATACATTCCTATGTGATAAGACTCAAGGATTTTCCGGTGCTCTATCAGGTCCTTAAGGAGGATATAGTAAGGCACGGATTTGATATCGCGGTGCTTATCGACGCCGAGCGGTACACACCTTATATGAGGATCGACGAGCTCTATCCGGAGGCAGAAGTTCTGACGGAGTTTATAAGTGCCTGCGCAGGGGAATAATTGCCCTATAAATGCCTTGATCGTGATTTGTGTAATAATCTGCTTATTCTGTTATAATTAACGTAACTATGCTTAGTTGAAAGTGAGATACGTTAATGAAAGTCGTGATCCTTGCGGGCGGATTTGGTACGCGAATCAGTGAAGAGAGCGTTCTTAAGCCCAAGCCGATGGTCGAGATATGCGGAAAGCCCATACTCTGGCATATCATGAAATACTATTCCTCATTTGGTTTCAATGATTTTGTAATCTGCTGCGGCTACAAGCAGTATGTGATCAAGGAATGGTTCGCGGATTATTATCTCCATACATCGGACGTGACATTCGACTTTACGGCCGAGAATAAAATGATCGTTCATTCTACTCATACGGAGCCCTGGAAGGTTACTCTCGTGGATACGGGACTTAATACCATGACAGGCGGACGAATCAAGAGAATAAAGAAGTTTACGGACGGCGAGCCCTTTATGCTTACATACGGAGACGGTGTCTGTAATGTAAATATCGATGAGCTCCTGAAGTTTCATAAGGAGCACGGAAAGATCGCTACGATCACATCCGTAAATGTCGGCCAGCAGTTCGGCTGTCTGGATCTTACTTCTGACGGAAGTGTTACGAAGTTCCGTGAGAAGAGCGATTCCGACGGAGCCATGATCAACGCCGGCTACATGGTTATGAATCCCGAGATCTTCGATTATATCGAGGATGATTCCACTATATTCGAGAAGAAGCCTCTGGAAAGACTTGCCTCTGAAGGACAGCTTAAGGCTTTTGTACATAACGGGTTCTGGAAGTGTATGGATACCAAGAGAGACAAGGAAAAGCTCGAGTCTCTGATCGAATCCGGCGAAGCTCCCTGGATCGTCTGGGAGGAATGATCTCGCATGAATCTCGATCTTAAGTTTTTTGAGGGAAAGAAAGTCTTTCTCACGGGTCACACGGGTTTTAAGGGCACATGGATGAGCCGCATTCTCATAAATGCAGGTGCGATCCTTACGGGTTATTCATTAGCTCCCAATACAGACCCTGACCTTTTTTCCATGGCTGATGTTGAAGATAAGATGACTTCCGTCATCGGTGATATCCGTGATCTTGAAAGCCTTTGGAACGCATTCTCCAAGGCGGATCCGGAGATTGTTATCCATATGGCGGCGCAGCCTATCGTAAGAGATTCCTACAAGGATCCCGTCTACACATATGAGACGAATGTCATGGGTACGGTAAATATCCTCGAGTGTGTCAGAAGATCTTCATCCGTTAAGTCATTCCTGAATGTTACGACTGACAAGGTCTATAAGAACCGCGAATGGGAATGGGGCTACAGGGAAGACGAAATGCTCGACGGCTATGATCCCTACTCCAACAGTAAGTCATGCAGCGAGCTTGTTACCCACAGCTACAGATCTTCCTTCTTTAAGGAGGGAGAATATCCCGCGATTTCAACAGCCAGGGCAGGTAATGTAATAGGCGGCGGTGATTTCGCGAATGACAGAATTATTCCCGACTGCGTAAGAGCAGCTAAGAAGGGTGAAGACATTATTGTCAGGAATCCTTACTCCACGAGACCTTATCAGCATGTATTGGAGCCCGTTACGGCATATCTCATGATCGTAAAAGCCCAGTATGAAGACCCGGCGCTTGCATCGTGGTATAATGTCGGTCCTGATGACTGCGACTGCGTTACTACGGGCGACATCGTCGATATGTTCTGCGATAAGTGGGGCAACATAAAGAGAGTAGACAGGATCGATCCGAATGCTCCTCATGAAGCTAACTTCCTTAAGCTTGATTCGAGCAAGCTCAAGAAGACCTTCGGATGGAGGCCTACATGGCACATAGATGAGACTGTTGACCGTATATGCGAATGGAACAGAGTCTGGTTCGACGGCGGAAATATCCCCGCGATAATGGATAAGCAAATCAATGATTTCTTAGGAGAATAAAGAAGATGTTTGAGAACATGACTGAAGAGCAGGCAAGAGCCAAGATCCTGGAGATGGTATCGGAGTATTGTGACTCCTACCATAAGACGGCTCCTTATAAGGAAGGCGACCGTATTCCTTATGCAAGAAGAGTGTATGATCACGAAGAAATGGTAAACCTCGTAGATTCATCTCTCGAGTTCTGGCTCACTGCAGGAAGATATACGGACAAGTTCGAGAAGGCTTTCGCCGAGTATCTCGGTGTTAAGTTCTGCTCCCTTGTTAATTCCGGTTCATCCGCTAACCTTGGAGCATTCATGGCTCTGACAAGCCCGCTTCTTAAGGAGAGAGCAATAAAGAGAGGCGATGAGGTAATCACCGTAGCAGCAGGATTCCCTACGACGGTTACTCCCATGATCCAGTTCGGTGCGGTCCCCGTATTCGTAGACGTTACGATCCCTCAGTACAATATCGACGTTACAAAGCTCGAGGACGCTCTGTCTCCTAAGACAAAGGCAGTCATGATCGCCCATACGCTCGGTAATCCTTTCGACCTCAAGGCGGTAAAGGAATTCTGTGATAAGCATAACCTCTGGCTCGTAGAAGATAACTGCGATGCATTAGGTTCCAAGTATACGATCGACGGCGAGGAGAAGTTCACCGGCACTATCGGTGACATCGGAACGTCTTCCTTCTATCCTCCTCATCACATGACTATGGGTGAAGGCGGTGCCATCTATACGAATAACCCGATCCTTCACAGAGCCATCCGTTCCATGAGAGACTGGGGCCGTGACTGTATCTGCCCTTCAGGTGTGGATAATTTCTGCGGACACAGATTTGACAAGCAATACGGTGAGCTTCCTCTCGGATATGACCACAAGTATGTATATTCACACTTCGGTTATAACCTTAAGGCTACTGATCTTCAGGCTGCCGTAGGATGTGCACAGATCGTGAAATTCCCTTCTTTCGTAGAGAGAAGAAGACATAATTTCGACAGACTTAAGGCAGCTCTTGCAGGTACGGAAGATAAGCTTATCCTTCCTGAAGCCTGTGAGAATTCACGTCCTTCATGGTTCGGCTTCCTTATCACATGTAAGGAAGGCGTAGACTCCGTTAAGGTTGTTGACTATATCGAGAAGCAGGGCGTTCAGACCAGAAGACTCTTTGCAGGTAACCTCACAAAGCACCCCTGCTTTGACGAGATGAGAGCAACAGGCGAAGGCTATAGGGTAGTAGGCGAGCTTACGAATACCGACAGGATCATGAACGATACATTCTGGGTAGGCGTATATCCCGGAATGACTGACGAGATGATCGACTACATGGCAAAGACCATAAAGGAAGCAGTGGAGCAGTAAGATCAGATGAAGAAGAGTATCGGAACTAAGATCTGGGAGATCTTCGAGAGATTTGTGCTGTTCTGCTTAAGGCTTATCCTTAAGCCCGTTAAGAAGACCCTGACTCCCGCTCAGGAGCAGGCATTCATGCAGTTCGTTAAGTTCGCACTCGTGGGCGTAACGAATACCTGTATGAGTACGTTTATCTATTGGCTTGTAATGCTTTGCCTCGATAAGATTGGAGGCTTTGAGGGAGTAGACATTTTTATTGCCAATACAATTGCGTTTATTCTTTCCGTTCTATGGTCATATATGCTTAACAGTAAGCTCGTTTTCAAGGAAAAAGAAGACGGCGAGAAGAGAGTCTGGTGGAAGACTCTTCTTAAGACATATGCAGCATACGCATTTACCGGATTGGGATTGAATAACCTTTTATCATATGTTTGGGTTGCTTTGCTGGGGATCAATAAGTATATTGCCCCGCTTATCAACCTGGTGATCAGTGTGCCTATCAATTATATAATGAATAAGTTTTGGGCTTTCAGACAGAAGGATAAGGAGCCCGCTCAGATAGAAGAGAAGCCTGATCCCGACACGGAGCTTAACGATGTCTGATATCAAAAGAGCAGTAGTTACCGGATCCACGGGTATGCTCGGGATCGCCACGACCAGAAGACTTCTTGAGGAAGGCTATGAGGTCATTGCGGTTGCAAGACCGGGCTCTTCGCGTCTCGGTAATATCCCGTCTGACGATCGCATCACGGTAGTTGAACTTGCACTTGAAGATATTTCCTATCTTCCTTCCGACCTTAAGGAAGCGAGGATAGATCATGCCGATCTGTTCTTCCACTTCGCATGGGACGGTACATACGGCGATTCGCGAAATGACTGCGATATCCAGCTGTCAAATATCAGGGCATCTATAGATGCCGTAAGGGCAGCATCCGAGCTCGGCTGTAAGGCATTCCTCGGCGCCGGTTCACAGGCTGAATACGGCAGGGTAAAGGACGGCACGAAGCTCGCTCCCGAGACCCCCTGCAATCCCGAGAACGGCTACGGCATCGCTAAGCTTGCCGCTGGTCAGCTCACGCGTCTTGAGGCAGGAAGGCTCGGAATAAAGCACATCTGGGTCAGGATATTAAGCACATTCGGACCTTTCGACGGCTCTCAGACAATGGTCATGAGCGGCATCGCCAAGATGGCGGCAGGTCAGAAGGCTTCATATACCAAGGGCGAGCAGATGTGGGATTATCTCTACTGCAAGGATGCTGCTAATGCATTCTACCTTGCCGCGACGAAGGGCAGGGACAAGAGTGTCTATACGATCGGTTCGGGCAATGTCCGACCGCTCAGGGAATATATCACTGCGATAAGGGATGCGGTCGACCCCGCTCTCGATATCGGATTCGGGGAAGTCGATTACTACCCCGGGCAGGTAATGTACCTGTGTGCGGATATCTCTTCCCTTACGGAAGATACGGGATTTGCCCCGAAGTATTCTTTCGAAGAGGGAATAAGAGAGACCGTTAAGTGGTTCAAGGAGGAAAGATCTTAAATGAAGAAGATAAGCATACTGATACCCTGTTATAACGAGGAACTCAATGTAGAGCCCATGGCGCAGGCATTGACTGAGATGTTTGCGAAGGATCTTCCGAATTACGACTACGAGATCCTTTTTATAGATAATGATTCCAAGGATCTGACACGTCCCAAGCTTCGCAAGCTCTGTGAAGGCGATAAGCATATCAAGGCGATCTTTAATGCGAAGAATTTCGGTCAGTTCAATTCGCCGTATTACGGTATCCTTCAGACGACAGGTGATTGTACGGTATCCATGGTTTGTGATTTCCAGGATCCTATTGAGCTGATCCCCAAGTATGTACACGAGTGGGAGAACGGCTATAAGATCGTTATCGGTATCAAGACTTCGAGTAAAGAGAGCAAGATCATGTATTTCCTGAGATCCTGCTACTATAAGCTTATAAAGAAGTTTTCTGATGTAGAGCAGATCGAGCATTTTACGGGCTCAGGTCTTTACGATAAGGAGTTCGTACAGGTACTTCGTGATCTTAATGATCCCAAGCCTTTCCTCAGAGGTATCGTTGCCGAGCTCGGATACGAGCGTAAGGAGATCCCTTATGAGCAGCCCCAGAGAAGAGCAGGCAAGACAAGCAATAATTTCTACCGCCTTTACGATGCGGCCATGCTGTCGATCACGTCATATACCAAGGTCGGACTCCGTATCGCGACCATCGGAGGCGCAATACTTTCCGGTTTTTCTCTCTTAGCCGCTTTCGTATACCTTATCCTTAAGCTGTGCATGTGGGATGAGTTCCCTGCAGGTATGGCTCCCGTAGTTATCGGTATGTTCGTATTAGGATCCGTTCAGCTGTTCTTCATCGGACTTCTCGGTGAATATATCCTTAATATCAATGACCGTGTAATGAACAGACCTCTCGTCGTAGAAGCTGAGAGGATCAATTTCGACAATGAGGAGAAGAAGACATCCGATGCCGAATAAGTCACTTCTCAGCAAAGACAGAATAAATAAGATGCATATCTTTTTTGCCGTATTCCTCGGCATGTATCTTTTGTATCTTGTTTTCTATCATGTAAGGGTCAATATCCAGGGAATGGAATATCCGTGCGCAAGATTCCTCTTCTTCCCCCAGGATAAATATAAGGATTTTGCTACGATAAACCATGCGATCAAGGACTTGAATCCCTACATTTCAAGACTCAGCAATTATCCGCCGCTTATCCTTACTTTCGCGATCATATTCTCGAAGATGGGGGATTATTCTCCCTATGATGCGACTACACTGCAGGACGCATTTAACGATCCTGCGATCTGGAGATCTTTTGTGATCTTTATCGCACTTTACTGTGTGGCTGTAGTCGTATGCTGTATCGTTTATGCATATAAGGTTCTCAGGAAGAATGGCGAGAGCCGTATTTCTTATAAGGTCAGAGCATATATTGCATATTTTATTCTGGGAGTAATGTTCCTTGTAAGTGCTCCGTCTCTTTATGATATCGACAGAGGTAATTATCTCGTCGTATCGATCGTTCTTTATATTATGTGGGCGATAGCCGAGCAGGAGAGTCCTGAAAGTAACTGGGGGCCGGTATTCGCCGCCTTATGCGCTGCGACCAAGATATATCCGGTATATATTCTTGGAGTATATTTCTTCGATAAGAGATTTAAGAAACTCATCGTGGCAGTCATTACGGGTGCGGTAACTACTCTTGTACCCATTTTCTTCTTTAAGGGAAGTTATCTTGATAATGTTTATTATTTCGCAAGAGGCGTCGGCGGATTCGGTGTCGGTGTTAATGCCGGATACTTTACGGTCGGTCTGTCGGGCGCTCTTATCTATATCTACAGAGCATTCGATATACCGGTAGATACAAAAGTTACGCATATTATCTGGCTTGTGGCGGGAATAGTTATATCTCTTGTCGGATTTAAGCTTGCGTCTAAAGATGATAAGCTCTGGAGAAAACTCCTTGTGGTTACCGCCATGATGAACTTCCTGACTCCGAATGCATATCTTTACCAGACGTCTTATCTGTTCGGACCGATCCTTCTGATGCTCTCGGATAAGGAGAAGATCACGAAGAAGGATATTCCGTACGTGATCATGTCTGCAGTGTTGCTTGTACCTAAGCCGTATGCATATCTTCATCAGCAGACGGATCCGACGCTTCCGAACGAGTGGAACTATATGAACTGCGCGATAATAATCGATGCGGGGCTGTATCTTCTGATGATAATCCTGTACTTCGCTCAGAGGTTCAGGGAGAACAGAGAGCTTAAGATCAAGGAGGTCAAGGCATCCTGATCTCATGCGAAAGAAGAACGAGACACTTATCCTGATACTTTATATATGTACCGCAGCCGTATGTGCGGCGCTAATGTATTCCTTGAGATTCTCGTTCTTATCCTGCAGTGATTCCGTATCGGAATTTGTTTACGGTCGAATTTACAGTTTCAAATATGCCTATGACAGAGCACTTAATTTCAGCCTTCAAAGAGGAAGATTCGGACTTCTTTTCCCTCTGGTCGTAGCTTTGAGATTTAAGATCCTGGGAACAGGATCACCTCTGGCGGCATGGGCTCTTCAGCATATACCGATAGCAATTAATGTTCTTCTTATAAGCATTATCATCGGGAAGAAAGCCGGCAGGGAATATGGAGCGGCTTATGCTCTTTTCTTTGCCTGCCTGCTTCAGGTTAACGGATGGCACAGCCTGATCACATGCTATCCCCTGGATTTCATGTATGGTCTGACACTTGCCGTTCTGGGCTTTGTTCTGTTCAGCAAGTCGCTTAAATCCGCCGGCAGGGGACGGACGGTTTTACTTAGGATCATAAGTGCGATCCTGTTTTATGAATCAATGCAGACATACGAAGCATTTCTTATGCTGTCTCTTGTCTACGGATGGCTTTCAATATTTTATGCCCTACGCCATACAGAGAACAGAAAAGATCTCGGTAAACTGGCGAAAACGGTTTTTGCACCGCTGGCATTTCATATTTTGATCGCGGTTATATTCATATGTCTGCGCGTATATGTATATGATCATCCCGTAGTCCCGACGGATGACGGTGTTCTGGATCTGAGAAGCACCGGAAGCGCCAAGGGGTTCATTGTAACTCTCGGAGCTTTCTCCGGCGGAATGTTTCCTATGGCCGATATAATCCATCCGAGGGTAAGAAGCGGCATTTCGGAATACCCGATGACATTTATTCAGCTTCTTATATCGATAGTAGCGGGTATCGGGTTCTTCTCGTTTTTTCTTCGTGCCGGGAACTGTAAAGAGACCGATGAGGAGCGCACCGAAAATAATGATTCACTTGTGGCAATAGGAGTCTCAGGTCTTATCACGGCTGTATTCTTCCCCGTAATTCATGCTCTTACCGGCGTGTATCAGGGCTGGGTCACAGAAGGTCATCAGTTCGGATATGTTCCGACGACGATATCATACTTCGGATGGATAGCTTTTATTGTATGTTCCCTCTCACTTCTCATAAGAAGGCGAAAGAAAACCGGCAGGATCGCAGCCGTAACGGCAGCTGCTGTCTTCGCGGCGCTGACGCTCATCACTTTCGGAATTAATAATGCTTTAAGGGAAGAAAAGATAGGCCCGACTAATATCTCATATTCTTATAAGGCACAGGCTTTTTATGCCGTGGCATGTGACGGGGTTTGCCCGGAAAACGGATTTGATGTCGTATTTATCCCCGACTTTGAAGGGGTACACGATACACTGATGTTTAATGAGATCATTTTACGGTATGAGTGGGACGGAGAATATCAGGTTACACCGATAAAGTCCGGCGAGGAGTTCAGAAACGGATATGATTCCTATGAAAATCCGGGGGTCATAAGATATGACTACGATTCCGACACAGGTATAGTATGTTCCGTAGACTCGATTGCCGAGGGAAATTACATGACAAACGGAAATATCAGGGTAGTAAGTGCTCACGGAGGGCATTATTCCATAGCATATACGGAGTATGACGGAGAATCGAAGCGGTACGAGTTCGATCTTAAGCCATATGAGGGAATAACCTTTGAAAATAATGAGGATGTACTTGCTTATTCAATAGATATTACAAGAAGATAGACATTCAAGTGTGTTATAATGCTTGACAGCAAAGAAACGGGGAGTAAGAAGGATGAAGAATTCCATTAAAAAGACAGCAGTATCAATAGTATCCGCCTTTATACTTATTTCGGCGACGGCGTGCGGCAACGAGCAGCAGGCACCGAGTGAGACAACGCTCCTTCCCGGAGAGACTACGGCGCCGACTGTTGATTTTTCCAGTTACAATTTTGAAACGATGTACGGAACCCAGGTGATCAATTATCTGGATCATCAGTATTATTTCGACGGTCAGGCTATTCCGCTGGCAGAGTCAAACTTCTACTTTATCGAGGCCCTGAAGGATTTAAGCCAGATGGCATCATACGGCATGTATCCGATGACGTCCGAGGGCTGGCTTGATCTTAGTGCCGAAGTAAACGGAGAGATTCCCGGTGCCGAGTCAGGCAAGGTATATGCTACATATGGTGATTTCTATGTAGAATACGCCGAGGGGATGCTTGAGAATGCATATATAGTCAATGCTCTTGCTGCTGAAGACGGACTTACGCTTCCCGATGAAACAGTAACTATAATCAATGATACGATAAGCGTGGATTTTGCTAATGCTGCAGCCCAGGGCGGCTACACACTTGACCAGTATCTACAGCTTTTCTATGGTGAAAGCTGTGATGAAGCGACTATGAGGGATATCATGTATCGCTACAAGCTCGCTGATCTGTATACTACGACTTATTGTGAAAACTATGAGTATGATGAAGAGGATATCATGGTTCCTAATGTAAGATATGCTCTTTTCTATGCTCCCGAAGGTTCAACTGATGAAGAGCTTGCGGCACAGGAAGCACTTGCAAATGAGCTGAAGGACGACAGCGTAGATCTTGAGGGGAATCCCGATCTTGATCAGTTTGAGCTTCACGGTGTATTGAGCGAGAGACAGTATCAGAATGGTGAAGACGGATGCTATCAGTACGGTGAGATACCCGTCGAAGCAGGACAGGTGGTTCCCGCATTCGAAGAATGGTCATATGCCGAAGAGAGAGAAGAAGGCGATATCGACGTGATATACGCACCCGAATACGGCTACTTTGTAGTAGGATATCTCGGCCTGACAGAAGTATCCCAGTCGACCAAGGATCAGATTGCTTTTACTGCACTCTCTGATTACATCAAGGGAATAATCGATGATAATACTTATAGTTTCTATGGCGAAGGTGAGTTTACTACTCCGGATCCCGTAGCGCCGGCTTCTACGGAGCCCTTGACGGAAGAGAGCGCTTCAGAGTCTCAGACTCAGGGTCAGACTCTGGATCAGTCTCAGCTGGCACCCAAGAAGATAGATCCCAAGGAGCTTGTAGTTACGATCCTTGCAGGCATCGGCGGAATCGCCGTTGTCGGAGGAATCGTATACGGCATCAGCAGGCTTATTAAGAAGGGTGCCGATAAGACTCTTGAGATATCTGAATCTTTATCTGATGAGGATGAAGATGAGGATCTGACTGCAGCTGACGGTACAGGGGATCTGACAGACGACGATATCATCGATAACGAATAATAACGTATAACCCGACAGGCAGGAGAGCAGATGTTATGAAGGAACTTATCAGGAAGACGGCAGCAACGGTTATATCGACAACATTATTGTTTTCGGCAGCA
>Ga0310690_10009908_pt1 | contig 11917 bp, 10 predicted proteins | sample AusTroGonzalo_MG_2_FD_207661 | JGI IMG/M metagenome (GOLD analysis project Ga0310690, IMG submission 207661) | Bovine rumen microbial communities from tropical cattle in Woodstock, Queensland, Australia - Gonzalo_04 (v2) (version 2) | ecosystem: Host-associated > Mammals > Digestive system >...
TCTACAAAACGGGACATGAATATAAATATTGTGTGAAACAGCCATGCCGGAATAATAATTCCGATAAAAACAAAATTCAACATAAACAAACACTTTACTTGAAAATATTTTTTATGCTATAATAGGTCGAAGAAAGGGATATGAAAAAGAATTCTTTGTTTTTTTTATGCGCTTTTGTGCCCCATTTGGTGTATGCTGCATCGAATGAGGGTGTACCGTCTTATTATGCCGATACTGGGTATCCAAACGCAAATCAGATTGGATATGGGAAATATCAAAACTATGGATATTCACAATATGTTGGTCCATCTGGTCAAAAACAGGTTATTGGTTCACAACAATATTCTTATTTGATTCCACACCAAGAACAAACAATTGTTTTCGAATCCCCAACATACGAAAAACGTGGTGCAAAGACAACTAATGGTATTGCAAAACCAACAAATGAACACAATACAACTATATATGGTGGATATTCACGACGTTTCGCAGATTTTGAATTTAAAACTGGCGTAAATTCTATCTTGGAATGGGACGACATGTTGTTTAATGAATTAAATGTCGGGGTGAAACACGTTTTTGATATACGCGGTTTTGATTTGGCGGTTTATGGCGATTATACCTATGGCAGGATGTCAGGTGGGGGACTTTCCATGGACTATGACTTGGAACCATATGATTATTCTGTTCCAACCGAAGGCATATTTACTATTTCAATGGGTGACCAAAGCGGATATACACACAAATTTAAATTGGGTATGTCTGCACATCATATTTGGAATTTGGGCGGTTGGAAATTAAGTCCGCATGTCGGATATGAAGTTTTCAAACACAATTTGAAAATGTCCAATCATCTGTATCCGAACCCTGGGGTTTATTTGCCGTTGATGACAAACACTGGCGATTATGTGTTTGGCGACGTGGAGGGCAATTATTTCGCGGTTAGCACAAATACAGAAGTTCCGGACGACATCGGTTTATACCAGGTTTGTATGGGGCCCGAAGATATCAAAGTTGTTCTGGCTTCATCTGGCGGAACAAGTATTGATGGTTATTTATACCCGCTTGGAACATCTTTGACAACAGTGGATTATTCTTCAAGTATGGGCACTTTACCATGGGGGGTTGCCGAAGGTGAATGTGTTGTTATTGGTGGTGACGGTGTTATAAAGGTCAGTGGCACTACGCATATATACAACACGACTTGGAGTGGTTTTTATTTAGGGCTTGAGGCGGAAAAACAAATGACTTTGGCAGATAAACTTCGTTTTTATGTCCAGGTCAGTATGCCAAAATATTCGTCCGAGGGCACATGGCCCAATCGTGATGATTGGCAACAACACCCGAGTTTCTTGGACGAAGGTGACAATGGTGCTTTTTCTTATGAGGCAGAATTGGAATACACATATCAACTGTCTGACCGCATGCAATTGTCATTAAAGGCCGATACAAACTATTTCCACATTGGGAAAATCCCTGGCGAATTGTATGTCGCTGAATCAGTAATATATTACGAAGATGAGGCCAACCCAGGAAACTGGATTGCGGAAACGGTGCCGGCATATACCGAACACATCTCTGAATCATTGAAGGAAGGCACGTGGCGATCTTTTGGTTTGTATCTTGGGTTAAAGTATTCTTTTTAATCAATGTGGGGTAGTATGAATTATAAATTGCCGATATTTTGTGGTTTATTTTTTATGTCGGTTGTTGGTACAGCATGCGCGGAACGTGGTTCTTTTGATTTAGACAGATGGGACAGTGTTATTCAAAATATTCGAAACAAAGCAATCACAGAAAACATCAGTTATTCAGTTATTGATTCCGCATTGAAATCTCCTGTCTTTATTCCGGGTATTGTTAAATCAGATAGAAATCAATCTGAATTTAAATTGACTTTGGAACAATATTTGAATCGCACCGTAAGCGATGAACGTATCAAAAGTGGGAAAAAACAACGTGCTACTTATCCAACATTGTTATCACATGTTGAAAACACGTATGGTGTGCCACGTGATGTTATATTGGCCTTTTGGGGTATGGAATCCAATTACGGAACAAATAAATCAAAATATCAGTTAACAAACGCATTTATAACACTTATTTATGAAGGAAGACGTGAAGAATTTTTTTCAAAACAATTAATTGCGTTGATGAAAATTGCGGATAAAAATAAATTATCCATAACCAGTATTCATGGCTCTTGGGCTGGCGCGATGGGACACTTTCAATTTATACCAACAACATTGGCACAATATGGTGCTGACGGTAACGGCGACAATCGCATAGATATCATAAATAACATAAGTGACGCGATGTACAGTGCCGGAAATTACCTGAATAAATTAGGTTGGAATCAAAATGAACCAGTCGCGGTCAAGGTTATTTTGCCTGCTGATTTTGATAAAGATTTATTAAATGGTGATACAAAAAAAACTTTGACAGAATGGACGCAAATGGGTGTGATGCAAATGGACGGAACACCTGTTGAACCTGGCGATACAGTTGTTGGTTTGGTTGCAGATACAAAAAACATCGGCAAAGAAGTTTTGGAAACATCCGAAGACTCTGATGTTGCACCTGTCCCTGTGATAAAGGCATATTTAACATATCCAAATTTTTACAGGGTTAAAAAATGGAATAATTCATCGTGGTATGCGATTGCAATATCTGAATTATCCGATAAATTGAAATAGAAAAAATTTTTTCTCTTACATAAAAAATTGTAAAAGTCCAGCAAAAATAAAAACGATTGCTTATGAAGTTTTTCTTTGGTATTATTATTTGTATTAACACATTAAGGATTTTATTATGGCTATAAAAGTTCGTGATTTCGAAGTTCGATTAACGAGAAATAAAGAAGAGCGCAAGCAAGTGCGCCAATTACGTTATGAGGTTTTCTGTTTGGAAGAAAATGCATCTGCAACCGAAGAACAAAAAAATCTTGGCGAAGAATATGATTCTTATGATACATATGCCGATTATATGGCGGTGTTCCATAATGGAAAGATAGTTGGAACATATCGTATTATTGATCGGGACGCCGCGGAAAAAATGGGCGGCTTTTATACAGAAAGCGAATTTAATATTTCCAAGATTAAAAAAGTTAATGGCAATATCGCAGAAATGTCACGTGCTTGCGTAAAAATGGATTATCGTGAAAACGGTTTGGTTATGCGACTTCTTTGGGCGGGACTTTGCGAATATGTTGTAAAGCGCAAGGTTGTAATTTTATTTGGTGTGCCGTCCTTTGTTGGAACCAATCCTGCACAATCGGCACAGGCATTGTCGTATCTTTATTATAACTGTTTATCACCATCTCATTTGCGCGCTACGGTATTAAAAGAAAATCTGGACCCAAGTGTGAATCCAGGTATGACACAAATGAATATTTTACCACGTGCCTTTGTTGATGAAGATGAGGCGAAAAAACAAATGACACCGTTGATAAAGGGGTATTTGCGTCTTGGCGCATCTTTTGGTCGTGGTGTGTTTATTGATAAACCTTTTGGAACGTATGACGTATTCGTTTTGGTTCAAACAAAAAACATCGATAAAACATATCAAAAACATTTCACAGGATCTGAAAATACATTCGATGGATTGGGGATAAAGGAAGGGCCACTTCATATGTTAACCCGCATAGTAATGTCGCCTATTACTGGAACGGCCAAGGCTATACGTGCTTTCGGCGAATTGTTTATGCGTGAAGATGCTGATGATATCGAATACATTGACAAGGAAGAAGCCGACGAAGGAAACAATCAATAATGAAAATCCGTAAACAAAATATTTTTAATACATCAATCACTTTTATTTGGTTCATCCTTGCATGGTTGTTGGTATTTGTAAATGCTTTTGTTTTATTGTTTATCCCAAAGGGCAAAGCATCTGTGAAATATATGCGATTTTTTATGCGTCAATTTAACTTTATGACACGTGTAAAGTTCAAGGTGAAGGGTAAGTTATCAACAAAACGCCCACTTCTTTGTGTATGCAATCATATTTCTGTTTTTGAATTGGCAACCATACCGGTTGCATTGGGCGGCTCTTTTTTTGGCAAGAAAGAAATCGGTGAATGGCCTTTGGTTGGTTGGATTGCAAAAAAGTTTGGTGTGGTGTTTATTGACCGTCGCCCTTCACATGCTTTAGAGGTTTTGGATAAAATAAAAAATGAACTGGATCATGTTGACTATCCGATGTTCATTTTTCCCGAAGGGACATCAACAAACGGTGCATACGTAAAACAATTCAAAAGTTCCATGTTTGATATCGTGGAAAAGACCGGGATTACTGTGCAACCTGTGGTTATACACTATCGCTTAAAAGACGGCACAAAAATAAGTGATGAAGACATGGCAAATCATTTCGCGTATTTCAGCAACAGCAAAATGGATTGTGGTCCATATTGCAAGGTAGAACGCAGTGCATTTATGCAGATTTTTCACATAATGGTTTTGGGTGGTTTCTTGGTTGAAATTGAGGTCTTGCCCGTTCCCGATTTAGGGGGCAAAGACAGAAAACAAATTGCAGAAGAACTGCACGAAATAATTTCAAAAGAATATATGAAAAATAAATAATTAAATAAAAAAGAGTGGTATAAAAATGAAAACAGCAATAACTCCGACCAGAGCAGAAAATTTTAGTGAATGGTATCAAAATTTAATAACCGCGGCAGATTTGGCTGAGAATTCGCCCGTGCGCGGTTGTATGACGATAAAGCCATACGGTTGGGCAATTTGGGAATTGATGCGTGATGAAATGGACAAACGCATAAAGGCAAGTGGCGTATTAAACGCGAATTTCCCATTATTGATACCAATTAATTTCTTTAACAAAGAAGCAGAACATGTCGCAGGATTTGCCAAAGAGGCCGCAGTTGTCACACATTATCGTTTAAAAATGATTGATGGCGCACTTCAACCAGACCCAGATGCTAAATTAACAGAACCATATGTAATTCGTCCAACATCTGAAACGATTATTGGTGAAGCGATGGCGCGTTGGGTTCAATCTTATCGTGATTTGCCATTAAAATTAAATCAATGGGTAAATGTTATGCGTTGGGAAATGCGCCCAAGATTGTTTTTGCGTACCGCTGAATTTAATTGGCAAGAAGGACATAATGTTTTTGCCACGCATGAAGAAGCAAACGCGGATGCGCGTAAAATGCATAAAATGTATGCCGAATATATGGCGAACGTTTTGGCTATACCTGTTATAATGGGTGAAAAAACAGCCGAAGAAAGATTTGCTGGTGCTGACCATACCTATACCGTTGAACAAATTATGCAAGATGGTAAGGCATTACAAGCCGGAACATCACATGATTTGGGACAACATTTTGCAAAATCTTTTGGGATTCAATATTTGGGAACAGATGGCAAGTTAACACATGGTTGGACTACATCTTGGGGGACTTCGACCCGTATGATGGGTGGATTGTTTATGACACATTCTGATGATGATGGTTTGGTTTTGCCACCAATGGTCGCACCATATCAAATTGTTATTATTCCAATATCACGTACAGAAAATGAAAAAGAATTAAATGCTTATGCGAATGAACTTGGCGAAAAGTTGCGTGCAAAAGGTATTCGTGTATTGGTTGATGATACAGATGCACGCGCACCAGATAAAATGTGGAAATGGATAAAACGCGGTGTTCCATTACGTGTTGAAATAGGTGGCAGAGAAATGGAAGACGACACATTAACTGTAACGCGTCGTGATTTGGGCAAATCATCAAAAACAACTGTCGCAACAGAACACTTTATAGATGATGCACAAAATATGTTGAATACAATTCAACACGATATGTTGGTTGCTGTGGAAAAACGCAATAAAACAATGATTACTGATGTCGCTTCGTTGGACGAATTGGAAAAGGCTTTGGAATCTGGCAAAATTGGATTTTTCCGTATTAAATACGACCAAACTACAAACACAGAATTTGATGGTTTGATTGAAAAATATAAAATCAGCCGTCGTTGTTTAGACGATCAGGATCCAACATTTGTATTCGTCGCAAAATCATATTAAAAAATCGCCCAAACGGGCGATGTTTTGTTTATATTATTTTTTTATTTGGTTTTCTCTTTGTGTTCTTTTAATATCTGTCTTCTCAATTCTGTATACCTGCAATCTGTAAAATCCTTCTCTTCTAACAGCTTGATATTACTTTCTAACTCATTAATAGCACTGTGATCTTTCTTTTCCGCTTTCTTTAATTGATTTAATTCATTTTTCATTTTCCATTGTTCATTAGATAATATCTCGTTTTTTCTACAAGTGTCATTACACAATGCAACCGTACTCCAAACCCCACCAGCAGTCATAATACCACCTATGAGGATACCCCAAAAATATACTTGGATATCCGATTTGACATCTGGCGAAATATTAAGATTTTTTAAAAACTTTTTGTTCATGTTTTATGCCTTTGCTATATTGATATAGTATCAACATAATACATATATATATATTTGTCAAGAATAATTTTATAACTATGTTTAATTTTTACACGCCAACACTATATTATCTACCAATGTTTCCGTTGTTGCGCCACGTGAATTTAATATGACCATATTTTGCGCACCCATTATGAAACATGCCGGTTCCCAATTTCCCAACACCGACAAAGATTTAAATATCGCGTTGCCTGTATTTATATTATCCACAACAACAATGTCTGCGATTTCACCTGATAAATGTTTTTCGTGTCGAATATCTTTATCCAGCGCAACATCCAATTGTTCCAACCGAAGTGTTCCATCTGGAAATTCATTTTTATGTTGTTCCCACCACGCATACAACAATGGCGATAATTTAGTATTTGTATCGCCGCCCGCCGATATAAGTGATATAAACGGCGCGCGCGTTTTTCCAAAAACATGTCCAAACAGCGAAACCGCATTTTGCACGATGTGTGTTAATAACTTTTCATCAGGAAATGGGATACATGCCGCATCTGTTAAAATAAAAGGCGGACGCACACCCGATTTATCATAAAAGATTCCACAATGTGTTAAATAAAATTTCGCACCGTTCATCTGTTTTTTATTTATCGCAATCACGCGACGCAAAAAATCATCAGAATGAATATCACACTTCATCAAAATATATTCAGTATTTGAATCCGGCAATTCGTCCGATTCCAGCGCCACTTCCCAGCCGATTAAATCGGGACATTGTTGCATTGCTTTGTTTATTGCGTTTTCGTATTTTGCGGTCACTTCACCAAAACATAAAATTTTTTTCATCTTTACTTTCCTTCCTTGTAAAAAGAATCCTAGCAAAATATAAATGTTTTTATCAAATACTTTTTATGGTATAATATTGCCTGTAAAACATTGGGAGAGATTTATGAAGATAGCAATTATTGGTGTGGGGTCGGTCGGGTCTGCGATTGCGACCGCCGTTCAAAAAACAGGTCTGGTTCATGAAATAGTTTTGTTTGACCGCGACGGTATTCGCGCACGCGCCGCAGCCGAAGATTTGGGACACGCATCTGCTTTTTCATTTGATATAAAAATAAATGCAGCATCTAATTATCGCGCAATCCGTGGCAGCGATATAGTTATAATTGCAGCCGGTGCTAATCAAAAACCCGGTGAAACACGCATGGATTTATTACATAAAAATTCCGAAGTCATCAAAGATATCGTTCCACGCGTTATGGCAAATGTAGATAACAAAAATATAAAGTTGATTATTGTCACAAATCCATTGGACGTGATGGTTATGTTGGCACAAAAATTATCTAAATTACCACCGTCACGCGTTATCGGAACCGGAACAATGCTTGATTCTGCGCGTTTCAAGATTATTTTGTCGCGTCAATTTGGTATATCAACACGTTCAATAAATTCTTTTGTTTTGGGCGAACACGGTGATTCATCTGTTATAAATTGGTCTTCGGTTTGTATTGGTGGAATCGCTTTGGACGATTTTTGCAAGCAGGCAAAAATATCATTACCACAAACGACTCGCAATACAATTGAACATCGTGTAAAAAACGCAGCATACGAAATTATCCAAGGGCGCGGCGCAACATGGGACGGAATTGGTGCGGCTGTGATTGATTTATTACACGCAATCGTTAATGACGAAAGACGTATTTTAACTACATCGATTGTTGAAGGCGTTGGTCAAAGCGCGGTTGCGATGTCGCTGCCCCGCATAGTTGGTTCAAATGGCGTTATAATGACGTTGAATCCAAAAATGAATACAAATGAAAAAAATTCACTTCGCAAAAGTGCGAAAATAATCCGCAAAAATTTTGATTCCGTTTAAAAGAAATCAATCTTATGGCCACACATAAATCCTGTTGTTATATTTGAAAACGAATACACAGGATTTTTTTTATGAACAGAAATAATATAACTTTTCAAATTGGGGATAACGGTTGTCGCATATACGCAATATGTGACGGCAAACAAATTGGAAATTTATTTTTTGTTCGTTCTGGCGCAGACAAGATAATTATATCCGATGCTGAAATAGACGAAAATTATTCTGCAAAAGAAATCGAATTCTATCTGGTCCAAGAAATTATATCCATGGCACGAATCCAACATCGCAAGGTTATATCAATATGTCCATATATTTCCGACATATTTACACAACATCCGGAATTTGATGATGTTCGTATGTTGAACAATAACGGGCGCTAAGAAAAAGAATAACCGCCACAGAATGAATCTGTGGCGGGGCTCCCTTCCTTCCGCAATAACACGGAAACTGATATTATGCAGCCATACGGTTTGCAGATTTGCCTTCGGCATTATCTGCATCCATAATTTTTTTAGCCTCTGAAAAAACCATTTCCTTGACACGTTGTGCCAAATCTGGTGTCTCCAAAGATTCTGCGGCCACATCAAAATTGTCTGTTCGTATTTGCAACGAAACATATGCGCCAATAAGCGCAGCACGTGACAAATCTTCGATGGAACGTGGTGCATTATTCTTTCCGATATGCAACTCATCGCTCAGCGAGACTATTTGTCTGTCCGCATTGACCCATACAGTTGTTGTCAAAACTTTATCCAGAGCAATCATGATCTCTTTGATATTTTTTGACATAGGTTCCTCCCTTTCCTGTCATGGTTTGTAGGAAAAAAACAAAAAATTTTGTATTTACTGGTGTATTTACAAAATTTTAACTTTATTTTCTTCCGCTTGTTAATTTTTCCCAGATTTTCGGTTTTAGCCAAATTTCCGGGGTCTAATTCCTTCCTTCCGCTTGTCTATACAAACATCTTAGAATAAAAACGAATCGCGGGTCAAGCATAAAATTGAACATTTTTAATCTTTTTTTAAAAACCCCAAAAAACCGGGAAACAAACAATATAAAAATTCAAAAAACACTTTGCCACAAAAATTTTTTGCAAAAAATATTCAACAATTTGCTTTTTATATTTGTAAAAACAGAGAAATTATGATAAAATTAATTAATAAAGGAAGGGGGAGATACCCGTGAAAAGATATATTAGTGTTTTAAGCAGTTTGCTTGTTTTGCCTGCGTTTGCTGCGGTTTCGCCGGCGTATCATGATAATGTGGTTGAATATTCCGACAGCACAATTGGTGCTGAAGATTCTGGCAGAAATTCTGGTCAAAAAACAACCATTAATCGTTCGGCGTCTGTGTCGCGTGCGATATCGTCTGCGCAAAATAATGCGTCTGCGCGAACAAACACTTCTTCGCGTGCAACCGCCACTGCCCAAAGGGCCGCTTCTGAATCAACCCGTGGCACCGTGGCACGAACCGCAAAAACATCAAATGTGACGGCCAGGGCCGCAACAAATACTGCTGAAACATCAGTTGCTTCACGTAGCGCACAGACATCACGCCCCACAACAAGCCGTATTGGGGTTCGTAATAATGTTATGTCCGGTGGAACGGTCGCGTTAACAGATTCAAATCCATCGTCACGTGTTGGCATTGCAAATCGTCGTGCATCTTCGCGGTTATCAACCGTTTCTGCAGCCACAACAACCGTACCAACAATTACAAAAGAAGAAGTCACATCTGTGACCAACAATTTGTCTGCTATCGCGGAATTGACCGATTATTGCAAAGAACAGTATGCGGCATGTATGGATAACTATTGTAATGTTTTGGATGATAATCAGGGACGTTGTTCTTGCTCAAAAAACATAAAAAGTTACGAAAAGACAGAAAATGCATTGGAACAAATTACAGAATCTTTCCAAAATGTCGTTCAACAAATAAGATATATCGGCTTAAGTTCGGACCAAATTGAATCCCTGTTCACAGAAACTGAGGCTGAATTAACCATGAAATCAACAACGGATTCTTCAAGACTCAAAAACAGCCTTGACCTTATCAAGAAAAAGATTGTTGATGTATCTACCCCATCGGCCAGTTCTTCCGTCACTAATGGTTTATCGCTTGATATAAATGGATTATTAACGGCCGACTTTACTGCGGGATTTGATTTGAATTCGTTTTTGAATATGAACAGCAATTCCAACGACAGCGTTTCCAACCAACGCGGGGAACAGTTGTATAAAACCGCATCAAATCGTTGTAAAACATCTGTATTAAATTCTTGCGCAAACCAAGGGATTGATATCACTGTTATTACCAACGCATACGATTTGGAAATTGATAAGCAATGTATTTTATACGAACGTTCTTTGAATGATGCAAACGCAGAAATGAAACAAAATGTCACTAACGCGTCCACAATTTTACAACAAGCACGTTTGTTATTGGCACAAAACCGCAATTCTTATGACTTGCGCGGATGTATTGCGGCAATCGATTCTTGTATGCAAGATGAATATGTATGCGGTTCCGATTATGAATTATGCCTTGATCCAACCGGCAAATATATCGCAGATGGCGCAGTTATAAAGGGTGGCACACCTGGCGTTGCCGGCGGACAAAACAAAACCTCTACCGAAATAACCGAAACGAATCTCGACACATGGACAAGCGACGGTATGCGTTTTTCGTATGCCACTTGGAACTACAAAAAAGGTAGCAACACCTATAATGCGTGGAGTATTGGTTCGCTGGAAAACCTTGGCGATTATGTCGACTATTATTTAGATAAATGGAAATCTGAATACAAAAGTACCAAGGATACAACCATATCCGATTACATGGCATTATACCTTTTGCAAAAGATTGGATACATTGATGATAATGACAAGGTGCATGGTATGTGCGCATCTGTTATGAAACAATGCCAAGATTATACCTATACAACAACGTCAAGTAAAAAGGGCAAAAAAAGATACATCGCTGATAATGAGGTTATTCGCCAATATTTAAATGCCACTTTGCCAAAGATAAAGGTGCAACAAGATACGATTATTTCTGATTATGCGGAAAGTTGTAAAACTGATGTTCAATCTTGTTTAACCACGAACGGGTATGAAGATTCTAATCCGGAGTCTACCGCGACAAAAACGGCGGTTAATGCGTGTGCTTCGGAAATAACAACGTGTATGTCGGTTGGCGGATACCAGATTACCGAAGGCGCCACATTAACATTGCGCGACATGGCTGATTGGGTAAAGGCGATAATGATAACATGCGGTGTGAACGAGAAATTGGTTGATGATGGATATACAACAAAATGCGAACCATGTCAGAGTGTGAAAGTAGCAGTAGATTACGGTAACGATAATCCTAATAATCTGGATGCGCCATATCAACACCCACGTCAAAATGATCACTATCAAACTACTTTAAAGAAATCATCATATGTTCAGCTGGTTTCTGGTGGCGGTCGCGTAACAAAGTGTTCTTGTCCAGACGGATATGAAGATTACACAGGGAAAGGAGCAACATCTGGACATCCTAATGCGTCTGACTTTACGGCAGACGAGCAAGTATGTTTAGATCCATCGGTTAAATGTATTGGTATCGGTAATAGGTGTG
>Ga0310690_10009911_pt1 | contig 11916 bp, 9 predicted proteins | sample AusTroGonzalo_MG_2_FD_207661 | JGI IMG/M metagenome (GOLD analysis project Ga0310690, IMG submission 207661) | Bovine rumen microbial communities from tropical cattle in Woodstock, Queensland, Australia - Gonzalo_04 (v2) (version 2) | ecosystem: Host-associated > Mammals > Digestive system >...
TTCATAGTGACGACGGCCATGCCCTTTTCGTTGAGGAATCGACGCGCGGGAGCGACCTCGAAACCGTCGGGATTGTTGCCCTGATACGAGCCGCCGGAGTAGATTATCTGTATCGCCTTCGTCGTTAGGTTCGAGGGTATGTACCACTCGAGATACGGGACGTTCTGCTTTTTCTGGAGATCGGGAATCCTACCCTTGGGCCATAGATTCTCCTTCGCGTACAGCGCAGGGTCGTGGAAGTCCCTTGCGAACCGTTCCACAAGGTCCTCTTCTGGCGGGAGCTGCCCGAGGAAGCCCATCTGCGCGAGGAACTCGTGTGCGCGGTCGAACCAGTTGTCGTAGCCGGTCGCCTTGCCGCCGTTGCCGTCAATGCCCCAGAACGGATGCGGCCTGTCGGCGAAAAGGTGGAGTTCCGCAGGGATCTTGCGCTTCCTCAGTTCGCGGTACACGAACGTAGAGGCGGCCGGGGAATACACGTCGGCGCTGCCGTGGAACATGCACATCGGCGCGGTCTTCTCGTCGAACTTGAAGACGTCGTCGAGTTTCACGTCGACGGCCTGCCCGTTGCGCGTGTTGGGCATTCCTATCCCATCCGTCATCGCATACGCGATTGCGCCCGTGATGGCCCAGTTTACATGGCAGGGGACGTCGTCGAGCTCGTCGACCTTCGCGTATGCGGGCGTAAGCGCACTCGTCGCGAGAAGCGCTGCGAGATGCGAGCCTGCGGACATCGACATGGTTCCGATCTTCTCCGGGTCGAAACCGCGCTTCGCCGCCTCGGAGCGCACCATCCTGACCGCCCTCTGCCCATCCTCCCACGCGCTCTTGTGGATCGGCAGCCCCTTCGGGCGCGGCGTCCTGTATACGAAGTTGACGCACTGGAAGCCGGCCGCCGTGAACTTCTTCTCCCACGACTGCACGAGCCCCACGTCGCAGCAGCTGAAGTAGCCGCCCCCCGAAACAAGGATGATGCAGCAGCCGTTCGGCCTCTCGGGGGCGGGGCACCAGTCGAGATAGGGGAACTTCCCCTTCTCCTTCTCGTTCGTCATCGCGGCGATCTGATGCTCCTGCACATCAGGCATCCTGCCCTCCGGCCAGATGTACTCGCGCTCGGCGAACGCGGCAAGCGCCATCGCCAAAGCGATGCAAAACGCAGCTGACTTGACCTGTTTCATTTCGCAATTCATGACTGTATTTTCAAATGCCGCAGGCTACAGCTGACGCGGCAACAAGGAGCATTGTCTTTGCCGTTTTATTCGCATTCATGATTGACAGTTCTTTCTTCGTGGCCATGCTACCCACAACCTGAATTATACCAAAAAGTCCCGGCATATTGTGCGCCCATGCCTTGGATTTGCCAGAAAAAAGCCCGTGTGCCATAAGCAGTTGAAAACCTCATGCGCCCCATTTCTTGGAGGCGTTCTCCCGGATCCACGCGCGGGAGACATTCACCGCGTCGAGGTTCATGTCGACAAGCGGCGTGCAGTGGAAGATGACTCCGTGTATGGCCTTCTGCGACAGGAGTCGCGATGTCGCCGCAAGCTGACGCTCCATGTCTCGACCCGGCATTGGCTTCTTTCCACCGAAGTCCCACATGTACTGCCCGAGCAGGACAGGCTTTTCGGCACCTATCAAATCCCTCAACTTGCCGACCTGCGATTCAATCGTACCGACGTTCTTGCCGTTCCAGAACCAGAACGTGACCTCGTCGCAGAGGTCTAGGACTTCCTTGAACTCGCCCTTCACCCCGTTGTGGTCGGAGTACAGCACGACGCCGAGCTTCATGCCCCGCGCCTGCGTCCCCACGCGCACGCCGTCGATCTTCGCGGTATCGACGCCTTTCCCCGCACCGCTCCAGAAATCGTCCATAATGAGCGTCGTGAGGTTCGGCATCCTGTCCGCATACTCGAATCCGAGGCGCACCTTCTCGTCAAAACTCTCAACGGCGCTGTCCGTGATGGAGAACCCGATGCGCTTTGTGTTCTTGAACTGCACCATGTACCCGGGAAGATTCGCCTTTGTCGGAAGGTTCCGCCAGCGCACGACAAAACATCCGGGAATGTTCATCTCCCTGCAGGCGTCCGCCATGTCGATGCGACGGTCGAACGGCAGATTGTACTGTTCCTTCGCACCCTTCATTGAAGCGAACGAATCCGCGTGATGCCCCCACATCCAGAGCCGATCGCCGATCGTGTCGCCATACGGCACGCGCTCGCCGCAGCCGCAAAGCGGGCATCTGCATCCGGCCATCAGCGCCGCGCCGCCGGACAACGCAATGAAATCTCTTCTGCTTGTCATGGTGACAGATCCCTTCTCTTTTACTTAGTCTCCCCTTCCCACACGGTCCGCTCCATGAACCGAAAGGCCGGCTACGAGAGCCAATGCCGTCAAGACGGATCGGGACGCGCTTGATCTCATGGAGCACCCCCCTGCAGGGCGGGCTTTCCCCGCTCGAGTTCGACGGTAATCGACGAAACCTGATCCTGCTGCGCCTTGTCGTAGTACTGCCGCAGGAAGCCGAATACGCCGAATGTCGCCTCGGAGTAGTCGTCAACCAGGACGTTGGCCGCGTCGCGCACGTTCCCGGACGAAGCGGATACGGCGCACGGAACGACCCGCGACTCGCGGTCCACGACGGAGACATAGCGCACTGCCGCGGTGCCAAAGCCGTGGTGCTCGAGACGGACGGCGTCGGGCATCGCCGCGCTATGGAAAACAGCCCTCTGCGTGAATGCCGGGTGTTCGTGCGCCCCTGGCTTCCACACACCAGCGGCGATTTCGCGCCACTCGCCGCCGAAGCGGCCGAATGCCTTCCACCACGGCACGCCATAGCGGTCGACAAGAGTCAGCTCTACCTCAAGCCATTTCTCGTCCGCCGAGGCGACGTCGGCCTCGGCCAGAGCCTTCTTCGCGCGGGATACGAGGTTCGCGACCTTGCAGCGAGGAAAACACGACCGACATCCAGGACGCCATGCTGCAGACTGCTCGCGGCGCCGCGCCACCAGCCTTTCCAGCACTGGCAGCGCCTTGGAGATCGCATCCTTCGCATGCGCCACGTCGCGCGCCGTGCGCCTGGGGTCGGAAAGCTCGCGCTCCGCCCTGCCCAGCCTGGCGGCCTCGACCGCAATCTCGCCCCGCATTGCCAGATCGTCCAGAAACGCCCGCTCCGAAAACGGATCGACGTCCACCGGCCCCTGCACCGGCCTGAGCACGGACGCCTTCAGCGTCGCCACGGCAAGCGCATTGTCGGGGTCATGCAAAAGCGCGGCGGCCGCGAGGGCCTCCGTCTCGTTCAGCGACGGGAATGTGCGGCGGCATGCCTCGGCAAAGGCGTCCTCGACCTGCCAGCGCCCAGGATCGTCCATCAGAAGCGAGGCGGCGACGACGCGCGGATACGACCCGCCGTGGAAGCTCTCGATGAGCTCCTCCCACTGCGTGACGAGAAAGCCGAACGGACGGTAGCGCCTGGCGTAGGCCGCGAAAGTGCGGATGTTCTCCGTACGGAACCAGCAGCACGGAATCGCGTCGAAGCCAAGCCGTGCATATTTCTCGAGGGCGTCTTCGCGCATGCGCCCTGCGAAGTTGATCCTTGTTCCGCGGTCGGAGATGTCCTCGTCGTAGCACCAGTGGCACATGACGACGTCCTTCGGGATCCTGTCGATTGCCTTCGGATGGAACGCAAGGAAGTCGTCCCACATCCACATCCGCTTTCCGAGGGCTGCGAGTGCGTCGTGCGCGAAGATCACGGTATCGGCGAACAGTTCGTCCTTCCGCTCCTTCTCCCAGCACAGGTCGCACGTCCCCGAGTTCCACGCCTCGTCGAAGCCGGCGTGGAAATACGGCCCAGGGAAGATGGCCGCAAGGTCCTTCAGGTAGGACGCGATGAACTGTCGCGTCTCGGGCTTCGAAAGGCAGAACGTGTCGCGGCCGTCGCCAAGCCGCATGCGCTCAGACGCTGGCTCCATGTAGGCGTCGTATCCGGGGCTGCGGAAGAAGAGCGACGCGTGCCCGAGAAGCGACACCACGGGCACGACCGTCATGCCGCGCTCGGCGGCGTGTGCGACGATGCCGCGCATCTCGTCCGGCGAATAGCTCTCTCCGTCGGGCATGGCAAACGTCGGTGTCGCGACCCGGGCCTCCAGATAGAGCTGGAGCGTATCGTATCCGATCGCGGAGACTCGATCGATGTAGTTTGAGACAAACGAGGTCGTCTCCATCTGCCGCGCAAGGTCGAGCTGCACGATGCGCAGCCCGGAGATGCGGCCGTCTGCGGGAACGCCGTGCGCAACGGTCGGTGCGCACGACATGGCACACAGCGCGGCAACAACGCAGAACGGTCTCGTCATCGCCATGTCACCTCAAATCTTGACGTCGAGGATCTTCTCCGCGTTCTTGTAGAATATCTTGTCCTTGTCGGACTGCGGATTGTCGAGCGAATCGACCAGCTCGGCCATGAAGCGCATCTGCATCGGGCCCTGCAAAGGAGCGTCCGTTCCGAATACGACGTGGTCGGCGCCGGCGAGGTCCACCATCTTCTGGAGGATCGTCGGATAGCAGTAGAGGAGGTAGTGGGCCGTGTCGACCCAGAGGTTCTTCGGCAGGCCCTTCGCCGTCTCGCGCTCCAGAGAGTCGAGGTTCGGGAAGAACGGATAGTTGCCGTTCTGGAAGAGCCCTGCGCCGTGCGCCGCGACGATCTTCGTCTTCGGGTTGCACCGCGCCAGCTCAACGATCGTCGCGAACGGCGACTTGCCGGAGCCGGGCATGCACGAGCAGTGGAAGAGCGCCATCGGCGTCTTCTTCAGCACCTTGTCGACGAACTTGAAGTTGGACGGCACCGAGAGGTCGTAGCCGTGGTAGTCCGGGTGTATCTTTATGCCGCGGAACTTCTTGTTCGACTTCAGGTACTTGAGGTCGTCGAGCGAATCGGGGAACGTCGGCGAGACGACGACGTAGCCGTAGAACTCGTCGTGCGACTTCAACGCCGCGTCAAGCTCGGCGTTGCCCTCACGCACGTCGTACATGATCGCACGAGAGGCTGAGAGGCAGAGTTTCGTGACGCCGCTATCGCGGCAGTACGCCGCAAGCTTGTCCGCGTCCGCCGCCCAGAACGGAACGAAGTTGATGTTGCCCAGATGGCCGTGGATGTCGATTATCTTTTTCATGGGTTTGTGAGTTTAATGGTGGAATGGCGGAAGAGTGGAAGAGTGGAATAGTGCGGGAAATTGGGTTACTTCAGTCTGTTAGGGTTGTGGATTGAGGTTATGAGACGATGAATGGTTGCGCTATTCCACTTTTCCACTATCTCTCAATCACATTTATCTTTCTTCCAAAGCTCGACAGCATCTCCGCCGGGCCATGCGCCTTGACGAGCAGCCCGTCCTCCCAGCGGAAGCCCTGGTTGCCGCGGTGGAGGAACATGTCCTGCATGAACGTCATGCCGGCCTCCAGCGTGTACGTCGAGCTGGTCTCGAGGAACGGATACTCGCACTCCATCTGTCCGCAGCCGTGGCACGGGCCGTAGAGTATCGCGTCGCCGTATCCCTTGTCGATGATGAACTGGTGTATCTTCTTCGCGACTTCACCCGCGTTGCGCCCGGCGCGCATCTCGTCGAAGGTCATGTTCGCCGCGTCGAGGCCGACCTGGAGGAACTTGCGCGTCGCCTCGGGGCACTTGCCGAGCACGACTGGACGCCCGATGGAAGCCGAGTACCCGTCGACCTTTGCGCCGATGGAGAAGTGGATGATTTCGCCGCGCTTTACCTTGCGGAGCGTCGGACGCGATATCGCCTGGTTCGAGTTCGGCCCCGAGCAGCACCAGATCGGATAGCCGGTCGCTTCCGCGCCCGCCGCCGTCATCGCCTTCGTCGCGATGCCGCAGAGCTCCGACTCAGTCATGCCGGGCTTGATTGCCGCGAGAATCGCCTTGAAGCCGGCCTCGCTCGCCTTCGCCGCCGCCTTGATGCAGCGGATCTCCGCCGCGCTCTTCTTCATGTAGAGCGGACGAATCATGGCGTCGGCGGGGACGACGTTCTTGATGCCGCCCATCGCCTTCGCAAGCGGAACCATCATAGTGTACGGGAAGAGGAAGTAGCCGGAAAGGCCGATCTTCTTCAGGCGGTAGCGCTCGACGACGTCCTTCCACTTCGGCAGCTTCGAGCCCGGGTAGTCCGGCTGGGACGACTCGCGGAAGTCCATGAGCTGAATGACGTTCGGTATCTTCGTGCGCGCGGATGCGTAGGTGAGAGACTCCGGCCCGATGAGGAGCGCGGGCTCGCCCTTCGCGGGGATGAGCACCGCGGCCGTCTCGAAGCTCGGCCAGTAGTCGGCGAAGTAGCGCACCTGCGCAGGCTCGCACTCTGTGGAGAACACCATGATGGCATCCAGCCTGTTGCGCTTAACGATTTCACGCGCCGCGGCAATGCGCGCATCAAAGTCCGCTTTCGTCAATTTGCTCATTTCACAATACCTCTCTGCGGGTATTATACTAAAACGAGTACATTGATTGGTATGGCAAAACCGCTCATTCTTTTGTCCTTTTCGCTACTGCTTTCGCATGCGGTACTCGCTCGGGGAGATGCCGAGCAGCTTGCGGAAGCGCCGCGAGAAGGCGAAGATCGACTCGAAGCCTGTCTGCTCGGCGACGACGCCGACGGGGAGGTCCGTCTCTCGCAGCAGCTTGCCGGCGCGCACCAGGCGCGAGCGCATCTGGTACTTCTTTGGCGAGAGCCCCGTCGCACGCTTGAACAGGGCGCGCATGCGCGACTCGCACTTGCCGGCGCGACGCGCGGCGTCCCGAACCGTCACGTGCTCGGCCACGTTCGAGACAAGCGCCTGGCGCATCTTCTCGACAACGCCGCCGCTTTCGGAATCCGCGCCCTTGCGCCAGGCTGCGATCGCCTCCGCCACGACGAGGTGCGCAAGCGCGTCGACGCGAAGCTCCGCCGCCAGGCCGCTTTGCCGCGATGCGTCTATCAGCGACTGGAACGCCTCGGCCACGGCGGAAATCGACGCGAAGGTCCGCAGAGGGGACTCCGCCGTGATGCCCGCCTCGGCGAGAAGCGGCAGCACGTTCGTCGGGTCCAGCTCCATCCACTCCTCCACCCACCCAGTCTCGTCGTCGTAGCGGTACGAGTGGTTCACGCCGGGGAACACGAAGAATAGCGAATTCGCGGGCACCGGCATCTCGCCCGACCTCTCGGAGCGGAACGTGCCGTGCCCCGACACTATGTGAACGACGACAAGCGTCTCCAGCGTGCGCCCCCTAGACTTCGAGAAGCGGTGGGCGGACGGATGCCTGCGCAGAAAGCCGGAATAGTCGAGCTTGGGCGCACACCGATTCACGCCCAGGGACAGCACTCTGAAGGCGCGCGACCGAAGCCGGTCGTTCGTCTTGAAGTGCCTTGCATAGAAATCGCTCTTCACGGCGCATGTATGATACCATAATCCACGCACCGAGAAAAGGCGCGATGCCCCGATGCGGCTGGATTTTGGTATAATACGGCCAATGGACGAGACGGTAAAGGTGCGGGCGGCTACGCTCAAGGACGCCGAAAAGATATTTGCGCTCATCGGGCGCAACACAGACCTGCTTGTGCCGCGCTCCATGGGAAGCGTCGTCGAGAACATCGACAGGTTCGTCGTCGCGGAATGCGAAGGCTCGATGTCCGGCTGCGCGGCATACCAGATCCACCCGGAGATAGGCAACGCCGAGGCCGCCACGGTGGAAATCGTCTCGCTCGTCGTTAAGCAGATATTCCGCCGCCGCGGCATAGGGCGGCTCCTAGTCGAGGCGGTAATCGCGAACGCCAGCCGCTTCAGGCCGCGCGAGGTGATCGCGCTCACGTTCAACCCGGGCTTCTTCGCCTCGCTCGGCTTCGCCGAGACCCCGAAGCGGGAGATCATGCACAAGCTCTACACGGGCTGCATCAACTGCACAAAGCACGCCGACCCGTTCACCTGCCCCGAAATCGCGGTGAAGCGGGTGCTGCGGACGGAAGACACGAAATGAAAGACAGATTCGAAATAGCCGCAGAGGGCAAGACGCTCTCCAACGATGAAATCGCCGCCGCCCTCGAGAAGTCGCTGGCGGACTGGGAAGCCGAAAAGGGCCCGGTCAGGAACGCGCTGATAATCCCGCCTGACTTCACGCGCTTCCACTCCAACGCCGGCTTCATCACCCAGGTCTTCCACAGGCTGCTGACGGCCAAGGGGGCCAACGTTGACGTGCTGCCCGCGCTCGGCACCCACGTGCCTGTCTCGGAAACGCAGTGGAAGACGATGTTCGGCGACATACCCTACGCCAAGATGATCGTCCACAACTGGCGCACCGACGTCGTGAAGCTTGGCGAGGTCCCCGCGGCAGAGATCGAGAAGATATCCGGCGGGCTCTGGAAGGACCCGGTCGACGTCGAGGTGAACCGGCTGCTGATGGACGAGAAGTACGACCTCATCGTGTCGTCCGGTCAGGTGGTGCCGCACGAGGTTATCGGCATGGCCAACCACGCCAAAAACCTGTTCGTGGGCTGCGGCGGCGCCGACATGATCAACAAGTCGCACATGATCGGCGCGGTGTGCGGCATGGAGCAGGCGATGGGCCGCGACCACACTCCCGTCCGCCAGATATTCGACTACGCCTTCGAGCACTTCGTCGCGCACAGGCCGATCCTCTGGGTGCTGACCGTGAACACCGCGCCGGGCGGCAAGATCGCCTCCCACGGACTCTTCATCGGCCAGGGCCGCAACTGCCTCACCGAGGCCGTCAAGCTCGCGCAGGCCAAGAACGTCGACTACGTCGAGCGCGGGCTCAAGAAGTGCGTCGTGTACCTCGACCCCGGCGAGTTCACGTCCACATGGCTCGGCAACAAGTCCATCTACCGCACGCGCATGGCGATGGCGGACGGCGGCGAGCTGATCGTGCTCGCCCCGGGCGTGCACCAGTTCGGCGAGGACAAGACCGTCGACGGGCTCATACGCAAGTACGGCTACCGCGGGCGGCTGCACACGCTGGAGGTCTTCCGCCGCGACGATGCGGACGACCTCCGGGCCAACATGGGCGCGGCCGCGCACCTCATACACGGCTCGTCGGACGGGCGCTTCTCCATCACCTACTGCGTGAAGAACATCACGAAGGAGGAGATCGAGGGCGTGGGCTTCAAGGCGGCAGACTACGACGAGATGGCCGCCAAGTACGACCCGGACAAGCTCAAGTACGGCTACAACACCGTCGACGGGGAGGAGATATACTTCATCCCGAACCCCGCCCTCGGCCTCTGGATAGACCGGGAGCGCTTCAACGCCTGAGCGGGCCTGACCGCCGTCAGCAGGACATCACGGAGCGGAAGTACCCGACCTCTCGGCGCATCGTCGCCAGGAGGTCCTTTCTGTCGTCCTTCGGCAGCGGAATCTCGAAGTGGACCGAATGCGGCACGCACACGCCGAGCGAACGCAGCAGCTTCGCGTAGCGCTCGAACGGGACGATTCCGGTCGGCGCGGGGACGGTGCGGAAGGTCTTCCACATGTCTTCCTTCTGCCTGGCGAACTCGTTGCAGTCCTTTAGGCATGCCGACGAGATGAACGGCGCCGCCTCCCGGAGGTGGCGCTCCCACGCGACCGGGGTCTCGAACACGGCGTGCATGACGTCGTACTGAAGCGAAAAGTGCGCGGGGTCGAGCTCCCGCACGATGTCCAGCATGTCGTATACGCCGCCGCCGAAGCAGCCCAGGTGGTTCTGGTACGCGCACTTGACGCCTGCCGTTCGGGATATCTCCTCAAGGTGGTGGAAGCGCCTGCGCATGGCCTCGACGTTCTCGACAAGCGACTTCTTCTCGTCGTAGACGAAGCTTCCTGGCCGCCAGATCGCTATCCCGTTGTCGGCGCATATCTTCAGCGTCTCGGCAATGTCGCCCTCCTCCGGGGCGTCGGTTCCGTCGCCGTGCGACCGCGTGCAGACCATCGTCGCCTCAAGACCGCTGGCGCGTGCGGCCTTGACCGCGAGCGGGAGCTCCGCCCTTGCCTTCAGCGGCTCCACATGCGCCTTGCCGCGCACGCACCACTCCACGCCGTCGAGTCCTGCGGCGGCAAGCGTGTCGCACAGTTCCTCGCGAGAGAGGAACATGAAGTTCTTGGAGAAGGCGTGAAGCGTGGTCCGCCCGCGCTTCTCCGCTGCCGGCAGCCACCGGGGCGCCAGCGCCGCGGCAAAGCCCGCCGCCGTAGTCTTCACGAATTCGCGTCTGTCCATGTTCATGTCGAAACCACCCTGTTGCCTGGAAGATACTTCAGAAATCCCTTGATGCGCAGCGACATAGCGAGCGCGTTCACCTTCTCGACCGGCAGCTTGGTGAGGCGGACCAGCTCGTCAAGCGTGACGCCGTCTTCGTCTACGTGCGTCATGACGAGCGCCTCCTCCACCGAATACGGCGGTGTCTCCGGGTCCTGCGCGGGACGCGCAGGCACGTCGCCGCCGCGCGACGCCTTGGCCGGCAGAAGCTCCGACATCGCCTCCAGGACGTCGTCCGCGTTTCTCACGAGAATCGCCCCGTCGCGAATCAGCTTGAGGCAGCCTGCGGACATGCGGCTGTCGATCCGCGCCGGAACGGCCATCACCGTGCGCCCGAGGTCGGCCGCGATTGAGACGGTTATGAGAGTCCCAGACTTCACAGGTGCCTCGACGGCCACCACGCCGCGGGCAAGGCCGGCTACCACGTGGTTGCGTATGGGGAAAGTCTCCCGGTCAGGCGGGCGTCCGAACGGGAACTCGCTCGCCACCGCGCCGCCCTTCTCGACCATCTCCCGCGCCAGTGCGCGGTTCTCTTCGGGGTAGAAGCGGTCAAGGCCGGACCCCAGCACGCCGACCGTGACGCCTTCCGCCTCGATCGCGCCTCGGTGCGCCTCCGCGTCGATGCCAAGCGCCAGGCCGGACACAACGCCCCATCCGGCCTGCGCAAGGTCGCGTGCGAGACGGTTCGCGACGGAAAGGCCGTATGTCGTCGCGCGCCGCGTCCCGACAAGGGCGATGGACGGCTTGGAAAGCGCAGACGCGTCGCCCTTGACATAGAGCGCAAGCGGCCGCCCGGGCGTATCCCGCAGTATGCGCGGATAGGCGTCGTCGGCAGGAGTCAGTATCTCGACGCCAAACTTCTCGGCCTTCTTGAACTCGTCCTCCCACTCGACCTCGCCGCCAGTGCGAGAGACCTTGCGCGGATACTCCTCCCATGCCGCCGCGACGGATCCCGCAGACGCCGCCAGCCCTTCGACCGTGGCAAACCCGACGCGCTCGGTCAGGTTGAAGGCCACGTATGCTTGACGGTCAGTCATCCCTTTTGGTATACTTCGCGAGTTTTCGCTGGCCCCATCGTCTATCGGCTAGGACACGAGCTTTTCATGCTCGTTAGAGGAGTTCGACTCTCCTTGGGGCTGCCACTTAGCCGCACTTCCTCCAAACCTCTTCCCTTTCCCTCTTACTTTTTCCTTTTCCCTCTTCCTTCTTACTTATTCTTTATCGCCTGGCTCACGGCCAGCATGCGCTCGGAGAGGTCTTCGAAGCCGACGTCGGTTGAGTACACGTCCTTGTAGTACTGGTATGCCTTCTCCAGGTCGCCTGCGGCCTCTGCGCACAGGCCGAGCTGGTAGACGACCTTCTTCTTGAGGTCGTCCATGGTCGGCAGGGCGTCGCGCGCAGTCTCGAGCTGCATGACCGCCATGTCGGTCTGGCCCTGGTTGAGGAAGCACATTGCGAGGTAGTAGAGGGCCCAGAGGCGGTCCTTGGGGCTCTTCTGCGCGAGCTGCAGGTGGGTAAGCGCCTCGTCGTAGTAGCCATACGTGAAGTACAGGCGGCCGAGCTCGTACCTAAGGTGCAGGTCGTTCGGGTAGCGCTCGACGCGCTGCGCGAGGTCGTCGAAGACGAACTGGTTGCGGTCC
>Ga0310690_10009912_pt1 | contig 11916 bp, 10 predicted proteins | sample AusTroGonzalo_MG_2_FD_207661 | JGI IMG/M metagenome (GOLD analysis project Ga0310690, IMG submission 207661) | Bovine rumen microbial communities from tropical cattle in Woodstock, Queensland, Australia - Gonzalo_04 (v2) (version 2) | ecosystem: Host-associated > Mammals > Digestive system >...
AAGACTTATAAATACTTTGTGAAATCCGTTGATAAACTTGGAAATAAAAGTGTAGCAATGTCAGTAAGCGTTGCCGTTGTTGATGGTGTTGTTGTAGGATATCAGTTTCATGAGATTCCAGAGTATCTCCCCGCAGGGACAAATGGTACTTTAGGAACAACCGGCACTTATGTATATTTTGGGGACTGGCCACAAACAATTAAAGCTAATGATGTTTATGTTGATGAAAATCAAACAATGACAATGGGCGATTTTACATATTATAAAGGAAATGATGAAAACTGGTATGTAAAGTGTATTGAAAATGCCTGTGAAAGCAATTATACCTATTCAGATGGAACTATGGTTTCAATGTCTAGTGCTAACTCAACAAAATACTTTAAGGTTGAGCCCATTAAATGGCGTGTACTAAATCCTAATGCAAATGGAACAGAAAAGAAAATCTTACTTGCAGAAAAAATTCTTACTGCAAAGAGCTATAAAGATAATTCAAATAATAATTATAAAGAGTCAGAAATACGTACTTTCCTAACGACAACTTTTTTTTCACAAGCTTTTACAACATCTGCCCAAGTATTTATTGCAGATACAGAAGTTGATAACTCTTATCGCTCGACATGTCCAGATGGAGATAATAATACAAACTTTTGGTATAATGGTGAAAATAACAATGTCTGTGAAAATACAACAGACAAAATATTCCTTCTTAGTTTTCAGGAAGCATCAAATACTAATTATGGTTTTTTAGCATATGAAGAAGATGCTCAAGATTATAGCAGAATTCGTATAACAACAGACTATTCAAAAGCCAACTATGTATGGCAATCCGAAACTACCAATTATGGTGGTGATTGGTGGTTACGATCTCCTAGTAGTTTATATTATAGGGTGGTTTATATAAATTCAGCAGGTAAAATCAAGACCGATGGGGTTACGACCGACAACAGTATAGGCGTTGTCCCAGCTTTGTCCTTGGAATGATTTGATAATCGTTTAACTTATAATGGACTTAAACATTTTTAAGGAATTTGTTGATTTATGTAATTCTGATAAAGAATAATTGAAAAAACAGGCTAGGGCATGGAGCCACGCCGCAGGCGGCCACCGCAACGAAGTGAGGAGGCTGGAGCAAAAGCGGAATGGCGTAACGCCCGACCACGGCTTTGATGGAGCAAAGCGGAATCAAAGTCGTGGGAGCCACCTGTTTGTTCCGAAAAACTACCGCAAAACATAGCGCGCTTTTTTATAGTGAAAAAATAAAATGTATGGTATAATACAATTATGCCTACCGTTTTTAATAAAGATGGTTATAAGTTTTTCTTTTTTTCTAATGAAGGAAATCCTTTGGAACCTTGTCATATTCATGTGAGAAAAAATGGGGCACTTGCAAAGTTCTGGGTTTCTGATAAATGTTCTCTTGCAGAAAATTATGGTTTTACTGCAAAACAGTTGAATGAAATTTCGGAAATTATTAACTTGAATGATAAACAAATAAAGGAGGCCTGGAATGGATTTTTCTTTGAATAATGCCAAAGCACAAAAGGTATGGTTTGATAGTGAAAATTTATGGTTGTTATTAATTGATGGACGTCAACTTTCGCTTCCTCTTATTTATTTTCCAACTCTTTTTAATGCAAAACCAGAAGAACGTAATACCTGCGAATTAAGTGGTGGTGGAATTGGTATTCATTGGGATAATCTTGATGAAGATTTGTATGTTCCAAACCTTCTTATGGGAATAACTGATATTAATAGAAGAAATAAAACTGCATAAAAACAAAATTTTTCCATTTTTTCATTTGACTATTCCTTTTTTATGGCGTAAAATTAAAGAATATAATATAACCCTTTAGGAGGCCACACAAAATGGCAAAGGTAGAACTTAAAGGTATTGGTAAGGTTTACGACGGCGGTGTTCGTGCTGTAAGCAATGCTAATATCACTATTGAAGACAAGGAATTCTGCGTATTCGTAGGTCCTTCTGGATGCGGTAAGTCAACAACTCTCCGCATGATTGCAGGTTTGGAAGACATTACTGAAGGTAAGCTCTTCATCGATGGCGTTGAAATGAACGACGTTCCACCAAAGGATCGTGATATCGCCATGGTATTCCAGAACTATGCTCTTTACCCTCATATGACTGTATATGATAACATGGCATTCGGTCTTAAGATCCGCAAGATGGATAAAGCCGAAATTGACCGCCGTGTTCGTGAAGCAGCTAAACAGCTTGACCTTACAATCTATCTTGATCGTAAGCCAAAAGCTCTTTCGGGTGGACAGAGACAGCGTGTTGCTGTAGGACGCGCTATCGTTCGTGAACCAAAAGTATTCTTGTTCGACGAACCACTTTCTAACTTGGATGCTAAGCTCCGTGTAACAATGCGTTCTGAACTTGCAGGTCTTCACAACAGACTTCAGGCAACAATGATCTACGTAACACACGACCAGATCGAAGCTATGACTTTGGGTACAAAGATCGTAGTTATGAAGGATGGTATCATCCAGCAGATTGGTGCTCCACTTTACCTCTACAACTATCCAATCAACAAGTTCGTAGCAGGCTTCATCGGAACACCTCCAATGAACTTCCTTACTGTAAAGGTTTTGGAAAAGAACGGAAACATCGTTTGTGATGAAGGTTCTTTCGAAATCAACCCTACAGCAGAACAGGCTAAGAAACTTAAGGACTGGGTAGGAAAGGAAATCACATTCGGTATCCGTCCAGAAGATTTGAAGTATGTTGAAAAGCCAGCTGCTAAAGACGATATGCAGATGAAGATTACTAACAAGGAACCACTTGGTGCCGAAACACATCTTTATCTTATCTCTAACAAGGGACAGAGCATCATCGCTAAGACAACTGCTACTGCTGAATTCCGTCTTGGTGACACAGTAAACGTTGTTCCTAACATGGAAAAGGCTAAGTTCTTCGAAATTAATCCAGAAGCTGCTGAAGAAATGAACATCTGTGATGTAATCGAAAAGAAGTGGTAAATGAATTGTCGGGTCAAGCCCGACAATGACACTGGGGTCCCTGAGCTTGTCGAAGGGCCGTAATAAGAAAGGCATTGTCTACGGGCAATGCCTTTTTTTATGCCTGCGTCCCACTCGTGATGATTTTCAGATGCCTTTTTATAATTCAAAAATTCTGTTACAATAACTTTTGATGAACAAGAATGCGTTAGTTATTTACAAGACACAACCCGCCGTTATAAAGGACTTAGACGGTGATAAATACATAATCACATATGGTAAACAAGAGCAAAAAGTTCGAGAGAAGGATGTGATTCTTCTTAGTGAAGGGCCGGTTACTTCTATTGAAAAGGTTCTTGCGGCTCAGGATGACAGTGCGCTTTTAGAACAATTTAATTCATCACTTTTAGAAATATACGAACTTTTAATTTCAGAACCGGAAACTGCCGCTGCGCCATTGAGCTTTAATGAACTAGTCGATTACGCTGCTTCTGGCCTTACTCCGGACAATGTGTGGGCTTTTTATCAGACTGTTTGTAATATGCCTCAATTTTGTCAGGATGCAGAGGCACTTAAAAATGGGACTCTTTCATTTATACTTCGAACACAGGCTCAGATAGACGAAATCAATCAGAAAAAATATGAAAAAGAACATGAAGCAGAGCTTCGACAGGCATTCATAGAACGACTCAAAAACAAAAAGCTTGACCTTCCTGCAGATTCAAAGTTTATGGGCGAAGTAGAAGCGTTTGCACTTTGCCAGACAGATAAATCTAAAGTGCTCGAAATGGCCGGATTCAGTCAGAATATAGAAAAGGCTCATAAGCTTTTGCTCGACACAGGAATCTGGCAGTTTACAAAAAATCCGCATCCGACCCGCCTTGGATTCAGTTTTGATTCTGCCCGCGAACAGCTTGGTCCGATGCCCGAAGAAGAGCGTGAAGAAGTTCCATGTGTATGCTATGCCATTGACTCCCCAAACGCAGCCGACCCTGATGATGCAGTTGGTTTTGACGGAAAAAATCTCTGGGTTTGTATTGCAGACCCTGCTGCAAGTGTAGCACCCGATTCTTCCATCGATATTGCTGCACGAAACAGAGGGACAACGCTTTATATCCCGGAAGGTGCAAGCCGTATGCTTTGTGAAAGCTCTCTGGAAGATTACGCGCTTGGTCTTAAAGAAGTTTCAAATGCCCTGGCTTTTTTTATAACTTTGGATGATAATTGCCAGATAGCTGAATGCCAGATTAAAAAAGTGCGTGCTCATGTAAAAATGATTTCTTACGAACAGGCCGAACAGCAGAAGGAATCCCCGGAACTCAAGCCGCTTTTTGAAATTGCACGCCGTAACCTTGCACGGCGTAACGCAAACAATGCGGTAACAATCCAGATGCCCGAAGTAGATATAAAGGTAGACCGCGAAACAAAGGTTGTAACTGTAGCTCCGGAAGTAAAATACGAATCAAACGACATGATTCAGGAAATGATGCTTTTAGCAGGTGAGGGTGCTGCAAAGTTTGCGTTTAAAAATAAAATACCGTTTCCGTTTGTAAGTCAGGAAGCGCCAGAGTTTCCTGCAAAAGTTCCGGACGGCTGGGCAGGTCAGTTTGCCCGTGTAAAATGTATGCGTAAGCGTTCTGTAGGAATTACTCCGGCTCCACATGCAGGGCTTGGCTTGAGTTTTTACAGTCAGGTTACTTCACCTTTGCGCCGCTACGGAGATTTAGTTGCACATCAGCAGCTCCGTGCCTTTATAGACGGCCGCCGCCTTTTAGATAAGGACGAAATGCTTGAACGCATAGCCGCAGGAGATGCAGCCAGTCAGGATGCCCGTAAAGCAAGCCGTCTTAGTGAAACTCACTGGAAGCTTGTTTACCTTATGCAGAATCCCGAGCAGACATACGAAGGTTTTTGTATAGACAAGCGTGGCTCTGATGCATTATTCCTTATTCCGTCTCTTGATATGCAGACAACTCTCAAAGGCTGCAGCAGTATTAACCTCAACGATAAAGTTACCCTTAAAGCCGGAAAAATAGACATTACTACTCAGAATGTTGATTTTGTAAAGGTGTAAAGGGGGTAGGTTCCCTATTTACTATTCCCTATCCACTCTATTTTTACTATAATAATTCCCAAACATAAAAAGGAATAAAATATGATCGTAATGAAATTCGGTGGTTCCAGCGTAGCAAACGCAGAACGCATTAAGCATGTAGCTTCCATTATCAAAGCTTATCAATATCGCAGACCGGTTGTTGTTCTTTCTGCTATGGGCGATACAACTGACCATCTTTTAGAGGCAGCAGACAAAGCTGTAGAAGGAACTGTTGATGTTGCCGGTGTTGCAAAGCTTCATGAAGAAACTGCCGCAGAACTTGGAATTAATATTGATACAATTGAAGCACTTCTTGAAGAGCTTAAACAGCTGCTCACAGGTATTTCAATGCTCAAGGAAGTAAGCAAACGTTCACGCGATTATCTTGTTTCTTTTGGTGAACGCATGTCTGTCCGCATGATGGCTGCTTACTTAAACAGTCAGGGCATTCCTGCAAAGTTCCACGATGCCTGGAATCTTGGTTTTATCAGCGACAGTAATTATATGTCTGCCGAGCTGCTAGACGAAACCTGGGACAACATTCCTCAGTATTTAAATGGTTATAAAAACGGCGCCTATGATGATATTCCTATTGTAACTGGCTTTATTGCAAAAGATTCAAAAGGACACATTACAACCTTAGGCCGCGGTGGTTCAGACCTTACAGCAACTATGATTGGTGCTGCAATGAAGGCCGAAGAAGTTCAGACCTGGAAGGATGTAGACGGTATTCTTACTGCAGATCCTAGAATTGTTCCGGAAGCTAAGCCTGTTCCAGAAGTTACATACGAAGAAGCACAGGAGCTTGCAATGTTTGGTGCTCAGGTACTTCATCCTCGTTCAATGATGCCGGTACGCAAAACAGGTACTCCGGTACGCGTAAAGAATTCTTACAACATTCAGAGTCTTGGTTCAATCATCGTAGAAAAGCATGAATCAAAGGTCGCTCCGGTTTGTGCCATCACTTCTGTAAAAAACATTACGCTTATAGATATCGTAAGTTCACGCATGCTTGGTGCCGCTGGTTTCCTCGCTCATGTTTTCAATAATTTCCTTAAATGGAATATAAGCATAGACGTAATTGCAACCTCAGAAGTTTCTGTTTCTCTTACAGTAAGCTCAAAGGATAATCTTGACGGTCTTATTGAAGATCTTGAAAAGGCAAGTGAAGTTAATGTCCGCAAAGGTAAGGCAATCGTTACAATTATCTGCGATGCTGCACATTCAAGCGCAATTCTTGCAGGTGGTTTTGCCGCTCTTGCAGATGAAGGCATTAATGTTCAGATGATAAGCCAGGGTGCAAGTAAAGTAAACATAAGTATGATTGTAGATGAAGATGAAGCAGACCGTACAGTTCAGATTCTGCATCAGGCATATTTCAGTTAATAAGGTGACGGAACGGAGGATAGATTATGAAAATTGCATTAGTTGGATACGGAAAAATGGGTCACATGATTGAGCAGTGTGCAAAGCGTGCCGGTCATGAAGTTGTTGTTACAATAGATGTTGTTGCCGAAGATGCTCAGGTAAAAGTTGCACAGGGCGACGCAGAAGCAGTTGCTCGTGCCGTAAAATCAAGCGGGGCAGAAGGCGTTATTGAATTTACCCATCCAACAGCTGTTATTGCAAATATTGAAGCACTTCTTCCTCTTGGACTTCCGCTTGTAGTTGGTACAACAGGCTGGACCGATAAGTATGAACAGATCCGCGAGTTTGCAAAAAAGGTCGGCGGAACAATAATGACCGCAGGAAACTTTTCTATTGGTGTAAATATGTTCTACAAGATTGTAGAAGAAGCTGCAAAACTCATGTCTGAATATGATGATTATGATGTTGCAACCTGGGAAATGCATCACAATCAGAAGGCAGACAGTCCTAGCGGAACTGCACTCGAAATTGCTCAACGCGTTATGGCAGGCTATAAGAATAAAACAGAAATTGTTACAGATGCTTTCCACGAGCGACCAAAGAGCAATCAGCTTCATGTAAGTTCAACACGCTGCGGAAACGTAACCGGAACTCACAAGGTATTCTTTGACGGAACAGCAGATACAATTGAACTCACTCATACAGCAAGAAGCCGCGAAGGTTTTGCAGTAGGAACTGTAAAGAGTCTCGAAAAGCTTGATTCTGCAATTAAGACAGGCCGCCTTCCAAAAGGAAATCTGTACCTCTGGGACGATTTATACCTGTAATAAAATTGCCCCTGCACCCATAAGTGCTTGTGCAAGTACAAAAAGAATAGTAACAATAACTTTCTCTGTTTTTTCGCCGATTGCAAATGGTCTTGTCCTCTGGAAAATTTCAAAAATCACATGACACAAAGTTACAAGTGCGCCTAAGAATATGAGGATTCCAAAAATCCTTTTTTCATAAACAAGATTTATAAGGGCAGTAGTACATAAAACAGCAGTTACAGCATATTGTATAATTGAAGTTACATATTTAGAAAGATTCTGTTTTTTAATAAACACACAAATAACGACAAAGCCTGCAATAAAAACTATTCCCGAAAGAATAAAAAAGATGTCTGGTATTTTAAAAATCCTGTAAACAGAAGAAATCAGAATAAACCATACAACCTGAGTAATAATAAAAAATGAGTGCTCAATGAATTTAAAGAATTTATTTTTATTAAGCGTGGAAAGCATGAATAAAACAGCAGAACTAAAGGCAAGCGAAACTATAAAAATAATATGATGTGAATCAGGCAGGAAGCCTGCTAAAAGTGAAATAATGATTCCAGCCAGAAACGGAACAAGAAGTGCCCGTACAGTTTTTTCCATAGGCCCGATGTTTTTAGCCAGAGCAATAATATAAAGCAGCAGGGAAACAATAATACATCCCGTAAAAATCCAGGTATAAATATTCATAATGTCATATTAGTTTATTTAGATAATATTTACAATAAAAGAATTTTTTTATTAAATTTATATTATTGTACTTGACAATATATTATATACGGTATAATATTATATATAGAAATACTGACCGGCAGCGGTCTTAATCAGGAGGTATCATGAATTTTACGGCAGGCTCTGCGCTGCTGGATGCTGTTGTTCTTTCTGTCGTGAGCATGGAAGGAACTTATGGCTATAAAATCACGCAGGATGTCCGGCAGGTTATGGACGTTTCCGAAAGCACGCTTTATCCTGTGTTAAGGCGCCTTCAGAAAGACGGACTTTTGGAAACTTATGATATGGAATTCCAGGGAAGAAACAGACGATATTACAAAATTACTTCCAATGGGATGATTTTACTTGATAAATACCGTTCTGAGTGGTTATCTTATAAGAGTAATGTTGATAAGATACTGCTTGGAACAGAATCATAAAGGATAGAGGTGGAATATGACAAGAGATGAATACATGACTGCACTTAAAAATAATATTCAGTCATTGACAGTTGATGAGCAGAATGAAGCTCTTCAATATTATTCAGATTATTTTGATGATGCAGGCGATGATGAAAAGGTAATGGAAGAGCTTGGTTCTCCGGAAGAAGTTGCAAAGGTTATCCGTGAGCGTTTTTCAAATACACTTGTTGGAAAAGACAAAGCTCAGGATAATGATGATTCTGATTCACAGTCACAGGGCAACTCTTCAACAGGCCGCTACGAAGCTCTTTACTATGAATTCAAGAATTCAGATGTAAAGAATGTTGAGTTCAGCTTTGGTGCAGCAGAAGTTGTAATGATTCCGGGTAAAAAATTCAGTGTAGAAACACGCGGAATTGCAAAAAACAATCTTTTGTGCCGTGTAGATGCAGAAAAGACACTTGTTGTAAAAAATCTGAACAAGCTTTCGGGCTTTAATTTCTTTAATCATTCAGATCGTCCGGGCAGAATTGTTCCAAGAATCCTTATTTCCATTCCGGAAGGAGCAAAGCTTGAACGCTTTAAGGCTGCAATTGGAGCCGGTAACTTTGTTGCAAAAGACGTTTCGCTCGGCTTTGAAAAAGGTCACATCGATGTAGGGGCCGGAAACTTTATCCTTAAAAAGGTCGATGCAAGCAATTTTGATATGCGCTGCGGCATGGGAAACCTTAATGTTGAAGGCTCTATAAAAGGTAAGTGTAATATAGACTGCGGTATGGGTGCCGTAAAGCTTTCGCTCGAAGGTTCAATGAGCGATTACTCTTATGATGCGAAGGTTGGCCTTGGAGACTTTAAGTTCAACGACGAAAAGAGAAGTGGTGTATGCCAGGTTTATGCTTCTGACCGCAAACCAAATCATTTTTCGGTAAACTGCGGTATGGGCAGCGTAAATATCATAATGAAATAAAACAGAGGAGATGAAGATATGAAAAAGCTTAAGAAATCAAATAATAAAATCATTTGTGGTGTATGCGGCGGTGTTGCTGCTTATTTTGGAATTGATGCAACAATCGTTCGTATTTTACTTGTTATTCTTTCGTGCATCTGGGGCTCAGGAATTATCATTTACATTGCAGCTGCCCTTATTATGCCTCCTGCAGATAACACAGACGCAAACAATGATGATGTTGATAACCTTAAAAGTGCCAATGTAGACGGCGAAGAAGGCAAGAAGTCAAAGTCCGCATCAAAGGCAACCGAAAAGTCTGGAGATGATGTTCCACACTCAGACTCTGAATTTGATTCATACTTTAAAAAATAAATATACCGTCATTGCGGGCCGAAGATACTTTCACTCGCAATGACGATTTTTTTACTTAAAATTACTTAAAAAATACAAATAATTTAATAAAATAATTCCTTAAATTTTCAAAATTTTTATATTTTTCTTCTATCAAAATTCTTAAAACCATGTTATTATTATGAATTATGGCAAAACTTAAAATCAATAAAACCTTACGTAATATACTGATTACCGTAGCTGTAATCCTGTTTATTTACGTATGTACCCGACTTATTCCCGAAAAGAAATTAAGCACCAAGTACGAAGGTTATGATTTAACAACATCTCAAGGAGCTGTTTCGGCTGGAGTTACTTATTCTGAATATCAGGCTGCGCATAAAAACGCAATAACTCCGGAAATTACAGTTCCCGTTGATATTTTTGCATACGATGCTGAAAAATCTACCGGTACAAGTGTAATTTCAAATTATCAGGGAAAAGATGTCGTTCTGACAGACCAAACCTCTTATGTTGTCTGGACTGTAGATGTTCCGCAGGCAGGCTTCTACAATCTTTCCATGGAATATATCTGTCCGCCTTCAAGAAACGTAGATATAGAGCGCATTCTTTATATCAACGGCGAAATGCCTTTCAGAGGTGCAGATACGCTTTCGTTCTCACGTTTGTGGAAAGACGGCGGAGAAATCAAATACGATAACCGCGGAAACATGATTCGCCCGACTCAGGCAGAAATTTTTGCTTACCAGCAGGTGCGTTTTAAGAGCGACCTTGGTTATGAAGTAGATCCTTACAGATTCTATTTTGAAAAGGGTGAAAACACAATTGCATTGGAAGCAATTAGTGAACCTATTGCCATAAGTGCACTTGAGCTTGTTCCGCTTGAAAAATATAACACTTACGAACAGTATGTTGCAAAACAGCCTGTAAAACCGGAAAACAACAGTGCCAAAAATGTTTTTGTAAAGGTACAGGGAGAAAACTCTCTTGTAAGGTCAGATCCGTCGCTCTTTGCACGGTATGACCGTTCTTCTGCAATTACAGAACCTTACAGTACAAAAAATACTGTCTTGAATTATGTCGGTGGTGATTCCTGGAAAACTCCTGGTCAGTGGATTGAATGGGAAATTGAAGTTCCTGAAGACGGCTGGTATACAATTTCTTTAAAAGGACGCCAGTTCTTCCAGCGCGGTTATGTCGCTTACCGTACAGTTTACATAGACGAAGAAATCCCGATGGATACACTTAAGGCTGTTGGCTTTAAGTATGATAAAGACTGGCAGTACAAGACACTTTCGGACGAAAAGAATAAGCCTTACAAGTTTTATCTTTCTAAGGGAAAGCACACAATCCGTCTGGAAGCAACTCTTGGAGAAGTTGGTCCAATTATCAATCAGCTTGAAGATTCAATTTACCGCCTGAATCTTATTTACAGAACAATTCTTGTTCTTACCGGTACAACTCCAGATGCAGACCGCGACTATGAAATTAAAAAGTTGTTCCCGGACGAAGTAGAGGCAATGCTCGAAGAAAGCCGCCGCCTTTACAAAATAATCGATGATTTTATTGCCGTAACAGGTCAGAAATCTAACCAGATTTCTCCGGCCGAAAACCTTGCTGTTCAGCTCGAAAAATTCTATAAGCATCCGGACAGAATTACAAAGAACTTCCAGAACTTCAAAGACAATACAATGACTCTTGCTTCTACAATGCTTTCGCTTATCGAAACAAAGCTTGATATTGACTATATTGTAGTTCAGGGTGCAGATGATAAAATAAAGCCTGATAAGTCAAACTTCTTTAAAGATGCAAAACACGAAATTGTTTCATTCATAAATTCCTTCCTCTATGATTCAACTTCTCTTGGTAGTACCTACAAAGAGGGAGAAGAAAATGTTGTAGAAGTATGGATCGTTACAGGTCGTGATCAGAGTCAGGTTCTTAAGAACATGATTGATGATACCTTTACGCCTCAGACAGGAATCAAGATTAACTTAAAGCTTATAAATCCTGATGCTCTTCTTCCTGCTGTTGTTGCCGGAAAGGGTCCTGATGTAGTTATTTCTACTTACATGTCTCAGCCGGTTGATTATGCTCTTCGTAATGCAAACGTAGATCTTATGCAGTTTGATGACTGTGAAGAAGTACTTAAATTGTTTAAGCCTAGTGCTTACGAAGCATTTAAATATAACGGCGGAATATATGCACTTCCGGAACAGGAAACCTTTA
>Ga0310690_10009913_pt1 | contig 11916 bp, 2 predicted proteins | sample AusTroGonzalo_MG_2_FD_207661 | JGI IMG/M metagenome (GOLD analysis project Ga0310690, IMG submission 207661) | Bovine rumen microbial communities from tropical cattle in Woodstock, Queensland, Australia - Gonzalo_04 (v2) (version 2) | ecosystem: Host-associated > Mammals > Digestive system >...
AAAAGTCCACCATCAAGACTTGGTCCCGCTCCTCCATGATCTCCCCCGACTTCGTTGGCCTTACCATCGCTGTGCATAACGGGAACAAATTCATCCCCGTGTATGTCACCGAGAACATGGTCGGTCACAAACTCGGCGAGTTCGCCCCGACACGTATCTTCCGCGGTCACGCCGGTCAAAAGGACAAAGGATCTAAATAATAAACCAATACCTTATCCTGTAGAGACGCCATATCCATGGCGTCTCTACGCGTATATATACCCATTTTTCGAAATCATTTATGTTTTTATACCAGGGTTGTCGATCCCCTTCGACAACCTTTTTTTTGTTTTCTGTATTTATAGTTAACGAAATAATATAATTTAGTTATATGAATTTATTGTTGTTATTTGTTATAATGAGCTAAAATTAAAATAATGTTGTTTAAAAAATGATTTATTTGTAACAATAAGCGTGAGTGGTTTAAATTTTCATTTTTTTTGAACAACGTGTTGATAAAAGCATTATTTTTGTATAATTTAATATTTTGAGTATATTGTGTATTTTTATATCTATGCAAAGGAATTGTTGTATGCGTAACCGTATGATAGTTAATATGTTACAAAATAATACAAAACGATGTGCCGGACGTGCGTCCTTAAGCGGGTTGGCGCGTTTTTGCGCGATCATGCTGCTTTTTCTTCTAAACAGCATGCCTTCAGCCTATTCGCAGACCCAGGACTGGCCGGCTAATCTAAAGCCTGTTTTCTGGACGCAAAACGCCCGTTGCGGTACGGATGGAATGGTGTTCTATGCACTTCTCTATTCCGAAGACAATGGCCTTACGTTCGACACGGTGGGCGCTCCCGGAAAGAAGACGGTGACGCAGTTGGACTTGGAACATGTGCGTGTTTACAAAAAGCTGAACAGGAGTGACTCTGCGCTTCACGCCAGTCGTGATTACCATGGCAGGGTGGATACTTTTGTCGTGGGCTTGGCGCGCACTTACTACATCGCGCTGGAAGGGGCTGTGATTAACACTACCATACGTTATGCCACGCCTGACTCCTTGTCCATAACGGTTCCTACGGATTATATCCATGTGCAGTCTCCGGCTATCGTGGAAGTGGCCACTACGGAGAACGGTTACGGTAAGCGACCCTCTTTGGTGTGTGAGCCTACGGGTCGTGAACAACTGAAAATTATCGGCGGCAGGTATCCTTTCCAGGTCCACGTGGACTCCGCTCGAACGTTGGATTTGGATTCATCCGCAGTCTATAAAGAATTTACGCTGACGGGGCCCCAAAACCATGGCCTCGATTCGCTGCAGTGGGATTATGAGCATTATTTGACCATTGATTCTCTGCCTGCCTACACTTGGCTGTTCCAGGTGGCCGACTCGTGCCGCAATACAGGACAATACGCGGTTCAGGTCATTGGATCTGTTCAACCTCCGGTCCCCAATTATATCGAGGTGCGTTCCAAACCGCCTCATGACAATGACAGCAACATTGTGCAAATCAACCTCATCCTTAAGAATAGCCAGTACGAGTATTACCTTAAGGATGCGGTGGAGAATATGAAATACAAATTCTATTGGAAAGGTTGTTCTGTCCCCACCAAATTTAAAAAGCTGAAATACGAAGAGGTGCATTCCAGGGATGGCGGTGTTACAAAGTATTTTGTGATTTCGGATACGCTGTGTGGCCATAATACGTATAAAAACATTTTGTGCATGGGTCCGAATGTGAATAGAACTTTCCATTTTGAGCTTTATTACGACTCGTGCGGCACAGAAATGCCGTTTATCAGAGAGTTTGAGCTAGAAAAGCCCAATGAAAACTATTTCGACACGGGTATTCATTTTGTGCTTGACAGTATTACGTCCGACGGTTATTGTCAGAATGTGCAATCGGGCCATGACGACTATTTCAAAATCAATTACCGGGGCGATGGGGGGCAGCACAATACTAAAAACCATGAAGACAATATCCATCGTTACCATTTCACCTATCCGTTGGTTTGGGAATTCGCGGTTGACGATGGAGGAGAGGATAGGGTTGTGAATAGAGAAACGGTTACCAATATCCACAATGCTGCCTATCTTTACGCACAGAATGTGATCGATTCGTTGGAGGATGTCACGGGGCTTCCCATTCACAATAGAAGTTTGAGCGTGACGTTGACGGATGCCAAAGGTTGTGAGCTTTACAAGAGGCAAAACATTGCCTTGAATTACGATACCAGCAGCACTGTGAAGGAGACCAAGTGGACGGTCACCCGTAAGAGTGGGGACAACTGTTGTGTGGACGACTGTGTCATTACTTTGAAGGAGGAAAACACTCCGCTGAAGCGTCCTTTGGGAGATGTCACGGTCAGTTTGATAAGCAGTCCGTATGAGAATCTTTACAATTTCTCGGCTGTTTACGATCCGATTGAGATGGTGTGGCAGGAGCCGGTCAAGGAGGACTATATGAATATCGCCAACATTGTAACTTCGGTGGAGAACGGTAGTGCGCAATTGGAGATTCGGCAGCCGTGTCTTCCTTCGGGTATTTATTCATTCAAGATCATTTCCCAAGGTTGTGGTCGTATGGACACCACGGTGACCTTCAGATTTAACGACGTATATACGACCGAAATCGTGAGCGAGGTGCATCATAATGAAACGCGACGCTGCGCCTTCTTGCAGGTGGTATATGACGGCGGTGAGGCCAATTTGGTGAAGCAGAGTACAGACCCGGGCAATGGCGCGGACTTGGATCCTGTGGTGATCCCCTGCAATACGCAAATCAAGGTTGTTAAAGGTGAGGCGGGCGGTTATACCAAAAACGCTGTCTATGGTTTGAATGAACCCATTGAGTTGACTCAGCCGGGTATGTATATCTTGGAAATAAAACCAGTGCCTACGAGTGGAAGTTTGTGCGAGTCGCAGGTCTTCCCGTACGACACAATATACCACACCACTTCATCTTCTGTTCACGAGTATGCGGAAGCGTTGCTCTGCCAAAACAACGACACCGAGGGCAATGTTTATGTGAAAGCCATCGACGGTGCCGAGCCTTACACCTATACTCTTTACAGCGAATCTGAGTTGCACGGAGAAATTTTGGGCTCAAACCATGATGGCATTTTCCTAGATGTTCCTTTCGATAGGACGGATACGCTCTCCTGTATGATTAGTGACGATTGCGCCTCTTCTAACAGTTTGGATATCATTCCCGAAGTGTTGGCCAACTTGCAGAAGGTGTGGTTCGACAACGGCGGTTCTGAAATAGAGCTCTGCGAGGGACAGTCGGTGCATGTGAATGCCTTGCAGTATGGCAATATCTTCCATTTCCAATGGTGGTATGATCAAGATGTTCAAGGTCACCACGACACGGTGACGGTATCGACCGATGCCAGTCCCGACCTTTTCCTGCGGCATGGTACGCAATCGGGTTGGTATCATGTGAACATCATCAACACGGGTTGCTATGAGCATGTGGAGGACAGCGTTTACGTTAAAGTTCGTCCGGCACCGAGTGTGTTGATTGCGAAGGATACCACGCTTTGCCCCAACAAGCCGGTCACGCTCACGTTTACCCCACAGAAGAGCTACATCGATTCAGTGGCGTATAATCCAGAAATCCATTTTTCAATCGCATTTTCCAATGCCAATGGAATTGAAGTTGAAGAGTTCACTGGGGAACATGGTGTTTCGATCGCGCGTGAATATACTTTCGTTTCCGACACCAAGGTATATCCTGTCAGTATTGAAGAAGAAGGTGAAGGAAGTTGCGGACCTTATTTGGCGGCAGACCCGGAAGACACCGTGTTTGTCACGATGGCGGTGCAGCACATGTTTAACCTGGCTTCTGTTATCGCCACCGATACGACCATTTGTTATGGTGGTAATGCCTCTTTGCGGGCAAAAGTGAACGCTTCCCAGTTAGGCGTAGATAATATCGGGAATACTGATTTCACATTCAACTGGTACAAGGATTTTGCACAAACCCAATTGTGGAAAACGGATATGAACGTGCAGGGCGAGAACTGGACGATTTTCCATGACACGACGGACATTGTCCAACAGACGGCGTTTTTTATTTCGGTTGACGGTGTTGAAGGCAAGTGTCCGACTACAAACGGTTTTCCCAACGCCACCATCAATTTCGGTGATGAAGAAGACACGGAATTGGATAATGTGACGGTGTATCGTTTCTTCGATTCAGGCGGCGAGGACGGCAACTATGCGACCGGAGAGTTGAAAACCCACACCTTTTACACCACGGATGGCAGCCGGGTGTTGTTGCATTTCAACTCCATTGAACTTTCAAGCGTGTCGCAGCTGTATGTCTTTTCAGGTCCCTACACCAGGGCCGATTCTTTGCTGTTCCAGTGTGGCAAGGATGACAATTTTCCCGATTATATTTTGTCGAAGAGCAATAGGATGACGATAGGCTTCCGGGCCGACAAACAGAGTGCTCCCGGCTGGGATGCCTTGATACAACACGCCCCGGGTATTGCGGTGGCGGATGTCCGTCCCCAATCCATCACGACCTTCAAGGCCACGCTCTGCCGAGTGGATGCTGCCGGAACAGGTACTTGTTATCCTGATTATCCATATCGGGATATTATGAGTAATGTCAGAGATATTAGTGATATTAGCGGGTATTTGGGAAATAATATGGACGATATTGTTTGGAACGCAATGGGACAACCTGGAACTCATATTTTTACAGGATATCCGATAGCGATAGGTGGTGCTCACTTACAGGATATTCATGGTTGTGACAGCATTGTGCGTTATGAACTCACGGTGAGAAAACCGTCTATTGATGACACCACTGCGGTCATCACTTCCGTCGATTCCTTGGTATGGAGAGGGGGAGTATATAGAGAATCCGGAGATTATCAGCTAGTGATTACAGACAATGAATGTGGTTGCGACACGGTGGTGGAACTTCACCTTATCGTTTTGGAAACGGATATCGAACCGATGGATTCCACGGTCTGTTGTGGCGATAGTGTGACCTTGGTTATCCACGATATCAAGACGCCGGATGTGTTGTCGTCAGGGACACTGAGGCCGGCCATTGGGGATGTGCTCTGTTCTACCTTATATGATGGAGGTACAATGATGGTTCTCCCGCCTGATACTTTTATCGCCAGAGTGGAAGCCGGAGAGGATTTGTATCCTATCGGTGTGGTATTTGACATAGAGGTGGATGTGGACGGTGTCAGCGGCAGGGTCATCGCACTGAAAGATGCTTGCGATACCGTTTGCCAGTATGCTGTTGGTGGAACCAACAACAGTCCAAGTTATGAGAAGATTACCACTACTTCATACAATAGCGGAATTTCAGCTACTGGTACTGATGTGAAAAAAGCATTGTTGGATTTGCAAGGGGAGAAGAATACGCTTGCGTTGAAAAAGTGTTGTGAAAATGTATTCCCACAGGAGAATCCTTATCAGGCGTTTATGCAGCATGCTCCCGCTGCCGCAACGTGTTATTATTATGACCATAAGTCTTGCTATCGAGGTAGCACACTCCCAACCACGGGAACAAGAGACTTAGGATGGTATCTGCCTGCCGCCGGGGAATTGTATCGCTATTTTATCAGACGCGATATTGTGAATGCTACACTCAAACTGTTGAAAGAGCATGGTTACGGGGCAAAACTTCCATACGAGGATATGGGGAATTTGCAGGGTGCGCAATTAAGTCAACTTGGGATTAAGACCAACCACTCTGGTAAAAATACGGATACTCACGAGATGGACTGCAAGTATCATACTTCTACAGAAATTAACGCTAAAGGTGTTAACCGACTAGATTATAAAGGAATGTTGAATAATAATGCTAACCATACTAAGAAAATGAATGAAACGCGTTTAGAAATTCCTACCTATAATCTTGATCTAACGGTGCAATACCAGGGCGATAATATTGGATCGAGCTACAGTTACTATATCCATCGGGCGCGTGCTATCAAAAAATTCACCATTTATAACGAATAGCATCTTATAGTCACAAAACATAGGTCATAAGTCACAAGTCACAAATTATCAATCAAAATGAGACGATATTTACAATATATAATTATATGGGTCATTCTTGGAGGAATAGCCAGTCTGTTCAACACGGTTGCCGCGCAGCAGTGGAAGCAAGTGGGCGATGTGGTTCAAGTCGGCGATTTGATCAAGTTCCCTAACGGAGACAAGGGCGTGGTCTGTTATGTGGATCCCTATATGCCCACTCGTGGATGGGCTATGGCCACGACGGATGCGGGCTCATACAAGTTGTATAATAATGTTAGCATGTCAGAGTGCGCATTGCCTCAGCACCGTACAGATATTGTAAGATATGATCTGGACACCACCATGTCCAACTCATACAAGAATGAGGGTTGGGAGAATACCAGAAAGTTACGTGAATCAGGGAAATCAGATGCGGCCAATGCGGTTGATTTTGATAACGGTTGGTATATTCCGAACTCGTTGCAATTATGGACGATGTTTATGGTTTCAGCGCAGTATTATAAACAAAATACCTTTACTCAAATAAAAACAGGTAACGGCGATTGGTATTGGACGTGTCTCAATGTAGATGACGGAAGAGCGTGGGCCATGCAGGCGTTATACGGAGGTATGCCCAGGTATGAGTGCAAATCTACGGGGGATAAGGTTAAACCTATTCAGAATGCTTTGCTGGTTCGTGCCGTGCGTGACTTCGGCTATGAGTCTGCGGAGGGTTATTGGGCGGAAAAGTTCAACCAGGACGGCACCAAGGTCAAAATATGGAAGGTGGGGCCCAAAGTGACCACCCCCTACCATGCTGTGATTGTGTATAATAATGACACCCTAACCTATACGGATAGTGTAAAGGTGAACCCTACTTACGACAAGGATACCATCTATGAAGTTGTTTGTGCTACTAATCTTGCCAATAATAGCAATAAGTTTACTTCGGTTCTGGATCCTGCTCATTTCAGCAATATCACTATAAAAACGAATCCAAATACGATTAGTTCTTCACACCATGTTCCTGGCAATCCGGCGTATGATGCGACGGTAGGCTACATTATTCGCACTAAAAAAGGATATGTTCCCACAGTAAAGGGTTGCGACAGTATCCTCACGTTGATTTTGAAAGTTGTTCCGAGTTGTGACTTTAATGCCAATATCCAGCTTTGTGAGGAAGATCTCCCTTACACATTAAGGGTTAGCGATGTTTTTAACAAGAGTGATTATTCGGACGATTTTATTATTGATGGCGAAAGATTAGTGAAAATAACAGGGACGGGAACCGTTACGGTTACGGCTGTTGCTAAGGACCAGTCACAAAATAGTTACGATGGTTATATCTCGGTCACGGTTTATCCCAATTCTCATGACGTGTACCAGATGAGCGCCTGTACATACGAGGATTCCATCAGTTGGATGGTTTCCGACCAATATGACACGGTGATTCATTTCAATGGGTTGGCTCGCTTTGACAGCTTTACGGGTACGGATACGACTTACACGATTTGTTCCCCGATCTATAAAAACAACCCGTATGAATGTGATAGCCGGGATACCTTGTATCTGACGCTCTACAAGCGTCCTTTGATACAATCCATTGGGGATTTCACGGATGTTTGCCCGAACCAGGTCGATACGTTTTGGGTAAAGGTGAAGGCTGACGGCAAGACGAAGGCTCCTTATACCTACGAGTGGTCGAGTCTGGACGATGGGTTGCAGGTGCTGGGGGCCACCCGGTATCATCAAGAAATGGACACTTGTGCTGCGCGGGTGCAGGTTCCGCCGGGATGCGGAAGCAGTTACGAACTGTATGTGGAGGCTATTGATGACAACGGTTGTAGAAGCGCCCGTGACACGGTGCATGTGTCCACCGTGATGCAAGATCTTGTTTCCCTGGTGATTTCCCCTAGAGCGGACACCACGTTGCAGCCCATAGACTGTGTTTGCGACACCGTGAGAGATGCCACCAGCATTGCTGATCTGGAAAGATGGTTCTCCTTCAGCGGTAGCTGTGGAAATCCGATGTTCGGCGGTGTGGAATCACGTCGTTGGCAATACGACGACATGAGTTCCTGTTGGAACCAATTGACCATCAAATACACCGTGTATGATGCTTGCGGCGTTTCCGGACAACCCCAATCCATTACGGTGGTACAACCGGTGGTGCCCGCTCCGCCCAGAACGGTCAACGACACGCTTACGATTACAAGCTACATACAATGCCGTGACGATACCATTCCGGCTGTGAATTCCATGGCCGGATTGCGAGATTTGGGTTTTGTGTATGACAATAATTATCATAACTGTCATCCGCCGATTGATTTTGTCGGAGTCTATAGTAATTACGTAGAAGGTTTGGGGTGCGACCTTCACCGTGTGACGCAATATGTGGTGAAGAACGTATGTCCTGTCTATGATACGATTACTTTTATCCAACAAGTCAAAGACGAGACTCCACCCACGGTACATACATTTACGGTGAATGGTATTCCTGCCGGTGGCTGTGCTTATTACATGCCGAATGTAGCGGACACAATAGAGCACTTGTGTTATGACCGATGCAACCCAGAGGGAGTGGTGTCTTTGGTGCGTACCTACCTGCCGGATGGAACTCCGGTATCGGCGAACTCAACTCCATTCCTTCAGGCGGATACTTTGCAGCATATCAAGATTGTAGCTGAGGTGAAAGATGAGTGCGGAAATCCGGCGGAAGACATTTTTACGTTGATTATTCCTGGTAAGAGCTTGGAAATCAGTGCGTCGCCTGATACGACGGTGTGTCTCAATTCTCAGATACAATTGAGGGCGGAATCCTCCACTTATAGCAATCTCGCGCCCTCATACGAGTGGAGCGGACTGCATAATGCTCCCATCGCGCAGGGAGAAGACGTGCACTCTAACAGCGTGATGACGGGCATCCTGACCCAGCAAGGTGTTTATAGCTATGAGGTGGCGGTAAGTATGAACGGATGTACGCCGCAAAAAGACACCATAAACGTTACCATTGCTCCGGAGATGGTGATCCATTACACTCCTTCGGTCGTCTCCGTTTGTCAGCATCACCCTATTACAAAATGGTATGTCCATGATTCCATAACGGGAGGAAGTGGTACTTTCAGTTACCAATGGTTTGTCGGTAGTACTCAGCTCTGGCCGGATGTGCCGGGTCGATCCACGACTTTGGACGGTTATAGAGCCGGATCCGAAGACGCCCACGGCGCTTGGAATTACTATGTGGCGGTGACCGATGCGTGTACCACCAAAACGGCAAATGTCGCCACGGTGACGGTAAATCCTGAGTATAATGTCATGGATACGATGCAGGTGTGTGAGCACGACTTACCATTTTATTGGCAAGGTGTGGAGTTCCGGAAAGCCGGGGTTGCGACGAGAAGGTTGCAAACCAGCAGCGGGTGTGACAGTGTGGTGACCATGGTGGTGATAGTTGGCTTGGATATTCAAAAATATATTAATGCAAGTATTTGTGAAGGAGACGCTTATGTTTTCCAGGACAATTCAGGAGAAACTATTAAACTGACAGAATCGGGTATATATCAGAATAAAACAAAAGGATCGAAGTGTGACAGTATAACGACATTGACGTTGACGGTCTATCCCTCCCAGAACCAATCGCTCACAGAGCAAGCCTGTGGAAGTTACACTTGGAATCACGGAACTGATGGACTTCCAGTGACCTATACTGCTGAGGGTACCCATACCTATACGTTTGAACATACAGATGGTAATGGCTGTCCTCAAGTGGATACATTGCATTTGACGATTTATAATTATCCCACGCTGAGTGCGGAGATCACAGCTCCGGTAAGCACTTGTGTTGGAACTACGGTGCCGCTTCAAGTGACTCACCAACAGGGCTCAGTAGGACAACTGAGCTATCGTTGGGAGCGTTCGGCCAATGGCACAAATGGTTGGACGACAATAGAAAATGCTACTAGCGCCACCTACAATGCTCCGATAAATGAAACCGGTCATATTTATTATAGAGTGACTATAGAGGATGATGAGCGTTATACCGATTGCAACTCGTTGATGTTGGGGACGGAAGTGGTGGTTATGCCTGCGCTTACGATTACCGAATTCGGCCGTTCCACGAACATGATTTGTCCGGGTGCCACTCGAAACCTTTCCGTAACCGCGACGGGTGGAAGTGGATCCTATACCTATACTTGGCAAAGGTCCACGAACGAAAATGGCCCATGGGAGAATATCCAAGGAGCTCCGAATGCGTCCACCTACACAGCCGTAGCGGATGCGGAGAGTCATACCATTTATTATAGGGTTATCGTTGGAGATATTTGTGGAACAGCCACGTCGGACATCGTTTATATAACCCCGTATCCGGCACTTGCCGCTACGCCCATTACTGGTGGTACCAACGGTACTTGTATTGGGACGAACATTGAACTTGCGGTGAATGTGACTGGTGGTTCAGGAAGTTATAGGTACCGTTGGGAGCGTTCCGCATCGGGAACGGAAGGTTCATGGATGAATCTTAATACGGATTTGGAAAGATACCAACCCAGTACCGCTTCCGCGGGTACCAACTACTATAGGGTTGTCATTGCTGATGCTTCTTGTAACAACAGTATAACGACGGATACTACCCATGTGACGGTTTGGCCGACACCTAGTGTGACCATTACTGGCGGCGTTGCAGGTGTTTGCATAGGTTCGACACCTCCTCCGACGTTGCAGGCTACCCTCTATAATATCAGTGCTGAGAATAATGTGACTTATCAATGGCAAAAATCCACGAGCCTCACGGGCGTTTGGACTGATGTTGGGGAAGATTCGAGATACAAAGCCCCGACCGCTACGGCCGGTACAACCTACTATAGACTTGTCATTAAAGATCATGGCTATGATGGAGCTTGCAACACGGCTATCTCCAACACGCAGCAAGTGACCGTGTGGTCAAACGATTTGATAGTACCTGATATACCGAATGTGACAGAGTGTATCGGGGCCAATCAGTCGGTGAGTGCGGTCCCGACGGTGGGTAGTGGAGACTACACCTACGATTGGGAGGAGATGAATTCCGAGAATCAATGGGTGTCCGCCTACCACTCATCGCAGACTGTGGGTGTTTATTATCCATTGAGCACGGAGTCGGGTACCAAGCATTACCGAGTGACCGTACATGACGTCGGAAATGTGTGTAATACCAATGGCGTAACCAAGACGTTCGATGTGACGGTATTGCAGGAATTGGTGGTGGCGGATTTAACCGACCAGACGGTGGGTCAAGGCGGAGAGGCAGCCACCACTCCGATCACTGCGACGGTGACGTCGGGTGAGGGAGAGGGCCATTACCATTACCAGTGGCAGCGCTCGAATGACAATGGCGCAACGTACACCGACATCCTAGGTGCGATAGATGATGCTACCTATAACGCTCCGATAGACGAGATAGGAACCTTCTACTACAAGGTGATTGTTTCTGAGGATATGGGGTGTAATAGGGCAGAGGCGACGATGACGTTAGAGGTGACGGATCTGGTGCCGTTGACGGCTTCGATTACGTCTGATGATGCGACCCTTTGCGCTGAGGCACAGTACACGATAACCTCTACGGCGAATGGAGGCACAGGCTCATATACGTACCAATGGCAGCGTTCCGATGACCATGAGGCTTGGAGCGATGTTGCCGACTCCACGAGAGCGTCCTTTGTCGCTACAGCGACCCCTGCAGGAAATACCACCTATTACAGGGTAGTGGTGACCTCAGGAACCGAGAGCGTGACCACGGACGATGTGTATGTGACGGCGTACGAGGCGATTGCGGCAACCGCTTCCGCCAACGCAACCGACTACTGCATTGGCGCAACTGCGACGCTGACGGCAAGTGTGACCTCGACGGATCACCACGGAGTCCACTACCAGTGGCTGAACTCCGACGGCAGTCC
>Ga0310690_10009914_pt1 | contig 11914 bp, 2 predicted proteins | sample AusTroGonzalo_MG_2_FD_207661 | JGI IMG/M metagenome (GOLD analysis project Ga0310690, IMG submission 207661) | Bovine rumen microbial communities from tropical cattle in Woodstock, Queensland, Australia - Gonzalo_04 (v2) (version 2) | ecosystem: Host-associated > Mammals > Digestive system >...
CAGGAATGTCATATTGGCTCATCTGCTCGCGGTCGCCAGCATTGTCGCGACGACCCAGTATGCCGCCGAATACCTTCGGATGCAAAGTCTTTACACGTCCGCCCAGTATACTGGGGTAGGTGGTTAAGCTCTCCACGGTGGCACATTCATAGCCCTGCTGCTCAATGAACTGCTGTGTGCCGCCCGTCGACAGGAACTTTACGCCTTCGGCGTTCAACTTCTGCAGAAGGGCATCGAGTCCGTCTTTATGAAACACTGAGATAAGTGCTGTCTTTATTGTTTTTGTCTCTGCCATAACTAATCTTTGAAATGCATAAAATGGAAAAAATCGCGAATAGAGTGCAAAGATAGAAAAAAAAAGCGAAACCGCCACGGCGGCTTCACATTATTTATATTAATAGTGAAAAAACTTGCTACAAGTCAATGGACAGCTCATTCGAAGTATAGCGTAAGTACCACCATTTTGCTGCAAGCCCTGTCTATGCTTTGAGAGAACACTCGTTTGTTCACGTCGGTCAGTTCGTTGACATGTTTCCGGTTCAGCACGTCATGCAGGCCGAAGCAGAATTTCAGCTCAGGTATAAGCTTGAAGAACGGCAGGTAGTTGTCGCAGCCAAGTCCCAGCTCAATCATAGTGTCGTAGCGGTTCAGCTGAATATAGTCTTGATCCTTGCCCGTCAGGTTCAGCATGGGCACCACGCCAGCCACCACGTAGGGACGGTAGTTGTTGAAGCGTGGAGCGGCAAACTTCAGGTCTATGGGTAGGGTGACATAGGTGCTCTTCATGTCCTGCGTCGATTCACGCGGTACGCCACTTTCGTTCAAGTCGTCCATATCGCGAAATACCAGGTGCTTCGAGCCGAAGTGCATGGTGGGCTGAATGCGCAGCGAGAAATGGTTGCTCAGCCTCATGTCGGCCAGCACACCCACGCTGAAGCCAGGGTTCCACATGTCGTCGTCGCAAAATACCGTGCGCGTCTCGCCCGTCTCAAGCAGTTGCGGCCCTATGTTGCGCAGCTCAATATCCTGCATGTTCAGGCCGATGCTGATGCCAAAATGCAGCGGACGCAGGTCGATGTAAGGCTTGTTCTGAACCTTACGCTGCTGCGCCGTACCTATGGTGGCAAATGCCAGTAACAGGGCTATTGTGCTGAGTAAACGTTTTGTAGTCATGTATCATATATAACGCAAAAGTAGGCTTGTTATTATATCGACGTTTATTTCGACATTGTATAAATTGCGAAAAAAGTGTCACAAAACATAGGTATTCTCAGGAAAAAATTCATACCTTTGCATACCAAATTTTGAGTATTAACCCTTTTTAAATAACAAAGAAGATTATGGCATACGTAATTGGTGACGACTGTATCGCATGCGGTACCTGTCAAGGTGAGTGCCCCGTAGAGGCTATCTCTGAGGGCGAGAAGTATTCAATCAACCCCGATCTGTGCACTGAGTGCGGCACTTGCGCCAGTGTTTGTCCGTCAGAGGCTATTAGCCTTGGCTAATCTCCTGGTGTACCATCCAGACCAAAACCGAGGGGACTCTATTCCGTAGTGTCTCCTCGGATTTTCTTTTGTCTGTATAGCTGACTCCACACAGGGTCGAACAAGGCGATGGGCATGTCAGGTAAGCTACTTCTCAAAACTTTGCACCCGTACCTTCTTACCCGCACAATGCGGTGTGATATGAGAAAAAGTTGTACACTGAACGCCCGTTAGTTTATCGTTGTTTTTTTTGTTACTTAATGACTTTTCAAAAGAAAAGTTTGGAAGATACAAAATAATTTCGTACCTTTGTAATAATTACCAACTAAAAACCTAAATCCAATGAAAAGACAACCAACAAAGTATCTGGCTTTACTTAGCCTCTGGACATTTTTTTCAACTGTGACGCTGGCACAGGACTGGAAATCATTCCACATTACAGAAGCAGGAACGCTTCAGGCGCTTATTGAGGCGCACTTTGGCGTGGGCATCAACGAATTGCCCACCAACGAAATAACGCACGTAAAACTCTCATGCGATGCCGGACAGTTCAATTCTTCCGATAACAACGCCTTCAAAAAGTTGGCTGCCAAGGCCAAGGAAGTAGACTTGGGCGACATGGAGGTAGAAGACATGAACACCCTTAATCTTAGCCGGCTGGACAGTCTGGTGCGCATCGTACTGCCCAAAACGGCAAAATCGGTCGCCTACATGAACTACTGCAATAAATTGCAGACCATTGTATGGCCAGAGGCCCTGGAACGGATAGAGAGCAATGCCTTTTACAGAGACGAGGGCTTGAAACGGCTCGACTTGCCTGCCACCTTAACCGCCATTGGCAACTATGCCTTCGAAAATTGTTCAAGCCTTGAGACCGTTGTCTGCAACGAAGGACTGACCACGTTGGGCAACGAATGCTTCAGGAGTTGTACAAACCTCACCAGCATCCACTTGCCTTCAACACTCACCACATTGGGCAGCGGCATGTTCCAAGGATGCCGTAGCTTGGAACACGTCGACATCCCCGAAAGCGTGACCGAACTGAACACGAAATTTATGTTCAGTGGGTGTGCAAAGCTCAAGGAATTCACCATTCCTGCCTGTGTTACGACCATTGGCGCGTCAATGTTCAGCAGCTGCCGCAGCCTTGAAAACATCGTATTCCCCGATGGGCTGACGGAGATAGGCAACAATGCCTTTGAAAGTTGCGACAGCCTGAAACACCTGACGCTGCCCGACAGCATCACGACCATTAATGAGTACGCTTTTGAGAGATGTCCTAACCTGGTTAGCATCCACCTGCCCGATGCCCTGACGACGCTGGGCAAATATGTCTTCGCGTATGATGCTGCTTTGGAAACCATTCATCTGCCAGAGGGGCTGACCGCGATAAGCAGCTGCACTTTTGACGGTTGCAAGGCGCTGCAATCCATCAATCTGCCAGAGAGCATTACAGAAATCGGCTCATACGCCTTCAGAAACGTGCCCATTGAGCACTACCAGCTGCCTCCAGCACTCAAGAGCATCGGTTCCAACGCATTTCTTAACGGTATCTTTACTGAAATGACGCTTCCTGAAACGCTGACCCAACTGGGACCAAGCTGTTTTGAGGGATGCGAGAACCTGCAGAGCATCAAAATCCCCCAAGGCGTACAGGCCATACCCAGCAGAACGTTCCAGAACTGCAAGTCGCTGCTGAAGGTGGAGCTGAATGAAGGACTGACCCAAATGGGTGAGTCTGTATTCAAGAACTGTACAAGCCTTTCCGATATCAGCCTACCCTCCACCGTGCGCTTAATGGATTATTACATTTTTGAAAATTGCGACAGCCTGAAGCGCCTCGTGCTCCCACCCGCCCTGCGCATCGTTCCCTGCAATCTGTGCGCCAGTTGTAACAACCTTGAAGAAGTCGTCCTTCCTCCACATCTCCTCACCATCGACGATGGTGCCTTCGAGGATACGAACCTCCAACACATCGATTTGCCTGAAGGCCTGAAAACCATCGGCATACGTGCCTTCTCCAAGGCACCCTTGGAGGAAGTTGCCATTCCTGCCTCTGTCCGAACGATTAAAGTCTTTGCTTTCCGCGATGGCAAGTATAGCAGGATTGAAATACCTGAAGGTGTGGAAACAATAGAACGCGATGCATTCTCCAGTCCCAACCTGCGGGTAGTCATCTTCCCCAGCACACTGTATGAGGCAAGCCAGCCACTGATCGATGGACCACAACTCGACAGCATCGTGTACTATGCGGCCATCCCTCCTCAAAACGGCGGCTTCAGCAACCGCCAGCTGGCTTCAACGCTCTACGTACCAGAAAAATCCATAGATCTTTACAAAAACCATGAGGGCTATCAGTTTGCCAACATCAAGGGCCTTAGCATGGTGCCCTCTTCCATCAACATCACGGGGACGTTGAGAACCGACTCTGCCTACTATCAGTATCAGGGTGTCAAGATAGATATCTCTCTTCTGAAAAATACGGAAGGCTACCGCCCCAAAGGGTCACATTTCACCATTGCCGAAGGGACAACGCAACCCATAGGTCATCTGCTGTTCACCCACGACTATTCGTATGGTAGCCTCGAATCATGGAACGATGACTGTACATTTATCAACGAGGGCGAAGCCTCTGCCACCTCCATGTCGTTCGTTCTAAAAGACGTGTACACTGGCCACTGGGCTTTTCTGGTAGCTCCCTTCGACTTCTACCCCCGTGACATCACATCGAGCTATAGCGGACAGGCCTTTGCCATTCGCCGCTATGACTCACAGGCCCATGCCAACGGCACACTCCCGCAGGCTTGGGTCAATATTGGACAGGATGAACTGGTAAAGGCTGGCACAGGCTTTATCTTCTCCCCCTCACCATGGCCAGTAGAAAGAGTTAACGGTTCTATCTATTCGGAAAATGGCCACTTTACCTTCCCGTCGGCCAAGAATGGGGTGCTGAACACCCATGCCCTGGCCAACGGCGATGTCACCATTCCCCTCATTAATTATAAAGGTGAATATGCTTTCAACGAAGGATGGAACTTTGTGGGTAATCCCTATCTGTGCTATTACGACATAGAGAAATTCGACACCGATGCTCCCATTTTCGTGTATGGCCCTTATAATACCAGCGGCTTTACGGCCTACTCGCCCCTCGACGACGAGTTTATTCTGCCACCCATGCGTGGCTTCTTCATTCAGGCCAGCGACGAGTTGCAGAACATTACCTTCAAGGCCGATGGCCGACAGGATAACGCCGAGGTGCACCACGAAAGCGAGAACAGCGCTCGCGCCCTGCGCCGTGCCATAGCCCGTGAGCATCGCACCGTCATCAATGTCTTCATGGACGAGGCCGACAGCACCCTGGCTCGCACCCGTGTGGTCATCAACCCCGCTATGACCACTGGCTATGATGCCAGCCACGATGCCGCCTTTATGAGCTTCGACAACCAAGAGTATGCAAGTCTCTATACCTATGCAGAAGGTGTGCGCTACGCCATCAACGAGCGCCCCATAGCCGATGGAACAGTCTGTTTTGGCATGCGTTTCAGCAAGCCAGGCACCTACACGCTGCGTCTCAACAGCCAATCGGCTGAACAGATCATACTGACCGACCACTTGACTGGCGAGCGTATAGACATGAGCCAGCCCTATACCTTTGAAACGGCTGCGGGCACCTTTGACCAGCGGTTCACCCTCCAGGTGGGCGATGGCATCACTGCCGTTGAAACCATTGAACAATCACCAGTGACCATCGACCACTATTACGACTTACAGGGTCGCCGCGTGAAGAACATGGGCAAAGGCATCTTCCTCTGGAATGGCAAAAAGATTATCAAGTAACCCATCACCTTATTAATATATAAGACTATGAGACGAATGATTAGTTTTTGCATGATGTGCCTCCTCTCGGCGGCTATCTATGCGCAACAGACATATACCCTTACCGTAAAGCAGCAGCCTAAGGGAATAGGCACGATAACCATCTCAACGGGAGGGCGGCTGTATTCTACCGGCATCTCGGGTGCAACCAAGCAGCAAGGCAATGTCCTTCAGATAGAGCCTGGTACACTGGTATCCATGAATGTAAGTCGCGATGTCAATTTCAATGGATGGGAGGTCGACGGCTGGATGCAGGAGCAAGGCAGCACGGTGGTTTCCTACATGAACAGCAGCTATCCCTTCTGGTATTTCACCATGCCGGCCGAAGACGTGACCCTCACGGCCAAGTGGGAGTACAATCCTAACAGTCCAGGACATGCGCCAGGCGGTAACAACTGGAACCCAGAGACGGGCGAAGTGATTCTTACAGACATCACTGCCAACGACAACTATTTGTCAAGCATGCTGTCGAATGTTGTCAGCGACTATTCTTCCAACAAGGACAAGGTTTACAGACTGACCATCATTGGTGTCATTAGCAACGATTTCATGTCGCTGAGCAGTTACTATGTGCCTGAATTCCTGGTATATCTGGACTACAGCCGTACTTCAAAATGCACGGAAGTAAAGAAGTCGCCCCTGACGAATAACCATCAGTTCCTTAAGGAAGTGAGGTTGCCTGCCAGCATCACCAGTATTCAAAGAGACGCCTTTACGGGCACCGACCTGCAGACGCTCACCTGCTTTGCTACCACGCCTCCAACACTATCTTTCCAGAATAACCAGCAAAAGGTGTTCAATGAAGGCAGTCAGATGATTGTCTATGTGCCTGAAGAGTCGGTACCTCTTTATAAGAATGCCGCAGGTTGGGGCGACTTCCAGATTCTGCCGTTGTCAGAAACCGTCAGGAACCTTACCGTGAACCTCTTCCCCGATGGTGCTACCGCTGAGCTGCTGAATCTTTATAAAGGCATGAAGCTGGAGCTCATCGACCAGAAAGCCGGCATAACGCGCAATCTGCTCATCACCAATCGCAACGACTACACCTTCCGTACCGTTCCCACAAAGGCAGCGTACCAGGTGCGCCTTCTGAACCGCAATGGCTCAGTGGTGGGCGAGATCAACAACATCTATGTGGACGAGGACCATGTCAGCGTGACCTTCCCCTCGCTGCTGACCCCACGTGAGGCACAAATAGCCCTGAAGTATGAAAATGGTGACCCTGTAGACAGCAAGGATGCTGAGGTGACCTGGCTTTCGGCTACAGGAAGCTATCTTGGCAACAAAACCTCCATCAGCGGCTTGGTGGACGGCGAGGAGGTCATGTGCCGTATCAAGCTCGCTTCCTCGCTATCGGACGATTACCAACAGGTGGATACTGTAAAGCACACCATTGGTGCCGATAATCATTTGGTATATACCCTTCGCGAACTGCCCCAGCACATGCTGAGCGGAACCGTGTTCGATGACCTTACCAGTAACCGTGTTTCCGGCTATACCGTAAGGGTGAATCGTCTGCAGAATGGTGGCAGCAGCAATGCCATCAGCGTGAAGTCAGCTGACGACGGCACCTGGAGTGCCTATTTGCGCGACGGACGCTATGACGTAACGGTCAGCCACGGCAACTATGCGCCCCAGACCAAGACCGTCGACATCAGCGCAGACACCAAGCTGAACTTCATGCTACAGCCCAACAGGGGATCGATCATTGCATTGAACCTGCGCTATCACCAGATGGCTACTGAAACGGAACCTGCCAAGACCATCAACTTTAACGACCAGTCGGACAATGTTGACATTACCATTCGCAACCTGACCAGCGAAACCGATATAACAGGGTTCAGCGTGCAGAACGGTAACATTCAGCTGGCCGACACCCTGGCCATTGGCACTCAGATACAGGTCACCATCACCAGCAAGACGCGTCTCTTCGCTCCAGCCTCGGCCACGGGCACCATGCAGAAGGGCGAAGGCGGTCTGCACATGGATATAGACCTGGTGCAGAACGGTCGCATCGTGGCCACCTTCAGCGAGACCCAGAACCCCAAGGTGGGAGGTCTGCTCTTCAACAGTCAGGGCACACTGGTAAGCCGCGATGAATATACATGGGCCAAGCTGTCGCTAATGAACCTGACCGCCGGCGAGTATGTCTTGATAACCATGCAGGGCAACAGCGAGATCTTCACCTCACTGAACACCCTTGAGCAAGCCAGGAAGCTCCTGACCGCTGGTGTTGACTATCTGGAGAACACCGTCGATGTGAAAGCTGGAGAGGAAACCACCATCACAAACCAGTTGGTGCCGATGGTGAGAGAGAGCGTGCAGCTCTACACCGTAGCCGAAAACTCCATGGTCACCGTCAATAAGAAAACCCTGATTGCAGGCAACTATCAGACCATTAGGGCACGCATAGAGCTAAGGCCAGAATATCATGACGGCTATTCCAACATGAAGATGCAGTTCGTTATCCCTGAGGGATGTACGTTTGTGGAAAACTCAGTCATGCAAGGGGCTACTGCCTCGCCCTACGAATACGACACCACGTCAGGAATACTGACCGTGCCCATGATAGATGAAAGCCAGATTGTTCGCTTCTGTGTTGTCCCTATGACTGATAACACCTACAGAACAAGTGCCACGTTGTGGTTCGACTATAATAAGCAGACGCTTTCACAATCGGTGGCTACTGAGGAATTTGAGACGGAAAAGGCCAACCTGAACGTTAATGAAAAGATTACAGAGCCTGTTTTCCTTGTATCAGGAACTTGCATTCCTAATCTCAACATCACCGTGAAAGACGGCAACACCGTCATTGGCACCACCAAGTCGAAAAAGGATGGCAGCTGGTCGTTAGAATGTGAGATTCAAGAGCCCGTTGCACTCTCTGTTCATCAGATTTACGCAGAGATACAACTCAAGGAAGGGATCATTCAGACCACTGAGAGAAGAATGGTGACATACGCCCCAGACGAAATAAAGCCGCTGAGAATTACCTTCTCCCACTATAATGATTGGTATCATAAAGATCAGGAAATAGTCCTCGACCTTGAAAACCATACAAGGTCGGGCAATTCCTATCCTATTTACCACGGTGGTGACTTCACGTTCCAGGTGGAATTGTCGAACAACGACCCGTCAGTAGTGCATTATGTCGATATTTACGTGTTTACCAGCGACGGCGGCTACACCGTTCTTCCTGCAAAATATGATGCCACCATCGACCGTTGGGTAGCCAACCAGTATTTTACTAATATGGGTGCTCCTATCAACGCATCTGTAAGGGTGGTGGCCGATGCCCCCGACCGAATGGATGCCGACTTCCACGACACCATGGCCAACTACTACGACAACATGAAGAAAGAAGATGCCGAGTATCAGTTGGAGGTCAACAAGGTGAGCAACGAGCTGGACGAACTGACAGACAAGGAGTCCTATACTGCTGAAGACCTGACGCAAATCATGGCGCACTGGACGCAGCTCATGGATAAGCTGGGTCTTTCAGAAGGCATGATTCAGAGGGCAAAGGAGAAGTATGGCGACAGCTATGACCCAGAGAATCCTGACCCAGAGAATCCTGAATGTCCAGGCTTCGTTGATGATGGCCGCTACACCAACGACGAGGCGGGCATGGAGAAATGGATAGCCGACACACAGGCTGCCATGGACGAGTTTGACCAGTGGTATACTGAGTCACAGATAGACCAGATGTCGCTGATTGACATCAATCCAAAGCCTCTGCACGAGGTAGGCGAACTGTTGAAGGGCATTACCTATAGTACTGCCGACGGACTGACGGAGAGCCAGTTGCTGGCCCAAGGCTATGAGAAGCTCGACAAGGACGATGGCACTTGCGTATATATATATTATAGTGAGACATCGTACACGCTCGTCGACCTGGTGAACAACCTGAAGATGGTGGCCGACGCTTCGCAGAACGCTGAGATGGCACGAATGATGCAGTCGTTCAAAGCTGCCGGCGGCGATGACTTCGTGAGCAAGGTGAGCGGCTGGATTAATCAGCTGATGGGCTATGTCGACAAGCTGCTACAAGGTGTCAACGAGCTGTGCAAGTGGGCGGGCATCGTCAACGACGAGGTGAACGCCGCACAGGAGCTGGCCGCCAACAAGGTAGAAAGCCTGGCCAACCAGACCTACCACCTGAAGGGCAAGGACTGGGTGAACAGCAAGCTGGCCCGCAAGACGATGATTGACTCGCGCGCCAAGCTGAAGAAGGTGGAAAATCAGCTCACCGCCTTGAACAAAGTCAAGGACAAGCTGGAGAAACTGAAGGTGGGAAAGATTCTGAAAGTGACGGGCGTTATCTTCAGTATCTACAACGCTGCCACTGGCATGCGCGACTTTGCCGAGATGCTGGGCAACGCCGTGGAACTTTATCAGAGCATACCCGACCCCTGCGAAGGTCCTGATGCCAGTAAGGCCACGACGCTGAAGGTGAAGATTGCTACCGCCACCACAGCCAAGGCTACGCACTCGATCATGAAGATTGGTACCGATGTGGTGGCCTTCTGCACCACCGTCGCAGGTCTTATAGGCGTCACCTCCGTCTTTGCAGCACCAGAGGGCGGCGTAGCCATCGGTGCAGCCATTGGTGGCGAACTGCTCAACTTAGGTATCGACTGGGTGGTTGACAAACTCTACAAGAACAACATAGATTACTGGGCAAAGGAAGTCAAAGAATTAGAGTGCGTCTGCAAAGACCCCAACAAATGTTGTAAGGGACCCAAGTGCTGTCTGCATGGACCATGCGACGTGCCCCCTGGCATAAAGCCAAACATCGTGCCTATCCTCGACCCATCGGGCTATGTCTACGAGGCGGTGGGCTCGAATCGCATAGAAGGTGTGAAATCGACCATCTACTACAAGGAAGCAAAGGAGGACATCTTTGGCAACGTGACTGAAGAGGCCATCGTCTGGGACGCTGAGAACTACGCACAGGAGAACCCGCTCTTCACCGACGAGCAGGGCATGTATGCCTGGGACGTACCACAGGGACAGTGGCAGGTGCGCTTTGAGAAGGAAGGCTATGAGAGCACACAGACCGAATGGTTGCCAGTGCCGCCACCACAGCTCGACATCAACATTGGCATGAAGCAGTATTCACAGCCTACCGTGGCCAAGGTGAAAGCATACGAGAAGGAAGTGCAGCTGACGTTTGACAAGTACATGAAGCCAAAGACGCTGAAGGCCGAGAACCTGCACCTGATAAAGGACGGCGTAGAGCTGGCTGCTACGATAGAGCTGCTGAATGCTGAGAACGATGTCGACGGCGACAGCGCCGTCTATGCCTCACGGCTGAGCATCGTGCCAGAACAGCCTATGCAGAAGGGTGAAAAGGTACGCCTCATCGTGGCTGCCGCTGTGGAGAGCTATGCCGGCGTGAACATGGCAGAAGACTTCTCGCAGGAGTTCGACGTAGAGGCATGCATCGATACGCTGATGGCCGACTCGCTCTACACCGTGCGCTATGGGTCGAACCGTAGCATCGTCATTGCTGCTGCTCCTGCCGAGGTGGCTGTGGGCAAGACACTGAAAGTGCAATCCAACACCAAGACCATCGCTGACGTAAGTGCTACAGAGCTGATTTTCGATGCCGAAGGCAAAGTCACCATCGAGGTCAATGGCTTGCTGCCTGGCACTGCCGGACTGCTATTGCAGATGGACGACTACGACATTGAGAAGTATGTGGTCATCAATGTGCGCGATTCGGCGGGCATCTACACGAAGGCGCCAGAGGCATCTCGCGTGCCTGGTACAGAGGTCTATTATGGTACGCACATCTATCTCACTACTGAGACTCCCGATGCCAAGATATACTACTCGCTCGACGGCACATGTCCGTGCGACATGACCATAGGCCACGTGTTCCCCTACGATTCAAAGGAAGGCATCGTCATCAATGCCGACAACATGAAGATCAAGGCTATGGCCGTGGCCAACGACTATGAGGAGAGCAAGGTGAGCGAGTTTGAGTACCGTCTGAAGAAAAGCACCATGGCATACGATCTCCAGAAAGGCTGGAACTGGGTATCGCACAACCAGGCCAACGACGTGGAGGCAAGCGAGGTGCTGAAGTCGGGCGATGACTATCTCACCGATGGCAAGGGCACTCGCACACTGACCATGGAACCTGCCAAGGCTTACTTAGCCTTCAGCAACAACAAACAGACGAGCGTGCTGACTGGTAATTTATGGAACGCAGCCGAAGGCAGCATGACCCTCGCTGCCGGATGGAACTGGTTGGGCTATCCCATGAATCAGGTCATGACACCCGACGAGGCACTGCTTGGCGCTGAAGAGGGCGACATGATTGTGGGTCAGGAAGCCTTCGCCGAATTTGTTGAAGGAAAATGGCGAGGCTCACTCCGCGTGCTGGTGCCAGGTAAGGGCTACCACTACAAGTCGGCATCGGCCAAAACCATTCACCTGAACAACAACATCGTTTCTGAGGCCGCACAAATAGACCACACGATGGAAGTGCTGTGGGCACCCAACATGCATCGATATGCCTACAACATGCCTATCACCGCCAT
>Ga0310690_10009916_pt1 | contig 11911 bp, 10 predicted proteins | sample AusTroGonzalo_MG_2_FD_207661 | JGI IMG/M metagenome (GOLD analysis project Ga0310690, IMG submission 207661) | Bovine rumen microbial communities from tropical cattle in Woodstock, Queensland, Australia - Gonzalo_04 (v2) (version 2) | ecosystem: Host-associated > Mammals > Digestive system >...
CATGACCATTAGCTTTAATAGATGTAATCCAACTTAAATGGTTTAAACCGATATATTCGATTTCTGCGTCATCTAAACCAAGTTTAGATTTTACGCTACCTTCCATATTGATTGGAACATTACATAAACCGAACATTTTAATCTTTGTATTATTTAATACAGCTTCTGCTACCATACCAGCAGGGTTTGAGAAATTAATTAACCATGCATTTGGACATAATTTTTCCATACGATGTGCGATATCTACAATTACTGGAACAGTTCTTAAACCTTTGAACATTCCACCGATACCATTTGTTTCTTGTCCTAACAAACCATATTTAAGAGGAATCTTTTCATCCTTAACTCTAGCAGGTAATTTACCTACTCTGATTTGTGCTAATACGAAATCAGCACCATCTAAGGCTTCATCAAGGTTATCAGTTAATACGCATTTACAATTTAAGCCAGCAGCCTTAATCATTCTTACACATAGTCCACCAACGATAGTTCTCTTTCTTTCGTCGATATCCATAAAATATAATTCTTCTAGAGGAAGAGTTTCACGTTTGTTAATAAGACCTTCAATTAATTCTGGAGTGTAAGTAGATCCAGATCCAATGATTGCAATTTTCAATCCTTTTTTCATAATTAACCTCCCATTTATTTTCTTTTATTTTTCAATCACTTCAATAATTTCATACATACTTGATGCATCGCTTGCTTTAACTACATTATCAATTGATAATACTTTAACCTTAACAATCTTTTTAGAATAGTTGATATCGATGATATCACCTATTTTTAAGTTTGTAGAGGGCTTAGCTAAGCGACCATTTACATATATATGTTCATCTTTAGCAGCATCTGCTGCTACTGTTCTTCTTTTAATAATACGCGATACTTTTAAATATTTATCAAGTCTCATATTATTCTTCTTTATTATCGTTATCTTCTTTTACATCTTCTACAGGTTCACTATTATCAGCTGGCTCATCAGTTAAAACAGATTCGTTATTAGCAGCATTTTTTGCATCTTCCATAGCCTTAAGTTGCTTTTGATAAATTTCTTGAAGTTCTGCTTCTTTTTCTTTCGCAATCTTTTCAGCTTCTGCTTTAGCTTTCTTCTTTTCCCACCAAGCAAGTTTACCTGTTTCTACAAGTTCGTAAATATCTTCTTTAGTAAGAGTTTCAATTTCGTATAAGTGATCAGCAACAAGTTTTAATAATTCTTTGTTTTCTTCTAAAACTTTCTTTGCTTTTTCATAGCAAGCACTAACTAGTAATCTTACTTGTGAATCAATTTCATTTGCAATTTCGTTTGAGAAATTCTTATCAGTCATGTAATCACGACCTAAGAATACTGATCCACCTCTTTGTTCATATTGAACAAGACCTAAATCACTCATACCATATTCAGCTACCATTGCACGAGCAATCTTTGTAGATTTTTCTAAATCGTTATGAGCGCCAGTTGTAACAACACCGCACATAAGTTCTTCCGATGCTCTACCACCAAGTAAACCAACGATTTCATCGATCAATTGATCTTTAGTCTCAATAAAGTGTTCTTCTTCAGGTGTCATCATTGCATATCCACCTGCTTGTCCACGCGGTACAATTGTTACTTTTTGAACAATTTCTGCGTTATCTAACTTAACACCGATAACTGCATGTCCTGCTTCATGGAAGGAAATAATACGCTTTTCTTTATCAGTATATTTTCTACTCTTCTTAGCAGGTCCCATGATTACACGGTCAATTGCTTCATCAATATCATAAATCTTAATTTCTTTACGATTTTCCCTAGCAGCTAGTAATGCGGCCTCATTTAATAAGTTTTCTAGATCAGCACCACTAAATCCTGGAGTTCTACGTGATACATCTTCTAAGTTAACACGTGGTGATAACTTCTTATTACGAGCATGTACTTTCAAGATTTCTGTACGCGCATTAACATCTGGCATTGTCATCGTGATTTGACGGTCAAATCTTCCTGGTCTAAGTAAGGCAGGATCTAGTACGTCAGGTCTATTTGTTGCTGCCATAATGATGACGCTTGAGTTTTCCCCAAATCCATCCATCTCTACCAGTAATTGGTTAAGAGTTTGTTCTCTTTCATCATTACCACCGCCTAGACCTGCTCCACGCTGTCTACCAACGGCATCAATTTCATCGATGAATACGATACAAGGAGCAGTCTGCTTTGCAGTCTTAAACATATCTCTAACTCTACTTGCACCAACACCAACAAACATTTCTACGAAATCAGAACCTGAAATTGAATAGAATGGAACTTTAGCTTCTCCTGCTACTGCTTTAGCAAGTAATGTCTTACCAGTTCCTGGATGACCAACAAGCAAAATACCTTTTGGAATTCTAGCACCAATTTCACGATACTTCTTTGGATATTTCAAGAAATCAATGATTTCTTTCATTTCTTCTTTTTCTTCATCAGCACCAGCTACTTGATCAAATGTAACTGAAGATTGACGATTTAGTTTTGCTCTACTTCTAGCAAAATCAAATGCTTTATTATTACTACCAGCGCTATTTCTTAACATTACAATTAAGAAAACAACTAGTAAGATTGGAATACCAATTGAAACAATAATTGTTAACCAATCAATTTCTCTTAATTCTTCTACTTGTAAAGTAAATGAAGCAGTACCATTATTAATCTTTTCTAGTAAGTATGCATATGTGGCATCATCAATTACTGCTACATATTTACCAGCATCATTTTTTAATTCTCCACTAACGCTATATAACTTAGCATTAGCGCCACTTCCTGAAGGGCTTGCTACAATCGTATCAATTTGCCCAGCATCAACATATTGATAAAACTGATTAACGTTTAATTCAGTTGGTTGATTGCGGCTTGTAGAAAAGAAAATAATAATACCAACTACTACAGCTACTAGCAAAACAATAAAAGCAATGTCGCGTTTATTAAAACGCCCTTTGTTATTTGGATTTTTGTTTTGTTTATCGTTCATATTTTCACCTATTTTTCATAAACAGTTCGTTTAAGTACCCCAACATATGGTAAATTACGATATATTTCGTTATAGTCTAGTCCAAATCCAACAACGAACTTTTTCGGAACATCAAAGCCAATATATTTAGGTTCTATATTACTAACAGTTCTACCTTCTTTTTTATCAAATAATGTAACTACTTCAACTGAAGTTGCTCCTCTACATCCAAGTAGTTCCATAACTCTTTTAATTGTTAATCCTGTATCAACAATATCTTCACAAATAATGATATCTCTACCATGTACATCTGTTTCAATATCTTTTAAGATTCTAATGTTACCAGTTTGATTTACGCCATCATAACTAGATACATCAAAGAAATCAATTTGGATATCACAATCAATGTGTTTGATTAATTCAGCCATAAAAGGTACACAACCTTTTAAAAGACCAATTATAACAGGAGTCTTACCCTCATAATCTTTACTGATTTGTTTTCCAATTTCATCGCATCTAGCTACAATTTGATCTAATGAAAACAAAATTTCTTCCACATCTTTATGCATCGTAATCCTCCTTTTTAAAATTAATAATCATATTACAATCTTCTAACTTAGTATATTTCTCTAATGCTTTAAGGCTCTTTTGTAAACCTACTACCATTAAAACATCATCGTCTTTACAAACTACTAATGTTTTCTTTCTATCTAACATACTAATATGATTATCAATTAATATTCTACTTACTTTTTTAGTACCACTTGCGGTAACTATTTTATCACCATTTCTCCAATTTCTAATTACAAGTGGTAAATAGTTATAGTTAAAACTCATCATAAAACAATTCTTCGAACTTCTTTTACAAGCATCGCTATCAATGTTATTTATATTAACTATCACATTATCTACATTATACTCTAATTTATTCAAATCGTTAATAGTAATTTCTATATTAACGTTTTCTTCGATTTTATTTATAAACAAATATACTTCATTATAAGACTTAACAACTTGAATAGAGCCAATTTCAGTAACGATATTAGCTTTAGAAGAATAAATTATCTTCATAATTTCATCTACTTGTTTACTTGATAGTTTATTTTCTTTAGTTAAATTAAAAATTATTTCTCTTGCGATATATTCATGTACTTTTTTAAACTCATCTACTTTAAAAGAATAGCCATCCTTTTGCTTCTTAACGATTGCTTTAATTAGATTATCACGATATTCATTTAAAACAATGGCAGCATTTTTAATATTATTCTTCATTTCAATAAAATTATTAGATGCATCTTCAATCGCATCAAATATTTCTACTACATCATTATGTCTAATTTTATTACGCGAATAAATATCAAGTTCATTTGAAGAATCTTCAAAATACTTAATATTGTTAGCTTTAGCATAACTAACGATATCTTCTTTTAAAACACCTAGTAAAGGTCTAGCAATGTAGCCTTCTTCAATCTTTACAAAATCGCTTATTCCCGCATAACCTGCTAAGTTTGATCCTCTTTGTAATCTAAACAGCATCGTTTCGATATCATCGTTTAAATGGTGGGCTAACAGCAAATATTTAGCATTTTCTTTAATCATTACATCTTTAAAGAATTTATATCTAATATCTCTAGCTTTTTCTTGGAAATTACCTTCTTCAATTTCTTGCTTTTGAATATGATATACATAAATTTTAATATCATTATCCTTAGCATATTTTTTGATATATTCTTCTTCTTTGCTAGATTCTATCCTTTTGCCATGATTAACATGCGCAATAACGATACTAGCAGTTGTATATTTAGATATCAAATCTAAAAGCACCATTGAATCGACTCCAGTTGATACACCAATAACAACTGTAGACGAATTAATATCAATTGCGTGATTATTAAAATATTCCGTAATTACTTTTTGTAAGTTAACCATAATCTCACCTATTTATTTCATTATACAATACAATGAGGTAGTTTTCAATTTAGGCGCCTAGCGCTTAAGTTATCTTTAAAGAATAAATAAAGCACTATAATCAATTGAATTATAGTGCTTAATTTCATCCAATGGCATCTTCCATTTCTAATTTTATCAATTGATTTAATTCTACAGCATATTCCATTGGTAATTCTTTAGCGAATGGTTCGATAAAGCCCATGACAATCATTTGCATAGCATCATTTTTCTTAATACCTCTACTCATTAGGTAGAATAATTGGTCTTCAGAAATTTTTGATACTGTTGCTTCGTGTTCAATACGTGATGTATTGTTTTGTACGATATTTGTAGGGATGGTATCACTTCTAGATATATCATCTAAAATGATTGTATCGCACTGAATGTTACTCTTACAGTTAAGCGCATTCTTTGCATGCTTTACGGTACCTCTATAGTTTACAACCCCACCACTTTTACATATCGATTTAGAAATAATCGTGCTTGACGTATTGTTTGCTAAATGGATCATTTTAGCACCAGCATCTTGATATTGTCCGCTTCCGGCAAAAGCAATTGATACGCAGTTACCTTTTGCGCCTTCACCTGCAAGGATACATGCAGGATATTTCATATTAAGCATTGAGCCAATATTACCATCAATCCATTCCATCATTGCACCTTTTAAGCAAAGTGCTCTTTTAGTAACTAAGTTAATAATATTATTTGACCAGTTTTGGATTGTAGAATAGCGACAATAACCATTATCTTTAATATAAATTTCTACTACTGCCGCATGAAGTGAATCTTTTGAATAGATTGGTGCCGTACATCCTTCTACGTAATGTACGCTTGCCCCTTCTTCTACGATTATTAAACTTCTTTCAAATTGGCCCATCTTTTCTGAGTTAATTCTAAAATATGATTGAAGCGGTTTTTCTAAAACAACACCTTTAGGAATATAAATAAAACTTCCACCACTCCATACTGCTGTATTTAAGGCAGCATATTTATTATCAGTATAAGGTACTACTTTTCCAAAGTATTCTTTAACAATTTCTGGATACTTTTTAACCGCTGTATCGGTATCACAGAATAGAACGCCTTTTTCTTCTAATTCTTGGATAGTAGAGTGATATACTGCTTCACTTTCAAATTGGGTAGAAACACCAGCTAAAAACTTTCTTTCAGCTTCTGGAATACCAATTTTATCAAATGTATCTTTGATTTCTTCTGGTACATCTTCCCATTTAGATGCTACATCTTTTGATGATTTAATGTAGTATGTATAATCATCATAATCAATGAACGATAAATCAGGTCCAAAATTAGGTAGTGGCCTTGATGTAAATTCGTTATATGCTTTAATACGATATTCTAACATCCAATCGGGTTCACCTTTCAATCTAGATATCTCTTTAACAACATCTAGTGTTAGGCCTTTACCAGTTGATGCTACAGTTTTCGCATTCGTTTTAAAGCCATATTTGTAATCGCCAATGATTGATTTTACTTCATCATGATTACTCATCTTTTTTATCTCCATCAGTATCATCATTAATAACGTCTTTTAAAGCTTGCCAAGAAATTGTAGCGCACTTCATTCTTGCTGGAAACTGAGCAACGCCTTGATAAACAAGAGCATCTTCTAAACGGTCAGGATCTTCAATTTCTTCGCCTTTAATCATATTGAAGTAATCTTCAATAATTTCTTTAGCTTCTTCGACACTTTTACCACTTAATAGTTCTGACATTACAGATGCACTAGAACAACAAATTGAACAACCAGCTCCATCATGATTAACTTCCACAACTTTACCATTTTCAATCTTTGCTTCTACAGTTATATCGTCTCCACATGAAGGATTATGTAAATGTTCGCATTTATATCCTTTTAAGCCTTTATGACGTGGACTTTTATAATGATCCATAATTATTTGTCTATATAAATTATTCATATCATTCATAATTATCACCTTAAAATTGTTTAAAGAAACTAATCGTCTCTTTAATACTATCAACTAATGCATCAATGTCTTCTTTAGTATTATAAACATATATACTTGCTCTTAGTGTACCATTAACTCCTAATGTTCTAGATACAAGTTGTGCACAGTGGTGGCCTGCACGCAATGCTACATTATAGTTATCAAAAATAGTAGCAGCATCGTGCGGATGAACATCTTTAATATTAAAATTGATAATGCCTAAATCAGTATTAGGATTATATATAATTACATCTTTGATATCTTTTAGTTTACTGTGCGCATAATCTAGCAAGTCTTTTTCAACTTTTTGAATTTGATCATAGCCAACTGCTTCAATAAATTCAATCGCTTTAGCAAGACCAATCGCTTCTGCAATCGCCGGAGTTCCTGTTTCAAAACAATAAGGTGGCTTTTTGATTTCTGTTTTATAGAAATCTACATCATTGTTCATATCACCACCATAGTATACTGGTGCTAATTTTTTCAGTAAATCATATTTACCATAAAATACACCTATTCCGGTTGGTCCAAACATCTTATGGCCTGAGAATGCTAAAAAGTCACAATCAATATCTTTTACATCAACTTTAGCGTGTGGGATATACTGTGCCGCATCTAAAACTACTAAAATACCTTTTTGATGAGCATAACTAATAATATCTTTTATATCAGTAATATAACCCATTGTATTAGATGCATATGTAATTGCTAATACTTTAGTATTATCAGTAATTTTGGCTTTTATGTTATCTAGAGTGATACGATAATTATCATCTAAATCAATATAATCTAAGATAATTCCAACACTAGCCACATTTTGCCAAGGTAAAATTGAAGAATGATGCTCTAGTGGAGTTGATAAAACGTGGTCACCTTCTTTAAGTGTTTTTGCTAACATTAAATCAATTTGATTTAATCCTTCACTCGCGTTTCTACAAAATACCACTTCTCTATCATCTGCATTAATAAACTTAGCAACTTTACTTCTTGCATCTTCATAAGCAGTACTAGCTAAATAACTCATTTTATAAACACCACGGTGAATGTTAACACCATAGTTTTCATAATAATCATTCATTGCATCGATTACTACGCTCGGTTTTAGCGATGTAGCTGCATTATCTAAATAATGAAAATCTGGATTATTATTATTATATATTGGAAAATATTTACGAATATCTTCAATATTAATTTTATTCATAATTTTCTCCTATTTTATTTTATCTAAAATATACTTACCTAAATTAGTTTCACTATAATCTTTAAAGTATGGGGAAATATAAGCTTCAATAATTAGTTTTTCTGATGCTTCTTTAGTTAAGCCCCTACTCATTAAATAATATAAAACTTCCGGATCAATGGCACCAATCGAAGCTCCATGACTTGCCATAACATCATTCTCATCAATTATTAAAGCTGGATCGGCTTCAATATTTGAATAAGTATCAACGATTATTCCTTTAGTTTTTTGTTTTAAATCACATCTTGGACAGCCATTATTAATTCTACCTATATTTTTAATATTTAAGATCGAATTATTATTAGCTATCGCATATGTATTAAAGTTAGATGCTGTATCTTCGTGTAAATGATAAACATTTAAGTTTTGATTTTGAATCTTTCCTGATTCATTAATCGCTACATTTAAGCAAGATAACGAAATATCTTGTTGGAGAAGATACATGTTTAGCGTTAAATCATTTGTATTAGAGTTATTTTCTAATGATAAATAATTTAATTGATTAAATCTTAATAAATAAAATGATGTATTGATTTTAGCTTCGCCGCTAAACTCATGATATTCTCTAAAATTAACAACACTTTTATGGTGAATTAATACATCTAGTTTAATCTTTGCATCATTTACTACATATCCATAAACAACAGTTAAGTTAACATTTAACCTTTTAGCGATATCAATTTGATAATTGATATATTTAGCATCATCACAGACGTGGATGATTTTTAAATCAACATCCTTTTTAATGCTAACTAGCGTTTTTACTTTCGCATTTTGGTCGATTAACTTTTCTAAATCAGTATCGTTTTTCCTTAAATAGTCGCTAAAATCGATAGCTTCGTTTAAAGTAATCTCAACTTCATCTAATGCATTAGTGTCAATCGCTTTGCCATCATTAAAAATAATGTACTTCTCGTTCTCATCAATTAGAGATTTTGCGGAATCGATTACTTCTAATAACTGTTTCATTTTGTTTTCTTCGCTCCACAAACACCTAATACCGCTTTTTTAGGCTCTTCCATATCTTCTAAGCCTAATTCTAACTTCAACCAATCATATCCATCTTGATCAATTTTAGTAATTAGTTCTTTACCACCGCTTCTAACAATCTTGCCATCCATTAAAATATGAACATGACTTACATCAATATAATCGAGTAATCTTTGATAATGAGTAATTACAATACTACCAAAGTCAGGACTTGCCATATTATTAATGTTTTCACCAACTATTTTTAAGGCATCTACATCTAGACCAGAATCAATTTCATCTAGAATTGCAAAGTTAGGTTTTAACATCTTCATTTGAAGAATTTCATTACGTTTCTTTTCCCCGCCTGAGAATCCTTCATTAATATATCTTTGAGGAAGATCAGGATTCATCTTTAAGTCAGCTACTGATTTATCTAGTGCTTTAATAAATTTAAATAGTGGAACATGTTCGCCTTCAGATAGCCTTGTTTGCATTGCAGATTTAATAAAATCAGCATTAGTAACACCACTTATTTCCATTGGGTTTTGCATTGCTAAAAAGATACCAGCTCTACTTCTTTCATCAACACTCATTTCAAGTAAGTTTTTACCATCAAGTAAAATTTCTCCACTTGTAACTACATATTTAGGATTACCCATAATAGTAGCAGCTAAAGTTGACTTACCATTACCATTAGGACCCATAATAGCATGCATTTCGCCAGTATTAACAGTTAAGCTTAATCCTTTTAATATTTCTTTAGATTGATCATCTAAAATTGAAACGTGTAAATCTTTAATTTCTAATCTCATAATCCACCTCGTATCTTACTATTTATCATTATAACAAAATATAAAAAGGCCTGCACAATATATGATAAAAAAGTTTCACTCTAACTAAATAGAGTGAAACCTTTATTTTATTCTGGCCATGTACGCCATTTTCTAGTGTCTTCTTTTGGATTCTTATTATCTGGTAAGTAATCACATAATCCATATGAAGCTGTATTTTTCTTATAATAATCTACATCACTATTAAACCACCATGAATCTTTTAATAATGTATTGTTATTAGAGCAGTTAACGCTTATTTCACCATTGGTGCATGATACTACTATATTTCCATTTAATGCTTCATATTGACCATTGCGCATTACACCGGTGCAATACATTTTGTCAGTGTATTTAGCTAGTCTATTGATAGAAAATGTTGAAGGGAATATTCTATCGATATCAGGCGTATATTCATCACTGCCTGCGGCACATGTAAATACTGTCATCTTTGGTTTAATAACTTCTAATAATACTTCATTCGAGGAAGTTGGAGAACCATGATGACCTGCTTTAAATAAATCAGCTTCAGGTAAAGTATTATATTGAACTAAAAATTCTTCACCTTTTTCTTCTAAGTCACCTAAGAAGTAGAAGTTTTTATTATTTACAGTTTCCGTAATTAATACACATACCGAATAATTGTTTTCATCACTTGATTTATGATCATAAAAATAGTTATATAGGATATTTAAAGTAATACCTTCAGCAATTTCATATGTCTTTTTAGCACCATTAGTCTCGTTCCAACAATCTAATGCTGTATAATGCTTCATTCCATTCTCAACGGCTGCATCTCTTTTAGTAATGTAATTTGCATATAAAGTAGGATTACCTTTGCTAGTTGTTAATGGTTTATCTGATAAATTAAAATCAATAAATACTTCACAAGTATAATATTCAAATATAGATGGTGCACTATTTGTCCCTACAAAACCAGCAATATGATCTTGGTCAGCGTGAGTTGCAATAACATATTCTAATGTTCCATCAGTACAATATTGATTAATATAGTTTTCTATAATACCAGCTGAACCTTGTCTTGGACCAGCATCGATTAAAATATCAGTATCACCAGCTTTAATATATACAGCATCACCAGCATATGGATAAGCTGATGTTGGGTCAATGAAATGAATTGATAAGTTTGCAGCACCTGCTAGACCTCCACCGCCTTCACCAGTACCGCCTTGACCTTCACCGCCATCACCAGTTCCACCTTGGCCTGCACCACCTTGACCAGCTCCACCTTGGCCTTCGCCACCTTCACCAGTTCCACCTTGGCCTTCGCCAGTTCCAGTTGTTTTTGGCTTAACTGTAACAACTACTTCTTCAGTCTTAGTTGTTCCACGATATGTAACTGTATATGTTACATGGTATGTACCAGCTGTGCTAATGCCATTTACTTCATTACCTGCTGCATCAAAGTATTTAACTTCTACGCTATCTTTTAAATTAGCATTAAAAACGCCTAGATAATCAAAAGATGCTTCATAATTTAAATTAAGGGCATCACCTTCAGTAATAGTTACATTATTTTGACTAGTCTTTACATCCACATGATATACTTTACCTTCTAAAGCAGGGATGCTAGGAGTAATTAATAAACCTAACGCTAGTATTGCAATAACTACTAATACCGCAATGATACTAGCAGTTGTTTGTTTTTTCTTTGTTTTCTTTTTTGATGCCATATATATCACCTCAGCTAATTTCATTATAATTAAATAAATATATTAATTCAATCATAAATTATGATATAATGCATATGTGTGTCCCGTTACCTCAGATGGATAGAGGACCCGCCTCCTAAGCGGGCTGCCGGCAGTTCGAATCTGCCACGGGACGCCATTTAAAAAGGAAGCAATTATTGAAATGATAAACTATTAGTAGACACTAAAAGTACATTAGTGTTTATTAATAGTTTTTTATTTTATAACGTATAATAAAGATAAGAACCCCTATAGGGGTTCGGCGAGGAGGTAAACATGGGAA
>Ga0310690_10009917_pt1 | contig 11910 bp, 13 predicted proteins | sample AusTroGonzalo_MG_2_FD_207661 | JGI IMG/M metagenome (GOLD analysis project Ga0310690, IMG submission 207661) | Bovine rumen microbial communities from tropical cattle in Woodstock, Queensland, Australia - Gonzalo_04 (v2) (version 2) | ecosystem: Host-associated > Mammals > Digestive system >...
ACTGGTACGTCTGCCGGCATAAGTCCGAAGGCTGCCAAAATATCACGGTTGACCGGGATCGCCTGGACGAGCTCGTCGTCCGGAAACTGACCGAGCTGGTTCACTCCGATCCGATGATCGATAAACTTTGCGCCGATTACCTCGAAGCCCAGGAAGCGAACGCCGACTTCCTGTCCGCCTGCGAGGCCCGGCTCCGGGATCTCCAGAGCCAGCGCGCCGCCCTGATCACGGCCATCACCCGGAACCCGCTTGATTCGCTCGTGGACCGCCTCGCCGTCGTTGAGCAGGACATCGAAGCGGCCGAGGCTGCCGTCCGCCGGGAGCGTGCCGCATTCTTCACCGAGGAGGAACTCCGGGCGTTCTTCCTGGAATTCCGAAACCACCCGGACGACCTGCGCTGGCGCATGATGCTGATCCGGACCTTCCTCGTTGCCGTCTGGATCTATCCTGACCGGATCGTCATCCAGACCACCGTGGACGAGGACGGCACCGAGCTGCCGGATGGCGAGACCGCTGACATTCTGGCGTCCAGCTCGCCTCCGGGCGGCCAGTCCGGATTTATTCCTTCTACCCCTGCCAAATCGACCAAATTCAAACCGCCTTGTATCTGGTTTGTTCTGGCCATAGAAAAAAGCACCCGGTGAGGGTGCTTCTTCTTTTACTTGTATTCGCTTTCGTCCGGGACGTTGAACTCCTCGACCTCGTCGATCTCCTCGTCCTCCGCCGGCGTGATGTATCCGCTCGTGACGGTCGTCTGCGATCCGTCCGCGGCCGCGTCCGTCCAGCTCTCGCCGAGGATGTAGGCCACGATCGAGCCGGCCGACATCAGGATGCCGGAGATGGTCTTTGCCGTCTCCTCGCCGCCGTTGCAGGCGATGATGATGCCGGCGATCAGTCCGGTCACGGCCAGCCAGAACTTCCGGCTGGTCAGTTTGCGCTTCCAGTCAATATTCATTTTTTGCTCTCCTTTTTCTCCAGGTCGTTGATCCGTCGCTCCGCTTCGTTCTGCTTTTCGTCCAGCAGCTTGACGTCCTTCTCGACCTGATACATCCGCTCGATCAGTCCGTTGTGCTTGTCCTGCTTCTTCTCCAGCTCGGCGATCCTGTACTGCGTCAGCTCGCTGGTCGCCTTGATCTGGTCCTGCGTCTTCTTGTTCGCACTGATGACGGTCGCGATGACGCCGGCCAGGGTGAAGATCCCGGTGATGATTGCTACGATCACTTCCGTGCTCATTGCTGCACCTCCTGGACGAACCTGGCGCCGCAGCATGGGCAGACGAACGCCGGCACCGTGGTGTCGTCGTCCTTGTCCTTCAGCAGCGCCTTGACATCCTTCCGGACGTCATCCATCGTTTTTCCGAACTTGTTGAACCACGTGATCACGTCGCCGTGGTTGCTGCCCAGCTCCAGCGTGTGGCTCTCCTTGTGGCAGGTGATGACCGGAACGGTCACCCCGGCGAACTGCACCGTGCCGGTCGGATCGAGCCCGTACAGCTTGCAGATGTAGGCCGTGAATTCGCAGGCTTCCTTGTAGATCGCCTCGAAGTATTCCCGGCTCTCGTATCCGTCGTCGCAGATCTCGAACTGCACCCACATGTCGCTGACGTACTTGCTCTTGCCGTTCTCCTTGATGTAGCCGTTGCAGCTGCCTTTTTTGCCGGAGCCGCATCCCCAGGGATGGAACTCCCACGGTCCGGCCTGCACCGTGCCGACGGATTCGTCCGCCAGCTTGCCGATCCAGGCGTTCAGCCCGGCTTCGCGCTCCTTGTGGTTCCAGTCGTTCCCGCGCTCGTTCTTCCCGATGATCGCGATCATCTCGTCGTAGTCCGGATCTGTTTCATAGGGCTGGACGTAGCGCTTGATGTACGGGTTGCCGGCGCCGGTGTCGTGCCAGAGGATGCCCACGGGCTTCCCATTGCCGACCGTGCCGTTGTACCACGTCGAGTGCGTCTGCATGCATGTTATCAGGTTCATCTCATCCTCCCGTTCCCCACTCGGTCGCGAGCAGGTCCTCATACACGGCCTCCTCCGGGCCGAAGCCTTCTTCGACCATCGCGGCCAGCAGAGCCTCGATCCTGCTCTGCACCGGCTCGGGCGTGACGTCCTCGCCGAGGAGCTTCTGCAGGAGGAGCTCTATCCGGCTCTGCGGCGGTTCCAGAACATTCTGTGCTCCGAGGATGTTCTCGAGGATTGCCTCATCTCTGCTTTCTGGCATTGTATTGTCCTCCTTTTATGCTGCTGGGATCGCTTGGATGTAGTCCGCCCTGTCAGACCATCCCGTTGCCGCCTTGTAGGAGGCGACGGATGCGGCCGGGACGTAAATAGCGCAAGCAGCAGGCAGTTTTGAAATTTGGCTTGAGTAAAATGCTGGCGGTGTCGTCGCTTTGCATGTCAATTCCATTAAGCTGGTGCATCCGTTGAATTGGCCTCCGACGGAAGTGATTCCGGCTGGTATGACAAAACTCGTCAATGCCGCGCAGTATTCAAAATTGGAGCCATAAGCACCCCATGTTGTTGTTCCGTCACCAAAAATCACGGACGTCAAACTTGTACAATTCCTGAACAAGCTTCCCGCATTGCCGCCTGTTTCGGTTTCGCATAATGTTATAGATCCGAGCACCGCGCGTACAAGGCTTGCACATCCGGAAAATACGTCGCTGCGCAGTCCAGTCAGGCCATCGCTCATGTCAACTTCTTCAATTGATGTGGATGAAAATGCCGAACCTGATAATGTCACGACATCTCCTTTGGAAACAAAGCGCGTCAAACTGATATTGGTTGGTTCTCCAGAGGAAAGATTGAAGATGTTATAATTGATCTCCCAAGATGATCCTGTTTTTTTATAGTAGGCTCCTGGCGTCCATGTTGCCCCAGCGGTCGGCGTAAATGTGATCCTATAGCTTCCAGCATTGGCGTATGTATGGTTGCGAAGGTTATAAGTTGTTAAATTGCTCGAATACGTGTCGCTGTTGCCATCTCCCCAGTCAATAACCATCGTTTTGCCTGATGCATCCATTTTATAGAGGATTGGGACCTGGGTGCTTGCGGCAGTCACCGTAATAAACGCGGTTGTTTTGGTGATGGCAGTCTCTATAGAGGCGACACAAACAACATCCTGGGCCGTGTATGCGAGATAGTTTGTGCCTTCCGCCACCGTGACCACAATGTTTGCCGATGCATCCGTGGACGTATCCGACGCCGTCAGCGTCACGGTCGTTCCGCTGACCGATGCGACAATTCTCGACGGATTGCTCGACGTGGCAGAGACGGTTCCGTTGCCCGCACGGGAAACTGTGAACGTCGCGCTCGGCTGGCTGGCCGACAGCGTGATCGCACCCTCCGACAGCGTGGGCTTCGGCAGCGCAGCTTTTGCGATGCTCCAGTTGAGCGTCTTCGCCGTTGTCGTTCCATCCGACCACTGGCAATTCGTCGTATCCGTGAGCGAGATCGTGACCGTATAGTTGCCGGCCGAGGTCGCGCTGGATGTTCCTGACTTCGTCATGAAATCCGAATAATACCCGGTGATCGAGACCGTCTGGCTTGAACCCGTGTAGGTATACGTTCCGCTGACCGTCGGGATCTGGAACGTATGGGCCTTGCCGCCTCCGGTCGATCCGAACGCGATGGCTTCCTGCGCCACCACGTTGTCGACGATCGCCACGAACCCTGCGTTCGACAAATCGAAATCGACCGTCACGGAAGATTCCGGCGTCAGTGATGTGACCTGCCATCCAGCCGTCGTCACGACCATTCCGGGCATGACTGCCGAAAGGTCGAAGGTCGTCGTGCTGTAGATCACTTCCGGACCGTCCGGATCTCCCCAGAACAGAACGTAGCCGGTCAGCCCGGCTCCGGTGATCGAGGATAGGTCGATCGCGATTAGATACCCGAACGACAAGTACGCGTAGGAAAACCCGTAGGTCGGATCTGTTTGGTCGTACGTGAGCCCGGACAGGAAGGTCGCAAGGCTGTATGCCGTGTTGAAATAGAAAGCCGACACCGTGTCTCCGTCGGAGATCAGATACGCCGGCTTCGTTCCGCCTCCGCCGCTCCCTTCGTAGGTTCCTGTGATGCCCAGAATGGTTACGTCCTTCTTGATGTTCTCGGCGATGATCTTGGCGCGCTCGGTCGCAGAAACTCTCGCGGTCGCCTTCGCGGTCACGTCATACTCGCTCAGCGTTGTGACGTCCTGATTGCCCGACGGAACGACCGCCGAGCCGGAAACTCCGAGGATGGTCTGCCCGGTCACGATGTTTCCCGGGATGATCTTCGCTCGCTCCGTCGCGCTGATTCTGGCTGTCGCTTTCGCTGATACGTCGTACTCGTCCAGCGTGGTGATGTCCTGATTCCCAGAAGGAACCACAATGCCATCCACCGCGTCCTTCATCTCGTCGAGGTCCTTCTTTCCGGTCAGCCCTGCCTTCGTGTTGATGCTGTCCGCCAGCGCATTCATTTTGGTCTCGAAAATTGTCTTGTTGGTTGACATTTAGCTTCCTCCCCATTCTTCGCTTAATATTTCTCCGTAGATCCCTTCCGCCGCCGTCAGGTCGTATTGCGTCACCGTCATGTCGTCCTGATCATCGATCTCCAGCGCGTAGAAGTAATGGCTAATGATGCAGCCGAACTTCGCGCTGTACTGTCCTCTCTCCATTAGTGTCGCCTCATACGACGACCCATCAAGCACTCCCGCGATGATTGAGAACCGGGTGACGTTTATGAACGTTCCTTGCGGCAGCTGGGCGTATGCGTGGGCGTCCTCGGTGTCCAATTCGCCTCCGTCGATCCAGTTGATTTCCTGCCCGACGTAGGTTCCAGTCACTCCGAGGATCTGCACCCCGTCTTTTATGTTTCCGGGAATTATTTTTGCCCTCTCCGCTGCACTGATGCGCGCGGTCGCTTTCGAGTATACGTTGTACTCATTCGTGTCCGAGATGTCTTGGTTCCCGGACGGGAGCGCGAGCGTTCCTTCCGATTCGGCTCCGTTCGCCTTCGTAAACTTCTTGCCCGCCACGACGTCGCTCTCTGTCGCCGTCGTCTCCGACACGTCCGCGTATCCTGCGAGCACGAGGCTGATGGCTTCGTCCAGCTGCTCGCCGGTATGATTCAGCACTCCTGCCATTCGTTCTCCTCCTTATACTCCCAGAACGGCCGTGATGAACGCGTCCATCTCCGCGGCCGTGTATGCGCTGCGATACATTCCCTCCGAAATCACGCGGAGGATCACGTCATCGACATCCCGGACGATGATAAGGTTGCTGTCGACCAGCTGCCCGCGCGCCGGGCTGTTCTGGACGCGTCTTGCCGTGATCTGGCCGGTCAGGGCTCCGTTGTAGCGCAGCACGTGCTTGACCACGACCGCAGGATAGATCTCCCCGGCGTCGTCCGCGAGGAAGATGCCATCCAGCGCTTCGATCGCCGGATCGCCTCGGTAGGTCAGCACGTCGCTCACCCTGTTCTCGAAGTAATCAACCGCCTGATTCCCCAGGGCCGCTCCGGAGCTGGTCACCAGCGGGTTGTTCTCGATGTCGACCGCGTGGTCCGCGTCGCTGTCTCCGGCGAACTCGGCTTCCGTCGTTGTGCTCTGGATCTTCTTTCCGGTCAGCGTGATCGTCGCCGCTCCGCTTCCGGTGACCGTGACGTCCGCCGCATTGACGTAGCACGTGGCGCTCACGATCGTGCCGCCGGAAATGGAGGCCGTGATCCCGGTCGCCGCCGCGTATTCGATGTGGATTGTTTCCTGGCTCCCACTCAAGGTGACGTCCACCTTCGCAATCTCCGACGAGCTCGCATCCGCCATGTAGGCGTATCGCTTGACGACCACCTTCTGAAGCGGAGCCGTCTTGTTCGCCTGATGCGTTCCCTGGGCGATGTCGCGAAGCGAGATCGGGTTCTGGTGGTATGCCAAGTAGTCGATGTCGACCTGCTTGATATAGACCTTTCTGCCTCTGCTGTAAAGCGCGCACCCGGACGCGTGGGCGATCATCTGCAGGATCTCCGCATGGCTCTTGAGCGGGAACGCCGCGCCGCATTGGATGCCCGACAGGCTCGCGTCTATGTCGTATTCCGAAGACGAAAGCCCGGCGTCCAGCAGCACGGCTCCGGCAAGGTTCGCCATCGTCGTGTCCACCATGTAGCTCTTGTAATAGGTGTTTTTCTTCAGCCTCGACAGAAATGACGACGCCCAGAACGTCGCAATGTTCCGGGTGTATGTCGGGTGGCCGTCAAGGAAGTATGTGTCCGATGCCAGCCATTCCGTCGTTCCGTCCGGCTTCTCGAAGCCGAATTCGACGAGCAGCTGCACGCCCTCGTCCATCTGCTCCCACTTCCCGGACGGGTTGCTGGGATCGAACTCTCCGTCTCTGTCGATCACGCCGAAGGTCAGCGATTCCGTCGGCAGCTTCCGGGCGAGCGGATCGACCTCTTGCGTGATGGTCGCCGTCACGATGTCGGCGTCCTGCCATCCGTAGATCTGGCCGTTATACTGCCACCGGATGCGCATGTGCGACCTGCGCCGGAACGGCTCTTGCATCCCCTTCCGATAGGCGTAGCTCGTCGTCTTCATGCTTATACCACTCCCAGATCCGTCACCGTGAATGAGCAGTTGACCATCATCATCGGCTGGCCGGGATGGTTCCCGCTCGCCTGCCCTGGGCGATCTGGCGTTCCGGTCACCTTCAGGACCACGAACTGCCGCGTCTGCCACTCGCCTCGGTTGAAGTTGAAGAACCGGGCGAAGAAGACCATCCCGTTGTCTTCGATCCAGCGGTTGATCCTCCACCATGTCGCGCAGTCCATCCGGCTCCATGTCAGCGCCTGCGATGCGATTGGACGGCCGAGCTGCTGCCCGACCGTCGAACCGTCCGCGCTTTTCTGCGTCTGCCACGAATAGGTCGTCGTGAAGGCTCCGCCGTTCGGCATCGGCACCTGCTCGGTGCAGTTGTTGCTTGTCGTGCCCAAGTACATAAACCCGGGCTTCATGCATATGTTAAGGGGCATTGACGAACGCTCCTTCCTGTAGATACGGTCCACGGTTCCCGTTGTAGTTGTTGTTCGCGACCGCGATGGCCTCGTCTCCGATCGCCACGACCACCGTCGGCATGTTGAACCAGTCCATCATCCGCTCGGCGTCCTCACGCGCGTGCGGTCTGTAGCTGTTGGCCTCGATCTGGTCCAGCATCGCTTCCCGCAGGATCTCCTCGTCCGACTTAGGGTTGACCGGATAGAACGAGCCGGCGACATCCGCCGCATCCTGTTCCTTCAGCTTCCGCATCCGTTCTTCGAGGTCGTCGTAGTCCGCCTTGATCGTCTTGATCTCCGTCTCGATGTCTGATACCGATCCGCTAAAGATGGAAACGATTCCCTCTCCGATCATTCCGAAAAACCCGGAGACCTTCTCCCAGAGCCAGCTTGCGGCTCCGGTGATTCCTTCCCAGACGGACTTCAGAAGCCCGGCGCCGGCTTCGACAAACTTCCCAGCTTGATCAATGATCCCGCTGACAATGTCCCCGATCAGGCTTGGGATCTGCTGAATAATCATCGCGATGATGCTCGGCAGCTCCTTGATCAGCTCCATCACCAAAGTGACCACGCACTGGATGATGTCCGGCAGGCATCGAATGACCGCGTCCAGCACGTTGCCGATCAATTCCGGGATGGCATTGATCACGCTCATCAGGATGGTCGGCAGGTTCTGGACCAGGGCTGTGACCAGTTGAATGATCCCCTGCAAAATGGCCGGTAGGCAATTTATGACCGCCGTGATGATGTCCTCGATCAGCTTCGGCACCATGTCCACGATCGCGTCGATGATCGTCGGCAGGTTCTGCGCGATGGCTTCGACGATCTGGATCACTGCCCGGATAATCAGAGGAATGGCCGACAAAATGGCCTCCAGCACCATCGGGATGCACTCTCCGACCGTCTGGATGACCTCTGGCAAGGCCTCGAGAATGGCCTGCACCACGCCGACCGCGATCTCAAGAACCACGCCCACGAACTCCGGAAGGCTTCCGGCGATCGCTTTTGTCACGCTCTTGACCACCTTGTTCACGGCCGCCAGGATGGCCGGCAGATTATTGACGATGGCTTTTCCGAGACCGTCAACCAGGGAAATGACGGCTTGTATCAATTCCGGAAGGATGACGTCCAGGGCATCCAGCAGAACCGGGATCTTGTCGACCAGGCCGGTGGCTATTCTCTCGACCAGTCCGATCGCCACGGAGATCAATTCCGGGACGTTCTCCAGGACGAAATCCACCAGCTTGCCGAGCACTTCCTCGGCCGCTGACAGGATTGCCGGGAGGTTGTCCATCAGGGCACCGGCCAGAGCTGTGATGATGGTGCCGGCGATTCGGACCACCTCCGGCAGGTACTGAACCACGGCGTCCAGGGCTTTCGGCAGCACCTCGGCGAGAACGTCCGCCATCTTTCCGATGTCTCCGTCCGCGTCCTGTATGCCGCGTGAAAACTCCCCGAGCAGGTCCACGCCTTCCCCGGCCAGCTCGTTCAGAACCGGCAGAAGGATCGTTCCCAGCGCGTTCTTCGCCGCCGTGGCTCCGCTGTTCAGCCGTTGGAGCTGGTCATCAAACGCGTTATACGCGTCGAGCGTCTCCTCCGAGAGCACGTAGCCGGCCTCCCGGGCCTGCTTGGCGTACTCGGCCATCTGGTCCGCGCCAGCTTCGATCAGAGGGTTCAGCTCCTTCGCCGACTTCCCGAAGACAGTCATTGCGAGCGCGTCGCGCTCCGTCTCGTTGTCAATCTTTCCGAGGGCGTCGATCAGCTCCCAGTATACTTCCTCGCTGTCTCGCAGCTCTCCGTTCGCGTCCGTGACGGAAACGCCGAGGGCTTCGTACGCCTCCGTGTATTGCGCGGTTCCGTTCCGGGCGCTCTGCATCGACCGGACCATCTTCGTCATAGATCCGCTCATCGTCTCCACGGAAACGTCGACCAGCTCGGCCGCGTACATGTACTCCTGCAGCTTGTCCGTCGCGATCCCGGTGACCTTCGCCTGCGTGTTGACGTTGTCCGCGTACGCGGCGCCCTCGACGGTCATGTTCGCCAGGGCCTTCCCTGCGGATACGATCGCCGCGCCGATCGCGGCCGCTGCCGTCGCCATTGCCGCTCCGGCCGCCTTCGCCACGTTGGCCAGGACCTCCAGCTTGTCGCCGGATTCCTTCGCGTTGTCGCCCACGTCTTTCGTGGACTTCGCGTATTTATCGGCCGCGTCTTTCCCTTCGCGCTCGGCTCCGGTTGCGTCGGCCGTTGATTTCGCATTTTCATCGAGCTGGCGGTTCAATCCGTTGATCGCAGTCTGCGTCTCGTAGATCTTCTGCTGCCAGCGCTGTGCCTCCTGGGAATTCTCCCCGTAGGTCTTCTTCGCATTGTCGAGGGCTTCGTTCAGCATCTCCAGCTTGGAACGCTGCGCCTCGATCTGCTTGTTCAGTACGTCGGTCCGGGCGGCGACCGCCTCCGCTGACTTGTCGTTTGCGTCGTACTGGGAGGCGACCATCTTCGCTTCGGCGCCGACGGTCTTAAGTTGTGCATTGATGTCACGAAGGGCCTGCTTGAATTGTTTCTCTCCTTCGATCCCGAGCTTCAGCCCGAATGTTGCCATGTGGCCACCTCTTTCCGACTACAGCCCGAACAGCAGGTCTTCCACGTAGGCGTCCTGCGGTTTCGGCTGGCTTCTCCCGGTCATCTGCTTCCACAATTCCATCATGTCCAGCAGCTTCCCGAACGGCATCAAGCCGTACTCGTATTCGCTCTTGTGCAATATGTGAAGTGCGAAAAACTCAAGACGGAGGAAAAGCTCGGCGTCGCTCATCGCTTCGCCGGCTCCTCCTCCGCTTTTCAGTTTTTTCGGGATTCGATCACGCGTCCGGTGTCTCTGTAGAGCACCTGCACCAGCTTCTCGGCCATCGCGGTCAGCTCCGTCGGAACGGTCAGCAGCTCGACCTGCTCCTCTGTGAGAAGCGGTTTCGGGCTGCTCGCGTTCATCAGGTTATGCCTCCGGATGCCCTGGTTGGCCAGCAGGGTGATCATCCACGTCAGGTCGCTCAGCGTCACCTTCTTCGCGATCGCCTCGCCGACCTTCTCAAGGCCGCCGTAGCGTTCCGCCAGTGCCTGCGTCGCTCCTGTCGTCAGGATGAGCTCGTACTCGATTCCTCCGAGCGTGATCGTGATCTTGTTGTTGTTCTCCATCTTCTTCGTCTCCCTTCAATCGTTAGGACTTCGTGACGGTGACCGTGTAGGTCCTGCTCGCCGCACCGTTGGTGACGACGACCTTGACGACATTCGGTCCGGATTCCCACGCGACCGTATCTCCGGACGAGATTGAATTGCCGTCGATGGTGATCGCGACCGCCGCACTTGCGGATGTCGCCGTCGCCGTGACAGCTTCGCTCGACGCGGTCGTTGCGACCGTGTACTCGGTGATGTTCGAGCTGAACGCCGGCGTCAGCGTCTTGCTGTCAATCGTCAGCGCGGAAAGCGTGACGTCACCCGACTGACCGGGCTCGTACACTCCTGCGAACCATCCGCTGATCGTCCCCGACGCAACTCCGGGATCTCCGTCCTTGACCTGCGCCTTCCAGGGATGCTGATCGTTTGCGTCTACTTTGTTCCGTCTGCTGACGGTGCCCACGATGGACGGCGTCGCGAACGAGATACTGTCGCCCTTCGTCTGCAGGCTCTGGTTCGGGATCGCGAACTTGACGCGATAGAACCAGACGAAGATGTCGCCGCCTCTGGCGCTCTTGCTCTGGAAGCCGATCGCGAAGGCTTTCGCCTGATCTTCGCTCGCGCTGACCAGAACGCCGTTCGCATCGACGTTCGCTCCGAGCAGATGGGCTGCGTTCGCGTTGCTGATGTCGTTCACGCCCAGCGTCAGGCTGGCGTCGACGAACTCGGTGATGACCACGTCCGCGCCGTCATCGGCGTAGAGCGTGGCCGTGCTGCTGTTGACCGACAGGTCAGCAGAGATGGCCTTCGCGAGACGGAAAGGAGAGCCGTAGCTCTCGTTGCCATCCGCGTCTTCCGTAATCTCTGCGGCAAAAAGGTTTTTCAGGCCGATTTGAGCCATTTTTTATTCCTCCCACAAGTAATTCTTTTCGACGTCGATGGCGTAGTGATGGTACCCCGTCTCGTCTTCGTGCCCGATATATCTGCGCTCCGTGATCACGATGTCCGCGTCCAGAACCGCATCCGCGATGCTCCGGGCAAGCGCGCGGTAGTTGCTTTTGCTAAAAATGGAAATCCGGACGGCCTGCACCTCGTTGTCGGGCCGGTCGTCCGCGTTCTGCGTCTCATCCGACAAAGGAACGAAAACCGCGAACTGATCCGGAGCGGGCTGCGCCTTGTAGATGCCGATCTCGTTCGGCACCTTGAGCGTGTCCATGATGGTCTTCAGCTCTGCCAGCAGGCTGCTCATGCGTTGCCCACCTCCTCGTCGAATATCTTGATGATCGTTTCCTCCGCGGCCTTGACCGCTTTGTTCTGCGAAGGCTTCAGGAACGGCCGCGCCGCGATCCGTGACGATCCGTGCTCCAGCACGTTCGCGATCATCGCGTTCGTCGCCTCGGCGTAGGATCTCCGCTTCCCGCTGCGCGTCGTCATGCTTCCGCCCTGTTTCTTCCTGGGCTCCCGGAAACCGATCTTGACGTTCAGCACGCCCTTCCCATCCGTCCGGGCTGGCGATGTGCCGAGCGCATTGACCAGCTCGCCGTCCTTGTGCTCATTCGACAGCACGGAGACCAGCGAATTCCGGACCACTTCCTCGGCCCTCTCTCCTCCCTGCGTCAGCGCCTTCCCGAGGATCTCGGTCGTGTGCTTCTCCAGGTCGGTGAGCGCCGCCTCCAGTCCGTCAGGCAGTTGCAGTTGAACTTTGGCCACTTGACGGCACCTCGCTCTCCTC
>Ga0310690_10009918_pt1 | contig 11909 bp, 11 predicted proteins | sample AusTroGonzalo_MG_2_FD_207661 | JGI IMG/M metagenome (GOLD analysis project Ga0310690, IMG submission 207661) | Bovine rumen microbial communities from tropical cattle in Woodstock, Queensland, Australia - Gonzalo_04 (v2) (version 2) | ecosystem: Host-associated > Mammals > Digestive system >...
ATTCATGGACTTCGATGTCCGCCGGACGACCGGCCTTGACGAGGAGATCTGCAGAAAACTTGCCTCCCAGCCGCGCCGGGACGAAAATCTCCCGCAGTCCCACTACGGCATAATCGGTTCCTGCACGCCATATCTCGACACCCCGTTCATCCGATACAACGGAAGCTATTACAGCTTTGTAACCCGCTACAGCCTTGACCGCGTGATTCCCGCAATTGCCGAATTTGTCGTGACGATACCATTTGAAGAGCCGGAAGAGGTTGTTGTGGAACCTGAGTACATTGAAGAACCTGTACAGGTTGAAGTTCCTGCTCCTGTTGAGGAACATTCACCCGAAAAGGCTCCGGAAGCTGAGGCAGAGGCTGAGGTTGAGGAGGAGCCGGTTCCGGAGCCTGAACCGGTTTCCGAACCCGAGCCAGCGCCGGAACCCGAGCCCGAACCGGAGCCCGTTGAAGAGCCTGTTCCCACGGAAGAAGATCCTGAAGAGATCATTGCGGAACCGGAGATGACGGAAGCCACTGCTGAGGAAGAGGACGACATACCGTTCGAGGAGCCGGAAAACGAACAGGTGGATGGACCAGAAGAAGAACATTCAATGTTCGACGAGGATGACGAGATAGAGAGCGAGGAAGACGAGACCGCATCCTCCAACGAAGAGGAGGATTCCGCATACAAGGAAACCGACGAGTACGAATACCCTGACGAGTTCGAAGAGGACACTTCAGACCAGGAGGAAATGCCGGAAGACGATGTCTACGAGATTTCTGAGGAGGAGTCCTCCGACGAACCTGAGCCTGAACCTGAGCCTGAACATGAGGTTGAACCTGAAGAAAAATACACCGCTCTCGTGAGCCCCGATACATACGATTACCTCGATGAGGCCGGATCATCGGAGTTCCAGCCCGACCCGATGCTCGAGGAACAGGAATCTGAAGTGTTCTCCTATGAGGATGACGACGATGATTCCTCCGCACCTGCGGAAGAGGATGACGGACCTGACCCGTACAGCGGAGAATCCCTGTTCTCCATTCTGGATGAATCCGATGAGGATGAAGCGGAAGAGGAACAGAAGAACGACTCCCCTTCAGAGGAAGAACCTGAGAACACTGTCATCGAACAGAGCTTCCCCGCGGATGAAGAGGAGATTCCCTTTGAGGAACCTGAAGAGGAACCGGAGTCCGTGCCTGAACCGGAACCCGAGGCTGAAGAGGAGCTTCCCCCGCAGGATGAGAGTTTCCCGCTGCTGGGCCGGATCCTCAGGTTCTCTCCGTCCAAGACCAATCCCATCACGGTCTACTTCTCCAACTGCAACACCCAGCAGAAGGAGGAGATCGTGAAGTTCATCGAGATGGCCCACAAGTCATGGCTCCTCGACGGAAAGGACAAGATGTTCGCCATTCCCGACACCAACATCTCGGTCGCGTTGTTCTCCGAGTCCCATGACCCCATGCTGGGAATCCAGAGACGGGAGAACATAGGTGCAGTCATGTATGCCTCCGGAAAGGACAACTGGAATTCCCTTGAACTCTCGTACGATACCTCGGGCGAGATGGTGAAGGCAGACTTCATCAGGATCGGAAGATCAAGCTATTCCGACTGGGAGTGGAAGATCGTCGAGAAGCTCGGCATGAGACTGATCGAAAGGCGCGGTAAATGAAATACAAAGCCGTATTCTTCGACCTCGACGGAACACTGATGGACACATCCGATGGAATCTTCGCAGGGGGACGCCATGCCATGGACAAGGTCGGCATACCCATACCCGAAATCGAAGACTGGAACGTGTTCATCGGCCCGCCGCTGGGAGACTGTTTCCGCTTGACTTTCGGAATCACCGATGAGGATATCGTTCGAAAGCTCTGCGAGGCATACCATGAATTCTACATGCGCGAGGGACGTCTGCGGGCACATTTCTATCCCGGCATCCTTGAAGTCGTTCATGAGCTGAAGAAACGCGGATACATCCTAGGCATAGCCTCGATGAAGAACGAGGACCTGGTGCAGCAGATGTGCCGTGACTTCGGTGTCGCCGACCTGTTCGATGTGCAGCTCGGCATAGACCTCGTGGGCACGATGACGAAAGGAGACCTCCTGAAGGACGGATTCAGAAGGCTCGGTCTTGAACCCGGGGATTGTGTGCTGGTGGGAGACACACCGATAGACGCGAAAGGCGCCGCAGATGCGGGATGCGATTGTATTCGCGTGTGCTGGGGATTCGGATACAAACCCGGTGAAGCGGGAACAATCGGCAGTCCTTACGATATCCTGGAACTGGTCTGACCTTTCAGTTTTTCACATATTCCCGGAATTTCAGAATATTGCCAATCTTCTTATTCCATTCCTCTCTGCAGGACCTGATAGACTTCCAGCCCCTTCTTAAGGCATTCGCAGGCTTTCTTCAGATCATCTGTATTCAGGACATAGGCTATCCTTACCTGGTCACGGCCGAGGTCCTTGCTCTCGTAGAAACCTTCCGCCGGAGCGACCATGACCGTCTCCCCATTGTACTCGAAATCCCTGAGCATGAAGATGGAGAATGCCTCTGCATCCTCGACGGGGAGCCGTGCTATCAGATAGAAGGCGCCGTTGGGACGTGAGCACTTCACTCCCGGAATCGAGTTCAGGGCCTTCACGATGAAGTTCCTTCTCTTCTCGTATTCCTTCTTCACGCTGTCAAGATACTCCGGAGGAGCACCGAAGGCGGCAAGAGATGCATACTGCTCGACAGTCGGGGAGCACAGACGTGCCTGGCTGAGCTTGAGAGTTTCGCGGATGACGTTCCTGTTGCGGCATATCAGTACACCCACCCTGGCTCCGCACATGGAGAATCTCTTGGAGACGCTGTCTATGCAGATGACGCGGTCGGCGTACTTGTCGTAGCTGAGGATGCTCGTGAACTTCAGACCGTCGTAGCAGAACTCGCGGTAGACCTCGTCGACGATCAGGAAGATGTCATGCCTCTCGCACATGTCCAGGATGACCTCGAGCTCGTCGGGACTGTAGATGTGTCCTGTGGGGTTGTTCGGGCTGTTGAGCATGATGGCCCTTGTCTTGCTGGTGATCCTCTCCTCTATCATGCTCAACGGAGGAAGGGCGAAGTTGTCTTCCAGCAGGCTGGTGACGGAAACGATGCTGACGTTCGCCATCCTCGCGAAGGAGTGGACGTTCGTGTAGTAGGGCTCGGGAACGATCACCTCGTCGCCCGGGTCGCAGAGCGTCATCAGCGAGAACAGGATGGCCTCGGAACCGCCGGTGGTGATGAGGACATCGTCCGTGGAGATGTCGACGCCCACGCTCTCGCCGTAGTACCTGACGACAGCCTTGCGGAGTTCGAGGTCTCCGTCGCTCTCACCGTAGGCGATGATCTCGTTCGGGTAGTTGTGGATCGCCTCGAGGGCCTCTTTCGGGCTCTTGATATCGGGCTGGCCGATATTGAGATGGTAGACCTTGATTCCCCTGGCCTTGGCAGCCCTTGCGTACGGGCTGAGCCTTCTGATCGGGGATGCCTGGAAACCGCGGATCCTATTCGATATCTCCATCGTTGTTGTCCTTCCTGCCCTCGGCGGCAGCGTTCTGAACGTCATCGACCAGACGCTGGACGATCTTCCTGTTGTCGAGCAGCGGGCTGATTCCCCTGCCGTGGTGAAGTCTGTTGATGACACGTGCGAACAGCTCGCTGGAATCGGTCTGGATGAACCACTTCTTCGAGAGCAGGTTGTCCGTGTGGTAGACGGCGTTGGTTCCGATTATGTAGTCGAACACGCCTTCGGAGTAGGCCTTGTCGAACGTCTCGATCGCATTCCCGTTGAAGAACGGCAGGCTGGTGATGCAGATGATCTTCCTGGCGCCCTTGTCCCTGAGGTACTTCATGGCGATCAGCATGGTTCCGCCGGATGCGAGCATGTCGTCGGCCAGTATGACCGTCTTGCCCGTGACATCTCCAAGCAGGTTGATGCTCTTGATGTTGGTGTTCTTGGCCCCGGTGGTGACGATCGAGTAGTCCCGCTCCTTGTAGAGCATGGCCAGAGGCCTGTGCAGTACCTGTGCGTAGAACTTGTTCCTAGAGACTGCGCCGACGTCCGGTGAGACGACCGTGATGTCCGGATCTGAGATGTCTATGATCTTCTTGAGCTCGACGATGAACTGGTAGGATGCATGCAGGTTCTCCAGATGGACACTCCTGAAACAGTTCTCGATCTCCTTGCTGTGGATGTCCAGCGTGATGATGCGCTCGACTCCGACGTCCTCGCACATCCGGCCGAACAGGGCCGCCGTGAGGGCCTCTCTGGAGCTCTTCTTGTGCTGCCTTGCATACGGATAGGTCGGGAGCACCAGGGTGACGCTCTCGGCACCGGCGAGGTTCAGTGCATTGACTATGGTGAAGAGCATCATGATGTGGTCGTTGACGGAGAAGCTCACGGGCTCTTCACAGCCGTTGATCTTCATGGGCACGTCGTTGGTCACGTCGTAGATGATGTATATCCTGATTCCCCTGACAGGCTCCTGGATCTCGGCCTTGACCTCACCGTTGAGGAACCTGGTGTACTTGACCGGGATGTCGAATTTGGGGCAGATGAATTCCGTGGGGCACTTTCCGGCCGGGATCTTCTTGTTCCCGATATCGTCGATGAAGGTGACCTGCCTCAGGATTTCTTCCTCGCTCAGCCCGTACCGGTATGAAAGGTTCTTGGAAAGCTTGTCGTAACGCTCCTTGTAAAGACCTCTGAGGTGCTTCACAATCTTACCGGACAGGTACTCCGAGCCCGGACCGGTTATGATTCCCAGCTTATGGGGTTTCACTATGCTCATAGTGCTCTCCTTGGTGGACAAACCGCTTACCTGGTCAGGCCTGTTTGTCCTGATTCTGCATGGCGGTCTGTTCCTTTTCCTTAAGGAAACCGCCTTGGTTTCCATTATATGGAAAAACGTCGGGCCGTTTCAACCTCAGTACGCCTCCGACGAGTTCACCGTACCGAATGTCGAGCCTCCCGTCACGGTGATGATCCAGTCCGCGCTGCTGTCGCTGTCACGCCCGTCCTGAAGCCTGCTCATGGACCTTGTGGCGGTGGACGATGTGCTGTCAAGCGGGTCTCCTTTCCAGGCTCCGGCTGTAATCACCCAAGTGGCTTTCTCCTTTGCCGAACGTGTACCGTAACCGTCATAACTGGCGCTGAAATTCGAGTATACAACCGCATCCAGGACATCGGCTCCGAGAGAAGGTGTCCCGCAGAGAACGATAGCCCCGTTATTGGAGGGAAGCCCCTCACCTGTTCCGGCACATATGTCGATGACCCCTTCCGCAGCCACATGATCCGGTAGTTCTTCAGTCCACCAGACGACGATCATATCGCCGCTTTCCACATCGATGTCCCCGAACACGACGAATGAATCGAAATTGTCAGGAACACCGTTGTACAGCGTCATGCCGTTGATGTTGCCGGGGCCCATCACCCTCAGCTCGGTCCTGTCGGGACTCTTCGCGGTTCCCTTTGTCGTGAACTCGTTTATCAGGATATCCGGGAGGTCCGGGTTGTAGCCCCACACCTGTATGGAGAATCCCGTAGTGTTACCGCTGTAGTCCTTCACCCTGCCGCGGACATACGACTGCATCCCCGGCTTCAGCGAGGCATCCAGACTGACAAAGATGAACTTGCCGTCCGACCGTGCCGTCAGAGACCCGAACGAATTCCCGTAGACCCGCACGGGCTCGCTGAACTCCAGTCTGATTATCGAGCCCGATACCGGTTTCACCGCAACAAGCGACGGCGAGATGCTGTCCGCCGCTCCCAGAATGTTGAACACCTCCTCCGGTTCCGGATCATGCGAGCATCCCAGAAGGACGGCCAGGATCATGACCGTTGCTACGACTATGCAAGTCAATGTTAAAAACACCTTCCTGTTCATTGGGCACCTCCCGACTGCATATACGGGAAAAGTGTCCGGAATATCGTAGTTTTTCAAAAAAACACAGAAAAAAGATCAGGAGGTGCCGGACCCGGCACCTCCCGCGAGAGAAAGAGGTATTATTGGAACTTATGCATAGTTCAGTTTCGAGTATTCGTAGGACTGTCTGATCCAGCCCTTGACCTCGGAGTCGATGTCCGATGCGGACCTGATGCCGATATGATAGACGAAAGATTTCGTCCCGGGGACAGGAGGAACAGTCTTCTTTATCCTGTTGCTTACGATCTTCTTCCTGTTCGTGATGGCAAGATTGAAGAGTACCGAACCATCCTTGGACGGGAGCGACACATACGCGAATCCGGCAGAGGTCCTGAACGAAAGGAGGGATCCCTGGATCGAGATCACAGCATCGGGACAGAACTCATTGATATAGAGTTTCAGGCTCTCGAAAGCCATCAGCGAATCCTTATGGTTCCCGAAGAATCCAACAGCTTTGTCTTCTCCCGACATACGTTCCTCCTTTATTTTTTTTCATTTTCCACGGGCTTGCGAATTGGTTTCCACGAATCCTTCCGCCCTGGATGATTTGATTATAAGCCCCAGGGCTTCTCTTGTCAACTCCTTATTTTGCAAGGATTTACGTTATTTTTCACTTGTATGGGAATTATATAGGTCCAGCACCATAGCAGTAAGGAATGATGAAAAACCTTTTTAATTCCGATAGGTTTTCTTTTAGTTTTGATTCCACTGTTTTTTCAGCCCGTTTCCTCAACGATTCCGACCTTCAGACACCTCATCCCTTTCCTTTTTCGGGATGCGCCATTATTATTGAGGTACAAGGAGTCAACACATGAGCGAAGTAATTCTCAACAGTTCCAATTTCGAGCAGGAAGTCATAAACAGCAGCACCCCGGTGCTCGTGGATTTCTGGGCCACATGGTGCGGCCCGTGCAAGATGATCGCCCCGATCATCGCCCAGATCGCCGTCAAGTACGACGGCAAGGTCAAGGTAGGCAAGGTCGATGTCGATGAGAACCCGGAAGTTGCCGAATCCTTCAACGTCAGCAGCATACCGACCCTCATCCTCTTCAAGAACGGAGAAGCCGTTGCACAGCGCGTCGGAGGAGCTTCGATGCCGGTCCTGGAGGCCTTCATCAACGACAATCTCTGATCGAAAATACAGAAACACACAAAAAAACTGAAAAAAGTGTCGGGAAAGTACGATATTTCCGACACTTTTTCCGTATAGGACTGTGACAGGGGGAATAAGCCCGACGGGAGAGCACGTCCGGTTGCCCGGACGTTCCGACGCGCCCCTGTAATGGAGGTTCTGATGAACAATCTGAACACAGTCCTTATGGAAGGGACCCTGATCAGGGACCCCGAGCGGTCAAATCAGGTCACAGGGTCGTCGCAATGCCGGCTTTCGCTGGCAAACAACCGGTACTATTTCGGAAAAAACGGCAAATGGGTGCAGGACGCATCGTTCTTCACCGTCTGGGTATCCGGTCCGGTCGCCGAGTCCTGCCTGAAATTCCTCAGGAAAGGAAGGGGGATAAGGATAGTCGGCCGCCTGAAGCAACTCCGGTACTCCATGGGAGGTTTCAGCAGGGAGAAGGTCGCCATCCTTGCAGAGCACATCGAATTCCAACCCGTGAAGAAGGCCGATGAACCGGAGACCTCGCCACCGCCGAAGATACCAGGCGAGCTACAGACAAGATCCGACAGTTCGATCGCACTCGAGGAAGAGACTGCAGCGGAGGTTCCGGCAACACCTCCACAGGATACGGCACCGCAATCCGAACAGGCAGAGACAGTCCAATCCGTATCTGTACCGGTTGAAACCACACAGGCCGGACCGGCACAGCCCGAATCCACGAAGACGGAGACTCCGGAGGAAAACGGTCCTGAGAATTTTGAAGACGCAGGACCGGGCTGTGGAACCGGGGAGGACGTGCCGGTAACAGATGTGACCAATTCACCGTTCTGACAAACGGTCATCTGTTTTGTTTTCCATTTATGATGCTTTTCCATGTCCCCGTACCCGCCTGTGCCGTACGGGGACTATTGCCCCTCATACCCGCATATATTCAAAAACGGACGTGATTGGAGTAGAATGAGAACATGAACATCAAATGCCCATACCAGAAGACAGTACTTGTCACAGGAGCATCAAGCGGAATCGGAAAGGAAACCGCAGACCTGTTCGCCATGAACGGGTTCATCGTCTACGCAGCATCACGCCATCCGAAGAGCACCAGCAATCCGAATATCATCCCTCTTGAGATGGATGTCACGGATCCGGCCTCGGTTCAGGCTGCAGCCGCCAAGGTGAATGAACTGGGAATCATCATCCACTGTGCCGGTTTCGGTATCAGCGGTTCCGCCGAGATGACGCCTCTGGAGCGTGCGAAGGCTCAGATGGACACGAACTACTTCGGTGTCCTTAACGTGGACAACGTGTTCCTTCCCAAGCTCAGGAAAAATCCACGATCGCTGGTTCTGATTACAAGCTCGGTAGCCGGATTGGTGTCCATACCCTATCAAAGTCACTACAGTTCGTCGAAATACGCCCTCGAAGCCTATGCACAGGCACTGAGGATGGAGGCAAGCCAGTTCGGCGTAAGATGCGCCCTTGTAGAACCGGGCGACACCAGGACCGGCTTCACGAAGGCACGCACGAGCGATGAGCCGGAAGACTCCCCCTACTTCGAGCAGTGCCGGAGTGCCGTCGAGCATATGGCCAGTGACGAGCAGAAGGGAAAGCCCGCCGACTCCGTCGCGAAGGTCTTCCTCAAGCTCGCATGCAGGAAGAACCCGCCGGTACGCTGCGCCGTAGGACTGGATTACAAGGCACTGGCCTTCCTCTCCAAGGTCCTTCCGGCCAGGCTGATCAACTTCATAATCAAGCTCATCTATCTGGGCTGAGTTGTCCGATTCCGTACTCTTTTCAGACAATAGACTCTTGTGCTTGCAAAACGGATTCCCCATGTATAGAATTCTCCATTGAGGAGTCACAGAATGAGGATTTCAGTTCTTTCCGTGGGTGGGTCGATTATAGCTCCGGACAAGGTGAACAGCACCTTCCTGTCCGGTTTTCTCGCAAGGATCAGGGAGTACCTTTCGGCCAATCCGGAAGACAGGCTGATCTTCGTCTGCGGAGGCGGAGCCCCCGCCCGTGTCTACCAGCAGGCCTACAGGGAAGTCGTGACCGACCCCGCCGAGCAGGATGCAGCGGCACAGGACTGGATCGGTATCAAGGCCACGTACATCAATGCCGAACTGGTCAAGGCCATCTTCGGTAAACTCTGCACCGACCCGGTGGTCACCAACCCCACCGCAGAGGAAGTAAGTTTCACAGGCCGCATCCTGGTAGCCGGAGGATGGAAGCCGGGCTTCTCGACCGATACCGATGCCGTCTACCTGGCCAAGAGGTTCGGAGCGAAGAAGATCGTCAACCTATCCAACATCGCAAAGGTCTATTCGGACGACCCGAAGAAGAATCCCGATGCCAAACCGATCGACAGCATCTCCTGGGCCGATTTCAGGAAGATGGTCGGTGACGAGTGGGTTCCTGGAAAGAACGCCCCGTTCGATCCCATCGCCTCCAGGCTTGCACAGGAAGCGGATATCACGGTCATCTGCGCCGACGGAAGGAATACGGAGAACACCATCGCCATTCTCAATGATGAGCCGTTCACCGGAACGACGATAGGAGTCTGATATGGATGTCATCAGGATTTCGGCTATTGCGCTCGCACCGCTGATGGTCTACATGGCGCTGGGCTTCTTCCTCAAGAAGAGGAACTACCTCAGCGCGTCGGCCACGAAGGAGCTCAACATCGTCTGCTTCAGGTTCTTCCTTTCCGTGATGTGCGGGGAGACGATCTACAAGGCGAACCTGAAGGAGGATGTCGAGCTCCTTCCTGTTCTTGTCGTTGCAATCGGTATCGTCGCCGTATTCGCAATCTCCTGGTTGATCGTCCCCAGGTTCGTCAAGGACAAGACACAGATCCCCGTAATGATCCAGGGGATATACAAATGCAACTACGCCATACTGGGAATTCCGATCGCACAGAGCATCTACGGTGGAAACGTGGGCATCGCCTCGGTCATAGCCGTGATCCTCGTTCCGCTGAACAACACCCTGTCGGCTCTGATCTTCGAGCGATACACGGGGGCATCGAGCTCTCCGCTCAAGATATGCTACAAGGTGCTGACGAACCCGCTGGTGGTGGGAAGCCTTGTGGGACTGCTGCTGAACATCACGGGAATCGTGATCCCGTCGTGGATCATGACCGGCATCGTGGCCAAGATAAGCGGCCTGACGACCCCGCTGTCCATGATAGCGCTGGGAGCATCGTTCGAGTTCGGATTCATCCGCAAGTACAGGGTCCACCTCACGTGGGCGGTTCTGGGCAGACTGGTGTTCGTACCCATGCTGGTCCTCCCGATCTCGATCGCACTGGGACTCAGGGGCATGAACCTCGTCAGCATCATGATATTCGCGACCTCACCGAACGCGGTCAACTCCTACAGCACGGCCGTGGCCATGGGCGGTGATGCCGACCTCGCCAATGAGATCGTCGTGATGTCGTCGATAGTGAGCATGCTCACGATGTTCCTGTGGTTCGTCGGCATAGGCATGCTCGTAGGATTCTGATTTTTCCTGATTTCAAATGGATGTCAGCCGTTCATCTTGTCCCTGAGGATCTCGAAGGCGGTCTGCCATCTGTCGCACATCTCCTCTGGCTTGAAGTAGATCGAGATCTCCCTTGCCGCACTTTCGGGGCCGTCCGATCCGTGGATGACGTTGAAGCTCATCTCGGGTGAGAAATCGCCCCTGATCGTGCCGACCTCGGCGTTGGCAGGGTTGGTCTTGCCCATAATCTGGCGCATTCCGCTGATTGCGTTGTCACCCTCGACCACCATGGCCACGATGGGTGCGCTGGTGATGAACTTCACGAGATTGGGATAGAAAGGCTTGCCGTAGTGCTCGGCATAGTGGGCGGCGGCCTGCTCGTCCGAAACCTGGACCATCTTGAGAGCCACGATCTTGTAGCCCTTGTCCTCTATCCTTCCGATGATCTTTCCGATCAGTCCGCGCTGGACGGCATCGGGTTTGATGGCGATGAATGTTCTCTCTGTCATTGTTCTCTCCTGTTATTGTCCTGTGGGTCGAATGATATAACAAAACGTGCCGGACACGCAAACCCCACTTCACCGACATGCCTCCGGTCGGTATACTTGAAGACATGAAGAAAGCGCTTTTCCTGTTCAATCCATATGCCGGCACAGGCAAGATCACATCGAACATCTCAGCCATCACCGACATCCTCACAAAGGCAGGATATCTGGTCACTATCTATCCCACCCAGTGCAAGGGCGATGCCACGGAGAAAATACTCAAGTGGGGCGGCTACTACGAAAGGATAATCGTGGCAGGAGGCGACGGAATGCTGCATGAAGCGGTCAACGGCGTGATGAACCTCACCAAGCCGGTAGACCTTGCATACATCCCTTCAGGGACAATCAACGATTTCGCCAACTCGCATAAAATCCCGAAGGACATCGAAAGCGCAGCCATGGTGGCGGCGGGGGACACAAGGCAGTCCATCGACATCGGACTTTTCGGAGACACCTACTTCTCGTATGTCGCTGCATTCGGAGCCGTCACCGATGTCACATACACGACCAACCAGGATGCAAAGAACGCATTCGGTTTCCTGGCCTATCTGACAAATGCGCTGAAATACGCCGACTTACGGAAACTGATGGCATCGGCAAGGGCGATGGAAATCAGGTCGGACCGGTATGTCTTCACGGGGGAATACATCCTGGGTTGCGTCTCCAACTCTCATTCGCTGGGCAGTCTGAAACAACTGGTCCCTGAAGACGTGGAGCTTAAAGATGGCCTGATGGAAGGACTGTTCATTCAAAAACCGAAGAATATCTCGCATCTTGGCCATATCCTGGAACTTCTGATGTCCGGAAACATGGACCAT
>Ga0310690_10009919_pt1 | contig 11909 bp, 8 predicted proteins | sample AusTroGonzalo_MG_2_FD_207661 | JGI IMG/M metagenome (GOLD analysis project Ga0310690, IMG submission 207661) | Bovine rumen microbial communities from tropical cattle in Woodstock, Queensland, Australia - Gonzalo_04 (v2) (version 2) | ecosystem: Host-associated > Mammals > Digestive system >...
ATCGCCCCGTCAACATCAGCCTCAGCACCAAGATAGTATAGTTGCCCGACAGTTTTCTGGCCTCTCGCAGAAAAGACTGCGAGAAGTGTGATGAATAGGACTAGGATTCTTTTCATATCCAAAAGGTGAAGCATCAGCATATATGGGTACAAAATTAGTGCAAGCCGAGCGAAATTGCAAGAAAAACGAGAGAAAAATAATAAAGCCTTGCGTTTTTGCAGAACCCGCCTCTAAAATTGCGCGATGCCTATAGAATTTTTGCGCGATGGGCATCGCGCAAAAATTCCCTGCCTAGGAAAAATAATCTCCCTGCGCAGGGAGTAAAAATTCGCTGGGCAGGGAGTAAAAAACCGTTGGGTTCAGCGCTGGCCGAAGGGAGCAGATTCGTAATTGGTGATGGGGAGACGGAAACGTCGAAGGCTGTCGAGGGTGTGCGTGGGGACAGGACTGCCAACAGGGAAAGGCTGGTGGCTGAACGTTGCGAAATAGAGCAGACAGGCATCGCGCCACCAACGGGCATCGATTGCCTGCTGGCGGAAGCGTTCAAGCTGACGCTCGTAACGAAGACGATCGACGTAAGGGCGCATCTGCTCCCAAACGCGAACGAAGTCCTCAGCCTCACGAACACCACGATCATAGTGCCAACAGAGACGTTGCCAGAGGTTCTGGGAACGACCGTCGGCATCACGCCAATCTGAACGAGTGAATGTCCAAGGAAGATGATGAAACCAGAGCAGATACTCCTCTGGACACGTCTGAGGGTCGTTGTACAGCGCACACAATGAATCAGGATACTGCGCAACGGCTCCACTTCCCTGCAACGTACGGTCGAAGCCAATGCCAAGGGAATCGGCACGATGATAATAAGGAGGAGTCCAATCGGGACGTGCTCCACGCGGACTACACCAAGGCTCAGGACCGTAGTGATGCCCCCAGGCAAAGAGGTGATGGAGCCCCATCGGCATCATATAATCGACAGCAGCCTCATACGAACGGAGCAGAACGTCCGTCATGGGTTCTACAAAGCGTAGATCGTCAGTGAACGTCGCTAAAAGCCATTCACGGGCAATCTGCGCAGGAGAAAGTGTCGGATCATGCGCCAGCCGACCGAAAGCATACCAGTTGGCTTGAGCCATATCGCTTCCACACCAGTTCACATCATCGCCGATATTGGCTACGCCGGCAATAGGGAGAGATCGTGGACAGGCTTTTAGGAACTCACTCCATTGGACGGCGAGGAAAACCGTTTGAATGCTCTGTCCGAGATACTCCTGCGTAATCTGCAGCTCAGGCATTACGTGCGTGTGCTTCATCGAGAAGAACAGTGGGCTGAGCGGCTCACGAGGCTGAAAATCAACGGGACCGTTCTTCACTTGCAGGATGACATTCTCACGGAACTTCCCGTCAAGAGGCATGAACTCATCATAAGCCTGACAAGCACGATCAGGACTATTGGGGGCATAGACAAAGGCTCGCCACATGACTATACCTCCAAAAGGAGCCAAAGCATCGGCCAGCATATTGGCCCCGTCAGCGTGCGTACGGCCGAAATCCATCGGCCCAGGCTCGCCTTCGCTATTTGCCTTTACGAGGAAGCCTCCGAAATCGGGGATGAGCGAATAGATTTCTGCAACTTTCTTCTGCCACCATTCCCCCACCCTTTTGTCCAGCGGGTCAGCCGTCGGTAAATCACCCAACGCCTTCGGAGTAGCAAAGTTGACAGAAAGAAACACGCGAATGCCATAAGGACGAAGTTCACGGGCAATGACGGCCACCTTAGCCAGCATCTCAGACGTGAGCATCATGGGCTTGGCATTGACGTTGTTCAGCACCGTTCCGCTAATGCCAATCGAGGCACAAGCCCGTGCATATTCGGCATAACGAGGCGACACGGAGTCGGGAAGCTCGTCCCAACGCCAAATGGAATGTCCAGCATACCCTCGCTCTACGGTACCGTCAGGATTATCCCAATGGTTGAGAAGGATAAGGGGAGAGGAAGGGTTTAACGGAAAACATTTATCGTTTAACGAATCCCTCAACCACAACGCATGGCCGTCGTTATCGGAAGGTACAGAGGGCCGTCCTACGCAAGAGAATAGGAATAATGAAAAATGAAGAACTAAGAATGAACAATAAATAGTTCTGCAAACGGAAACACTTGCTAAAGGGGTATTCGAAATACGGGACATCTTATTCTTCATTTTTCTTTCTTCATTTTTCATTCAATAATCAGTCAATTCCTTCAACGGTTTCGATATGACCGTCGGCATCGATAGTCAGAGGGCATACCTTCAGACTACGGAGCCATGTACGGCCACCAGAAGGCACACTATCATGATGGAACAGGTACCACTTGCCATTGAACTGGACGATGCTATGATGGGTAGTCCAGCCCACAACCGGCGTCAGAATCTCTCCCTGATAGGTGAAGGGGCCATAAGGGTTATCACCTACCGCATAGCAGAGGTGATGCGTGTCGCCAGTTGAGTAGCTGAAGTAATACTTCCCGTTCATCTTGTGTACCCACGATGCCTCGAAGAAACGACGATGATTGTCACCTGCCGTCAAGGGTTTACCCTCCGCATCGAGGATAACGACAGCCTTCGGCGCATCGGCAAATTCCAGCATATCGTCCCTCAGACGTGCCACACGGGGAGGAATGGCTGGTTCGTCGTCGGCAGGAAAGGTAGAACCCGTATCAAGGGCCTTGTTGTCGCGATAACGCTGGAGTTGACCACCCCAAATACCACCGAAGTAGAAGTAATACTCACCCTCGTCCTCCAGCACACAAACATCGATAGAATAGCTTCCGTTCATGGGCTTGGGCTGAGGGATGAAAGGGCCGCAAGGATTGTCGGCGATGGCGACACCAAAACGGAAGATGTCCGTCTGGTCTTTCATGGGATAATACATGTAGTACTTGCCGTTCTTACGAGCCACATCGCAATCCCAGAGCTGACGTCCGTGCCAGGGGATATCCAGTTTGTCGAGAACCTTTCCATGATCCTTGACGGGCGAGGTCATCGGGTCGTCGCCCTCCAACGAAAGCACGTGGTAGTCCTTCATGTCGAAGTGACTTCCGAAGTCATCCTCAGGAATTCCACTTTCCCAGTCGTGCGAGGGATAAATGTACAGCTTTCCGTCCCATACGTGAACGGAGGGGTCGGCCATATAATCTTCAGGCCAGAGATAACGCTTTTGAACTTTCTTTGCCATAGTTTATTTAGTTAAGAGGTAAGAATAAAAATCTAAGAATTAAGAGATAAGGGTTACTCTTCTTTTGCGCGAGCTTCGATAGCGGTATTGATTTCGTCCATCTTCTCGTCGCTCAACTCATACTTACTGATAATCCAGATAGCGAGAAGAAGCAGCAAGGCGGGTATCACGCACACCAACCAGAGAATACCCTGCTCGGCAAGGGGTGTCTGCTTGGACAGTTCGGCATTAAAGCCCACCCACGCCAGCACAAGTCCGGGAACCACACCTCCGAGAGCCATACCGGCCTTGAAGAAGATGCCCGTGAGAGCATTGACAATACCGGCAATGCGACGGCCCGTAGTATATTCACCATAGGCAACGACTTCGGGCACCAGAGCCCACATATAGCCTGTAGCCACAATTATACCCGTGCTCTTGACAAACTGAGCAACGCAGAGCAGCCAGAAGTGTTGCTTGATGGCAGGAATGCTTACGAATAAATACATCAGTACCATTCCTACGATGGCCGTGCCAAGGAACAGATAGAACATTCCCTTCTTCCCGATTTTACGTTTGATGGCAGGAACGAGGGGCATGAAGATGAAGGCAGGAATGGTGCCTAACCACATGAAAACAGTGGTCATGAAGGGCGTTGCGCCGATATTGTACGTCATAAAGTAGGCATCAGCCGCGTTGCCCACACTCATCATGGCAAAAGCCGTGACAAAGAAGAATGCCAGCACACGGAGCGGTTTATTACGCACGAACTCCATCCACAGGTCGCTCACTTTCACGTTGGCAGCCTCCTTCTGGTCCATCACCACACGCTCCTTCGTCTGCGAGAAGCAGAACACGAGAAGCAACAAACCGGCAAGCGCGAAAATAGTCATCGTGATGAACCATGCAGGGGCAGCCTCGGGCGTGTTGATGACAGCCTCCATCTTACCCGTTTCGCCGTTGAGTACCTTGGGGGCAAAGATGGCGATGATGAGCGGCAGGGACTTCACGCACAGTGCTCCCAGGTTGGCCATGAACATACGGGTGGAGGTGAGAATAGTAATCTCGTTCGTGTCGCGCGTCAGCGAGGCATTGAGAGCGCCGTAAGGCACATTCACAAGCGTGTAGCACATCGACATGCCCACGTAGGTCACATAGGCATAGACAAGCGAGCCGCTGAAGCCGTTCCAAAAACAGAGAATGGCAAGACCGACGAGAGGAATACCACCCAGGATGAGCCAAGAACGGTACTTACCCCATTTCGGATTACCCTTGTCAACAAATGTGCCCACAAGGGGATCCCAAAGCACATCCACAAGGCGAACGATGAGAAACATCAACGCCGCAGCTCCCGGATCGAGTCCGAAGACGTTGGTGTAAAAGAAAAGCAACCAGATACTGATGGTCTGGTAAATCAAGTTCTGGGCCATGTCACCGGAACCGAAGCCGATGCGCTGTAGCCACGACAATTTGTAAAATCCTTTGTTGTTGTCCATGATGATTGGGGTTTAATGGTTTATTTGATTATTAAAAATTGAGCTTTTCTAATTTAAATGAGGAGTTCCCAAGACTTGTGAAACGTTTTTTTAGCATTAAAAATGATTTCACAAGAGATGGGAAACGATTTTAAGCTTAAAAAATGACTTTTCAAGACTTGTGAAACGATTTTAAGTCTTAAAAATGACTTTACAAGACATGAAAAACGATTTTTAAGTCTTAAAAATGACTTTACAAGACATGAAAAACGATTTTTAAGCCTTAAAAATGATTTTACAAGACATGTGAAACGATTTTTCGTCTTAAAAATGATTTTACAAGACTTGTGAAACGATTTTAAGTACGAAAAATGATTTCCCAAGAATTGGAAAAAGGTGGAAGGTATGGAATGGGGATGTATAATCGAGGGGGAAATCATATAATATTAAAAAGGATTAAGGTTGAGTTGCGGAAGTGAACATTTCAGCCGCGACGCGATTTCGCAGGCGCCGAATGTCGCGGACATCGAAGGGCACGGGCGTGTCGCCGAGGTCGGGAAGGTTATACGAACGGAGGAAGAGGCGGTCGTGCTCGGGGTCACGCTGAGGTAAGCGGAAAGGCTTCGCCACCCGTCCGTCGGCATCAACGTGCGCCATCCAAACACGTCCGAACATGCCGTCGCCCCGTTTCGAGGCAAAAGCTATCCAGCGCCCGTTCGACGACCAGCTATGATAACTCGACGAGGCGTCCTCCGCACGGAGAACCTCTAACGAATCTACCACGCCAGTCTTCATATCCATCATCATAAGGCGCGTTTCGCGATGCCAGATGGGAAATGTGCCGTAATCCGAACGGCAGAACAGCAGGAAGCGTCCGTCGGGCGAGAACTTCGGGAACGAAGCTGAACCGCCCTCCTGTTCCGCATCCCAAACCATCTCAATCGAGTCGCCCTGCGTTCCCGTCTGTTCGTCAAACGGTATACGTACCAGGCTGTAGCATGTCTGACGGACAGAGTCGGGCAAGGGATGATAAGAGGCTCTACAGAAATAGATATATTGTCCGTCGGGCGAAAACGTGGGGAACGTCTCATAGGCATCCGTTTCGGAAGTCAAACGAGAAAAGCATATGGTGTGTGCATCGAAATCGGCCACGAGCATATCGCTGGCGGTGTCATAGACCTCCATCCGATGACTACCGAGTGCACGCAACGAAGGAATGACCGTGTTCCACGTAAAGACGGCGAAGCGCCCCGAGGGATGAAAGTCGCCATAGGTGGCGGCAACGGGCATGTCGTCGGTCTTGAGAGTAAGTTTGCGAAGCGAACCGTCACGGTTGAGGATGGTTCCTCCCTTCGGGCCGCGCAAATGGAAGAAACTTAAGTTGCCTCGTGCCGAGCCGTGAACATGGCAGTTCATACAGCTATTGTCCGTATGCTTCCAGTCGCTGAGCACACGCTCGCCCCATCCAGTAAGGTCGCGCTCGCGAATCTCCACCTTGTGCCACACCTCGAACGAGGGGTCAATGATACGATAGGTAACATAGCGGTCGATGGAATCGAGCGAGACAGTGAACGAGAAAAACTTCTCGACTTTTCGTCCTTTCGACTTTTCGACCTCTAACGAAACCGTCAGCGTGTTTCCTTTCTCTGCCTCAAGCAGACGATGCCATTTCTTCTTGGGAAACATGACACGACCGTTATGTGCCCTAACCGCAATGGAACCATGTTCACCGTTCACTTCCACCTTAGCACGGGCATAAGCCTTCCCGTCAAGACAGAAGTTCAAGGGCGCTATATTATAAGGTACGACTGCGCCGGCAAAGTCGGGAACGACAGCATCCGCTCCGTTATCACTCACCGATGTCGTACAAGCCATGAGCATCAACGAGAGAAAAATGCACCACCATCTAACCTTACCTTCCATTGTTCATTTCAGCAAAATGATAAAAAAACCAATAAGTCTTGCCGTACGTCTGTTGAAGCCGTGCGATTTGACGATCAGCAGGCAGGATGCCCGTCCCGATCTTACCATATTCTTCCATAAAACGGACGAAGGAATTGGCGATATCGACGGGAATGTCAAGTTCAGCAAGCTCCCTCTCACCCTGTCCGTGCGAAGCAATCCACAGCAGCAGGGCCTCGGCCCAAACACGCTGAGGAGGAAGCCCGTCGGGATGATAACGCAAATAATCTTCCCTGAAAGTTTCTATATCCTTGGCTAGGAGATCGAAGCTGAACAAATAGTCGCGCGCAAAGACGTTGTCAGGGTTATCCTCCACCAAATGGCGCAATGCACAGCCGACATCCATCGGTGCACGGACGGTATCGGTCGTACAAAGTAGCGTACGCTTCATATCAAGCCAACGCGCCACCTCTTTCGGGCGGTTCTGAGGCATATGTACGCGCGCCCAACGACGATACAGGAATGTCTTTTCGAGCACACGGAGGTATTTCATGGCGGCAGCCTCGTCACCACGTATCAGACTTATCTCGGCCAGGCGCTTCAAGGGACGGCTCCCAACGCTATTCGGCGAGAAGAGCATTCCCAGCAGAACGGAGTGTTCGGCATTAGTCAAATCGCCTACTTGAAACCACATTTCGCCCGACATATAGGCCAACTGATAGGATGCCGTTGCCTCGACAGGCAGGAACAAACCAAGCTGGAATGGCTGATAATAGTGCATCAACTCGTCGCCAAGCCGATAGTGGCTTGCCCAAAGTAGATTCTGATAATAAGCATCGAAACGACTGTTCTTATCAGCCTGGCTGTCGAGGCGACGTTGCAAACTTGCGTCCCTGCCGTGATACCAATCGTTATCTACAGCCAGCATATGTTCCACACGCATCTCAGGATGATTGACATCCCGTTTTACCCAGTCCCCCCAACCGAAGAGCCACAGCCCTGCGGCAAGAATCAAGACTGGAAGGCAGAAAGACTTCCGGATAAGCTTTATTGCCACTATCAATGTCGCCACGAGTCCCACCAACTGGAGCGTACTGCTCAGCGGATAGGTGAGGCCACACTGTCGTCCTGTTTCCACAACGACAACCAACAACGCAGGCACCAGCGCCCACCATTTGATATAACGAGCAAATAATTTGAATATCAGCACGCCGAGCACTGTCAGCATCAACGAAATAATGAGCGGACCCACGACGGTAAAGCCTAAGAACTGTGTCAGGAAGTCACCTATTAGTCTTGCCAGAGGCGCACGGGCCGTCCAATAGGCCTTCAAGGGTTCTGCCGCCCAGAGAAAAAGTGAGAATTGCTCGCGATGACACAAATGAGCACGATAAAAAAACTGGAAGAACACGAACAGAACCAGGCAGCCGGCCAAAGCCAGCCAGCCAATCCCTTGGAATCGCTGCTTAGGGGGAGTTGACATCCCCGACCGTCGGTACAAACTCTTCGTCACGTCTTTCAGTTTGAGGGGATTTGCAATCCCCGATTATTTTCGCCCCAAAATTAGTAATAAAATGCGAACAAACCAAGCGGCAAGCCCAAAAATAGCAAAAAAACCGTATTTCCCACCAAGACTCGCCACTCCGCAACGAGAATGACGGCTTTTTCCGTGTCATTTTCTTATCTTTTGCCAAAAAATACTAAAAAAAGCCACGATTTGGAACATGAAACGAAAAACCGCCGTAACTTTGTTTCAGAAAAATGGAATAAAACGCCACCAATGAAAAAACTTTGTATCACCCTGCTGGCTTGTCTGTCACTGACAGCCTGCGCACAAAAGAAAGACATGAAAGTATTAGTTAGTTATTTCTCTGCCACGGGCACGACAGCTGCTGCCGCTGAAAAACTGGCCTCCGCCATGGGCGCCGACCTCTACGAAATCAAGCCCGCAGTCCCCTACACCGATGCAGACCTCAATTGGAGGGACAAGAAGAGCCGCAGCACGCTTGAGATGCAGGATCCCACGTCACGTCCTGCCCTCGCAGACAAGAAACCCAACGTGAAAGCCTATGACATCGTGTTCGTCGGGTTCCCCATCTGGTGGTACACAGCCCCAACCATTATCAACACCTATCTCGAATCTGCTGACCTAAAGGGCAAGACAGTTATCCCCTTCGCCACCTCCGGTGGAAGCAGCATCGACAACACCTGCAAGACACTGAAAACAGCCTATCCCGAGCTAAACTGGAAGCCGGGCAAACTTTTGAATGTCTGCCCGGCCGATACGCTGGCTGCCTGGAAAAAGCAGTTGGGAATTAAATAACAGGGGTTACTTCTTAGCAGGTTTTGCAAAACGGACGGCAACGTCATCGTAGGCAAAATAGGCCGGAAGAGCGAAACCATAGTCGTTGATGACGTTACCCGTCACGGAAAACTCAACCTTCGTAACCTCACCGAGGCCAGTAAGATCCCAAATAGTCCAGTCTGTGACAATTTTCGAGGGTCCGTCAACAAGACGGAAGGTGGCCTTCGTTGTCTGCTTGCCTTCTGCGTCATAGCCATAAGCCACAACATCAACATACTGTCCATCCTTGATTGGATCGGTACCGTATCCGTCGCCGTATTTGAGGACGTTCTGCATGTAGGCGGTGTTAACCACGTACATGCTCTCAATCACGCGGGCTACGCCATCGGCAAAGCTGAGCGAAGGGATTTCATCCTTACCCGGTTCGCCGTTGCCGAAGTGTACGCAGAAGTTCTTCGAACCGCCATGACCGCCCTTCGTGCAGACGGAGAGTTGATTCTCAAAGGAGCCCTTCTCAAAGTCTGGCAACGTATAGTTAGAAATAGCATGACCTCCGTTCCAATAGCAGAATGCGCCCCATTTGTTCACGAGTCCGGACGATCTCAGCTGTGTCGTCTCGTCGCTCCAGCTGTAATAGTTCGTTGCGCCACCCACGCCGGTTTCGGTGTAGAGTAACTTGCCGCCATACTGAGGATTGTCGATAAGAGTATCCCAAGTTGCGCCTTCGAACGTGAGGGTCTTGACGGTGTAATTCTCCTCCTCTTCAGGAGTACATGCCACGAAGGCAAACATGGCCACGAGGGCCATCAGATACATGAAATTCTTTTTCATTTTAATTACATTTTTAGTTAAACGAATTAGTAAACAATAACTTTTTCTTTTTTTCTCTAACCACGAATCTTACTTCTCAACAAACGCGATGTGTCCTGGAATGTCACCCGTAGTGACCGCCCAGCGTCGGACGCCTGCCCGGGTGTAACAATTCAGACGCCCGGGTGTAACATAATCCTTGGCATCGGTAACAAGTATATCGCCGTTCTCGGGATTGACAGCGATACCATAAGGCATGGTGATGTCGGCATCGGTACCATCGGTGATGAAGGATTCCGTGACCACCTTTTCGAGCCCGAGGTCATAGACAATATAGCTGACAGGTTTCTCATCATCATCCCAGCTCATGCGTCGACTGACGACATATAATGAATCGCCCTGCAAGGTCATAGCACTGCACGGCAGTGGAATCTCTTTGACGACCTCATCCGAGTGAGCATCAATAACGTAAATGGCCGAGTTGATGTCGGCATAGTCGCCTCGGCTGCTCACATAGACAAGCCCACGATGCGCATCAACCGCCATGCACTGAAGGTTGGGTGCGACATTGATGGTCTTTATCACACGGAACGTTTCCACGTCGATGACGCTGACAGTACAATCGTAATTAGGCACGCGATAACCGCCCGAATTGGCCACTTAGAGTTTCCCGCCGAAAAGAGCCATCTGCTCAGGCTGATAACCCACGGTGCATGTATCGACAACTTGCAACGTCGCCGTATCGACACGAGCCACATACCCGAGACGCGCATTCGGATCCACCTGTACGGGACCCGCATAGCTGGTGACATAGACATAGCGTCCGCCAAAAACCAGATAGCGACAGTTCGGGATGGCAATCTGTGTACGATGGTGGGCCGTACGAGTATCCATAACCTCAACAAAATGACTGCAGTTGATGACGGCATAGAGCTTCGAACCATAGACGCCGATGTCGTTTCCCACATCGCCCAGTTCCTGCACCACGCCCGGATTGCGCTCAGCATAGATGTTCTTATGGTAGATGCCGGTGGAATAGTCGAACCAGTCAAGCGTGCACTTGTTGGAACCCATATTACCCTCGTTAAGAACATAGAATCCGCGAACCGATGCCAGCTGCTCGGCTCCACCCGTATCAGCTCCCGTTGAAGGAACTATTTCCTCCGCACCCCGACAAGAAAGTAATAATGAAAAGAATAAAAGAACGGCCTGCGGCTTACAATGCAGCGTTCTACAGCATAACAATCTTTTATTTTTCATTACTATTTATATAATAAGGTTAGCTTTTAGTTTCCAATTCGTCCCAGGCATGGGGTAACATTGCACGACCTCGTAGGCCTGATTCAATATATTGTTCACCTCCAGCGTCAGACGGAGCTGACTATCGGAAGTCCATGACAAGGGAACGAGACGCGAGAGGCTGACATCATGGGTGTACCACGGTTGGGCGTAGTTCTCAGGAATGTTGGCGATAGCCTCATAACGCTCGCCGGTATAAATGAAGCTATAGTTCCAGCTCCAGAGGCCATAGTCACCGCCATAGATGACCGAGCCGCTATGCCAAGGGATATAAGGAATCTGGCCGCCATACCAAAGACTGTTGGGGTCCGTCATATCCTGCGCTTGTTGATAAGTGTAAGTGAGCCGCAAGTCGTGACCGACGGCAGAGGTGCGGAAGTGATTCTGCACAGCGACGTCAAGCCCACGGATTTCCACATAGCCGAGATTGAGCATCGTCCAACGGAACTGATTGCTCGTCGGCATGGCCACAATCTTATTCTCGACCTCGTTATAGTAGGCATCGGCCTGTACGTCTATACGAAAGTCATCGAACGGCAGACTGAGCGTGGTGCCGAGATTGTATTGCGCCGTCTGCTCGGGTTTCAGGTTGGCATTGCCGATGAATGTATAGTAGAGATCATTCAGCGTCGGCATACGGAAGATGCGTTTGTAGAACGCTCGCAAATGCCAGTCCGTCGTCGGAAACGGACGCCACGAAGCTACAACGGCTGGCGTCAGGCGATGCCTCTCCCCTGCCCCATGACCACTTCGCACGTGATCATCGACATATGTGAAAAGAGCCGAGCCTTGCACCTTCAGTCCTCCCCATTCCATCTGTGTGGAGGCTGCACCGAGCAGAGTGTAGCGCGTAGGATAGACAAAGCCCGTGAGATCGGCATCGAGTGTGTTCATTTGGAAGTCAACAGCCGCCGAGGCATTCC
>Ga0310690_10009920_pt1 | contig 11908 bp, 11 predicted proteins | sample AusTroGonzalo_MG_2_FD_207661 | JGI IMG/M metagenome (GOLD analysis project Ga0310690, IMG submission 207661) | Bovine rumen microbial communities from tropical cattle in Woodstock, Queensland, Australia - Gonzalo_04 (v2) (version 2) | ecosystem: Host-associated > Mammals > Digestive system >...
GTAGGTGCGTTTCGTTCGCCCAATCGTCCTCTATTAGAATGGTGACGGCGGTGCAATCGTCGTTGAGATACATCTCGACGTCTTGCACGCTAACTGCCTTTTGGCTCAAATCGTAGGTATACGTACCCACGCATTCGGTGTCAAGGCCCGCTTTGCGGTACACGTCGAGCCGTAGCCCCGTGCTGTAGTAGTTATAGTGATAGCCATAGTAATCGGCGGGGGCGAGCGCGTCGTTGCTGTAGGCGGGGTCGACAGAGGGCGTTTGCTCCCCATAGGTACGGTGGGTCTTGCGCAGGCGGTAGAAGTAGTGGGTGCTCTCTTTGAGCACGTCGCCCTCCTTGACGTCCATCACCTGTAGGTTGGTATTCTCGATATATTGCTCGGTGGGTTGCGCGGCGCCCTGCTCCATAGCGCTATCCCTACCGCCCACCGCTTCGGCGGCCTTGCCGGGCGCATGGGAGGCGGCGTTATCGGCGACAGCCCCATTGGGTACGTCGTCCGAGACCGCATAGTCCAAACCCGAGGACTTGCGCGCACCGAGCCCGTCGGCCAACTCGTTTGTCCAGGTCTCCCAGTTGTTGTGATACTCCATGCTGTACACGGCGTCCGCGACCTTTTGATAGGCGCCCGCATCGGGGGCTTGGTAGGGCAAAAACAGCACCAGCGAGAGCGCCATCACCACCAAGCACGGCACCACCGTGCTGACGCTCGCGATGACGGCTTTGCGACGTTTTTTCTTTTCATCGACCATTTTCACCACGGCTTGGGTGCGTTCTTCATAGGTCTTCATACCGATAACCCTCCTTTTCAAACCATTCTCTTAGGCTGTTCTTCCCCCGTGCAAGCAAGTTATAGACTTGTTTGACCTTCTTGCCCATCACCTTGGCGGTCTCCTCTACCGAGAAACCTTCGAGGTAGCACAGGTACAGCGCGTTGCGGTAATCGGCGGGTAAGGAGGCGATGGCGCGGTACAAAATGCGATGCCGCTCCCGCTCCTCGGCCTCTTGCTCGGCCGTAGTGCCCGCCGCGAGCACGTCCTCGAGCCCCGAGAGGGAGGCCTCGTGCCGCTTGCGCCTCATATAATCCACCGCCCGCGAATAGGCCATGCGCCACAGATAGGCCGTAGAGAGAGCCCGATAGGTGTTGCGGTAGACGAAGTCCGCTATGGCTTTCAGCGCGATTTCTTCGGCGGCGTTGGTCTCGCCCACCAGACAAAAAGCATAGCGCACGATATCGTCGCTGACCGCTTGCACCAGCTCGGCCACTTCTGCGGGCGAGCGCGTTACGGCGTCATTTCGCGTGGGTGTCATAGGGGTACCTCACCAATAGAACGAATGGTTGGCGGGTTTTACTCACCCGCTCCTAAAAAAAGTTTCGCCCGAGGGAGGCGAAACCGATTGACTGTGGATGGGGGCTTAGAACATACTGCCCATGTAGGCCTTGAGGAAGGCTTTGTTGTTGCCGACGAAGACGGCGGTGCCTCGGACAAAGAGGAAATACTCGGTATCCGAAAAGTCGATGCCCTGCTCGCCCGCCAAGCGATAGTAGGTGGTGAACACGTCGTAGGCGGTCAAGATGCTGTCGGTATAGATAAGCAGACCGTAAATCTCGCGCTTGCCGTCCTCCCCGACCTCCGAATAATACTCCACGATGGCGGAGCAAGCGAAGGCGTCGCCCGATACCTTCTCGCCGTTCTCGTCCTCGTGCGCCTTCTCCACCTGATACTGGGACTGCAAGGCGTCGTAGATGCCGCGCGACTGTTCGCTGAGCGGGGACAAATCCAAGCCGCCGTTGTCCTCGACCAGCGCGACTTGCAACTTGCTGCTCTTGCCCATACTGTCGCCGACCTTTTTGGCGGCGGGGATATGCAAAAAGAGCACGCCCAGCATGACGACGACTACGATAAAGATGACGGATGTCACCAAGCATCCCGCAACGAAACACGGTGTACGGCTCTTTGTTTTGCTCACGTTGCCTCCCGATAGGCGCCCGCAGGCGGCCAAAGTATAACTATTATAAACCATATGAGTGGATTATGTCAATAGTAAAGGTCATATCTTCCCGCAAGGCAAGGCTTTCTCGAAGCGTGAGGGTATCGCCGCGGGGCGCAAAGCCGCAAGGCAGTGCCACTTTTGCAAAGAACCCCTTGAAAAACGCAGTACGGCGGTGTATAGTGTAGATAGCGCACTTGGCGCAAGGGGAGGCATTATGATAGACCTTAGCATCCAACAAATCTCGGATATGACGTTCACCGTGCGCGAGACGCCCATTTTGCACCCCTTCGGCGGGGCGGTGGTCGTCGCGGACCCCTCCCTCCTTACCCCCGACCAAGCGCACGACAATCGGTGGCATATGTTCTTGCACACGACCTTCGGCGTATATCACTTCGTCTCGGCGGACGGCGTTGACTTCGCGAGGGTGCAAAAGGTGACGGGGGACGCGATGCGCCCCAATATCAACCGCATAGGAGACACCTACTACCTCTTTTATGAGAAGACGCGCAACCTACTTGCCAACGGTCTGAACCTCGTAGGCCTTGCCAAGTGGCATTCGGTTATCTGCGTGCGCACAAGCCCCGACCTCGTGCATTGGTCCGAGCCCAAGGAGGTGGTCACCGAGGCCGGCGGATACGAGATAAGCGAAAGAGGCACGTCCATCTCCAACCCCTATCTACTCGAGGCGGACGGTCGATATCGCCTCTATTTCTCGTGCGGCTTGACCTATATCAAAGACTGCGGCTTCTGCGAGCCGACCTATATCCACTACGCCGAGAGCGACTCGGTGGACAAGGGGTACACCGTGGCCCGAGCGCCCATCATCAGCCCCGACAAGGCCGTGCCCTATCTCAACCTGTGCAGCGGTTGTCTCAAAGTATACAGGCTACGGGACGGCTATATCGGCGTGCAGAACGGCATCTATGAAGAAAACGGCGCCAGCCACTCGGCCATCGTACTGCTGACCTCCGAGGACGGGGGCAAGTTCGACTTTGCCAAAGTGCTGGTGAGCCCCAAAGAGGACGACAAGGGCAGTTGGATGCACCAATACGTATACGCCAGCCATTTGGTGCGCTACCGAGACACCCTCCGCCTATATTTCAACGCGAGAGATACCGCGAATATGCTGAAAGGAAGGGAATGTATCGGCTTTGCCGAGGCCAAAATCCGTTAACTCGCCCCTACGCCAAAATCCGCTCGAACCAGAGCGGATTTTTATGCTTTTTTGCCCCATTTTTCACTCCAAAATACCCCAAAATATACCCATTTTGGTTCGTAACCCCTATATCGGTTAGGTTAGTGGGTTCATTCACGAACCTTTTGCCATTTTTCGGTTCGCATGACGAAAATACGCCCTAACCCAATTCCTACTTCAAGTGTCCTTTCTCATAATTGTCAAATACTCGTCATACGAATAAATCAACGACTTGCCGGATTTAGAAGTATTCTTGAGTATACCTTTCTCACAAAGCAAGGCGATATAGTTCGCAACACCGTTGCGAGATAGTCCGAGTGCTACGGCGGTTTTGACAGTCTCGATGATGGGATTATGCTCGATATAATCAAATAGGCGCAGAATATTATCCCGCGAGCGTGTAGAAACGTCCGCAAGCAACGCCGCGTTCTTTTGATGCAGTGCGGTCAGCTTATCAATGGTTTCGGTGGCGTCGGCGGCAGTTTCGGCTACGCCGCGAAGCACGAATTTGACAAACTGCTCGTAGTTACCCGTTCTGCGCACCTCGCTCATACGGTCGTAATATTCTATGCGGTTTGATTTTAGATAGCAGGACAAATAGAGCACGGGGGAGGAAATCTCCTGCATGCTCATCAAGAACAGCGTAATCAAAAGCCGCCCCACGCGTCCGTTGCCATCGAGAAAGGGGTGAATGGTTTCGAATTGATAGTGGATAAGTGCCGCTTTGATGAGCACGTCCATCTCGTCGTCGGCGTTCATAAACTTTTCTAAATCTGACATACACTCCACCATATCTTGAGGATTGGGCGGAATATAGCGAGCGTTTTTGAGTGTGCTACCCGTGCCGCCAATCCAATTTTGGGAGATGCGGAATTCACCGGGCGTTTTCTCTCCACCGCGCACGTTATTCATCAGTACCGCGTGCGTTTCGCGAATTAGTCGATTGCAAAGAGGCAACTCGGCAAGGCGCGCTATCGCATAGTTGATGGCGCGCACATAATTGACGACGTCGCTCACGTCAGCATTGGAGTTCTCGTCGAACTCGGGATTCAACACGTCCTCCAGCGTGCATTGCGTACCTTCGATTTGTGAAGATACCAATGCCTCTTTGCGCACGTACATAGAAATAAATAAATCCTTATTGGGGATTCGATTTGAGATTCCGTTTAACAACGCCAACTTTTTATGCGCGTCGATCAGCAACTGTTGCATTTCGGTGTCGACGGCAATGCTTGGTTGCGGCGGCAACGGATTGGGGAAGAAAGAACGATAGGCGCTTTCTCCGCTGAGATTGTCTATTGTTTTACCTGCTCGGTTTACCATTTTCAGGCTCCTTTGTGAGTTTTCGCCAATATTATAGCACAGCAAACGCACAAAATCAATAGTTTATGAGTTTTTTACAAATGAACTCATTTTTTATTCATATTGCAACAAACGAGGATTTACTATCAAAAACTAGTTCAACCATTCTTTTTTTCGAACCCAATGGTGCGAAATGAATATGTTTTCGAGCTTTTTTAGTTCGAAAATGGATATATGCTGATGATAGAAAATGATAACAAATCAGTAGTGAAATGAAGTCAAACGAAACCGAAAACCAATGAATACTCGTATTTATTTGAAAGTGTACGAGTGGCAAAATCCCAAAACAACCTGCATTTCAAACCGAGAATTCGTAAGTATGAGCCATATTGTCCGTTTTATCGTACATTTAGGCCTTGCCGAAGAGAGCCTCTTGTCTTATACTATGGGCGTGGAGGTAAGCGAGATGAAAGAGCAACCCAAGTCCCTAACGCAGCGTAAAGGGTACGCCGTTACCCTCCTTCTCTCGGGGGCGGCCACCGTCGGCGCCTTCGTGGCGTATCTCTTGACGCGTATCTCTTTCCTTTGGCTGACGAGCTTGCTTTGCTTCATCGTCGCCAACTGGGCTGTCTTTCATCTCTGCGAGCACAAAAAAGCGCGGCCTAGGCAAAAAGAGCCGCGCAGGCAAACCCAATCGGAGGAGGATATCTTCGATTGGACCATCATCGACGACGACTAAACGGTGCACGGCGGTATATTCGCCAAAGCGAAAGCGAGATAAACGGAATTCATACCGCTGCGAGATGGCATTGTTCCGTCTCGGTGGGGGACGTATAGGGGGAAATCGGTACACGGCAAGTGATAGCGCCGAAAGAGGGCGCCTTGCCAAAGCGTCGCCCCGATGCACCTTTTGGGGGTGGAAGAGTTTTCTTCCACCTTTTTTCTTGTGGCGCAAAGAATGCATAACACACCGCCGTATCAATAGCAAGATGGCCGCGAAGGTGAGCCTCGATTGCAAAAATGCGTCTTGCAATGTGCCGCCGTATGGGGTATAATAAGACTATCTTATTATTCGGGATGACACTATGGCGAAAGGTCGAATGAAAAACGCGGCAACCGGTGCGGGGGACAAAATATCCACCCGCAACTTGATTATGTTCCCCTTAGGTACGGTAGGCAGGGATTTTATCTACAACCTATTCAACACCTATATGATGACGTTCATCCTGCTGACCAAGAACCTGACTGCGGCAGAGTTGGGGGCCATTACCTTTATCGTGGTGGGCGCGCGCATCTTCGACGCATTGAACGACCCCGTGATGGGCGGCATCGTGGAGAATACCCGCTCCAGATGGGGCAAGTACAAGCCGTGGCAACTCATCGGCGCGGTGCTCACGTCGGCGGTGGTCGTACTACTCTACACGGTCAATCTCGACCACTGGGCGTTCATCGGCTTCTTGGCCGTCATCTACCTCTTATTCAGCGTCACCTTCACCATGAACGACATCTCCTATTGGGGAATGTTGCCCACCTTGTCGTCGGATAACGACTCGCGCAACAAGTTGACCTCTTTCACCCAAATCGCCGTGACCATCGGGGGCGGCTCGGCGGGTTTTTTGATTCCCCTCTTGACCACGGGTCAAATCGGCGCGGCAGTATTCGGCAGTGCCAAGCGCGCCTACGCCGTGCTGTCCATCGTGGCCGCCGCGGTGATGATTGGGTTCCAACTCTTTACCATCTTGGGCGTCAAAGAAAAACCCCTGCCCGCCAACTTCGTCAAGACGCCTCGCCTCAAGGTCAAGGACATCTTCCGCACCATCACCAAAAACGACCAACTACTGTGGAGCGCCGTCATCCTGCTTTTGTACAACGTGGGCACAGGCTTGGCCGGCGCGGGGCTCGCTACCATGTATCTCTACTTCGAATTCGGGTACGAGGGCCTATACGGTATGCTCTTCTATGCCATCATGGGCCTTTTGAGCGTGGTGTTCACCGTGTTCTATCCTGCGTTCAGCAAGAAGCTGGGGCGAGACAAAACCCTGTATTCCACGGGGTTTGCCATCGTGGCGGCCTACGTGCTGATGCTCATCTTCGGCTTGACCATACCCGAGACCAAGGGCTTCGACCTCAACCTGTTGGGCTTGCAGCTCCACCTCAATCTCAAGTTTATCCTACTGATGCTTTCCTTCGGCCTCACGGGCTGGGGTAGCGGTTTCTATATGATAGCGACCATCTCCATCGCCAATACGGTGGAGTATAACGAATACAAGACGGGCAAACGAGAAGAGGGTCTCATTTTCTCGCTCAGGCCCCTTGCCAACAAATTGGGCTCTGCCATCTCGGTGGGCTTGGTGTCGGTGGTGTATATCATCGCGGGCGTGCTGACCGCCACCAACGGCATATCGGATATCGAAAACAAATTCGACGCGTTGGGTAATCTCACCGCCGAGCAACAGGCGGACAAGTTGGCCGAAATCGACACCATTATCAAGAACGTACCCACCAAAAACAAAAGCATCATGCTGGTCTGCATGTGCCTGATACCCATCGTGATTATGTCGGTAGCCATGATTCTCTACCGTCGATTCTGCTTCCTCAACGAGGCCAAAATGGAAGAGATTAAGGCCGCGGTCGCCGCCAAACACGCAGAGAAAGAGGCCGAGGACGCAGAGAGCCACGAAGTCGCCGCGGACGACGCCGACGCTATTGGTACCGAAAGCGCAAGCGAGGGCGCGGACGACGTGCCCCCGACGGAGGCGTGATATGAACCTCGTCAGAGCCGATTGGACGGATGGCGATATCGCCGACTTCTTATCCTATCTCGGCACCCTTAGCAAAGGCGAGGAGAAGGCGAAGTGGGAGCAGCGCATCGTCAACACCGCGATGCCCTGCCTGGCCGTGCCCTCCCCCGAGGTCAAGCGCATCGTCAAACAGATTGCCAAAGGCAATTACCGCGCGTTTATCCAAAGGTGGTGTTGGGCTAACTTTACGGCGAGCGCCATATTGGGGCAACTCATTTGCTATTTGCCATTCGAGGAGCAGGTCGAGCTATTGCCTCGCTATGCCGCGCGTACGGACACCTGGGCGGGGACGGACTGCTTGACCTTTGACAAAGGCGCGCCCGAGGCCTATCTCGCCTATGCCAAACAATGGATAGCGAGCCCTCATACCTTCTTGCGGCGGTTGGGCGTCATCGTCATGCTCAAGGTGCTCTCGTCGGATACCGTAGATGAGATATTGGCCGCGCTCCCCTCCCTCGAGGCGGAGGAGGCGTATTACGTCAATATGGCGGTGGCCTGGCTTATCTCCGACTGCTTTATCAAGTGCCGCGAGGAGACGTTGGCCTTTTTGGACAGGGGACAATACAACACCTTTGTGTCCAGAAAAGCGGTGTCCAAGTGCCGCGACAGTTACAGAGTGAGCGCCGAGGACAAACAAATGCTCCTAAGGTACCGAAAGAAATAGAAAGACGGTTGACAAAAGGACGCGAATATAGTATGATAGACGTAGATTAGCCTATATAGGAGGGACGTATGAAACACATCATTACCGTGAATACCCGCAATCTGTGCGAGAGCGCCAAGAACGGCGGCTGCGGCGAGTGCCAAACCAGTTGCCAATCCGCTTGCAAAACCAGCTGCGGCATTGCAAACCAAAAATGTGAGAACGAAAAGAAGGACAAATAAGTCTAAGCAAACCAGAGGTGCCGCCGTTGAGCGGCACTTTTTACATTAAGGACGGATATGATACATCAATACAAGATGGGGGGATATAATATCGTGCTGGACACCTTCTCGGGCTCGGTGCACGTGGTGGACGAGTTGGCCTACCGCATCATCGAGCTGTGGCAGGAGACGCCCCGCGCGGCACTGGCCGAGACGGTGCAATCCGAGTTTCCCCAAATAGACGAAGGGGAGATTGCCGAGTGCATAAAGCAAGTGGAGGCGCTTGTTACCGACAAGCAACTCTTCGCCCCGGACACCTTTGCCCCTTTGGCAGACAAACTGAAGGACAAGAATAAGGGCGTGGTCAAGGCGCTGTGTCTGCATATCGCGCACAGCTGCAACCTCGCCTGCGCGTACTGTTTCGCCGGCCAAGGCAAGTACCACGGCGAGAGCGCATTGATGACCTACGAGGTGGGCAAAAAGGCGCTGGACTACCTCATCGCCAACTCGGGCTCGAGGACCAATCTCGAGGTGGACTTTTTCGGCGGTGAGCCCACGTTGGCCATGGACGTGGTACGGCAATTGGTGACATACGCGAGGAGTAGGGAGCAGGAAGCGCACAAGCGTTTCCGCTTCACGTTGACCACCAACGGGCTACTTATCGACGACGATTTGATTGATTTCGCCAACCGCGAGATGAGCAACGTGGTGCTTAGCCTCGACGGTCGCAAAGAGATACACGACCGCTACCGCGTGGACCACAGCGGCAAAGGAAGTTGGGACAAAGTGGTGCCCAAGTTCCAACGCTTGGTAGAGGCAAGAGGGGGCAAGCAATACTATATGCGCGGCACCTTCACGCACGCCAACCCCGACTTCCTGGAGGATATCCGATGTATGCTCGACTTGGGGTTCACCGAGTTGAGTATGGAGCCCGTGGTCTGCGACCCCTCCTCCCCCTCTGCATTGACCCAAGAGGATTTGCCCGTCGTGCTCAAGCAGTACGAGGATTTGGCCGCTCTTATGCTCGAGCGCTATCGCGAGGGCAGGCCCTTCACCTTCTACCACTATATGCTCGACCTCACGGACGGGCCCTGTGTGTACAAGCGCATCTCGGGCTGTGGCTCGGGCACCGAATATATGGCCGTGACGCCTACGGGCGACCTCTACCCTTGCCACCAATTCGTGGGCGAGGAGAAGTTCCGTTTGGGCGATGTATGGAGAGGCGTCACCAACCCCATAGCGCAGCAGCCCTTCGCCGACTGCAACGTGTACGCGCACCCCGAGTGCCGCCACTGTTGGGCACAACTGTACTGCTCGGGCGGGTGCGCCGCCAACGCCTACCACGCCACGGGCGCGGTGACGGGCGTATATGAGTACGGTTGCACGCTCTTCCGCAAGCGCATGGAGTGCGCCATCTATCTGCAAATCGCCGAGAAGGCCTTGGACGAGGCGCGCAATGACGGATAGCCATACCCCCATACTCGATTATCTCGGCGCGTACGACGGGCGTGAGCCCGTGCGCCTGCATATGCCCGGCCACAAGGGTCGGACCTATCTCTGTGCGGAGCAATGGGATATCACCGAGATAGACGGCGCGGACAATCTCTACTACCCCGAGGGCATCATTGCCGAGAGCGAAGGGGTGGCGACCGCGCTATTCGGCTCTCGACGCACCGTCTATTCGACGGGCGGGTCCTCCCAATCCATCTTCGCGGCTCTATGGCTCTTGCGCCGCTACGCCGCCGACAAGGGCCTTGCGCCCCTTGTCCTCGCTGCGCGCAACGTGCACCAAGCCTTTGTGTCCGGGGTGGCGCAGACGGGGCTCGACGTCGATTGGTTTTATCCCCAAGACGCCACGGATATCGCGTGCCCCATCTCCCCCGTGGCACTCGAAAGCCACCTACGTAGTATGCCTATTCGGCCCATCGCCGTCTACGTCACCTCGCCCGACTACCTCGGCAATATGCAACCGATAGCCGAAATCGCCGAGGTTTGCCACCGCTTTGGGGTGCTATTGGCGGTGGACAACGCGCACGGCGCATATCTCAAGTTTTTGGACAAATCCCGCCACCCCTTAGACCTAGGCGCGGACATCGTCGCCGACTCGGCGCACAAGACTTTATGCGCTTTGACCGGGGCCGCCTATCTGCATTTCGGCAAGGACTGCCCCGACTATTTCCCCCTCTGTGCCAAGGAGGCCATGCTGACGGCGGGCTCCACCAGCCCTTCCTATCTGATAATGGCATCTCTCGATAGCACCAACGCGGCGCTCTCTTCGCAGGACTATCCGGCACGCCTCAACGGTATGGCCGCAAGGGTTGCGGACGCCAAAGCGCGGCTAACCCGGGCGGGGTGGCAGTGCTTGGGCGACGAGCCCCTCAAATTGACCCTGCTCGTCCCCGGCAAACGGGACAAAGGCAGGGATAGCGTCGAAAGCGCGCTACGGGCGCACAACGTCACGCCCGAATACGTAGACGATAACTACGTCATCCTAATGGCGTCGGCGGATACGCCGCCCGCGCACCTCGAGAAAGCGGTCGCGTGCCTAACGGAGCTGCAACCGACAGCAGCCAAGCCCCTACCGACCTTGCCGCCGAGACCCCAAAAGGCGCTCACTATCCGCGACGCCTACCTCGCAGCGCGCGAGACGTTGCCCATAGGGCAATGCGTGGGCAAGACTTTGGCGTATCTACCCGTCAAATGCCCGCCCGCCGTGCCCGCCGTGATTGCGGGAGAGCGTCTGACCGCGGAGGTAATCGCCTACCTCGAGGGGCGCGGTTACGGCGAACTCACGGTAGTAAAAGCCTAAACGTAGCGAAAACGGGCGTTTTTTCGCGGACGGTTGACAAACGCCGATAATTCATTTATAATTGACTTAGTTTATTTGGAGGGTTATCTCATGAAAGCTTTGAGAATTATCACCATCGTGTTAATGATTGCCGTTTTGGGCGCAAGCTTTGCGGCTTGTTCTTCGGCGAAGGTCAAAAACGAGGCCTCGCAACTGGCGGCCAACACGTTCCTGTTGGACGTCAACGGCGCCTCTGCGACCGAGGTCGGACTCGACATCGACAGTTTGGACATCGTAGAGATGGCCTATATCACCTTCACCGTGGTGGACGACACCCTGCCTAACGACAAGGGGTTCCCCATGTATGCGTATCGAATCGTGTCCTCGTTCAACGTGAACGGCACCCAATTCAACAACGTGTCCAGCTACGTCAACGTCATCTATAAAAACGAAAACTGCTCCGCCAAGATGGGCAATGCGGATTTGTATGACAAATACCAAAAGCAGTACAACCCCAAGAAAGAGGTCGTGCTCAAAGATAAAGCCGTCAAATCCCTGATGGAAAGCGCTATCGAGAACCTAAAGCAAGTGGCCGCCTCTAACAAAGCGGCCGCAGAGAGGGCCGCCGAAGAGAAGCGTCTCGCACAAGAGGCGATGGCCGCCTTGGAAGGCACCGCAGGTGGCTACGTCGCGGCTATCAACGGCGCCACCATCACTACGGAGACCACCAGAGAGCAACTGATTGCGCTCTTCCCCGCCGCATCCGACACCCTCGTCTATATCGAGGATTATTCGGCCGAGGAAGACTTGGCTACCGACGTGACCTACGTACTGGTGCCCGCTCGTCCCGACGCCGGTTACGTCAACTACACCTTGACCGTATTCAACCTGCGTTACGCCGTCTATATCTACGTCAACGAGGGCGTGGCGGAGGCGACCGCAGCCGGTACGCGCTAAGGATTAT
>Ga0310690_10009925_pt1 | contig 11904 bp, 11 predicted proteins | sample AusTroGonzalo_MG_2_FD_207661 | JGI IMG/M metagenome (GOLD analysis project Ga0310690, IMG submission 207661) | Bovine rumen microbial communities from tropical cattle in Woodstock, Queensland, Australia - Gonzalo_04 (v2) (version 2) | ecosystem: Host-associated > Mammals > Digestive system >...
CTTCCATGTTCTTGTCAGTTTTCCTTCCTTCCATTTCTTCAGGTTGCCCACCAGACAGTACCATGAACAATGGCTGCGCATCTGGAACATCTGTTCATAGTCGGCAGGCTCTGCAGGCTCCAACAAGAACACCTCGATAAGTGCACCTGTCTCCTTACGGAAGTGCAGTCTGGCCTGAATCACCTTCGTATTGTTGAAGACCATCAAAGCCCCTGAAGGCAGATGGTCGGGCAAATTACAGAACGTATCCTCCCCTACATCACCGTGATTATATACAAGCAGTTTTGATTGGTCGCGCTGTGCCAGCGGGAACTTTGCTATTCGCTCGTCGGGAAGATGATAGTTATAATCACTGATATGTATGTGTTTTGTATCCATGTTAAGTTAATATAGTATCATGAAACAGGACTTGAAGATGGCATAGAGCAGCGTCAATACCATGATGCTGATGACAACGTTGACATCAGACAGCTGATAGCCTGTTGTTGTATATTGCGAAGAAATAAAGCCGAGTGTGTTACCGATGCGCTTTCTGATGAACTGATGCAGATACCAGATGCCGGTACCGACAAGACCACCCCAAACGAGACCGCACATAATATCAGATGGATAGTGTACACCAAGATACATACGCGTCCAGCAATTAATCAGTGACCATATCACCAAGGCTGTGGTCAACGCCCGACTACGGATAAGCAACGAGAAGAAAATGGCAATACTGAATGTATTGGCTGCATGCGAAGAGAAGAATCCATAGTTGCCGCCGCGATAGCCGTTCACCACATCCACCATCATCGCAATCTCTGTATCGCGGGCTGGTCGCCATCGTGCCACCTCGGGTTTTATAAACAGGTCGTTCAGCGAACCGGCAAAGAATACACAAAGTCCTGCAGCCGCCAGAATCAGCAGCACACGCTGGAAGTTATCGTTATTCTTCAACACCAGATAGAACATCCCCAGATACATTGGTATCCAAGTTGATGCTGTCGTCAGCGTCTTTGCTATTCCGTCGAGAAATAGCGAGTCGCTGCCATTGAACCACAACAGCAGTTGCTTATCAAATTCTATCAGTGCGGACCAGTCCATACTCTCGTGTTAGATAATCTCTATTTGTTTCACTTCCACCCAACCTTGCTTGCCGTCAGGTACTCTAATCTCACACCAGTCGCCAATAGAGTTGTCGAGCACAGACACCTTGGTACCTTCATGAAGGATAAAGAGGTCGGTACCATTCTGAGCCGGCGTGCTCTTCACAGTGACGGCCGACTCGATGATGATAGCACCATCGCGATGGTCAACCATTTGTTTCTGCTGCCAAGCAAACACGTTGGCCAACACGAAGCAAAGCACCATGATGCCACAACCGAAGAATCCTACTTTTCTCAACCATATTGGCGAGGAGAACAGATAGACCAAAGCCAGAATGATGGCCAGCGCTAAGAAACCCAAAGAGGCGTAAGCCCAACCGTCAATGCTCAGTCGGTTCACAATAGAGAGATACCATGTGACCAGGAAGAACTCAGACTGAGGCACAATCTTGTCAACCGTCTTGCTGCGTGCCAGTTGCAGATTGAAACGGATATCTTCATCTCCAGGCGACAACAGCTGAGCACGCTCGTAGTTCAACACAGCATGAGTGATGTCGTCCATACGATAATACGCATTACCCAAATTATAGTATAGCTCGGCATTGGCGCCACCTTCTTTTATCAGTTCCTCATATTGGCTGATTGCCTGCTGATAGTTCTCGTTGACATAAGAGCTGTCGGCATCAGCCTTAGTGACAGCCATAGCCGTCACAAGGTAAAAATTAAACAATGAAATAATGATTATCAATCGCTTCATAATTATTACATTCTTAATTTTTAGACTTATTGATTGTTCCGGCAATCTGAGTAATCGCAGTCATTGCCGTTTGGTAAACCTTGTTCATATTACCCTTTGGATCGCCTGGGGCATAACGCTCGAACTCACACTCATCAATAGCTTCGATAAACTGTTTGATTGTCTCAGCATTGACATTACGCTCCGTTAAGCGGTCGCTGATATTCTCGCGTGACAGCTGCTCTACGGGAATGTTCAGCTTATCGCCCACATAACCCCACAAAGCACGCAGCGTCTCATCATAGAATTCTCCAGGCTTGTTGTCATTCATCAGCTTGGCAGCTTTCTTCAGACGCTTCACAGCTACCTTATTGGCTTTCTTGCCGCGAGCCTTCACCACGTCGGCATTCTCGATGGCACGCTGACGGAATACCACAAACAGCAGTATAAACACAAGTGCCAGAACAGCGAGCGCAATCCAGTATAACGTAGATGCGAAGAACAGCGAGCCCTCCGACTGCATGTTGACATTGCCCAGTTTGATGTAGCGGATATCGTTGGCCAACATCTGGATATCCTCCTGACTGCCGCCAAAGCTCTGAACGCTAGTCTCGTCGCCATCACCCTTGGCTACTGTCAGGTCATAGGCCTCAGATGTCAGCGTCTTATACTGTTTTTCCTTCGTGTCGAAATAAGTAAACTCTACAGGAGGCACGTGATATTTTCCCTGATGACGGGGAACGGCCAGATACTCATATATCATGCTGCCCTCCAGACCGCTGGTAGTCAGTCGGCTCTTATCCGTCACCTTCACATCATAGGTGTCAAAGTCCTTAGTGAACTTCACCTCCGGTGCTTTCATCAGTTTCATGTTACCAGTACCAGTGATGGTGACACGAATGGTAAGCGGGTCGTTGGTCTTCAGCTCCGTCTTGTCTATCTCGGTATTCATCGAGAACTTACCCACGCCGCCAGAGAATCCTGCAGGACGAGTAGGCAGCGGGTCAACCTCAATGTTTACACCAGGAGCCTGAATCTGTTTCTTTACCTCAATATATCCCGAGCCACCGTTGAAGAACGCCTCAAAGGGATCTACGTTACGGTTCTGCTGTAATACGATACCATTGAACGTGATGGGAGGCACTTGCAACTTACCCGACATCTGTGGAAACATCACATACTGACTCCACGTCACAGTCTTGTAGTTACGGCCGTTGAACTGTTCAATCTTAAAGCTTTTCTCCTGAGGTAAGGGAATCTCTTGCGTATGGAAGCCCTTCAGGTCGGGCATCTTTCCTTCCAGCTGCGTCAAGGCTACTAATGTATATACCTTATATGTCAGCAACACCGGCTCTTGCTCATAGACTCGCTTCTTTGAGGCGCTCACCTGAATGAAAAGGTCGGAGCCGCTGATGGTGCTGCCGGCAGAACGCAACTCTTCCTGTTGCTGTGCTCTGTTGCCTTGAGCCCGTCCGCCATTATTCTGTGCCGTTCCTGATACCTGAATCTTCAGCGCATTCGATGATACCTGCGTACCATCAACGTTGATGGTGGCAGCAGGAATGGTAAACGTACCGTTCTTCAGTGCCGAGAGGATATAGGTATAGGTGACGCTTGACGACTGTGTAGTACGACCATTGACCATCGAGAAGCTCGACTGCGTCGATGTGCTGGGACCCATCAGTATCTCAAAGGCGTCTGAGGGTATCTGACCGATGTGGAAGTTCGATACGTCCTGCGAGTTGACGGTATAGGTCAAGCGGAACTGCTGACCCACAGCCACCTGTTGCGGAGCGTTGGCTTTCAGCGTTTGCGCCATTGCCGACAAAGGTAAGAATACGAGAAGGTAAAAAGGTAAAAGCCATTTTACCCATCTGTTGTTTTCTACCTTATTATTACTAATTAGTATCATTGTTCTTATCCTTTTTTACCTATTTACTTTTTACCTTTCATCATCACCAGTTCTTTTCTATACGTCGACGTTTCGACTGTTGCTGCTTGGCTTCTTGCATTCGCTGCTGCGTTTGTTTCTCTTGTTGCATAGCGGCATTCAGCAGTTGCTCGGCATTCTCCTTACTCATCGGAGGCTCCTGTTGTTGCTGTTGTTGCTGCTGTTCCTGTTGCTGTTGTTGTTCTTGTTGTTGTTGATCTTGCTCGTCCTGCTGCTGTTGTTGTTGCTGTTGCTGCTGCTGATTCTGATCATTCTTCAGCTGACGCTGACAGAGCACCAGGTTATAGCGCGTCTCATCATCATTCGGATTATTACGCAGCGCCTCCTTATAGGCCTCGATGGCGTTCTTGAAGTCGTGCGCTCCCTGAAGCACTACACCCATATTATGATAGGCCTGCGCCTTTCTGTAGGGATTCGTCTCCTGTTGCGCTGCCGACCTAAAATAGTTGATCATCGTGTCGCGCTGGTTCTCCTGAACGTTTCTCCAGGCAGAAGGAAACATCGAGGTTGACAGGTTGTAGAGGGCTCGCGCATTGGTGGTGTCAGCACGTACCGCCTTGACGTAATCGACAAGGGCCTCTCTTCGTTTATCCGAACGGAATAAGGTGTTACCTTTACGGATATGCTTGCGCGACTGTCGGTTGTCGGCAGAGACATTGCCTGTACCAATCAGCGTTATCATCAATATCAATATCAGTCTTGATAACTTCATCTTTTGAACAGTTTAATATTCTTCAGTAACGGATTCTTACGATCCATGATACATATCTCGAGAATCAACAGTATCAAAGCCATCAGGCCAGCATACTGAAACAGCTCCTCATAGTCACTATAGATAATAGTCTCGCCCTTCTCCAGCTTGTCGAGTTCCTCGTCCAGCAGACGCTGGGCACTCGAGCTGTTATCCACATGGATATAGGCACCGCCGCCCGCCTGTGCTATCTCGCGACACATCTGTTCGTTCAGGCGCGACATCACCATATTACCTTGATTGTCTGTCATGAAGTTGCCGGTCTGCGGGTCAGGAATAGGTTCACCTTTCGTAGAACCGATACCCAGCATATAGATGTTGAATCCCTGCTCGTGGGCATCCTTTGCAGCTTCCATCGCCCCACCCTCGTGGTCTTCACCGTCGGTAATCACAATGATAGCCTTACCCACATGTTCCTGTTGGGTGAAACTGTGCGACGCCATATTAATGGCTGCAGCAATATCCGTTCCCTGATTGGCAATCATCGAGGGGTCGATGCTGCTGAGGAACATCTTTGCCGATACGTAGTCGCTGGTGATAGGCAACTGCACAAAGGCATCGCCGGCAAAGACTATCAGTCCCACCTTCGAATCGGTAAAGTCCTCTATCAGGTTCTCTACCATCATCTTGGCGCGGTCCAGTCGGTTGGGCGATACATCCTTGGCTAACATAGAGTTACTGACATCGAGTGCAATGATAGCTTCAATACCCTGACGCTTTTCCTGACTCACACCATTGGCCTGCTGTGGTCGTGCCACCATGATAATCAACATAGTCAACGCCAGTTCCAGCAATAGGAACTTCACCAGTGGACGCCAGCGCGACACGTCGGGCATCAGCTGACGCAACAACTCCGGGTCGCCGAACTTACGCAGCCTTTTCTTCTGATTAAAGTATGTGACAAAGCGGATGATGCCTAACAGCAGCACCACAAGCAACAGCCACAGATATTCCGGATTCTCAAATCTATACATCTTATACTTTATTCCCTTTTACTTTTTACCCTTTTACGGTATTCTCCTAAATATGGTTATTCTAAGAAGAATCTCAAGCATCAGCACGAGCAATGCGCCTAAGGCGTAACGCTGATAGTCCTCATAGCGACGGCTGTAGCGCTGCACCTCAATCTTCGACTTCTCCAGCTTGTCAATCTCCTTGTAAATCTGACGCAACTCCTCGGCATTCTTGGCGCGATAGAACTTACCGTTCGTCGTGCGGGCAATGTCGGTGAGGGTCTTCGTGTCAATCTCTACGGGAATATTGACATACTGTATGCCACCGCCAACACTTAGAGGATAACGTGCGGTACCGTTGCTGCCCACACCGATGGTATAGACGCGGATGCCCAGACTATTGGCAATCTCGGCAGAGGTCATCGGCGACAGGTCACCACGGTTGTTACTACCGTCGGTCAGCAGGATGACCACACGACTGGTGGCCTTCGAATCCTTCAGTCGGCTGACGGCATTAGCCAGTCCCATACCGATAGCAGTACCATCCTCAATCAGTCCGCGTGCCGCAATATCGGTACGCACGTTCTGAAGCAGCGACAGCAGCGATGCGTGGTCGATGGTCATCGGGCACTGCGTAAACGCCTCACCGGCAAAGATGGTCAGTCCGATATTATCGTTCGGACGTCCGGCAATAAACTCTGCGGCAACGTTCTTCGCAGCTTCAATACGGTTCTGGATATGATGCGAGTCATCACGCAGGTCTTCTGCCAGCATCGATGTAGAAACGTCCATCGCCAGCATGATATCTATACCCTCGATGCTCTCGTTCTGCAGGTTATCATGAGTCTGCGGACGGGCCAGCGCCACCACCAGCAGCGCGAAGGCCACGATGCGCAGGAAGAGCTGCAGGGGCATCAGCATCACCTTCCAACTGCGCGAAGCATATTGGAAGGCGAACGTGTCTGCCATCCGTATCGTAGGCTCGTTCTTCTTCCTGAACATCATATACCATAATATATAAGGTATGATGAGCAGGAGCAGAAACAAATATTCTCTATTAGCAAATTCCATCTTTCAGTTCCTAAATTAAGTCATAGACGCAGTATGCTATATAACCAAACAGCACGACACATACAAAGCAGACCACACCGATAGACACCTTCAGTGCAATGCGGCTGTTCTTCGTGCGCTGCTCTTCGGCAGTCAGCTGCGGCTTAACCATCTGTTCGTTCACAGGCGTCTCTATCTTGGTCTTGTTGATAAAGTCAACTGCACTCACCAGGTTGGCATCGTTCTCGTTAATCAGCGTAGAGTACTTGGCAAACTTCACCAGGTCGGCAGTCTGGAACAGCTGGCGCAGCTCGTTCATCATCTGCGGGTCGTCATGACTCATCAGCTTGTCAATAATCTCGCTACTGGTCATCTCCATCGCATTGAAGCCGTAACGCTCCTCAATATACTTACGCAGCGCCTCTGTCAGACGAGTGTAATACTCCTTCGGGTCTTCTGCCGTCACCATGTGCTCGGCCTTGATCTCCTCAATAGCCTTCATAGCCTTCTGGTGAGGTAACAGTCGCTTGACGATACGGATACGTGCAATGACAGGTTTGTTGTCACGAAGACGCAAGTAGAGATAATAGCCCAACGCCATGAATACCAAGAGGATGACGCTCGTCCAGAACGGCTCGGCCCAGTCGTCCAGTTCCCAGTCAAAGGGGTTGTCCTGCACATCTTTCGGACCGAAATATTCCTCATAGTTGGTGGTATCCACATCAACCGTCAGCACCTTCAGCGCCAACTGGTTGGTCTTATACTCCTGGTCGTTCACCTTGATCACCATCGGACGAATGTAGTAGAGGGTATCGTCGAACGATGTGAGTACATATCCGCGCTGACGTTTCACCTGACCGCCTTCCACCACCTCGTCGGGAATGTCGATAGCGCCCAGGAACTCCACACCCTGCGGGAAGTAAGCCTCACGGGGAAATTCTACTGTGGCATTCTCATCGGCAGTAGCAGAGATGGTCAATTGCACCTGCTGTCCCACCAGCATCTCTACAGCGCTGATGCTCGACTCCACCTTCACCTGAGCGGCGATGGCAGTTACAACAAATGACAACAGATATGTGATGATTCTTCTTTTCATTTAACTAACCACGTTGTTTAAACAGTCCCATCAGCGACTTCACATAGTCTTCGTCTGTGGCAATGCTGACACTGTCTACATTACTTTTCGTAAAGGTCTCCTTCAGGTCCGCCTGTTGCTTCTGCCAGTAGCGTCTGTACGACTCACGCAACTTTTTGCTGCCCGTATCGACATACTGCTCAAAGCCAGTCTCGCTGTCAACGACCTTCATCAGACCCACATCGGGCAACTCACATGCACGCTTGTCGTACACCTGTATAGCCACCACATCATGTTTCCTGTTGGCAATGGTGAGTTGCTGCAGGAACTCCTGACGGTCAAAGAAGTCACTCAGCACGAAGGCCGTACAACGGCGTTTGCTGACACCCGTGAGGAACTCGATGGCCTGCGCCACATTCGTCCGTCGGCTCTCGGCATGAAAGTCCAGCATTTCGCGGATGATGTAAAGGATATGCTTACGACCTTTCTTGGGCGGGATGTATTTCTCAATCTTGTCAGAGAAGAACACCACACCGATCTTATCGTTGTTCTGAATAGCAGAGAAAGCCAGTGTGGCCGCAATCTCAGTGACCATATCACGCTTCAGCTGCTTCTGCGTACCGAAGTCCAGCGAGCCGCTGACATCGATAAGCAGCATCACCGTCAGCTCACGCTCTTCCTCAAACACCTTCACATAGGGTTTGTTGAAGCGGGCCGTCACGTTCCAGTCTATATCGCGCACATCGTCGCCATACTGGTATTCGCGCACCTCAGAGAACGCCATACCCCTACCCTTGAAGGCCGAGTGATACTGACCTGCAAAGATATTGGAACTAAGACCGCGTGTCTTAATCTCAATCTTCCTGACTTTCTTGATTATCTCAGATGTCTCCATCGTCAATGTTCAATATTCAATAATCAGGGCACTTCAACCTTGTTGATAATCTTGGAAACAATCTCCTCGCTGGTCACATTCGAAGCTTCTGCCTCGTAGGTCAGACCAATACGATGGCGCAGCACGTCATGAGCCACAGCACGCACATCCTCAGGCACCACATAACCGCGACGCTTGATGAAAGCATAGGCACGTGAGGCCTTCGCCAGATTGATAGAAGCACGGGGAGAACCGCCAAACGATATCATATCCTTCATATCCTTCAGACCATAGCGGTCGGGGAAACGTGTGGCGAAGACGATGTCAGCGATATACTGCTCAATCTTCTCGTCGATATACACCTCACGCACCACCTCACGAGCCTTCAGTATCTCGTCGGAAGTAGTTACGGGAGTTACCTTGGGCAGACCCTCGGCAATATTCTCACGGATAATCTTCTTCTCTTCCTCCAGCGTGGGATAGTCGATGACCACCTTCAGCATGAAACGGTCCACCTGAGCCTCAGGCAGCGGATAGGTACCTTCCTGCTCGATGGGGTTCTGCGTAGCCATCACTAAGAACGGGCTTGGCAAATCGAAGGTTGAACTGCCTATCGTCACCTGCTTCTCCTGCATGGCCTCAAGCAATGCGCTCTGCACCTTTGCCGGCGCACGGTTGATCTCATCAGCCAGAACGAAATTGGCGAACACAGGACCTTTCTTCACCAGGAACTGCTCGTCCTTCTGTGAATAGATCATCGTACCTGTCACGTCGGCAGGCAACAGGTCGGGCGTAAACTGAATACGGCTGTACTTCGCGTCAATCAGCTGCGAGAGTGTCTTGATGGCCAATGTCTTAGCCAATCCGGGAACACCTTCCAACAGGATGTTACCATCGCTCAGCAGTCCTATCAGCAGACAGTCCACCAGGTGTTTCTGTCCTACAATGACTTTATCCATTCCCGTCACGAGATTCGTGACAAATGCACTTTGTTGTTCAATCCGCATATTCAACTCGCGGATCTCAATGTTTTCTGCCATAATAATATTGTATTTACTTTTTTACCTTTTATTCTTTTGCCTTTTTTACCTTTTTCTTCAGCTCCAGCTTCGGAATCTTGATGTCCATACCTTCTTTCAGCGTTTGGGTTGTCACATTATTATATACCTCTATATAACATTCCATTCCCTCGCCTAACGTACGTTTGGCAATACGACGTGTAGTGTCGCCGCTCTTCACCTTTACCACGTGGTCTGTACCCACGATTCTATAGGCTCCCGTACGCACTCGGGCATCCATCTCTTCATATTTCTTCCATTCGGGATTAGGCTCCTCGACCTTTGGTCGCTCTACGGGCTTTGCGGGCTCCACAACCTCTTGCTTTACAGGCGCAGGCGCTATCGTGTCGGTCTTCACAGAATCGCTCTGAAGCGTATCCTGAGTTGCTACAGGTGCAACGACAGGTGCTTTTTCAATCGTATCTGCCGCAACGACTTCCTCGTCCACATCGGCCTTATCCATGTGACGTCCCAGCAGATAACCGCCACCGAAGCTCAGCACACAGGCTACAATTGCGAGAATCAGCCACAACCATCCATACGAACGTGAGGGCTCCGACTCTTCTGGCTCTTCTGTCTCTACAACGTCTTCAACAGTAGGAGCAGAAACAGGCTCGGGTTCGGGTTCTACAACGGGTTCGGGCTCAGGCTCAGCTATAGGCTCGGGCTCGGGCTCTACAACGGGTTCGGGCTCAGCTATAGGCTCGGGCTCTATTGTGGATTCGGCCTCGGGTTCTACGAGAATCTCAGGTTCGGGCTCCGGCTCTACGATAATCTCGGGCTCTGGCTCCGGTTCTGGATCTGGTTCCATAATCGTAGTAGCGGGGGCTTCTTCTTCTGCATCCGCATCATTCGCATCCGCATCCTCAATGACCTCATCATCAAAGACCACACCCTCGTTCAGCACGACGGTCTCGAACTGCGAGAAGGGTTTGTTCACCAATTCCTTCATCGCACTGTCGGGTGTGAACGTCAATTTCTGATGACCATCAATGACCACACGCTCTCCCGTGTTCACATTGACGCTCTCACGGGCATCGACATCAATCACCTTAAATGTGCCGAGCCCCTTGATCTTCACTAACTTATCATTGTTCACACCCTCGCGGATGGTTTCAACAATAGCCGACAGGAAAGCCTGCGCCGTACGTTTGTTGAGACCAGCCTTCTCCGCCAGACGGTCGGCCAGCTCACTCATATTAATCTTGCCCATTACTCAGCTCCTCCTTTCTTGATTTTATCTTTCCACGAAGGGTTGGGTTTGAACGTCAACACCAGTTTGGGGGGTACTAACATACGCTGACCTGTAGAAGGGTTCACCATCACGCGCTCCAACTTCTTCTTCACCTCGAAGCAACCGAAATTGGCCATCTGCACGCTGTCACCTTCCTGGAAGCTGTCGCCCATCACTGATATCAGGGCTTCAACGGCTCTCTGAGTCTCCTTCGACTTGATGCCCGTCTTTCCAGCTATAATACTTATAAATTCCTTATTATTCATATTTTAACCATTAACCATTCACCATGAACCATTAACCATTAATCACTTTCCCGTAGAGATCAAACTCTTCCGAGTCGGTCATGTTTACTTGATATATCTCTCCTATCTTCAGTGCTTGACCCTCTTGGGCTATCAGCACCTCGGGGTCCACCTCAGGCGAACAGAACTCAGTACGACCGATGTAATAGTCGCCCTCAATTCTGTCGATAATTACAGGCAGCGTCTGTCCCACCTTAGCAGCTTCAATCTCTGCGCTGATGTTCTGCTGCACACGCATCAGACGGTCCAGTCTGCGCTGCTTCACGTCCTCGGGCACATCATCCTCATAATGTTCTGCCGAATAGGTGCCGTCTTCCTCGGAATAGGCGAAGGCCCCCATACGTTCAAAGCGTGCCCACTTCACGAAATCTATCAGTTCGTTAAAGTCTTCATCAGTCTCGCCAGGGAATCCCACCATCAGCGTGGTACGCAGATGAATGCCAGGTACTTCCCTGCGCATCCGCTCTATCAGTTCCATTGTCTCCTGCTTGGTGGTGTTTCTTCTCATCCTGCTCAGCATGTGGTCGCTAATGTGCTGCAGGGCTATGTCCATATAGCGGCACACGTTCTTCTTCTCTCGCATCACACGAAGCAGGTCCCAGGGGAAATGTGTGGGATAGGCATAGTGCAGACGAATCCACTCCACCCCCTCGATGTCAGCCATCTGCTCTATCAAATCAGCAATACGCTGTTCGCCATAAAGGTCTATGCCATAATATGTTAACTCCTGTGCGATAATCTGAAACTCCTTCACGCCTCTGCTCACCAATGTACGAACCTCGTCGAGGATTTCCTCCATTGGTCGGCTCTGGTGTCGGCCTGTAATCAG
>Ga0310690_10009926_pt1 | contig 11903 bp, 10 predicted proteins | sample AusTroGonzalo_MG_2_FD_207661 | JGI IMG/M metagenome (GOLD analysis project Ga0310690, IMG submission 207661) | Bovine rumen microbial communities from tropical cattle in Woodstock, Queensland, Australia - Gonzalo_04 (v2) (version 2) | ecosystem: Host-associated > Mammals > Digestive system >...
CGTATTACGCGCCAGAAGGGCATCAGCCAGCTCATTCAGGCTATCCCGCAGATTGACAAGAACGCCCAGGTGGTGCTTTGTGCCGGTGCGCCGGACACGCAGGAACTTGCTGACGAATGCAAGCGCTTGATTGAAGAAGTCCAGAAGACGCGTGATGGCGTCGTGTGGATTCAGGATGCCGTGCCGCATACGGAACTTCGTGTGCTCTATAGCCATGCAACTGTGTTTGCAACGCCGTCGCTTTATGAACCGTTCGGCATCATCAATCTCGAAGCCATGAGCTGCGGAACGCCGGTCGTTGGCTCTGCTGTCGGTGGCATTCCGGAAATCATCGTCGATGGCGAAACGGGTTACCTCGTGCCGCTCAAGCCGGTGTCCGAAACGATCTTTGAACCTGCTGATCCGAAGGCTTTCCAGACGGACTTTGCGAACAAGCTCAACAAGATTCTCGAGAATCCGGAACTTGCTAAGAAGATGGGCGAAGTCAGCCGCAAGCGCGCCATTGACGTGTTCAGCTGGAAGACGATTGCCAAGCAGACATTCGACTTCTACCAGGAATGCATCGAACGCTACAAGCGTGAAGGCAAGCGCGTCTAGTAGAAAGTAAACGGTAGGAATACTGTTAATCGCTTATGAAAATGCTCCGCTTTGGCGGGGCAGTTTTCGTATTTACTTTTCTACGTAATTTTTAATGTAATAGAAGAAACAATCCATAAAGTCGGTGTTGTCGCCTTTTATGGTACAAGATGTTTTAATGACTTCGTCATTTCTGAACTTTGTTGTGAATAAGTGTTCCTCATTTGTAGAAAAGGTAATGTTGCCGTGCTTTTTCCCGTCATTGCAACGTCCTTTGACTATGATGCTTAAATTGTTTTCATTGTCACGAAATCCTTTTTGAAAGTCTTCAACATTTTGAGAGTCGTGGCAAAGATTTTTTACGATGTAATTTAGGAATTCTGCGGGCGAGGACTTTTTGGGCTTGGTGTTATTTGTTTTGGGGGCGCAGTACATTGGATCTTCTACGAGAGTCCAGCCACTTTTCAAGGTGATTACTTCGCCTGTGCAATTTCGTGCCTCGGAAATCCCAAAGGTCAATAAAATAATTGCAATTGTGTAAAAGAATAATTTAGGCATTGTAGGATTCCTTTTATTCTTCATCTTCGATTGCGGGGATATTGCCTGCAGGCTTAAGGTCTGGATCGTTGATTATTTCTATGTCCGATAAATCGTATTCAACACCATATCCTTCGTAGTGGCATTTGTATTTATGTTGTGAAAATCCCTTGGAACAGAAGAAGAGGAAACAAGATGTTTCGCGCGATTTTGACTTATCTATTTGCTCCATGCTTACGTTTATGATGTTGTCTATTCTTATGCTGATGTTATCCTTTTTAAGAATTTTGCCTACGTATTTATTTTGAAAATCGGTAATGGAGCAGGACTCCTCTTTTTCCAAGATATTATATGAAATGTAAGCCATTTTCTTTATCTTGAGGGGTTGAACGCCGAATCCCGGTAAAAAGGAACTGGATGTCGTATTTTGGACGACCGTGTGAGCACAGGAAATTAGAAGGAAAGAGACAAGGAGGAGGAATGTTTTTTTCATATAGGGTCCTTTTTGTAAAGAAATATAAAAAAGCCTTCGTTCGTGAAGGCTTTTCTTAAATTATTCCAACTGTCTATTTTTGACTTTTTATAGTGTGCTATTTTTCGAACACTATCTTCTCTACGATGGCGCTTGTCGTAAGGAGTTCTGGGAGAACGATTTGCTTGCTTGCATCGCCTGCGGGGTAGATGGCATAGGCGGGGACACCGGATTTGCCCATGCTGCGCAAGAGTGCGGTAACTTCGGGTGTTTCGCGAGTCCAGTCAGCCTTGACGCGGGCGACGTTCAAACTGTCCATGGCGTGCTTGAAATCATCGCGGTTGAGGACGGCAGCTTCGTTTGCCTTGCAAGTGAGGCACCAGTCGGCGGTGGCGTCAATGAATACGGTACGACCGGACTTCGCAAATTCTTCGATGAGTTCTGGCGTGTAGCGGTACCAACCATCTTCGGTGACGAGCTGTACTGACCTTGCCTTGAAAATTGCATCGACTTCGGCTTCGAACTTTGGCGATGCAAATGCAAACCAGATGATGGTGAGGATTACAACGGCGCCGCCAACGGAGAGCACTTCGCGAAAGAACGCGACGCCCGGCGGGGCGATGTTTCCTATCGCAAAACTCATGGCGATGCTCAAAAGTGAAATGGCGGCGAAGATGCCTACGCCGACGTTTCCGGCTTGTTCATGCACAACCCACAGGAGCCATACGACAGTGCCGAGCAAGAGAACGCCCATGATTTTTTGGAGCGTGACCATCCATGCGCCCGGTTTCGGAAAAACTTTTAGGACTTTCGGAAACGCACTTACGAGCATGTAGGGGAGTGCAAGCCCGATGCCTGCTGCGGTGAAAAACAAAAACAGCACAGGGGTCGATGCGGTAAATGCAAAACCCATCGCTGTACCGAGAAACGGTGCGGAGCACGGTGTGCTCAAAAGCACGAGGAGTGCGCCTGTGAAAAATGCACCCCAAAAGCCTTGCTTGTGCCCTGCCTTGTCCATCTTGGTGGTGGCGCTTCCGGGGAGCCAAATTTCAAAGACTCCAAAAAAGCTCATCGCAAAGGCGCTCAGAATCACGACCATGAATGCAATGAATCCAGCGCTCTGGAATTGCATGCCCCAGCCTGCATTTCCGCCGCCCGCCTTGACGGCGGCGACAACCCCGGCGAGCGTCCAAAAACTCACAAGTATCCCGAGGGTTGTCGTGGCGCCTAGCATAAGCAGGCGCCGGCGGCTCTCACGAGACTGCTTGATCAGGCTGAAAAGCTTTAGCGAAAGCACGGGAAGCACGCACGGCATCAAGTTCAGAATCAAGCCTCCGAACAGTGCCGACAAAAGCAAAATGAACGTTCCGGCGGCACCTTCTGAGGCATTTCCTGCGGCACTTGGTGCATTGAGCACATTCCCGGTGGCTTTTCCTGCAGCGCTTCCTGCTGCGTTCCCGGAGGCGATTCCTGTTCCGTTTGTACTCGTGGCACTTTTTGCCCCAGGAGCAGTCGCATCATCTCGCGATGCGCTTTTTTTTGTAAACCCGAGCGGTCCAAGTCCAAATGTCACTTGCGATGGGGCGAGGCAAATCGAATTGTCGCATGCTTGGTAATGGAATGTTGCCTTGGTCGTCAAGCTGTCGTAATCATCTTCGACGCTATCGACCGGGAGCGTAATTTGAAAGAGTCCTTTGAACACGAAATTTTCGAGATCCAAGGCTTCGCTGTATTCCTTGATCGGTTCAGGCCATTTGGGCTCTCCAAAGTGAATGCCCTTTGCCGAAATCTCGATAGACGAGGGTTTCAAAAATTCATCGGCGGCAACGTTTGCGTTTACATGCCAGTTATCCGGAATTTCGATTTCAACAGTAACGATCGAACCTTTCTGCAAGGCCCCCACGGAATACTTCATGCCAGCTTCTGGAGGCGGCATATTGTTCATGTTGAACTCTTCCGCAAAAATAGCCGTTGCAAACAATAGCATGCAAAATGACGTTTTTTGCAAACGGTTGTTTGCAAAATTTCCAAATTCCTTAAATTTGTCTAAAATTTTCATAAATTAAGTCCCGTTGAAAGAAGTAGAAAATATTGGAAATAAAACATTTATGTCATATACGGGTTTCCTTTGTGACCAACCCCGCGATTGGGTCGGTAGTGTTTGGAAGAAATATTCCTACAGAATATACAAATTGTGTTTGAAAAAGTGCGGCTTAAAAGACGAGGCGGACGACTTGTTTCAGGAGGTGGCGCTCCGTTTTTGCCAAAAGGCAAGCGAGTTGAACAACGGAGTCCATTTGTTGCCGTGGTTTCAGACGGTTCTGTTGAATTGCCATTATAGCGGCTATCGGAAAAGGGGATGGAACCGGGAAATTCCGCTTTCGATTCTGTACGACCGCATGGAGCGTTATACGGCATCTGAAAACTTGGAGCATTCGCTGCCCGATGAGGATGTTAACGTCAGCGCTATTATAGGGGAGCTTTCAAGCCTGCTTTCGGTATTGAGTCCGCTAGAAAAGATGATCGTGGAACTTTCGATTGTAGGCTATAATACAGATGAATTGAGTAACTTGATAGGACTTTCTAGAACGGGAATTACAAGGCGCCGAATAAAAGCGTTTGAAAAAATGCGGGAAAAGATGGTCCAACAAAAGGAATTGTTAAAAATGGTTTTTGGTCGGGACGCCTCATTGCGAGAAATTATTGAATATGCCGGTTGAAAAGTTTTTAAAATTTGTAATTTTAGAATGTGAAAATATTGTCAAAGCTTATCTGTATCCTCGCTCTCGCCACAACCGCTTTTGCCGTTGATGGCTGGCTCAATTTTTCAAGCCCGCTTCCGATCAAGTCGGCTGCGCCTTATGGCGATGGCTTGCTTATGGCAACGGGTGGCGGCGTCCGTTACAGGACGAATACCGCAGATGACTTGTACACGACGTCGAATGGTCTTGGCGACCAGTCCATAAGTGCGGTGGTCGTTTCGGAAAATGAAATCTTTGCCGTGAGCGACTTCGGTATCATTTCGACGATGGTAAACGGTTACTGGCAAGTCCTTAGCCGTTCCTACGCAAGCAACAAAGTGTATGTGATCCCTGGCATGGTTTGTTTGTCCGGCTCCGTTTTGACGATTGCGTTCGAAAACCGCCTCTCGTTTTTTAGCCTCAAGACGTTGACGTCAATTATCACTGTGGATCGTATTTCGGATGTGAGCTTGACGTCGGAATCTATTAGTGCCATGAAGGTTCGCGGGGATTCCCTGTTTGTCGCTGTCGGTCAATCTCTTTACGTGCGCAAGATGGACTGGGAAAATCTGGAATCGGATGTGCAGCTTTATAATCAGGATTCCTGGAGTGTCGTAAAATCTGCATCTAACAAAGGCTATGACATTAAGGATATCGCATGGAAGAATGGTAAGCTCATGACGTTCCCTTCGGAAGGCATGAGAATTTGGGACAAGGATGGCGAGACGGTTGTCGCTCTTGATACGTTCTCTGTGATTTCGTCGGATGCTCCGCTAGTCACTCTCCGTGGACATGCGTTGGAAGATTCGGTCTTGTATGAAAAAAAGGAGTCTGTGAAAATTATCAAGAATGATACGATACGTCATCCTTATTTACAGTCTAAAGTCTGTTGGGTTTCGTTGCAGCCTTCGGGTAAGGCAATTTTGGCAGGGCCTAACGATATATTCTATTACGATGGTCGCAAGCTTTCGGAATTGATCGAGTACAAGAAGTTTGCCGTTGGAGGCGCCTACGAACTTCAGGTACTTCCGGGAGGAGGAGTCTTGGCTGCTTCCAAGGAAGGTCTTTTCTCGCGTAATTTTGGTAACGAATGGAGTGAACCTAAGCTCGCTTTGCCTAGTGCTATTGGCAATAACACGGATGCTCTAGGTCACAATATGAAAACGTTGTCGGTCATTCCTGATGGTACGGTATTCTACCATATCTGGGGACAGGGCTATTTCATGTATTCCCAGTGGGGCGAATCTCTGGAAACGTCCTTTATGGCGACAGAAGGTCTTTGCATGGACAACATTCTGGAAAATCCTAAGACGCCATACACTGTGGCGGTGTGGACGATCCCCGCTCCGGATAACAATGGATTCCTTACGACGTCGGGCTCGAACAGTGGGTACAGCCTCATCTATGTAGACCTGAACGGCAATATCTCTTGCGCAAACAATATCGGTAGCGCAATGCTTGGTGGACCGATGGTCGCCCGCATTGACAAGGAAACTGGCGATTGGAAAGTTTATGTCGGTACTCGTAAGGAGCTGACGACGGATGCCGATGGTGGCTTGGATGTATTTACGTTCCCACCTCCAAAACAGATGGGCGGTGAGTTGAAAAAGTCAAAGATTCAGGTAAAGAACTATTACGGAACGCCATCAACTCCGCTGGACATGGTTTATGAACCGAAGACGGATTATTTCTGGATAGTAACGGCGTCTTCGCTTGCATATTGGAACGAAGAGCAGGATTCTCTGAGAACCCCGCTTTCTACAAACGGCCTTACAAGTGCAAGTTTTACAAGTATTGATGTGGATAGCCGTGGAAACCTCTGGGTTGGAACTTCGACGAACGGAGCGTACCGCTTGACTCCGCGAGTGACAAATCCGGATACATTGTCTGTAACCCATTTTACGACATGGCATGGTCTTCTGAGCGATAGAGTCCAGGATGTGGCTATTGACTCGCTGCTCGGTTATGTCTGGTTTGCTCATGATAACGGTGTTACCCGTTACACGAGGAATGACTTGCGCAGTACGGAAGGCAACATGACCGATGCTGCCCGTGAAGAAGTCAAGGTATTCCCGAATCCCTTCCGCCCGAATAGACATCAGTATGTGTTGTTCAACAACATCTCGGATGATGCTGTCATCAACATTTACAATAGGGGTGGTCGACTGGTGGCGACACTTGCCAATGAACGCGTTGTCGGTGGTCGTGCCGAATGGGATGGCCGGATGGATAATGGAAATATTGTGGCTCCAGGTGTCTATCAGTATATTATTCGTGGAAAATCCAAGATTAAAAAAGGAAAACTCCTGGTCATCCATTGATTTTTGAGTTGAGGACATTCTATGAATAAAGTTATCGGTTTTGCCTTTATAGCTGTTTTTATGCTCTTGGTGGGTTGTGCTGGCGAGCGTCAAGGACTTGTTTGTGAAGAAATTGAATATCGCCTGAATACGATGACGTATTCTCCGGACCAGCGCGCCTATATGGAAAACGAACTCCGCACTTGCCGCGAAGATGAATCTAAAAAGAAGAATGAATCGGGTCCGACTGGGGGCAGTATTTATGACCGCTATGCCAATACGGAAAGTGCAACGACTGGGGATTCTTCTAAGGTCGAAATCCCGGTTTCTACGTTGTTGCAGGATTCTTCTGAAGAAAAGACGATGAGCATTTACGACCGCTACAAGTCTGTCGAGGCGGATAAGTAATGCCGAGTATCGAAACTCTTGCAGGCAAGACGTTTGAACCGGATTTGCCGAACCGTCTGCTTTCTATTGCAGGCGAAATCCGTGAAGCGGGTGGTCGCGCCTTCTTGGTAGGCGGCTGGGTGCGCGATGCGCTCCTTGGCAGGACTTGCCGTGATTATGACGTTGAAGTATATGACCTCACGCAAGATGAACTTATTCCGATTTTAAAGAAGTACGGTCGCACGAATCTTGTCGGGAAAGCTTTTGGCGTGATCCACTTGGCGATGAAGGGGCTCTCGCTCGATTTTTCGTTCCCGCGTACCGAAAGCAAGGTTGGCTATGGCCATCGCGGTTTTGTGGTGCATACGGATGAAAAGCTTTCTTTTAAGGAAGCGGCGCTCCGCCGAGACTTTACCATCAATGCGATGGGCATGGAACTTCCGGAACTCACGCTTTGTGACCCGTACGGTGGCATTGACGACTTGAAGAAAGGTTTGTTGCGCCATGTGGGACCTGCCTTTGTTGAAGATTCTCTGCGCATTTTGCGCGGTGTGCAGTTTGCAAGTCGCTTTGCGCTTAGACTTGCGCCCGAGACGATTGAACTTTGTCGGACGCTTTCGCTTGAAGACCTTTCTATCGAGCGTTTGTTCGAAGAATTCAAGAAGTGGCTTTTGAAGCCGGGCAAGCCATCGCTTGGATTGCGTGCATTCTTGGACATCAAGCTGAATGAATTTTTCCCGGAAGTTTCGCCACTGCGTGGCTCTTGGGAAGACTTGGGCGAAATGCTTGATAACATGGAGTGCTTGCGCAGGAACTTTGCGAATGCTGAAGCGGCTAGTGGAGCTGTTGGTGACGCCAAGTGCACCGCACTTTCGGACGATCAGGTGATGGAATTTGCGTTTGCAACATTTCTCAGCGGGAGTCCGGAAACATCTCTCAAGTTCCTCGAACGCATTACGAATGAATCGCACTTGGTGAAGAATGTTCCGCTGCTTTTAAATGCTTATAGCACGCTTGATTTTGCAATTGTAAGTGATGCGCCGGCGCTTCGCCGCATGGCGGTGAAGCTGGGTGGCTTAAAGCTGTTGTGCCTGCTTGTGAAAGCCACCCCGCGTAAGTATTACGCCGGCGCCGGCGCCCCGGAATTCCCGGATCAGCTATGGCAGGCTGTTACAAGTCTCGACTTGCTCAATGCAGCTCCGCAGCCGTTCCTCATGGGTAAAATGCTTATGGAAATGGGATTCAAGCCGGGCAAGCAAATGGGCGAGACCATCAAGCAGAGCTTTGAGCACCAGCTCGATGGCAAAATCAAGAACGCTGAAGAAGCAATCGAGTGGGTCCGGAGTCAGACGAAAGAACGGCTCTAACGAGCCTACAGACGAGAGGGCTTTAAAAATCTCTCGTCTAAATCATTTCCATCGGAACATTCCCGAGATTCCTGCGGGGACGCAGAACACAATCATCGGGATTTGGATAAGCTCTACAGGCAAGAACGCAAGCATGCGGCGCTTGGATTTGAGTTTCCAGGATGCAATGCTCAAGAATACGAAGTCCACGACAATCTTGGGCAGAATGCTGAATACGCACCATTGCCACGGAAAGTCGAGGAATATAGTGCACCATGGACTCACGAACATCCAGATGTAGTATGTGTAAATGAGCGTGAGCAAAAGGATGTAGGCTTTGCTTTCGTAGTTCGTGCCGTTACTGCTCCAGCGGGCGCGCTGGTTGAAAAGTTGCTTCCACGTGTGCACCGGGGCGGTCTCGATCACAGCATCCTTGTCGAGATTGTAGCAAACCTTCGTTCCCGGGATTTTCATCATCTTGTGGATGAGCATGTCGTCATCGCCGCTCGAGAGGTTGATGAGGTCTCCGAATCCGCCGACTTTAAAGAACAGATCTTTTTTGTACGCTAGGCATGCCGCACTGGCGACAATCGGGCGGCCAAGGCTAAAACCTGCCGCTTCCATCGCGGTGTAGCCGAGAGTCTCGAGTTTCTGGTAGAGGTGCGGCATCGAGCGTGAGCCGTTGTTCTGCTTGGGGCCTTGCACAATGCAGATGCCATTGACAAATCGCCCCGCCATGGCAGTGATCCAGCTCTTGCGCGGGATGCAGTCCGCGTCCATCGTTAAAAGCACTTCGTTTTTGGCAATCTTGAAGGCGCTTTCGAGCGCGCGCTTCTTGGGACTTGCAATTTGCGGTAAATCTTGCGGGAGGCTCAAAACGCGGAATCGCGGGTGCGTGGTGGCAAACTTTTCGAGAATCTCGCGCGTGCGGTCCGTAGAACGATCATCGACGCAAATCACTTCCCATTCGCCAATGTAGTCCTGGGCGGCGACCGCTTCGAGTGTGCGTTCGGCAAACTCCTCTTCGTTTCGCATCGGGATCACGACCGAAACACTCGGGGTGGCCTTTGGGCCTTTATAACGATGCGTCTTTAACAGTCCTATGATAAAGAATAGGAACAGTAGCGCATAAAGCGCAGTCAGGCATGCGAGAATAATGCCACCCATGTGGGGAAATATAGGAAATTACTAAATTACGGCTATGCTCCATCCATCCGCTTTTGTTCATCCGAATGCCAACGTTCACGAGTCTGCTGTTATCGGCCCTTGGTGCGTTGTCGATGAAGGTGCGGAAATTGGTGAAAACGTGGTGCTCGAATCGCGCGTGCGCGTTTACGGCTGCGTGACCATCAAGGCGAATACGCACGTTTACGATGGGGCTATTCTCGGGGCGCCTCCTCAAGACCTCAAGTACGCGGGCGAGCCGACTCGATTGGAAATTGGCGAAAATTGCATCATCCGCGAATACACGACGCTCAACCGTGGCACGGTTCAGGGCGGCGGTTGCACTCGCATTGCGCCACGCGTCCTCATTATGGCTTATGCCCATGTGGGGCACGATTGTCAAATTGGCGAGGGGGCTGTCATTGCGAACGCTTGCCAACTTGGCGGCCACGTGCGTATCGGCATGTTTGCCACCCTCGGTGGCACTACCGCGGTGCAGCAACGTAATCAGGTGGGCGCCTACGCTTTTGTGGGCGGCACGCTCAAGGTCGATTATGACGTTCCCCCTTGCAGTCGTGCATTCGGGAACCCGCTTCGCTTTGCGTCCCTCAACCTCCATGCGCTCCGTTTGCATGCTGATGAATTCCCGCCCGAACGCATTGCATTTTTCGAACGAGCCTTCCGCGAACTTTACCGTGGCAAACGTCCGACGGCTGAAGTCATCGAAGAATTGAAAAAAGGCCCAGAACCTCTGTTCCAAGCCTTCTTTGATGAACATTGGGGCGGTTCTCTCGTTCGCCCGTAATATTCCGTAATTATTGTAACAGTGCCTGCGGGAATCCCGGATACCAGGTTTCGCTATGTACGTTGTAGGCGTCAAATCCGCCTGTCTGACCAAATCCCCAATAATGGAAGGACATCCCGCTAGATATGGCAGCCTGAGCGGTCTTTTGAGCCCATGCGGCTTTATTTTGGTCTGTGGGCCAAACGCCTTGTTCCGGATCTCCGTTTTGATTGTACCATACGCACTGTCCCATTTTGCTACCGCCGGCGACACCGAATTCACCCATGTTCAAAGGGACGTGATCGGTACCGTTGATGTCGGGATAAAGACGGCGGGCGAGAGCCTTGTAAATTTGCATGTCGGATGCTGCCGTGTTGGCGAAGGCACCGTCGCCAAGGCACTTGTTACCGTGTTGACCTTGATGGCTGTACTGGTATGGCAGATAGTAGTGTCCGCTAAAGATGATGTTTCCGTCTTGCGGCAAGTGCAGGCTTTCGAGGTCTTCGAACTTTGCTGCATGGTAGGTTTCAAACATGATGGTCTTGCCCGGAGCGTACGTGCGGATGACGGTGTAGGCGTCAAGCATCAGCTGGTCCACAAGCGTTGCGTTCGGGATGATGGGCTCGTTCAAGATTTCGAGAACGACCTGGTTATCCTGAAATTCACCCATAGCCTGTGCCACCTGTGCCCACATCATGAGGAAGTGTGTCTTTTCGGCTTCGAATTCGGCGGCGTTGTAAGTGCAACCGGTTCCGCCGCCACCGGCACAGTTCAGGTCGGTATAATGGTGGAAATTCACGACAACGGCAAGGCCGTTTGCGATGGCGAGTCGGATATCTTCGAGGACGCCTGCCAGACGATCCGGATTAACGGTATGGTTGGTATAGTCGGAACCGTTCTGCCAGCGGACCGGGATGCGGACGGAGTTGAAACCCGCTGCCTTGATGATGGCGAAATCCGTATCGCGGATGGGGTTACCCCAGCCGCTGTCATCGTTTCCATCGGAATCCCAGGAGTTACCGAGATTGATGCCGCGGCCAAGAATCTTGTTCATGGTTCTTCCGGCGGTGTAGTCTACGGGAACGGCTGTGCTTTTGTTGCTGGATGATGCGACCGGCGGAGGAGCGGTGCCGTTGTCGCATGCGCAAAAGAGGCATCCGATTGCCATTGCAGAAAGAATCTTTTTAATCATGGTAACCCCCAAAAGGTTATGATACTTAAATGCGTGTTCTCAAAATCTATATAAAACAAAAACTAGAAAATTAAAAACATGCTTATCTTATGTTTACGCTTGAGTCCATTGTGAGTACCGTCAAAATTTTTAATTTGTAAACATTAAGAAACATTACAAACGAAAAAATTTCCGTTTACGCTTGAGTCCAGCGTTTATGTGGCTTAGCAAGCGGTATTTCGTTGATACATCTAGCTTTGCAAAGCCTTTTTTGCAAAACACTGGATCGAAAATTCCCAAAAACAAGCTATATTGTAGATGATCCGAATTTGGAGAATTGTACCTATTATGAATGGAAACTTAAAAAAAGCCATTTGGAAGTCCGCTCTAGCGGCGATGCTTCTTGCTTCATCTTCTTTTGCTGG
>Ga0310690_10009927_pt1 | contig 11903 bp, 7 predicted proteins | sample AusTroGonzalo_MG_2_FD_207661 | JGI IMG/M metagenome (GOLD analysis project Ga0310690, IMG submission 207661) | Bovine rumen microbial communities from tropical cattle in Woodstock, Queensland, Australia - Gonzalo_04 (v2) (version 2) | ecosystem: Host-associated > Mammals > Digestive system >...
CAGTCGCAGGCGCAGCCTCGGTGGCCGGTTCGGCTTTCGCCTTCTCCGCGGGCTTGTCTGAAACTTCTTCAAGATCTTTCAAAAGATCGTCCAGATCATCTTGTGCATAAGCGCAGAAAACGGCCGCCGAAAACAACGCCGCCGCGCCCAGGGAGACCAGGGTTCCGAATTTAGTCATGTTGCCACCTGTTCTGTGCATTCGTGTGGAGTTTATCATTATTTTCCGTCCTGTTCAAGAGCATTCAGCACATATTCCTTCCCGGTCAGCGCATCCGCCAGCGTGACGGATGCGCCCTTGCCGAGCTTCTTTATGTCGCCAACCTTGAATTTCTGTCCGTTAAGGTCGATTTCGTCGCCGGGCACGACGTCAAACGTCTTCACGCCTCCGCGCTCGTACTTGAGAGTCGCCTGTACGTCGATTGGCGCGAAACGCAACGGCTTGCCCTGCTGCACCACGAGCGTAACGCGCTTTCCATCCTTGATACGCTCGACCACCGCCTCGGAGACATCGACTTCGCGCATCATGCCGGTTCCGCCCTTGAGAGCGCGCTTTACCGTCTTCGGAACGTACTCAACCACCTTGAAGCCCGTCTCGAACTTGTCCTTGCCATCGCCCGCCACAATTTGCTCGCCGATGGCCGTGCGCATAGTGACGCCGCGGCGTCCGTAGTCGTTCTTGCGCGACGGATCGAAGAACTCGCAGCGCCAGCCTTTTCCGACCGGCATTGCGCCACGCAGCACGAATGCCATCCTCGTCTCCTTGAGCGGCAGCTCAACCGACAGCGAATCGATGTACGGCGGATGGTCCTTTGCGTTCGCCGGATCGGTCTTGGCGAGAAACTCCTCCATGTTGGTGAAACCGTCGCCGTCCGTATCGGCGTTCGCGTCCGCCGCGTCGCCGGGATTCAGCCCGTGGAGCCTCTCCCACTCGTCCGGCAGCCCGTCGCCGTCCGCGTCCAGGACGACCTTCTTCTCCTCCTGCTGCCTTTCGCCGCAGAAAGGACAGGTCGGGGTTGTCCTTATGTCGCCGGGAATCGCCTTCTTGCACTTGACGCACTGGACGCGCTTCTCGCTCGCAAGGAAGCTTTCGTCGCTCTCGCCAACCTCGGGCACCTCGGTCGGCGCACGCGCCGACTTGATTGCAAGAAGGTACAACGCGAGATCAACATCCTTGTAGCCGGTTTCCGGCGGCTTCATGCTCGCGACCGCCGCGGCTTCGTCCGCCGCGGCCTGGTCGGGATCTACCCCTAGCGTCATGGCGAAGAACGCCGCGCCTCCCGCAAGCGCAACGAGGCACGCGGCCAGCACGGCCCAATCCCAGTGCTCCGCCAGAAACCCCCTGCCCGAAGACCTTGAAATCATTTCGACGCTCCTTTCTCCTCCTCGACGAGGGAGTTGAAGTCATGGACGGTGAACGCGAGCGTGACGTCTAGCGGCTCGTCCAGCGAAGGGTCGGTAACGATGCCGTCCTTCATCGCGGCGGCCGCGGCGGCAGCCTGATCGACCTTGGGCGGCATGTCGTCGCCCCTGCTGCGGCGGCGACGGCGGGAGGACTGCTGCTGCTGCGCATTGGCGCCGCCCTTGTCTTCGCCGCCCAGCGCGACGAGAAGCGCGTCCTTGCCACGCCCGAACGAAAGTGAATCAACCACGATAAACCTCTCGCCGGAGGCGATTGCGTTCACGACCTTGACCAGCGCGTTCGGACGCGCCCTGAACACCACGACGTAGGAGTGGGACAGCGTCTTGAACGACGGCTTGGACTCGGCCTGCTTCGCGCCGCGCCTGTTGCGGTTCTGCCGCGCATCGTTACGCCCCTTATCCTTGTCCTTTTCCGCGTCAGCCGCGCTGTCGCGAAAGGCGACGGACACCAGTTCGGACACCCCGTTCGCGGACAGCGTCTCGGCGAATCCGGAGATATCGTCCCAGCGACGCTGGAGTTCCGCAAGCCGCGCCTCCTCCGGCATCTTGCCCTCCGATATGTACGGCTTGAACGGGCCGAAGTCGAAGTCTGGCTTCACAAGGGCTCCGGCAACCGCGCCGGCAAGAGAAGATAGCCTCTTAGCGTCACGCACTATGAACGACTTGAACGCGGGGGGCGTGGTCTTCTCGAACACGCGGTCGCCGCGGGACGCGAACCGCATCGCACCTGCACGCCAGTCGTCAAGGCGGTCGATGTCGGACTTGATCGCCTTCACGCTCTCAGGGCCTGGATAGACCTTGCCTGACGAGAGCTGCCGCGCCGCGCCGACTACGGAGTCAAGGCCCTCGGTCCCTTCGTCCATGTCGCCCTCAATGGCGACGGTCTTCGCCGAGAACGCGAGCCACAGCACTGCGCACATCGCCAGGACCGCAACCGCCGAAACGCCGCCGACGGCGGCCAAGGCTATCTTTGACTTGCTCATATGAACTTCAGCTCCACTGTAAATTGCACCACCTGGGCATCCTTGCCCACCTCGCTCATGTCGGATATCTTGACGGATTCCGGAACTATCACCAGCCTGCCCTTGAGTTTCTCGGCTACAAGTTCAGCGGGGGTCTTGCCGCCAGATCCCTTTACGCGATCCTTCCAGTACCTGACAGTCACCCTGTCCGGCGAGAACTTGTGCACCCACATTCCCGGCACGAGCGACGAGCGTATGGCGTTTATGCAGACCGGGGCCTTCGCCCTGGCGAACAACAGGTTGCGCACTGCGTCGGCGTTGGCGGTCGCAGCCTCCATCTCCTTCTCGGCGGCCTTGACCTGTCCGTCGAACCTCTTTAGCTCGCCTACCTTGTCCGAGACCGCGTCGCGACGGGCCTCTATGGCCTCTGTCTCGCGCCACACCGCGAGAGTCGCCAGCACAAGTGCGACGACGGCGGCGACTCCGGCGGCTGCCACCACCGGGATCTTCGCCTTCTCGGCACGCGCCTCTACGATGGACGGTGGCAGAAGGTTGACCGTAAAGTGCGCGGAGTCCGCAAGGTGCGCCGCAAGGCCCACTGTCGCGGCAAGGGCCGCCGCCGCGTAGGCGATATCCTCGCCCGCAAGCTTCGGCCCGACGCCTATCGCCTCGAACGGATTGAACGGCTCCACCTCTATCTGCAGCGACTCCGAGAAGAAGTCCTCAATCTGCGGCAGCACCGACGATCCGCCGGTGAGGTACAGCTTCGACGGCGCCGAGCCGCCCTGCTGCGAGCGGTAGAAGTTTATCGAGCGCGATATCTCCGCGTTTAGGCGCGAAAGGACGGCGCGGCATACCTTGGAGATGCGGTCTGCGACCTCGTCCTCGTCCTCGGTGACGCCGCCGAGCGAGACGTATCCGCGCTCGCGCTTAAGCTCCTCCGCCTCTTCCGGCGAGCAGCCGAGCGCGACGGATATCTCCTTCGTTATCGCGTTGCCGGCAACTGGTATCGAGCGGTTGTATATCCGGTCCCCCTCGGCGATGACGAGCGACGTCGTCTTTGCGCCGATGTCAAGCATGACCACGCACGCGTCGGACTCTTCAGGGCGGTTGAACCGCATTGCGTTCGTGATCGCTATCGGCGCGGCATCTACGAGCACCGGCGGGAACCCGGCGGACGCAACGGCGGAGGTCATGGACTCGATCTGGTCGATCTTCGCGGCGACTATCATCACCGACTTGTCGCCGTTTTCCGTGTCGCCAAGTATCTGCCTGTCGCACACCATCTCGTCGATCGGGAACGGCACGTTCTGCTCGATCTCGTAGCGCACCATCTGCTCGAAGCGCTCCTCGCCGCCGCCGGCGGGTATCGCCGCGAAGCGCTGGAACGCCATCTGGCCGGAGATCGATATCGCCACGGGCCCGGGACGGATGCCGGTGTCGCGCACGATCTCGCCAAGCGCCGCCGGAATCGCCGCCGCCGCGTCTGACGGGTCGAAGCCTGCCGGAAGCGCTGCCTTGCCGTAGTTGACGAGCGTCAGCGCGCCCTTCGAGCCGACCTCGTATTCAGCAAGCTCGACCCTCGCGGCACCTATGTTGATTGTCAGGAAACGTTTAGCCATTGTTACGTGGTTTAGAAGGTTGTTTTAACACAGAGGCACGAAGGTTTTGAGTTGTAGTTATGAGTTGGAGTTGTAGAGTGGAAGTTTCCTCCTTCCTTTCTACAACTAGGACTACCCACTACAACTTCCCTGGGTTTCTGCGTCTCTGTGTTAAGATAAAACATTTTCAGTCAATCTTTTACTGCATTGTTGCTTCATAGTCATTTGGGTTCACCAACGCCCATATCGTCTTGGAGCGATCGACAAGGCCCTGTCGGCGCTCGATCATCGGCTTGTCGCCTGCCTGGGCGTTCATGATGTTCTGGTCTTCCCAGAACTGGGAGTCGGGCTTGATGCCCTTCACTTCGCTTACCGTCCCGCCGCCAAGCACGTCTCCGTTCTGGTTCGAGATCGTGAAGCCGATCGCCTTCGGCTCGCCGTACAGTTCGAGATACGACGGCGGAAGGCAGACGCAGGCAGCGTGCGAACCCTGCGGGATGTTGTAGTAGGTGACAGTCGTATTGAAGTAGCTGTAGGGGGCGAGCCCGATCTTGTTGCCCTTGTTCTCCTTGGCGCTCTTCGTCTCGAGAAGGACATGCCAGTTGAACGTGAGCTGGTCGAGGAACTTCGCGTAGGTCGTGTACTTGGTCTCGATCACGATCCACTTGCGGGGCTTTGTGTAGCACTGGCCGATCATCGACGCGCCTGGAATGCCGGGAGCGGGCAGGCAGCTCTGCTGGCCGGTCTTAGGCATCTGATCGACAAGTATCTTTGCCTCGCGGCCCGTGGCGACAGGGCCTTCGTCGCTGCCCGCCATCGCGCGCGGGCCCTTCTTGCCGCGCGCCGGAGTCGCAGCGAACACCGCTGCGGTCGCAATCGCCGCAGTGAAAAGAATCATCGTCTTAGTTTTCATGTTGTTGTTCCTTTCTTTTAGATCACTTTCATTTTAGGAAGGTCCTGGATGTCCACGAGGCCCACCACGCGGCCCTTCGCGTCGCACACCGGCAGGTCGTCGATGCGCTTGCGCTCGAAAACCTTGACGATGTCGGCCGCCGCCGCATCGTCGCGCACAAAGAGTGGCGAGCGGGTCATGTAGCGGGAAATAGGCGCACTCCTCGTGTCGCCAATGCCGTCCTTGCCGCTTACGGCGCGCCTGAAGTCTCCGTCGGTGAAGATGCCGAGAAGCTTTCCGCCCTTGTCAGCCACGACGGCGGAACCGCTCTGCGCCTTTGTCATCGCCATGAGCGCGTCCATCACAGTCGCCGAAGGCGCAACCTTGGCAAGGCGCTCGCCCGTGCGCATCACGTCGCGCACCGTGAGGAGCAGGGCCTTGCCTATCGCGCCCGCCGGATGGTTCGCAGCGTATTCCGCAACGGTGAACCGCCGCGCATCGACCATCGCCATCGCAAGGGCGTCGCCCATCGCAAGCGTCGCCGTCACGGAATTCGTGGGAGCCATGCCGAACGGACACGCCTCCTTGCCGCAAGGAATCTCGACATGTATGTCGGAGAGCGTGGCAAGGGTCGATTTCGCGCTGCCCGTCATCGAGACGACCTTCAGTCCGTGGCGGCGCACCGCAGGGACAAGCCTCAGGACCTCCTCCGACTCTCCGCTGAACGACAAGGCCAGCAGCACGTCGCCTCCGGAGACCATCCCGAGGTCGCCATGCATGGCCTGCACGGGATTGAGGACGATCGAGCGCGTTCCAGTGGAGGCGAATATCGCGCTTATCTTCTCCGCCGCGTGGAGGTTCTTGCCTACGCCGGTGACGACGACGATCCCGCCTGCCGCCGTAGTGTCGAGAAAGAGCGTGGCCGCATCGACAAAGGACCTGCCGAGGGACGCGCGGGTGCGGCGAAGACCCTCGATCTCGATGTCGAAGACCTTACGCGCACAGCGCAGGATCGAGCTATAAGCCTTGCTCACTCTTCCTTACTTCTTCCTTCTTACTTCTTACTTATTTCGTTACGCTCTGCAGAAGCGTGACGCAGATGGTGCCGACGATGTCCTCGGCGGAGCATCCGCGCGAAAGGTCGTTCATGGCCTTCGCAAGCCCCTGCAGGTTCGGTCCGATGGCGTCCGCCTCGCCGAGGCGCTGCGCAACCTTGTACGCAATGTTGCCCGCCTGGAGGTCGGGGAAGATGAACACGTTTGCATCGCCCTGGATCTCGCCGTTCGGGTTCTTCTGCTTTCCGACGGACGGCACGATCGCCGCGTCAAACTGCATTTCGCCGTCCATCGCGATTCCCGCCTCGGCAAACTTCGGACGCGCGAGCTCCACGGCCTTCTGCACCTTTTCGACGAGGTCGCCCGCGGCGGACCCCTTCGTGGAGAAGCTGAGGTACGCCACCTTCGGCGTTCCGCCCGTGAGGTCGCGGTAGCTCTGCGCCGTGGCAAGCCCGATGTCAACCAGCTGCTCCGCCGTCGGGTTGGGTATTACACCGCAGTCGCCGAACGCCAAGACCGTGTCGCCGGACGGCGTGGGGCGCTTGAGGTCGAGGATGAAGCAGGAGCTTGCGGTCTTCACGCCGGGCTGCGTGCCGAGCGTGTGGAACGCCGCGCGAAGCATGTCGCCGGTGGAGGCGATGGATCCTGCGACGAGTCCGTTGACGCGGCCGAGCTTCACCATCATGCCGCCGAAGTAGATGCGCTTCGTGCGCAGCGTCTTCTCCGCCGTCGCGAGGTCGATGATCTTCTGCTTCTCGGCCGGCTTCTTCGACTCCTTGGCGTTCCAAGCCTCGAGGTACGCCTTTTCAAGCTCGGCGTCGCCCGCCGTGTAGTCAATCACCTTGATGTTGCGCTCGGCCAGGCTCAATCCGGCCTTGGCCTCGGCGTCGGCGATCTCCGCCGCGGTGCCGAGCACTACAGGCGTGCAGATCTTGCGGTCAACGCAAGCGCAGGCCGCAGTTATGACGCGCGCATCCTGGCCTTCGGGCAGGACAACCGTTCCGTTAAGCTTCGATGCTCGTTCGATGATGTTCTTTATTGCATTCATGGGTTAGTCAGAGATTTAGAAGTTTAGAGGTAGGTATGTTTTTATTAACGCAGAGCTGCAGAGTGGCAGAGTGGCAGAGGCCGTGGAAACTGGGGCTTTGCCCCAGACCCCAAGCATCTCAGCTTCTCCGCGACTCAGCGTCTCTGCGTTAAAAATCATTATCCCACCAGCCTCACAGTATCCTTGGCTATCATCAACTCCTCGTTGGTAGGAATGATCACCACGGGGATCTTCGAACCCTTGGCGGAGATCACCTTGACCTCGCCGCGGACCTTGTTAGCCGCCTTGTCGAGCTTGATGCCAAGCGCGGCGAGGCGCGAGACGATGCGCTCGCGCACTTCGCTGGAGTTCTCGCCGATGCCGCCCGTCATGACGATGGCGTCAGCGCCGCCCACGACCGTGTTGTACGCGCCGATGTAGAGCGCAACGCGGTAGGCAAGCATCTCAAGCGCCAGTTCCGCCGCCTTGTCGCCCTTCGCGGCCTTGGCGCAGATGTCGCGGCAGTCGCTGGAGCCGGTGAGCGCGAGAAGCCCCGACTTCTTGTTGAGCAACGCGTCCATCTCGGCGGGAGTCCTCTTCTCCGCATCCATGATTGCGAGGACGGCCGCCGCGTCAATGTCTCCGCAACGAGTTCCCATCACCATTCCGGCGAGAGGCGTAAGCCCCATCGAGGTATCGACCACTCCGCCGTTCCTGATTGCGGCGAGCGACGATCCGTTGCCGAGGTGGCAGGTGACGAGGTTCACCTTGGCGAGCGGCTTCTTGAGGAACTTCGCCGCCGCCTGGGTGACGAACTTGTGCGACGTTCCGTGGAAGCCGTACTTGCGGATCCCCATCTTCTTGTAGTACTTCGGGTCGATGGCGTACATCCCCGCGCAGTCGGGCATCGTCGCGATGTGGAAGGCCGTGTCGAACACGGCGACGTTCGGGACGCCCTTGAATATCTTTTGGCACGCCTCGATTCCTCCGAGGTTCGCCGGCATGTGGAGAGGCCCGAACTTGACGAGCTTCTTCATCTTGGCCATGTTCGCGGAAGTGACGCGGACGGAGTCCTTGAACACCTCGCCGCCGTGCAGGACACGGTGGCCAATGGCGTCGATGCCCTTCGCCGCGTCGCCGAGCTCGGCAACGACGGCCTTGAGGGCGTCGGCGTGCGTGGCGGGTCCGCCGCAGCCGATACGCTCGACGAGTCCCTTCGCGAGCCGTGTCTCGCTCTTCATGTCGAAGAGCTGGTATTTTAGGGACGAACTCCCCGAATTGATGACTAGTACTTTAGCTATCTGTCTTTTTTTCATATTTGCTTTCACTACTCCACTTCAACCCTGAAGAAGCCGCTGCTCAGGTCAACCGCAGGGGCGAGCGGGATCTCTACGTACGCCTGGTTGGTTCCGATTGTTACGCCAGGTTTCGTGCAGACCAGGCTCCACTCGGCGTCCATCAACGTGTTCTTCTTGTACACCCTGACAGTTACCGTCGCCGTGCCACTCGGCACGATGTTATAGACCTGGCTCACGAGCTGTCCGGCAACCGTCAGCGCGACGTCGGCGTCAAGCGTCAGCACCACCTTGTCAGAATCAAGCGTTATCGCCGTGATCTTCACGGTCGTCGGCTGGATATTCGCGTTGATTGCGGCACGGATGTCGTCGAACGTCATTGTCGAGGCTGGGATGCCGAGCAGTTGCTGCGCAAACGAGCCGCTCTCGAACACCAACAGCGGCGCACCGGGCAGTCCGGTCGAGATGTTCGCCGTGGCCGTGCCAAAGCCAGTCGTGTCGATTGCGACCTTGCCGCCGATGGACGCCATCTTAATGTCCTTGACATCGCTCCAGTCGCCGATCCAGCCGGCCTCGGCGTACTCCCATGCATCCGGCATCCAGTCATGGTCGGTGTCGGCGTCGTCGATGAAGAGACCGACCACCGGAGCCTTGACCGTGGACACGTCAAGCGTGACTCCCTTCGGCGAATAGAAGTCCGGGACATCCTTTTCGCCAAGGAAGTTGACGCAGCCCCACGACTCCCAGTCATCCCTCTCGCCGTCGCCGTCGGAGTCGATGAACGCGCGCACGTAGTACGTTCCGCCCATCTTGAGACCGACAAGCGCGACAGTGTTGGAGATGTCCATGGTGTTGGTGATGACCGTCACGTCGGTGACAATAGTGGCCGCGACGGGGTCACCCGAGAAGTCCGGCGTGTCAAACGCCTGGACGCGCACTATGCCCTTGCTCTGCGTAGTGACGGCGCACTTGTCGAGGACCTTTGCCGGGCCGGCATAGCGGACGGCGACATTGACCTGTCCATAGCCGTTGTCGTTCATCTCCTGCTGCGTGCCTACGGCCGTCGAGAATGCAGATTCAACAGACCAACCGTTCATGGCCTCAAACGCCGTGGGTTTGAACTTGGCATTGTACATCGCCACGCGCCATGTCCAGTTGGTGGCCGGTGCAAAGACCATGTTGTTTGCCGTCAGGTCGCCGGCGCAGAGCGGAGCGGTCCAGCTGAACACGCCATTCGCGTCGCGCGGAGGTGCGCGACGTACGCCGGAGTCGTATGCGACCGCACCGGACGAATCCTTGACCTGAATCTGGAAGGCCGTGTATGTGCAACCCAGCCTTGCAGAGGATGCCGCATAACCAACGACTCCAGCCGGCTCATCGAGACGCCAGCGGAACGTCGGACGCGCACCACAAAGGATTTCGTCCGTCTGGAGGCATGTCGCGCACGTACGGTTTGTCGCAGGCTCAAAGCGGCGCTCTATCAGCGTCCTATACGCCCGCGCTGGATCGCTAACTTCATCCAGATTCGATTCCTTTCCGATGGAGCCTTCGCGACCAAGGACTATGCGGTACTTGACGGCCGTCACGTCATATACAGCATCTCTCACATACGAATCACCATATATCTCACTGCGGAAACCATCCCAGTCAATGTCGAACTTGCCGTCGCGGATGAAGTCGGCCTCGGTCAAAGTGCGCTTGTTGACGGAATCAACGTCGAACTCCGCAACAACGCGATTGCCGACCAGGTTCACCAGCTCGACAAATTCACGATCGTAGTTCACGCCGTCCTGTATTGTGCCGCTTACCATGTAGGGCACAATGCGCAGATGCTCGGCCTTCGTGAGCTTAGCGACTGACGTATCGTTGCTGTTTATGCCATGAGTATCCCATGCGACGTCGCCGCCGTCCTCGCCATAGAGTTCAATGCGGTCGTCCGTACCCTCGTAGAGGTCGAGACGTGCAAACACCGCGCTTGTCTTTGTCAGCTCGATGGCTGCCTTTGCCCCGCTCCAGCCAATGTCGACATCGGACGCGAAGCCATAGGGATTGCCCGGCACGAAGCGGCCAGCGTCGCCCGCCATGAAGCAGACCAGGGTGTTCTTACCCTTGCGCGCATATCCCTTGTCGGCCTGTCCGAGCGTAATCGTCGTGCGCTCGCGCGCAACTTCGTCCGCCGTAAGCGCCACGGTCCAGACGGCATCGGGCGACTGCAGGTCGGACGAATACGCCTCGACGCGGAGAACGACGTTCTCCGAGTTCTCCGCCAGTGTGTTGAACACCGCGCTGTCGTACGTGAGCGACAGTTCGATATTCGGAGTCGGACGACCGTAAGCGCGGACTTCGGACTCGTTGTCCCAGCCGTCGCCGTCCGCATCGAGGTGCGGGTCGTATTCGTAGCGGTTGAGGCCAAGCGCGTCCTCGATCTCGTCCTCCATCCGGTCGTGGTCGGAGAAGAGCTCGCCGAGGTAGAGGTCGCCGACCTTGCGGTAGGCGTCGGCCACGCCGTCGCTGGTCTTCGGATTCTTAGGGTCGCACACGGCCAGCTTGAACACCTCGGTTATGAGGTACTCCGCATAGTTGGAGAGGCCATCATGGTCGAAGTCGTCGTCCGCCTCGCCACCCTTGAGGTGGTACTGGCTGGCATAGCGGTCAGTTACGCCGTCGCCGTCGGTGTCGATCTGCCACGGGTCAGTCGGGGCGCAACCGCCGTCCCACTCGTGGAGCAGGTCTAGGCCATCACTGTCCGCATCCGTCGTGCGGTCGGAGAACTGCCACGGGTCATGATACACATAGAGCTCCCAGCCGTCGGGCAGTCCGTCGCCGCGGCCATTGACGACAACGTCGGCGTCGAGACAGTCGATCGACATCGCCTTGACCGGGACATTCGTCTCGCCGAGGACATTCGCCAGGTAGTTCGTGACGTATTCCTTGTCCGCGCTCGTGAAGGCGCGGGTGTTCACCCATGCCGACTTGTCGACGTGCCCGTTCGCCGTGTTCGGGTTGAATCCGAAGTAGTCATACACCTGGCCGTGGACGAGGATAATGGCCTTGTCCGCTACGGCGCTCATGACCTTCTCCGCACCGGTCCAGACGACGTTGGTGCCTAGGGCAAGACGCTTGGCGTTTGAATTGCCGAAGTCGTAGAGATAGGTCGCCGCCAGCGTCGTGAGGTTGCTGAGCGAAGTGCCAACCGGAATATTGCCCGACAAGGCCTTTGCCTCTGCGTCGATGTCCGTCACCACGAACCACGTCTCCGCGCCGCCGATCTCAGTCATGACGCAGTAGAACGGCACCTCCGCATAGGCGAACACGTCGCTGTCCATCGCGTCGCTGAAGAGATCCGACTCGTCGATGCCCGCGATGTCAAAGCCGTAAATCGGGTTAACGGAGCTCGCGTAGTCGCCGTTGATAGCGCGCAAGCTCTCATCGCGGTCTATGACGCCGTTGGCGTTCCAGTCGGTGTCCTGCAGCCAGACCGTGTTAGTGGCTGAAGGCACGATTTCGGCCCTGACCGCCACGGCGTCGAACGCCATGGATCCAGCGAACTGCGTCCTGTTCGTAACGTCCAGCGGGCAGAGATAGCCCCAGGTGTCGTACGGCATCCTGCGGTCCGCGGATCCGCGCCCGTCGCCTGCGTCGTTCACGTACC
>Ga0310690_10009929_pt1 | contig 11901 bp, 14 predicted proteins | sample AusTroGonzalo_MG_2_FD_207661 | JGI IMG/M metagenome (GOLD analysis project Ga0310690, IMG submission 207661) | Bovine rumen microbial communities from tropical cattle in Woodstock, Queensland, Australia - Gonzalo_04 (v2) (version 2) | ecosystem: Host-associated > Mammals > Digestive system >...
AAAGCTTTTGCCTGAAAATGCAGTCATCCACAGGTTTACGGGAGACGGCCCCAAGAAGATCCTGATCGCTCCGGAATGGACGAAGAATAAGAGGCAGGTCGTAAACTACATCAACAGGAGGTTCGGTTTATGAAGAAATATGTTTTAGAGACGATGAACGCCGTACAGAAATATATTGATGAAGAGATGAAGAATGCTCCTGCAGAAAAGACCTCTGAAATGCTCTCCGAGTTTGAGACCAAGATCTCCTATTTCCAGCATGAGCGGCTTATCCACCTCATGGTAACGCTTGCTTTTGCATCCTGGCTCCTCTTTGAGATCTTCTGTCTGTTCGTTCTTCCTTCAGAGTTCCTTATCGCCGGAATACTCCTGGTACTGATATTCTTCGGCCTTACTATAGGATACGTAATGCACTACTATTTTCTCGAGAACAGCGTGCAGAAAATGTATCACATGAGAGATGAGATAAGGTCTCATCTTAACAGCGCGAAAGTCATCTGATTTCAATTTGCTTGGTTTTTTGTACCGTTATGTGTTAAATTATTGCGGTGTGGAGGGACATTTATGCCGACAATAGTTAAATACATTCTGGTCTTTTTTATTTCTATGGTACCGATCATTGAGCTCCGTGGAGCTGTTCCGATTGGTGTCACATATTTCGGATTGAATGAATACATAACTCTTGCGGTTTGTGTCGTCGGCAACATGATCCCCGTTCCTTTCATTTATCTTTTTGCTCGAAAAGTCCTCATCTGGGGCTCCAAGCTCAAGCACGGAAGCGGAATCTTTAAGTGGTTCCTCCAGAAGGGCGAGAAGGCAGGACAGAAGCTTACAGCCAAGTCAAAGAAGAACGGTGCTTTTATTGCACTTATGCTTTTCGTAGGAATCCCGCTCCCCGGCACAGGTGCCTGGACAGGAACGCTTGCAGCTTCCATGCTCGACTTCGATGCGAAGAAGACGACCAAGGCAGTTGTTCTTGGAGTCCTTATGGCCGGAATCATCATGCTGGTCATCAGTTTGCTTGCTAAAGCAGGCATAAATTCAATTTCAGATCTTTTCTGAGTTTGTAATCCAAATATCATATAAATCAATGCTTTTAAGCCATTCTTCATAAAATGGCAACACTTTGATATACCAAGTACTGTGCAACTTGCACAACCAAATGATTTTCATTTGGTATCTTCTGCAATATTGCGAACTCAATAGCCACCAAGTATTATTAGGCTAGCTCCAAGGAATACGGAAGCGAGAACTTCCAGATCCGAGGGAGGCCGCCCGAAGTAATTGTCGAGCAGGCGCAGGGAAGAACCAGAGTTGGAAAGAACTTATGGCGAAGCCGAAGAAACGAAGCCGGAGACAACAATCGAAGGTTGATACAAAGTCCGAGAGAAGAACTGAGGGAGTGACGAGCGAGTGGTTGAAGGTGTCGCAGACATACAAGCCACAGGTTGTAACAATTAGTTGATTCGGTATTCGGGACCGCGAGTAGGTGAGATGTCACCATCGACAGGAAAGAACCGTAGCCGCAGCGGATGTTACACCGGTTCGTGCAAACCGAGTAGCCGGTCAGGCTGTCGAACTGCAAGCGAAGCCGCGAGGTGGAGGGAGCAGACCACAATCGAATAGCGTAATGTTCGGTGAATGGAGACATGAGATGCACGGTGTGATTGAGAGTTGCAGCAAATCGATTAGTTGTGACGATATCACATAAAGCTCGGGTAGTGGTTAGGAAAGGGCCTTTTGGTAGGACGGAAGAGCGTAAGAAGATGAGCGTGAATGCGTGATCTTTGTAAGTAATCTAATTTGGTTCGTTGGAGCAAAAAGGAGATCCCGATGACTTAGGTCAGCGGGATCTTTCTTTTGCGTATATTTTTATGTTTAAGCTTTATTTCTGCTTAGGTATCTGAGCGATGTAGGGAAGGTTCCTGCCGATCTCATTCCTGTCGAGACCATATCCAGCGAGCCACTGGTCGTTGATCTCAAAGCCGTAATATTTAACGGGGATCGTCATAAGAAGTCTGTCAGGGTTAAGCAGCATCGAGCAAAGGGTGATCTCCTTAGGCTTCTTCATTTCGAGATTCTGGATGATATAAGCGGTGGTAAGGCCGGTCCTGATAACATCTTCCACAACGAGGACGTGCTTATCGGTGATATCTAGATCGATATCCTTCGTGATGCGTACGATTCCAGTCTTGGACGTTGTATCGGGGATGCTGGAGAACCCTACCATATCGACCTTGATCGGAAGATCGATGGCTCTGGTAAGGTCTGACAGGAAATAAAGGGAGCCCTTGATAACGCCGATGACGATAAGTTCCTTATCCTTATAATCTTCGGTGATCTGTCTTCCTAATTCCTTGATCCTGGCCTGAATGGTTTCTTCACTGTAAACAACACGCTCGGTATTAAGAGCTTCTTCGAGATTAGCCACTTAATGACCTCCTTATGAATTATCGCCAACGCCGCCGAACATCTTCAGACGGTCGACAAGTTCATTGAAATCTTTCTTATAAACGATACGGATATTTGTACCGGGATAGAGTTCCTTTACAAGACGCATCTTCTTATTCTTTTTTGTTACATAACGCTGGTCCATCGTCGTGAGTTCAAGGTAGAGATTGAACTTCGGCAGATAGAAATCCGGCGAGATCGCCATGGTGACATTGCCTTCTGCGTCCCATTCGACAGGGAAAGTCTTGGGTTCATAGAGCCACTCGATGTTATAAAGGCTTAAGATCCTTGCAAATTCCTCTTCGGTCTCATTCTTGAAAGCGATATTCCTGGTCTGGTGATCGATAGTATTGGAAGAATCGTTGGATTCAGCGAGCCTGACCCTGATATCGCGCTTTCTGGCGAGCTCGGCTATAGCATCGACGCATTCGTCAACGCTTAAGCGGTCAGTATTAAGGATGAGGTCGAACTGCTCGGGAGAAGTGATATCTTTGCCGTAGACGGTCCTTACGAACTTTCTGTGCTTGCGGTCGCCGATATCAAGGACTTCGCTTGCCTCATCGGTGGTAATGCGGTATTTCTTGGCAATCGTATTGAGTCTAGTTGTCTCGCTGGCCGTAACTCTTACATGAATGGCGCCGGGGAACCCGGAAAGCAGCACGCTTCCGCCCATGCCCAGGATTATGAGGTCCTTGTCTTTGGATTCTGAAGCAAGCGCACGGATCCTCTCAACGAGAATATCTGCATATGTCCTGTCGCTGCCGGGCAGTGTCAGGTCAAAGAACTTGGCACTCTCATTAAGTCTGTCCAAAGTACCGGGATTTATCTCACCAAAGAAATTATCAAGCGCATACTTGCGCGAAACAACGATCGTTCCGAGGCGCGAAGCAAGGGCATCAGCAATCTCATCTCCGAGACTTCCGTTCTGTCTTGAGATAGTGATTATCGCCATAAAAACCCCCGAAAAGACCTTATACAGCAATTATACCCCAATAGTTTTGCTCTCAAAACGCGAAAAAATAAAAATATGATAAAAAAACTAAAATTCGTGTTTGACTTTGAAGAAGTGATTAGTTATAATCTTCCGTGCTAAAGGACGCCATCTTAGCTCAGTTGGTAGAGCAGCTGATTTGTAATCAGCAGGTCGTGGGTTCGAGTCCCACAAATGGCTCCATAAGATAAAACCCTTGAAGACATCACGTTTTCAAGGGTTTTTGCTTTTTTATCTCAAGGAATCCTTACCACTCCTCAAAAGTCTGTACCTTGAGCGTGAAATGAATGGTATAGCCATCAAGTACCAGCATGTAATCGTTCTCGCCAAGCTCACCGAGCTTATTGCTCATAATATTGATGAAACGGCCCGATTCGATCCAGACATCAGGTTCTGCGATCTTCGTTTTGCCAGAGGATTCTGTCTCAATACCGAAATCGCCGGGTGTGATATCCACGTACTCATCGCCTTCTTTTACATAAAGCTTGATGTTTCCGGGCTTGATGTTATTGATATCGAAGTCTTTAATGTCTTCGACGCCGGTTTTTCCGGTGGTAGATACGCTGACACATATGGTCGTGACGGGCGGATCCTTCGGTTCCTGATATACGTTATAAGTACCGTGCGTGTATTTATATGAGATCACGGAGACGGTTACATCGCCGCTGGTGACGGAATGAGGACTGTTCTCATAGACCTGAAGTTCAGTCCATTTGTAGTAACTGAAGCTGCCGTTATTCGTTTCCTTAATATACTCAACTTCTTCCCAGCTGCCGGTATCTTCATTAAAGAGCTGTTCTTTTTTGATATTGTTCGGATTCGGGTAAGAAGTGTAATCAAAGTGCGAATAGTACAGTTTCATTTTCGGAACAGAATCGTAGCCAAAGAACTCTAAGCGTGTATAATCACGCAAATCACCATTTTCGAGGTTGAAGCCGAATGATACGAGGACGATCCTCTTATCGCATTTCATCTTCATGTAATAAAGATTGCCCTGCTCGGATATATCCTGATTGTCGAACTCATAGAGGTCATAAAAACATTGGCAGTCCATCTTACCGTTGATGATGACATTGTCAGCGCCTTTCTGTTCCGGAGAATGGTTGAACACAAGAATATATGTCTGGTCCGTCTCATCGAGATCCTTTGCGAGCGCTACGAAGCCTAACAGGTTATCAGAAGGATAGAATTTCCACTCCGCATTGTCCGATAACGTGTACGGACATTTTTCCAGGATCTCATTTGAGGTGGCTGCAGAATCTGATGTGCTTGATGACACATCAGTATCAGACTGTTTTGCAGAGATTACAGGATCTGACCGTTTATTGAAGAACACCACAGACAATGCTATCGCTGCAATAACGGTCACGCATAAAGCTGCTGATATTATTAATATTTTCTTTTGCTTCATAACTATTTCCCCATAAGATTTCAACCGGACATGTAGTTGCCATCTGCCTTAATGGTACTTCGAAAAAGATAACGTGACAACGTTTTTGGGACAAAAGCAGGCTCAGATTCCGTGTTTTTGGGACAATTGTAAGTTCATGCCCCGCCGGCCGTAACTAATAATGGTAAAATCTATTTCAATGAACCAAATCAACGCAAGGGGAATTAACTGCATATGGGATTTTTCGATATGACCAAGCCGAACGGAACCGGATTTGCCAGGATTCCGAACAAACAGAATTTCACAAACCAGGATCTTTTGAATAAGCTTTCCGCTGTTAAAACAACTTTCGGTACGCCCGTCATGGGTTCCATCGGAGATTATGAGGCGGTCTTATATGTGCAGGTGTCTTACAAATACGATCTCTTCGTCCGTGTCGACGGCAAGAACATCATTGCAGGCAAGATAGGAACCGAAGGCGTAAGCAGCGTGCACGCGGCTGCGGATTTCACGGTTGGTACATATATGGGTTATAAGGACGAGAACCAGTCGGATGCAGACCATGCGGTCGATGAGCTTGCTGAGGTTTTGGTAGCCCTCGAAAACGGCGAAGACATCACAGAGAGCCGTGTAAGTGCTTCTCTTAAGACTTCCACTGGCCGTGCGCTCGAGTTCTATATGAAGCAGAAGGCAGTCTCGTTAAAGCCCAAGTTCGATATGTTCGATGAGAACCAGAATGTTGTATATCACGTTGAAGGTGATGTTACGAGACTTAATTATTCCATCCGTAAGGACGGCGCGGAAGTTGTTAAGCTCAAGAAGAAGGCTATTGTTGTTCCTCCCGAATATGTTATCAATGTCGGAGGCAAGGATATCGGAAAGATCAAGAAGAAGATCAAGCTCACAAGCCCTGAACTTAAGGGAACTCTTAACGGACAGGATTTCCATATTGAGGGTAATCTTATGGGCTCTGATTTTGACATTAAGGTAGGATCTCTTACCATCGGCCGTATCGATACTTCAAGCCAGGTCGTAAACGATGAGTACAGGGTCATGGTTTTCGATGAGAGCTATAAAGATATAATGGCCGCCGTAACAATTATCTGCGATGACGTGGTCGATGCGGAAAGGAAATGGCAGTCGTAAACAATTAAGAGCTTTATTACACTTTCCGTGAGCATTCACGGATAAATTTCAGGATGCCTGTTCATGACGGCGAGATAATCCTTTGCAACCGCAAGATGTCCACATATATAAACGCTCTGGCAAAAGCGGGATTCGTCATTGAACAGCTCGTGGAAGAGAGCGACAAAGCATCTTTGGAGGCAACGGGAGATATTGATATCAAGACCAAAAAGGCAAAATGGATGCCATTATCATTTTGTATAAAGGCAAGGAAACTATAAAACCATAAAGCATACGTACTAAAGGAGGCAGTAACATGGCTAAGCTGAAGAAAACACTTCCGACAGATCTGGAACGGTTTTGTTTAAATCACGCCGGTGACTGGTGCGAACCTGTAATCGAGAAGCTTAAAGAAATGCTCTCCGAGTGCGAACCCGATGCGACACCGCGCGGCGGACAAAAAACGACAGCTTTGCATATCGCGACTCTGCCCATTGAAGTAGTTGCATGGCAGATCGAACGCGGTGCCAACGTCAATGCTCCGTATACATACGGAACACCGCTTTATGTGCATGCGGGAAAAGGTCATTACGATATCTGCAAACTCTTGCTTGATAAAGGCGCTGATATTTCCGCTGTGGACTATGCCGGCAAGACACCCTTGTTTGCAGCAGTTGACGGCGGACATGTTGAAGTTGTAAAACTCCTATTGGAAAATGGTGCCGATCCTCATCACCGCGGCAACAGGGTTGTAAATGAGAGGACTGCTCTGTTATATATGCTGTCACGCATGTATCCCGGAGATACCGGTAAGGCGGAAGTAACTGAAATACTTATTGAAGCCATGGGCGGTAAAGATAAGATCCCGGCCGAAGACTGGAAGCAAGCTCAGGAATATGTGAGAACAAAAGGCGAGCAGTTTGAATTCTCCAAAAGCGGAAAGAAGGAAGAGTACAGTTCAAAAGCTGATGCTGACTGGGCAGAAGCATACCAGGCCAGATCTGAAGCTAATATGAATAAGTTTTACAGTCTTTTCGATGTAAAACCTCCCAAGCCGGTCGTTAAGCACGACGGTAAATCTCCAATCGTAATTGACAAGAGTCTTTCTGTTGGTGAACAACATGGTGCGTTGTGGGAATACTTGGTGCCTCCGCGCGGGACCTGCGATACGGTTCAGGGTGAAGTCATAAGGATCACCGGACGTATCGGTGATGAAGTGTACCGCAACGGCGGAGCGAACTGGGATGGTGAATACCGCAAGATGATGGCAGCTCTTAAATCCTATTTTGCTATGGGAACACCTTTGTCAGAAGAGCAGATGGAAGAAGTAGGGGATGCTTCTCTTGGCATTAACAAGTGCAAGGCTTGCGGCTGTGAGAAGGCTGTCAGCAAGCTTCAGGAGATGGCTGTCATTTGGGTAAGCATGAACAGCACACCCATTCCGCTAGAGTCAGTAGAATATAACCGATAAACCGAAAGGTTGTGGGGATAAATGATAACCAAAAATATCTATACGGTAAGAGTTCTTGATGTTGGTGATCTGCCGGATCTTCTTAAAGAAAAGGCGGGAAAGCTCAACTGGATCACTATTGTGAAAAAAGATGCACAGTGGTCAGCCGAAACATTGTTCCCTGATTTTTCCGTTACTGATCAATTTGATCTGGATGTTATTTTCGAAGATGAGTTCAGGAAAACAAATGAAGTGAATGCCGGCGACAGATTAAATATTTCTTTCGGCAGAGTTGCCGGAAAAGAATGCAAATGCGAAGCCGAAGTGCTTAGCGTCAGGAAAGACAAACCAATCAATCATCTGCAGAATAAATGATAATCTGTCATCTCTTTTGTGAGAAATCATATAGTTGATCTGTAGTATAAGTGAGATCTCGAAAAGGACGGAGGAAATGTGAGAAACGACGAAGTTGTCAGGCTGTTTGACCTGTACGCTAACGATCTGTTCAGATTTGCTCTCTCGTATCTCGGGTCGAAGCAGGATTCTGAAGATGTTGTTCAGGACGTATTCCTGAAGCTTCTAAGCAAATCTTTGCTTCTTATCAAAGATCACGAGAAAGCATATTTGATGAAGATGACGGCTAATGCCTGCAAAAATCTTCTTAACTCATCTGCCAGGAAAACAGATGTCGATCTTGACTTATCTTCTGAGGAACTCGCATGCACCTATGATTTTAATGATGATGATATTGAACTGTTCGGCGCACTGATGAAACTCGATGTGACATACAGACTGCCGGTCCATCTTTTCTATTTTAATGACTATTCCTATAAGGAAATAGCCAAGGTATTGAACCTTTCCGAATCGGCGGTTGCCATGAGGATCAAAAGAGGCAGGGAACAGTTAAGAGAACTTCTGGAGAATTGACATGAGAGATATAAAACCTACGATCAGTAAAATAAAACTTGATGATGCAAAAGCGGATGAGATCAGATCAAGACTGGTCAGCCAAAAGCGCGTTACCCATGTGTGGGTGATACCTGTTGCGGCCGTGCTTACATTGCTGATCATCTTAATGGCGGTTCCGTATACAAGGAATGCTGTTGTTAATGCCGCTGAGAAGATCTATAGTGAATTCTGCATAAAGGGTAACCGTGATGATTCAGTCCTGATACTCGGCACGGATCCTGAGACGGGAAAGAGCTGCATTTCGCTTTCTATGACGGGTACGAACGACAGCAGTAAATTCAGCCTGATGAGTCTCAAAGACGGCCGTTTGATCCTTGACTTCGGTGACGTGTCGATAGATATTACCGATGAGTGCAGCAGGACAAAATATTACCGTAAAGCGTTCCGTCTTGAGAACGGTGATGAAGGTGTGATATTTGCCGGCGGCGTACCCGAACCGGGTAAGTACGGAGTGATCGTGTATCTGAAACAGCATGATCCTGAACATCTTATCGGCTTGATGGATGTTCCTATGGATGCCTTCGAAAACGGTGATTTTGAATGGGCTAACAACGCACTTAGAGACGAAGGTATTTCTATTGATGATTGAAATTGCGGAATGAGTTAATGTCAGGCCGCTGATATGGGGAGAATTTTATGAATGGGAGAATTAACAGAATAGTATCAGCTGTTCTCTTGCTTGCAATGATGTTTTCGATTGCAGCGTGCGGCAAGAGCACAGATAAAAATACAAAGAAGATCACTGCGGATACTCCGTGGTATGAAGCAGAGATAATTGATTTCAAAACGGAATTGAATCCTAAAAAACAGGTCGTTACTCTGGATCATTATCTTGCGGGAGCTGATGATAAATATATTGCTGTTTATACTGACGGTTCATACAAGGTTGCTGTATGGGACGACAGTGTCAAAAATGAAGACTGGATGATAATGCGTGTTACGCTTATCGATAGAAAAACAAAGCAAACAGCTAAAGTCATTGATATTTTGGATGTGTTGGATAAATCTGCGTATCCTGAGTATGCTGCGTATTCAGACGGAAAAATAATCGTATATGCACAGGCGTGGGACCAGGAGGCCAATGTTTCCAAAGATACGGAGTTTATCATTGATGCTGAGACCGGGGAGACCGTTAGTATATACGATTACGGTCCGGCCGACTTTGGTTTTATGGCTCCCTCTCAGTATTATGTAGGTGATTACAGGATAGAGGCCGACCGCCCCGATATGATGGCCGGCAGTTCGTATTATTGCTTAAGGATCTTTTCGCCGGATGGAAGCATGAAGCAGGTGGATATAAAAGATCCCGCAGAAGGTATTTATGGTTTGCCCGTAATCTTGGAAATAGACGAGCATACTGTGCTTGTTCCTGCTGAGGCTGAGAGGACGACCAAGTTTTTTAAAGTGGATCTTGTTACCGGCGAATTGACTCAGGTTAATGCGGATGATTATTCCTGGTTCGATCCGGATGGTTTTAAATCGGTATTCAATTCTTCAGACGGCAATTCATATTTCACTACCGCGGAAGGAGTGTCCACGATCGATCTGAAAAGTAAGGCTATCAAGGAATACATGAATTTCGGCAATGCGGCCGTTAATATGAATTACACCCAAAATCTTAAGATAGCTGATCTTTCAGAAGATAAGATACTGCTGGGCGGATCATACAAGTCCTCAGACAGCTTCAGATCCGAGTTCGTCAGCGACTTTGTGATCGTTGAGCTTACTAAGGCAAAGAAGAATCCTCATGCAGGGAAGACATTGCTCGAATTGTACATCCCCGAACAAGAGATGAATGCCGTGATCTCTGAAGCGATCTTAAAGTATAACGATAAGAACAGGAATAGCTTTATTCAGGTTACGAACCGCTATAACAAGTATGAATACTGGCAGGATCCGGGGATTGGCAGCAGCAGCGATGACTATGATGCTGCCGATGTTAATGCGGTCGCGAAAATGAGTTATGAACTGGCGATCGATATCATGAATGGAGATGGCCCGGATATCCTGATGAATACAAGTGGTTTGGGCCAGCTGAATAACAGCAGGTGTTTAGAGGACCTGTCACCATACGTTGCAGATCTTGATTCGAAAAAGTATTACACCAATATAATCGATAGAGCCCGGACGGACGGGAAATTGTATCAGCTGCCATTGAGCTATACGATAGTAGGAATACAGACAGATCCCGAATATGCCGGAAGTTCGGCTGTCGGATTTACAACAGAAGAGTACAGTAAATTTCTCAGTGAGACTTTGAATGGAAAGGATCTTATAAGATCCGGACAGAATCTTTACTTTACCAAGCTCTTTAATGCTATGAATGACGTTTTTATAAAAGACGGCAAAGTCGATCTTAACTGTCCCGAGTTCTTTGAACTGGCTGAGTATGTAAAAGAAAATGTCCGTAACAGAAAAGAGAATACGGATTCAGATGATGAAGAACCGCGCTATTTTGAAGACGAATCTGAACTCGGAAGAAACAGAACGGCATATTATTGCAATTGTCCGGGTATCAGCGGATATCTCGTAAAGAAAGCTCAAATGAGAAATGCCACCGCCATATTGGGTATACCTTCTGCTGACGGGCGTGGCCCGTTATTCGGAACGGATATTTCTGTCGCGGTTTCTGTTAATGCTGCAGATAAAGATGCCTGTATTGATTTTGTGAAGATGCTTATGTCTGACGACGTCCAGCATGATATGGCTTTGAACGACAGATTTGTAATAAACAGAACCGAGTTCAGAAAGGGTTGCAAAGCTGCTGTCGAGTACTATAATTCTCCAGAAGGTTCAGCAAGTGCGTTTGATTATTCGATCGGAACGGATGTCACACTGCCATCCAAATTGCATAATGAAGATATTGATAATCTTGAACGTATAATACTGAGCTGCTCGAAAAGCGATACATCAGATGCGGCGATCGATATGATCATTATGGAAGAGATGCCTGCATACTTTATGGGTCAGAAGGATCTCGATGCGGTCATTAAGATCATGCAGGACCGGATGCAGAAGGTTTTGGATGAAAGAGGATAAAGAATGAAGAAGATCTTATTGGTAATGACGATTTGCATGGCCCTCCTGGTGAGTGCATGTACCAATACAGTGAATACTACGATAAAGACAGCGGAACACTGATCTTCCGCGGCTCTGAAGATAAGTCGCGCGAAATGAAGATAGATGATTTTGTTTTCGAGGAATATTCAAAAGACTCTATTTGACAGATGAGCCTATAGAGGCTGACAAGTGAAAACCAATAAAAAAGGCCTGTCTCCCGTTATGAGAGACAGGCCTGTTCTTTAATGATCTGATTAGTTAGCGGGCATCTGATCAGCTGTTGAAGGCTCGATGACTACTGTGTTTGTGATGAGACCCATCTTAAGGCGTGCCTTGAGATAAGCGAATCTGTTCTCAGGTGTGATGTCGAATTCAGCATCCTTGCACTTTCTGTTCATGCCGTGTGTCATATGGAGCTTATAGTGACCATATGTAACAGGGATTCTGATGGACTCGGCGTTTGCG
>Ga0310690_10009931_pt1 | contig 11900 bp, 14 predicted proteins | sample AusTroGonzalo_MG_2_FD_207661 | JGI IMG/M metagenome (GOLD analysis project Ga0310690, IMG submission 207661) | Bovine rumen microbial communities from tropical cattle in Woodstock, Queensland, Australia - Gonzalo_04 (v2) (version 2) | ecosystem: Host-associated > Mammals > Digestive system >...
ATAGGTCGGGTCGTTTTTGAGCAGATATGGATTTTCGTAAAGCGTGGATGGAATGTAGACCTTCCAAGTAAGCGGCTTACCGGAATCATCCCATCCGTCCGCTACTGGTGTCATTGGCGGCGCAACATCAATGAAACGCGCTTTGATGATGTTATGCAGAGTACCACCGGGGTTGCATGTGGCAAAAATTTGGCAAGGTATTCCCGCCGCCGAGCGCATATTGCCTCGCATCATATCGAACTCACGAATAGAAGAAAAGTTGCCGAGTTCGTCATAAATAACGAGCGTATAAGCATGACCCTGATAGCTGTCGATTTTATCGCCTTCGAGATAATCAAACTCGCAGATTGCACCGTTTTTGAACTCAAAACGTTTCTTTTGTTCTTTCCAAATAGCGATACCTTCGAACCAACGTTTTGCTTCGTCAATGTTCGGTTCGAGTTCTTTCAGAGTTTTACGAAGAAAGAGAATACGCGCGTCTTTTCCGTAGAGTTGAGCGTGTTGCATTATCTTGATGTAGGAACAGGCGCTTTTTCCGCCGCCACGCGAGCCGCCAAATATAATAGTATCACACGGACAATCTAACGCAATCTGTTGTTTTTCAGTAGGATAGATGTCTCTTGTTTTGCTAATTATCTTATCGTTTGGCATATCATTTTTTTCCTAACTTTTCGATAATTTCATCCGTGGAAAGTTGTTTGAGTTCGTCAGTCTGTTTTTCATGGAAAGCAACCGCCTTTCCACTCCAAGCCTCAACGCGCTTTTCTTTGCTTGCGTTATTGTTTTCCTCGTTAGCGGTCAGGTTTGCCGTTACAGCATGAAGAACGACAAGTGGTTGTCCGTTTGAGCCGCTGATTTCGAGTTTGTCGCCGAAACCTCTATCTCGCGCCTGTGCTTCAAGGAACAGCTTTCGAGCGAATTTGTCGCCGTTCTTTGCGTCTTCGATAAGGTTATCCATAACCATATCTTTTTCGCGTTCTTGCTCGTCCTTGATTTCCTGTTTGATTACGGGGTCTTTATCAATCCATTCCTGAATACAGGAACGAGTGCAACCAAGTTTCTTTTCAATATTGAGGATAAGCCCCTTACTTCCTGAAATAGCAGACAGGACTTCTTCGCGCGTTACAGACGTGCGTTTTACCTCAATAAAGTCCTGATAATTCTGCTGTTGCTGTTTCGGTTTGTACATCTTTGATTTCCTTTACAGGTTTGCTATCAAGTTCAATAATTCCGTTATCGTCAACGATATTATTGATAAGGTTTGCAAAATATGGATTCTGATTGAGATAATCGAACAGAATGATTTTATCCTTGCTTGTGAGATTATTGGTAACTTGCGTAACGATTTCCTCTTTATCTATCGTGAAGTTATCCGGTAAAAGTTTATCGCCGTTCTGCGGTGCAATTTCGTGTTTATCCATGTCAAGACCGAATAGACGAATATAGCGCAACTTTTCTTCTTCGGAGACCTTGCGCGTATAGAGATATGTCATGTACTCGGTCATGTGTCCGACAATCGAACGCACGATAGTTTCAGGTATTCCGAATATTCCGGCGAGTGTGCAAAAGGTGTGCCGGAGACTGTGCAGACCTTTTTTATTGCATTTGCGAGTTACGCCGTCAACGGCTGTCTTTGTTTCGATGCCGAGCGAGGCGAGAAAACGGGTTGCACGGTTCGACACGATTGACTTATTGAAATCGTAGTCCTTGAAGTGTTCAGGCAAAAGATACTTTTCGTCTTTGGACTTATCATAAAGCCCTTGAATGTACTGGCGAAGTTTGAATGTCATGGGAATTGAGCAGAGTGCGCCAGTCTTGATTCGTCTTCGAATGATGAAGTTCCGTTCAAATGAAATGTGCGACTTTTCGAGTGTGCAAATATCGCCCATTGAAAGACCAGTGAACAAACCGATTGTGAAAAGCGGACGCAAATAATCATCGGCGTTCTTGAAGATAAGCGAAAGCTCATCGAACGTGAATGGTTCGTGTGATTCGCTATGTTCAATCAGCTTCGGAATCCGTGCGAACGGAGATTCATCCATGCCAGTATCATCAAGCAACTTTTCGTAGAGGTCATTGAGAAAAATATGCTTGTGGTTCAATGTGTGCGTTGAGAGTTCGATTTTGTTGTTATCTCTGAAATCTCTGTAACTGCCAAAAGTTCGGATAAGCGAAATGTAAGCCTCTGCAATCTTTTTCTCGACCTTTTGGATGCAGTCGCATTGAGGGAATTGTTCTTTGATGAAAAGCGTGAAGTCTTCCCATATCTTTTCGTTGTAGGACGTTTTCGGATTATCCTCTTTGCGATTCACTCTGCGGCGAGGCTTGCAAAGATACAACTCGAACGCCTTGCTGAAATAAATCGGGTTCTGCGCGATAATCATGTCCTTGCATTTAAGAAACAGTTCTTTCAGCGTCTTGCACTGTTCCAACCTCAAAACGGATGCACGATGCAAAATCTCGAACGAAACTGCGTCCTTTACATCCTCGGTGTGGCAAGAACCTTCGTAAACGATGCCGTTGTAGTCGTAATGGAAACGGAAGATGCCGTCTTTGCCTCTTTCTACACTCATTGCTTTTCTCCTTTGTGCATTAAGTGTGTTGGTTTGAGCGTGGATGATAATATAATATACAACACCATATACAGAAGTCAAGCCTATAATATAAAAAAATCAGAAAAAAGTTTTGAAAAGGTCTTGAAAAACGCCGGAATCGTGCTAAAGTAATACAACCAAACCACCATAAAAGAAGGAAAACTTGTATGGCAGAACAAAAAGTTTACTCTATTGAGGAAAAGCGTCTTTCTCCGATTTCAGAAGAACGCATTGACGAAATTTTGGACGCTGTGAAAAATATCCAGTTCCATAATCTTTGGCGGCGCGGATATTCCGAAACAGTGAATCTTTTAGACAGTAAATCATTGGGGAAAAGCCTTGATACTGTCTGCGGTGCTTGCCTTGATTTAAGTGCGCTCGTTGAGGAAAACAACAAACTTGTGAGAATGTTGGGGATTCAGAATGAAACGGTCGATATGTACCTGTTCATTCTTCAAAAGCACAAAGTGGACGTGAACAAAGAAATTGAGCTTATCCGCAAGAAGAAAGAGCAAGAGGAAAAGCGAAACCGTGCGAATACTGGCAAATGCGAAAAGACCTCTTCACAGTCTTAACATCATCCTATTTTACGTTTGCTTTATTTGTTTTTACTGGTGCATACTGCTTGCTGAACGCCGAACAATGCGCGAGTAATGCAAATATCGTAAACTATGCGGATGCCCTTTGGTTTGCCCTTAATGCGTCCTCGGTTGGAAATTCAAATTTCTATCCAGTTACGAATCTCGGCAGAATCATCGGAGCGATTTTGATTTTAGTCGGTTACGCCTTATTCACCCTGAATATTGCCGTAATTTCATCGTACTTTTCCCATAAACTCAACAAACACAAAGAAAGGTAAACAACATGGGAGACGAAAACACAAAAGAAGCAACTGCCAATATCGGTTTCGGTTGGAAACCCGTGAGCGAACAGAGTGAACAGGATGCTTTCGCTGTTGCAATGAACAAAATGAAACATCAGATTCACGAAAATGCCGTCAAACACGGTTGGTGGGACAACGAGCGTGAGGACGGAACGTGCATTGCTCTTATGCACTCTGAACTGTCAGAATGTCTTGAAGCAATGCGGAACGATTTCAACGCGCCGGACAAACACTGTCCGAACTTCTCGGCAGTAACAGTCGAACTCGCCGACTGCATCATCAGAATCCTTGATTACTGCGGCAAAAAAAATCTCCCGATTGCAGAGGCGATTGTTGCCAAGCATCAGCACAACATCAACCGCCCCTACAAACACGGGGGAAAAGCGTTCTGATAAGATTGTGAAATCTATTTAGAACGGCGCGGATTCATCTTCTGCGGTGTTTCCACCATAGACGCTATCGGATGCACTCCCTTGCGGGTTGTCCGTAGCGTCTCTTTGTGCCTGTTCTTCTCTGTCCCGAATCTGTTTGGCGACACTTTCGCCCTCGGTATCAAAGAAGATGGAATCGGCGATAATCGCAACGCTTGAAAGGGATTTGCCGGACTTGTCTTTGTAGACGCTTGCGGAAAGTCTTCCGACAACGCAAATCTGCGCCTTTTCAACAAGTTTGTTCACAACGTAATTGGCATAGTCGCCAAAAACGGTTACAGTGTAGTTCTCGAACACACTTCCGTTCTTTCCCTTGTAGACCGTGTAAACGCCGAACCGAAGGATTTTCGTTTCGTTGTCGGGGGTCTTGAAAATGCGACCAACGTGGCAGGAGAGGATTACAGAGTTCATCATAGTCTTTTTTCCTTCTTTTAGGTTTGGATTTGTATTGTTATTTGTTTTCGACAGGTTCAATAGCGGCATCGGTTTCGTCCGTTGCAACAGGGACACCATTATAGGCGTTGAGTACATCGGCAATGGACTTGATAGCCTCGGCAACATTCCCGTTATCATTCAGGGTAATGCTCACAAACTGCTTTTTCGTTACGCTCTTCGCGTTCCAAATCGAGGAACTTTCTTCAGAGCGATAGGAAATCGAGTTCGTGCCGCTTTTGGTGGAACTGAAGTCGCCGCTGATAAACGTGGTGTTCAGACCGGGAATCTTCGTGTCGGGGTCAATGCCGACAACCGATTTAATAACCGTTCCGTTGCCGGACAGGTTCTTTTCGGGGATTCCCTTCGTCATGTTGTCAAGCGCGGTGCAAGACGCAAAGACGGTCATGGCAAAGATGCCAACGAGAATGAAGATAATGTTTTTCATTGTTTTACCTTTCTTTTTTGAGGTTAGTTTGCGTGTTTGAAAAGTGCGATTATGGCAATCACCGTGGTAACAAGCCATCCGATGAACAGCGTGATTTTCTTTGTGAAACTGTTTGAAATCTTCTGTTCAAGTTTGATGCTGTTGACCTCGGTTTTGAGATTATTGACTTCATCAACGAGACCGAGCTTTCCGTTGCCGTGAAGTGTTTTATAGTCCGTGTTAAGTTTCGTCTTGATTTCCGAAATGTCTGCGGTGATTTCGAGCAAGGACGAATACACGAATTGTTCAAACGGCGTATTCAGCGTGGGCGGGTTGATAGGAACTTTTTGCGTATTGTTTGTACTCATTTCTTTTTATCCTTTCCGCGCTTTGCTTTGCAGATTGCACATTCACACGGTGAAGTCCATGCAGACCATCCGAACAACTGGCAGAGATTCCCGAATCGTCTTGCCTGATTCATTACAATGTAACGGCGAGGGTCAAGAAAGCAGTAACGATACTTTGCAATCTTGTAGCCGTTCTTTTTGAACCGAGTATTTGATTCGGTGAACTTCTTCATCGAGTTATCGGATTTGTGCCACTCTACATCGTGAATCAGAGCGACAGGCATCAGAGAAGGATGAAGTTTGTCAAGCAGTTTGCGAATCTTTTCAGGAAACTTGTCCGAACCAATGCCGTTGAAGATAAGCCTCAAATCGGCAAGTGTGTATCGTTTCAGTTTCGTTGCCCCGTCCAGTCCGGCTTCAATCGCCATAAGCCGGAGACGTTTGATTTCGCGCACGGATTCCATTTTTACGCGCCCTGAAGATTGATGCCGCCGATAAGCTCGTTCCAAGTCATTCCGAACCGCATAGCGTCAGCCATAATCTCGGTGATTCTCTTTCTTCCGTAGTCGATGGTTTCCGCATCAACCTGTTTTTCTTCAGCGAGAGCAATTAGGTCAGCGGAAATTCCGTTTGCCGCCGCCGCAAGAAATTCGGCAGGGGTAATCTTGTCAGTCATGCCGGAAAGTTCAACAATCAAATCGCGGAACGAGTTGCAAACGCGCTGTTTCGGCGTGAGTTCGCCATCCTCGGTAATCGTGCCGCCGATAGCCTCGAAAATCTCGTCTGTCTTGATGGGGGAAATGGTTCGTCCGTCAGGAAACTTGACGATGTTCGGGCGTTCGGTGTAAGTTTCGCCGTTGATGTGATAAGTTTTCATATTGGTAATCTCCTCAATTTGTGAATTTGTAGAAACGATTGTCAATGTGTTTAATCTTCGCTCTGAAGTCTGTTGCGTTCGGATTCGCTTGAACGAAGTCGTTCAACTGTTGCATCAAAACGTTAGACGAAGTAAAGATTATACACTTATTACCGTCCATGTCAAATTGTAAAGTAAGACATTTCTGATTTCTCGCGTTCTTGTCCTTGAAATGAGAGTTGCTGATTTTCCAACCAGTGAAGACAAGTTCGATATTGAGAACATCATCAATGTGGACTTTCTTACCTTCCAAGATAGTCCGATTCTTTGCGAAATCTGCTATGCGCGGAATTTCGTCTATGTTGCGGGTAATACTGTCGTTGTTGTTTGCGTTACCGTTGTCTGTGGTACACATAGTGATTTCACCAAGTTGTTAAAGTTTTTGATTGAGCATCCGACATTTCTAAACCAAAAGGCTTTTCCTGATTTGACACGCTTGAACCATCCCCATTGAGAGGATAGCGACCTCGCCCGATGTGCGGTAGGATGCAGTTTGAACCGCATGGCGTTGCGTCTAACGTGTCTTTCAATTCTGCGTCTGACAAGGACGCGCTTACGCTGAACGATAAAGCCCATCAGGTCGATGCCAAAGCGTTCTATCGGGAACACCTGTTCATTCTTCTTGATGTTTACTTTGAGTTCAACGGATAAAGCATGAAGCGCATTTTGAAATTCGTGGATTTTGTCTTTTGAATCGCAAAACGCTACTATGTCATCGTTGTAACGATAAAAACACATCTTCATATCTTTCGCAAGTCTGTCAACCGGATTCAGAAAGAAATTGGCGAGAATGGGCGATATAAGATTTCCAATCGGAAGACCGACTTTAATAGGACAGTTATCAATGATGTTGAATATCAGAGCGACCGCCCGTTTATCTTTTACCTTGTGAATTAACGCCTCTTTCAACTTGTCATGGTCTATGGACGAATAGAACTGCTTGAAATCAATCTTATAGCAGAAAATCGGCTTATCGCCAAATTCCCTTACTTTGCGGAATATGCGCCTCACTCCCTTATGTAAACTCTTGCCGGGAATCCCCGCATAAGTATCTTCAATCAGAGAGTGATTGAGCCTTGCGCCAAGCGTCATTCCAATCGCGCACTGGACGATTAAATCGCCGAAGTTCGAGGAATAATAGATTTCGCGCATCTTGCCACATTCCATGCGGAACATGTGCTTATAGTGGTGCATCTTCCAAGTGCCGTTTTTCAATCTGAAATGCAGACACCAAAGATTCCAATATAAGTTTTCTTCAAATTTTATGATTCTGCGTCTGTGTCGTTTGTTGCCTTTCTTTTTGAGTTTAAGGTAAGCCGCAAAGAGCGTATCAAACGCTATCATTTCCTCGAAAATATCACGGATTCGTTTCATCGTCTCACGCTCCTAAAATTCTGCATAGTTTTCCGAGACCTTTCAGCTTCGGCACAACCGATTTACTAAGTCCTATTCGGAACGTTAATCCACCTACTGTACGGTGATTGGAGTATGTTGCGTTTTGTCTACCTATCTTATCTAAAAGACGGTAGAGAAATGCAGACAGCCGCGCCCCAATGTTCGTGTTAGCATTGCCAACGGCATTGTTCACGTTGACGTAACCGAGACCGTCATTGGAGCTATTATTAGCGTTACCGCCACGGAAACCCGCACGGGGACAGCAGACCGCAACATATCCAACGCTACCACTGTTTCCAGCGATAACATTTTTAGCAAACGTGATTTGATATTTTTGATGAAAGATAAGCATGGTGATTCCAAATTCAGCGGAGACATAGCAAGCACTCGCTTGCGCTTTGTTTTTGCTATATCTCCGCATCGTTTTCGTTCCCTCGTTTACCCGTTCATTCGTTCTTTCGTTCTTTCGTGAGCGTTCATTTCGTTACCTCGCGCCCTTTTTATGCAGACAGCCGCGCCCCAACGTACGTGCTAGCAAGGCCAACGGCAAAGTACACGTAGACGTAACCGAGACCGTCATTGGAGCCATAATTAGCGTGACCGCCACGGAAACCCGCACGGGGCGAGGCATTGTCAGAATTGTAGAAATAATCCTGAAAACTGTTAGTTGCAGTACCAACAGTGAGAGGAAGAAGTGCATCACTCCAAGTCTGAACGTTGCCGCTGTTCGGCCATTCATGGGAAACCCACGAAACACCACTTGCAGGGGTCGTAGCGTGTGTATAGGTCAGGAGCGTCTTGTACAGCGAAGTTGCAAGCGTTTTCCAGTAGCCCTTACCCGCCGCACCGACAGTTCCGATGATGGGAAGGAAACCTGCGAGGTTCTGCCAAATACTGCCCCACGGATTTTCGATGAAATACTTACAGGCGACAACCTTATTGGTCGGCGAGTTGTAAGCAGTCGTATTGTACCCGTAAGAGGTGGTACAGGTATTGTCCGTGAAGGTCTGCGTTCCAACGGTCGGCGTTGCACCGTAATCACTCTTCGTATAGATAATGTCGTTGCCGTTTTTCCACGCGAAGACCGAGAAAGCGGTACGCGCTTCAGAACCGGACGGAACAGTACCAGTAACGGAGTTTGCGGCGACACCCTGCCAGTTCTTGCTATTGCAAGTGATGGACGAACCACGCCAAAACGCTTTGAGGTCGTAATCCGGCGAGTTGGCGGTTGCATCATCCGCGACAACCTGACCGCCGTAGATGTTCGGCGCGGACGGGGTGGATTCGGAACTCGTTGCCTTTGCCTTGTCGGATTCGGTGAGGATATTGGTTCTGCCAGTTCTGCGCGGCCAGTTGTTATTCCAGTCTTGCATTTCGGAGAAACCAGTAGTGATACCCTGCGTGTGAGCGGCGAGTTTCTGCGTGATAAACAGGTGGTGCAACCACTCATAATGTTTCTCATTGCAGACCGAACCGCCGTAGTTTTCGGCATAGGTCAGGTAGTTATTGAGCGAGGTCGAGACGGTCGGATAGACACCGGAGATTGAACGGAGACAAGTCTTGTTCGTGCCGCCGATGTTGATAGTCTGCGTTGCCGCCTGATAGTAGCCCATGTACTGCTTGCGGACAGTGTTTCCGTCCGGCGAAATCTTGAAGGATTCAAACCAGTCGGACGTGTTCGCGCCGTAGCCGAATTTCGAGCGGGACATAAGGATGTACTCGGTATCAACGTTGTCTTCCGTGCTTGCAATCCGCATGAAATGGGATTCAGGAAATTCCGTCATAACATCACCATCATCACCAGTCAGGACGGCATCAGTGCCATCGAGCTTTTTGGTGAGATTGTTCGGGTTGACGTAATATTTGATGTGCCGAGTGGAAAGGTTATCCATCAGACCGATTCGCGCGAAATGGCAAGCCATCTTTTCGGCGTTGTGAACCACGGCAGTTTCGTTGAGCGTAGAGGCATCCCACTTCTGATTTTCACTGTCGTAGGTGAAATTGGTGAGTTCGATAGCCGTGAACGTATGAACTGCGTTCGTGATAGTAGTGCCGGACATTGTGCGGGTGCAGACGTGCTTGTAGCCATAGACATACGGAGCGTTGGAACTGGTCGGAATCGAATCATCGTTGTTCAACTGCCAGTATTTGCCCGCCGCAACCGTCCAAGTCGTAGAACCGTCCGAACCGATAACGGTGCAACCAGTACCGAGGACTTCAATGTAGGCATCATCACCGTCAACGCCAGTTCCCGCCGAAATCGGGTGAGTTTCGCTGTTACCAGTGAAGTCAATGATAGTTCCTTCGCTGATAGTAACGATACCGTTGCCGAAAATCTTGCCGTGAACTTTAACGTGTCCGTGAAGAACGAGTGCGGATTCCGTGTCGCCGAGGTTGATATTGTCGTAGAGTTCGCCGTTTGTGAGCATGGCAGTACCGTTGCTGTGAACATAGATACCGCCGTTCGTGTTGCCGTTGAGGGTAACGCCCGCCATACTCGCCGTACAGTTGTTGCCGACATTTACGCCGTATGCGCCGCCAGTGATTTCAACGCCATTGATGGTGCTGTTGCCGTTGATAACATTGAGCGAGACATTGGCGAGGTCAACCACGCCCGTGCCAGTGATAGAGGCATTGGCGAGAAGCGTAGGCTCAACCGAAAGATTGAGTTCGCCATCGACAACCACTTCTTTCATGGTGAACGTGCCGCCAGTAACGTTGAGTTCGGTGTTTTCAACGACCTTGCCGGATTCAACCGTAACGATACCCGCCGAGATAGTCAGGTCGGAGAACGAAACGGCGTAGAATGTGATACCAGTAGTGCCGCCATTCATCGAACCGGAAACGATAGTCGCGTAGTTGTTGCCGACAACATGCTTTGAACCGGAAACCGTAATGGCGTTTAGGTAGAGAGGCGTGTTGTTCGTGCTTGCATCGAACGTAACGAACTCATCACTCGCGGTAGTCAGACCGTAGGAGAGCGAACCAGTGCCGGAAGTCGAACCATTGAGGGTGATGTAACCGCCAAGATGGTCTTCGAGCGAAAGGAACGCTTTGCCCGAATGGAATCTGACCGTACAATTATTTACGGAATCAGAGACCAGTTCTTCAGCGAGAACGAGGTTACTGCCAGTAACGATATAACCCGTGCCGGAAATGAAGATTTGGATGTGTCCTTCAAGACCGAACTTATTTGCGGCACACGCTTCGGCGTTGATGGTGAACGCGCCGTTGTTTGCGACCGCTTTGTAGGCGTGTCCGGCGAGGACGGAGACGGAAGTACCGGAAACCGTTTCAATGTCAAAGAAACGTTCCTGTTCAATCGTGGTGCTTGCGCCGGGGGTGATTTTCGTGCGGAAACCCGCCGTGAGCGCGGCACTGATTGTAGTAGAACCACCCGAAACCGTGATATTGATGCCGTTGCCCTTTGTAAGAGCATCCTGTTTGCCGGAGCGAAGTTCATCCAGTCCGTAGACCACGAAATACATACTCGGTACGCGCGAAATCGCGGATTCAACGTCTTCTTTCGTGAGGTTCTTCGGGTCGGAAGAAACGTACTGCGAAACCGTAACGCCGCCGAGCGAGGTAGTCGATGCAGTCGGAAGGGTATAGGTGCAGTTGATTACGCCCCCCGTTCCGATACTGATATTCGTACCCGCATTGGCAGAGGAAAGAGTTGCCTGTTTCGTGGAAAGACCATTGTCGATATAGGACTTGACAGCCCAAGCAGTAGCCGGATTGTCGCCGCCGCCCGAACCAGTTCCGGTAATCGGCGTGAGGTCGGTCGGGCAGTTCGCAAGGATAACATACTTGCTATCGGCAGATTCGAACGCCTCTTGAACGTAGAGTTTGACGGCGTAGGCATCAGGAACACCACCGGGATTCGCGGAAGTCGAGTTCACGATTCCGTTGTAGTCGGTCTTCATAACCACGCCTTTGACCGAGGAAGTTGCATCAGCGACAGAGATAACGCCGTTGTTGTCTACGGTGATGTTACTGCCGATTTGAACGCCGCCGAGGGAGTTTGCGGTTGCCTTGTCGAGCGTAATCAGACCGGAAACATTGCTGATACCAGTTCCGAGCTTGACCGACAGAATATCGCCGTTGAGATAAAGACCGCCGTTCGCAATCTTCGTTTCAAGGTCGGCGATATTGCCGAGGACAGTGATACCGAAAAGATTGTCATTAGTTCCGGCATCCGTGAATTGAACATTGATGTTTGCCATAAGCAATTTCTCCTATTTGAGAGTTAAGTTGAGTATTATTTAACTATATATATGGTGAATGTCAATAGTTTTAAGGGTTGCTGTTGTAGTATGAAGTTACAGAGGCGTAATTTCGCACCCGTCCGAACTCAATACTGTAACTCTGACTTTGATACACGCTATCGCCGTCAATCAGCAAATCAGTGTCGGAATAGCAAACGGTGGAATCGTGAATCCATGCGAAGAAGTTGTTGCCGTCTCCATGTTGAT
>Ga0310690_10009933_pt1 | contig 11897 bp, 5 predicted proteins | sample AusTroGonzalo_MG_2_FD_207661 | JGI IMG/M metagenome (GOLD analysis project Ga0310690, IMG submission 207661) | Bovine rumen microbial communities from tropical cattle in Woodstock, Queensland, Australia - Gonzalo_04 (v2) (version 2) | ecosystem: Host-associated > Mammals > Digestive system >...
CAGCAGGAATCTTGCTCAAGGAGATGGCCAACAGCGATGTGAGGGGCGACATGGTGGTGTGGAGCTTTCCGTCGAAGCCATAGCTTACCATGCCCCAATAGGGAGCTACCAGTGGCACCTTTGAGGAGTTGCCTGCCACCTGACTGGCGCGATAGGCTACAGGCAGTTCGGCGGTTAAGCGTGCGATGCCCTCGTCGGTGGCGGAGATGCCATAGATATTCGTATTGCCAGAGACAGCATAAACATTGCTGATACCCTCGAAGTCGAGCGTTTCTTTTGTGCGCGTCATCGTAGCACTGTCGGTGCCCTCTCCGTCAGTAAGGGTATATTCGTTGCGCAGCATCGACTCCAGGCAGAAAACATTTGCGGTGGAACCGGCGGCCCAATAGACACCAGCCTGACCGCTGAGCTTGGCCACCAGCTGGGTGGCGTCGTGCTCGGCGGGCGTGGGGTCGGGCTCTGGTTCTGGGTCCGGCTCTGGCGTGGGCGTAGGAGTCGGCGTGGGTTCCGGCTCATCGTCGTCGCCTCCACAGCCACAAGCGGTGCCCATCGTCAGCAGACCTGCCGCAAAGAGGGTGAGAAGACGCAGCTTGTTCATATCTTCTGGAGTGCCTGTTTGATGTCGTCGAGGATGTCCTCCACATCTTCAATGCCCACGGAGAGGCGGATGAGGTCGGGGGCCACGCCTGCCTGCCGCAGCTGCTCGTCGCTGAGCTGGCGGTGGGTGTGGCTGGCGGGATGGAGCACACAGGTGCGGGCATCGGCCACATGGGTGACGATGTTGATCATCTGCAGGGAGTCCATCCAGCGGATGGCCGTCTCGCGGTCGCCTTTCAGTCCAAAGGCGATGACGCCGCAGGAGCCGTTGGGCAGGTACTTCTGTCCCAGCTCATGGTGGGCATCGTCCTTCAGTCCGCAGTAGTGAACCCATGCCACCTTCGGATTGTCGTGCAGGAACTGGGCCACGCGCTGCGCATTCTTGCAGTGCTGTGCCATGCGGAGGTGGAGCGTCTGCAATCCCAAATTGAGCAGGAACGAGTTCTGCGGGGCGGGTATGCTGCCCAGGTCGCGCATGAGCTGTGCCACCAGCTTGGTGGTGAAGCCCATCCGGCCAAAGGCTTTCACGTATGTAAGGCCATGATAGGACTCGTCGGGAGTGCACAGGCCGGGGAACTTAGTCTCGCCTTTCCCCTCCGAAGAAAGGGTGGAGGAAGCATCGATATGGGTACAGGCCATCCAGTCGAAGTTACCGCTGTCCACGACAGCGCCGCCCACCTGCGTGGCCATGCCGTCCATGTACTTAGTGGTGGAATGGGTGACGATGTCGGCACCCCATTCGAAGGGGCGGCAGTTGACAGGCGTGGCGAAGGTGTTGTCAACAATGAGGGGCACGCCGTTGCGGTGGGCAATGCGTGCAAAGCGCTCGATGTCGAGCACGGCGCAGCCGGGATTGGAGATGGTCTCGCCGAAGAGGGCCTTCGTGTTGGGACGGAAGGCGGCCTGGATCTCCTCGTCGCTGGCCTCGGGACTGACAAAGGTGCAGTCGATGCCTAGCTTCTTCAGCGTCACGCCGAAAAGATTGAACGTGCCACCGTAAATCTCATTGGAGGTGACAAAATGATCGCCAGCCTCGCAAATGTTGAAGAGGGCATAGAAATTGGCCGCCTGGCCGCTGGAGGTCAGCACGCAGCCAACGCCGCCCTCAAGGGCAGCTATCTTGGATGCCACGGCATCGTTGGTGGGATTTTGAAGGCGAGTGTAGAAATATCCCTCCTTCTTCAGGTCAAACAGCTGGGCCATCTCGTCGGAGTCATCGTACTTGAACGTGGTGCTCTGGATGATGGGCAGCTCAATGGGTTCGCCATTCTTGGCTTTGTAGCCTGCCTGCACACAGAGCGACCCTATTCTGAGTTTCTTTTCCATGTTTTCTTGTTGGTTTCTCGAATTTGTGTGCAAAGGTACTAATTAGCAAGCGGAAAACCAAAGAAAAGCCCAAAAATGTGCAGGTAAAAATGCAAATAGCGTGCCTCGCCAATTATAGGTGTTCAAGCAACAGGCGGTACTTCTCGGCCTTGGCCTCCAAGGAAAGCGGATAGGCCCTGGAGCTGCTGGGCATACGGTAGAGGCGCATCGGCCGATCCTGTTGGGTGAAAGGCGTGAAGCCCCCTACCGGCGGTTGGGCGATGCCGAAATGGGCTGTGAGAACGTCGGTAGCCTTCTGACCGGTAGTCACGATGGTCTGGCAGTTGGGGATGCGGGCGAGCAGCGCGTCGATGTCGGTCGGCTCTACAATCTCAAGGTCTTTGTCGGATGCGGTGTTCTTGGTGCGGATGACGGTACTGGCCGTGTCGTAGAGCGCGATGCCCCGTGCCGTTAGGAACTTGATGATAGCCTCCCGGCGAAAGCACTTCGCCGGGAGGTCTACGAAATGGTTCTTGTCGCCGAAGCAAAGCAGCCCCCAGATACGCCACATGTCGTTGTTGAAGTTGGGGTAGAAGAAATCCATGCACCACCGCTTCTTGGATGGCGGGAAGCTGCCCAGCATCAGCAGACGGGCACCGATGGGAAGGAAGGGCTGGAGGGGGTGGCGTTCGGGTTCCATGTCTTCACTCTTCACTCTTCATTCTTCATTTATTTAAACGGCAGGTACCAGTTCTTCTGGTCGGTGAGGTCCTTGACGGGATTCTTGAATGCCAGCTTGCGAGCCAGCCACTGGCTACCATAGTTAGCACCGTAGAGTCCGGCATTGTTCTTGTGGCGTGCCAGGCGGCAGAGATCGTAGAAGCGATTGCCTTCGAAAGCGGTCTCCAGTGCCAGCTCGTCGCAGATGAGGTCCTCGACGGCATTGATGGTGTCTTGCTTCGTGGCACCGATGGCGATGCCATGCAGTGCTGCCAGTTCCTCCATCTTCAGGCCTGCCATGCGCTGCAGCTGGTATGGCGACTTGCCGGTGTGGTATGTCTGTCCGCCTGCTGCATTACCGCCGGGATAGTCGCTGGCGGCTTTTCCGGCACCATGGGTATGGATGCCGTAGGCATTGTTATTGGGGAAGAGTGTCAGGTTTTCTGTAGAGAGCAGTGGATAGATGGTTTGCAATTTCTGCCGGGTCTCGTCGGTGATATAGGGCATGTAGTAGGTTCCGTCGGCATAGCGTTGCAGCATGTTTTCACTGATACCGTCTTTCAGGATGGCAAAGGCGGCATCGGGCATACCCAGACGGTTGAAAGCTTCGGCCAGGCGGAGCCAGATAGTGCTAGTGCGGTATAGCACGATGTTGGCATACTTGTACTTGTCAATCCAGCTCATAGTGGAGTCCTCTACCAATTCCTGCGTAATGACGCTGCGCAGGCGCATGTCGCCGGCCTTGGCAATTCGCACGCTGTCGTACATGTCGGTTTGGTTGCTGTGGGCGGCATAGTAATAATACTCCGTAGAGTCAGACAACATATTATAGGCATCGGAGGGCTTGATTTGAATCTCATCCACGTAGGGCGCACCGCTGCGTGACCGTTCTTCGGGTGTGGCGTAGTAGTCGAAACCGAAGGCCAGGGGGACCTGTGTGGTTTGTCCGTTCTGGGCGGTAGTGGCCATAGGGATGTAGCTGATGATGTCGTTGACATTGTTGTTGGCAAAGATGTTGGCCCACGATGTGGCCGACACGGTGGCACTGATGAGGTTGCGGTCGGGCAGGTCATCGTCCTGTGCGGCCCCAAAGCGTCCGCTGCTGATGTTCTTGGAAGCCATCGGGGCGAGATAGGGACTGGTTTGCTGCTCAGTCACTTTTGTCAGATAGGTGATGAAATGGCGGGCGGCGGCATCATAGTCCTCCACCTCCAGATACATGTCGCCCAGCACCACGTCGACGGGTACGAAGCAGCGGTTGGGCGAGAATCCCTTGGCAGTGCTCGACCAGTTGGGCGAGCCAATGCTGACCAGGCTGGAGGGATAGCCGAAGGAAGGAATCTTATAGCCGGTGTACTGCTCCAGGTCAGGTGCCAGCTGTGCCACTATCTCGCTGAGTGTCAGCTCTGGATAGTTGCGGTCAATCTGCGATATCTGTGTCAGCGGTTCAGTGAAGAAGGGCACGCGCTCATAGTTGCGTCCCAGCTGCAGATAGGCCCAGGCACGGATGGCTTTCGTGGCGGCATACTCGTTGATGACCACGTTGGTGGAGCCGTTATAGAGGTTGGTGTCGCAGTGGGCGATATAGTAGTTGCAGTTGTTGATGACGCGGTAATAGACGTAGGCCGAGTCGTATTTGTTGGCAGTGGTAGCAGAGAAATTGGCCAGCTGGCGCAGGTTGTTGTCGGTATAAAAGGTGGTCTTCACCAGGTCGCCGCGCATCTCGCCCTGAAACACATACTGGTCGGCCAACTCCTGTAGAGCCTGTAGAATGCCGAAGGCATAAAACACGGAGTCGGTCTTCTCGGTAATCTCAGGGTCAATGTTCTGACGCGTGCTCTCGCTGTCGAGCATGTCGGAGCAGGAAGCTATACCAATAACCAATAAACTATAGCCAATAACCGTTATTGAATTGGCCATTTCCTTTATGATTGATAGTCTTTTCATTCTTTTCGCTGTTTATTGTTTGACGTTTACTGTGTTACAGGTTTATCTTCAGTCCTGCAGTGAACGAGCGGCTTTGTGCCAGGTTTCCGCAGTCAATACCCTGCGAGAGTACGCTGCTACCAATGGAAAACTCAGGATCGTTGCCCAGATACTTGGTGAGGGTGAAGAGGTTCTGGGCTTCTACCCAGACGGTAAGTCCCTGCAGCCAGTCCCATGTTCCGGGAACGGGTACTCGATAGGTCAGGTTCACGGTCTTCAGGCGCAGGTAGCTGCCGTCCTCAATCCATCGGTCGCTGAAGCGGTTGTTGCCCATGGGGTCGCCATAGTTGGCACGCGGGATGGACGTCTGCTGTCCCTCATAGTGCCAGCGGCTGACCTCGGCCACCTGTTGGTTGTAGAAGTTGCTGCCGGCATTGAGGATGGAACGCTGATAGTTGTAGACATCGTTGCCCAGCGAGTAGTTGAAGCCGATGTTGAGGGTGAGGTTCTTCCAGCTGACGTTGGTGAAGATGTTGCCGTAGATGTCGGGGTTGGGGTCGCCGATGACGGTCTTGTCGGCCTCGCTGATCTTCCCGTCACCGTTGAGGTCGAGGAAGTGCACGTCACCTGCCACGAAGTTATGGGCATTGCCAGCGTTATCCTCCATAAAGAGGTAGCCGTTCTTGCCTGCTGCCTTGGCCTCGGCATCGGTGGCGAAGACACCAGCTGTCTGATAGCCATAAAACAGTGCCACGGGATTGCCCTCTGAGGTGAGGATGTTGTCATCACCATAGATGGACGAAGTGTAGTTGCCGTCGGGCAGCTTGGTCACCTTGTTCTTGTAATGGCCTGCGCTGGCTCCCACTTCCACGCTCCAGTCTTTGGCCACGACGGGCTTGGCAGTGATGGTGGTCTCGAAGCCCTGGTTCTCCAGGCTTCCGCCGTTGCTCCAGTAGCGGTTGATGCCGCCGATGGGGTTGGAGAAGGCTTTCAGCGTCAGCAGGTCATCGGTCTTGTGGAGGAAGTAGTCGAACTTTACGCCTAGACGGTTGTTTAGCAGGTAGCTCTGCAGGCCGATGTTCAGCTTTTTGGTTGACTCCCACTTGATTTTGTCGTTTCCCACGTTGGTGAGCTGTGTACCAATGGCGGAGGCATTGAAGCGCACGGTGGTGTAGCTGGTGCGGGCGGCATAGTTGGAGATGCCGTCGTTGCCGCTGACGTCGAAGCCGGCGCTCAGGCGCAGGTAGTTGATGCCGGCGCTTTTCGGGAACCAGCGCTCGTTGGTCATCAGCCATCCCAGTTGGAGGCTTGGGAAGAGGGCCCATTTCACGCCGAAGAGGCTCAGTCCGTCTGCATTGTCGCCGAAGCGGCTGTTGGCTTCGCCCAAAAGCGAGAGGGTGGCGAAGTAACGGTTCATGTAGTTGTAGTCAATGTTGCCAAACCATTGAATCTGTTTCCATTCATCGTTGGCACCGAGGATATTGCGGAAGCCTGTCCACCCCACCGAGGGGTTCTTGTCGCTTGTCTCGCCAGTGGCCTGAACGCTAACGTCGTTACTGTCGTAGCTGAAGATGTTGTAACGGGCACCTGCAAAGGTGGCCAGGGTGTGGGCACCCCACTGATGGCTCCAGTCCAATTGTAGCTTGCCTACGAAGTTGTTCTCCTTGGAGAAAAGCGACTGCGCCTTGGCATAGACACGGCCCAGTCCGGCCACATTGAACGATGGCACGCCGGTGTAGGGGCGGAAGTAGCGCTGGGCATTGCGGTCGAGGGTGTAGCTGAACTGTGCGGTGAGCTTCAGGTCGTGGGTGATGCTCCATGTAGGCTCCACGCGCACGTTGAAATAGGTGTTCTCAGCCTTGTTCTTGTTGTCGCCGTTACCATTCTCCAGCACGGCCAGTGGGTTGGCCAGCGCGTAGGCGTTGCCCAGCTGCGAGAAGAGGTCATCGTAGCCTGAGAGGAGCGACGAGAAGCCTCCCTGCCCGTTGTTCAGCAATTTGTTGTACTGGTAGGGTGCCACCAGCGGCGACTTGATCATGGCCAGGGCTGTGGGCGACACGACGGTGCCGGCAGTGAAGTCCTCGGGCATACCATTGTCGAACACGTCATTGCTGGTACGGGCGATGGAGATGTCGAACTTGGTGTTCAAGTTATACAGGATGGAGATGTCGGTGTTGAAGCGCACGTTCATGCGGTTGAACCCGTTCTTGCGAGCCGCATACTGGGCGTCGACATATCCCACGGAGAGGTTGTACATGCCGATGTCGTCGCCACCCTGCACATTGATGCTGTAGTTCTGGGTGAGTGCGGTGCGGTAGACCTCGTCTGTCCAGTCGGTATTATTATGATAGGTGTGATAATAATAGCCGTTGGGGTCATCATTGAGGAAGCGGAAGTCGATACCTTTCTCCACGATGCCGTCAATGGTACCCAAAAGCTCTGTGGCATACGAGCGATACTGGGAGGCGTTCATCAGCGTCTGCTTGCGGGGCATGAGCGTCACGCCTGCCGAGATGTTGGCATCGATGCGTGTGGCCATGGAGTGGCCGCGCTTTGTTTCAATGAGCACCACGCCGTTGGCACCGCGTGCGCCGTAGAGGGCGGTGGCGTTCTTCAGGATGGTGACCTTTTCAATGTCGTCGGGGGCAATGTTGGCCAGCATGTTGGTGTACTGCCCGTCATGCAGTGAGTAGCGGTCGCGCTGCATGTCCTGCTCGATGCCGTCGACGACGATGAGCGGCTGTGCATCGCTGGTGATGCTGTTCAGGCCTCGGATGAACATAACGGCACCGCCGTCTAGGGCTGCCGAACGCATGACGGTGTGCATGTCGCCGCCCAGACGGTTAGCCACCTCGTTATCGATGGTGGTGCCGAAACGGCTGATTTGAGCTTCGCCTCTGGCCGTGTAGTCGATACTCTTGCCGTACATGGGTTGGAACTTGTCCTTCAGCATACGGATGGCAAGCCGTTGCGAAGCATCTCCCGCCACGATACCTACCTGCTGGGACAGGTATTCGGGGGCATAGACATAGAGTGCGGTGGTAAACTCCGGCACCCTGATAGTGAATGATCCGTCCTCCTCGGTCATGGCGGTGTAGCGTATGTTGCCTAGGGCCTGTAGCTGAATGCCTGACAGGGGTTTGCCTGTGGCCTGGTCGGTCACAATGCCGTGAAGCGTCACGGTAGGGTAGTTGGCCTGTTGCACATTCCGCTTGGGCTGCTTGATGGCAACCTCCTCTTCTTCTTCAAACTCGTCCTCACTCTGTGCCATGGAGGGGAGGGCGCAGAAGCCGAATGCCATTGCGCAGACGAGGAGTCTGTGACCCACAGTCTGCCTGGTATATAATAAGGTGCTCTTCATCTTCTTTTATTCAATTCTTCAATTCTTCATTTTTTCCGCTTCATATTCGTCCAGTTCCACGGGTCTCAGCAGGATGGCTGCGATGCGCACGTCGCGAGTGTAGGTCTGCAGCTGTTGGCTGGAGAAAACGCTGATGGGCGATGTTACTCTGATGCTGGGGTAGTAGTCTTCGCCCAGGCCACTGTAGGCTACTGGAAAAGTAAACCGTCCGATGAACACGGTATCGGTCTTCTGCGGGTCGTTGGTGAACGCGGAGTTGGCATTCACTGTTGAGGGTATACTGGGCAGTGTGCCTCCGGTGAGCAGGCTGTCGGCGTATGCCTTGCTGAAGTTGTAGGTGGCCGTCTTGCCGTTGGCAGCGCAGTAGCTCAACTGGAAGTTCAGCCAGTTTGGACGTTCGTCACCAACCAGCAGGGCAGTAGGCAGAAACACCACGTAGAAGTTGTAGGTGGTAGACTTCACATCGGGCAGCTTGACATAAAAGTCGGGTTTGGCACGGTCGCCGCCAGGAGAAATCCATCCGTAGCGATACTCCCTGATGTCGGTGTCAGGACCGAAGACAGACGTGAGCGGTGAGCCGTCGGGCATGACGATGGTCTGTCGGTTCATCTGTGCTGAGGCCGGGAAGAGACTGGCAAGATAGCGGTGGGTCTCAAATACCAGTTCAGGGCAGTAGGTCTCCCAGGGGTAGAATGCCAGACTGTCAACCAGACGGGCATAGCCGTTGCTCATCTCCTGCGGTTCGCCCACCATGTATTTCTCGATGAGGTCCTGGGGGTTGGAGAACTTGTTGCGTGTGGTCGAGCGTAGCGTGTCGGTGTAAAGTCCCTTGCCGATGACCCACTGGTTATACATGTCGTTGTTGCTGTAAATCAGGTTCCTGACAATGGCACGGCGCGTCAGCGAGTCGGCCATGTATTTGGCATCCACGGAGATGGTTTTGGTCTTCGTGTCGGTGGCACTGCTGTAGTTCTCTACGTCGTTCACTGTGGTAGTAGTGATGAAGTTGTAGTAGGGCTCCACTTTGTTGTACATCTTCATAAAGGCCTCGTCGGTGGGCATGATGAAGGTGTAGGAGCTGTCCTCATTCTGGATGCGTGCGTTCAGTTGGTTGGTCAGTTGGTTCACCGTGACCACCACGGAGTCGATATAGGTCTGGGCACCGTTCACCATGGGGCCTTTCACGCTGGCATCCTGGTCCAAGTAGGTCAGCTCATAGCGCAGGAACTGGTTACGTAGCGAGTCAATACCAGGAGCCGTAGACAGATATTCATACAGGTTGGGATAGAAACGGACAGCACCGCTGAGCAGGTGCATCACGCCGTTGTTGCCAGGAACGTTTGCATGGCTGATTGCGATGTCGTCGAAAGTATAGGAACCGTCGCCTGCAAAGATGAAAGACTTCTCATTGAGCGTATGGATGCGCTCGTCGAGAACACCGCTTGCCGGGTGGCTGTACTCGGCCACATGGCTCTTTACGAATTGAGTGAGCAGGTCGTTGGTAGAAAGACTCTGATAGTCGGAGACTGAGAATGAACCATTGACAGGAGCCCACACGGTGAGTGCGCGCGGGGTGTTGAGCTGGTCAACAAACCCTGCCTGCTTCACCAGCGACGCGAAGTCGGAGAGCTGTGCGTTCTGTGAAATGTTTTCCCACAGCGTGTGGTTGCCTGAGGGCGTCGGGTCGACGGGAGCCTCGTTGTAGTCGCTGAAGTCGGAGCAAGCCGCAATCCCAATAACCAATAGCCCATAACCAATAACCGTTATTGTCTTAGCCATTTTCTTCTTTATTGATAGCTTTTCCATTCTTTCAATGTTTATTGTTTCACGTTTATTGCTTATTGTATTAGAACCAGTCCTCAGAGTAAGTGTCGTTGTCAACGACGTCAATGGGCACGAACTCGATGTAGTCGAACTGCCACTTCAAGTCGGTCTCGTCGCTGATGACGTTTTTGATGCGGAACCAGTGCTCCTCGCTTTGCTTCAGCACCATGCGTCCCATGATTTTGCGCAGCGATGCGTTGCGTGCGTCGGAGCGCATGTTATGGTCGGTGCTGTTGCCGTCGCTATATTCTGGGTGGTCGACGTAGCTGAACAGTCCGCGCATGTAGCCACGGTTGCGCAGGGCTGCGTCAGTGGCCACGCCCAGGTCGTCCTCCTCATAGAAGTGTGTGGAACCGATGCGCGGGTCGCTGATGGGAATACGCACGTCGAGCGGGATGTCGAGTGCCATCATCGACTGCAGGTTGCGGCTGCTGCCCATGTAGAACTGCATCATGCCACCGTGCGACATGGGGGTGTAGAATATGCGGAACTCGTAGGTGTTCGTGGGTACCGGCGGCAGTTTGATGGCCAGGTCGTAGTCGCCCCAGCCCTGGAAGGTGTCGCTCTGCCAGGCGTTGTAGGCTCCCTTCACATTGTAGCGGAAGCGGTTCTCCGAGGTGTAGCTCACCACATTGTCGAAGTAATTCAGCGGGAATGCCACGCGGGCACCGCTTCCACCGCCATTGAGCGCACTGACCTCGGTACTGTTCGACATGCGGATACCGTTGTTGATGAACTCCACGAGGAACGTGGTGCTGTCGAAGCGCAGACGCTCATGGAGCACACCCTTGGGCACCAGCTCGTCGTAGATCAGCATGTCCTGTAGGGAGTGGATATAACCGTTGTAGGTCTGTATGTTCCAGTTCTGGCATCCGTTGGCCTTGTCGCTGCTGCGGTTGATTTTCACGCCTTGGCGAATCAGCTGGTGCATGGCAGCACTGCCCATGGTGCCCAACTCGTCGGTCAGGGTGTTGAAGGCCAGATACCGGTTGATGTAGAGCGTCTTTTTGGTCAGCATGGGTTGCGGCTGCCATATTTTCAGGATGGTATTGGGCAACATGGTCTCGTAGTAGTCGAAAGGCTGTGAGTCGTTGACAAAGTTCCATGTCTGCGCCCGCACCCACTTGGCATTACGCTCATAGACCATTTCGTCCTCGGGCATACCGGCATAGAGTAGGTGGTAGGCCACAAACATGTTGAGCGTGTTGAAACGGTTGGTGTAGTCATCGCCGGTGCTGATGGTGATGCCCATCTCTGCCGGGTAGTCATACCAGGAGGCAGCGTTGCCGTAGACGCGGTTAGCGTAGGCAATGAGGTCGTTGATGTCGTTGATACCATTCAGATGCATGATGGAATCTGGCTCGGCGAAGATGGTGTACATCACTTTGCAGTCCTCGGGATGATACAGTTCACTGCCGTTGGTGTCCTTCGTGTCGCCGATGGTGTAGGCGACATCCTTCTTTGACTTCTTCAGCGAGTCGGCCAGTCCTGTCAGCTGTAGGGCCTCGTTGAAGATGCTGAACTCGGTCAGTCGCTCCAGCTCCTCAGGCAACAGGCGCGTGTTGCGTGGAATGACGGAATCGATAACGTGCACCACGCCGTTGGTCACCAGGCTGTCTGGCTCAATGATGGTGGCCACTTGGTTGAGCACGATGCTTCCCGTGGAGCCGTCGCTGCTGATGGGAATGCGCAGCATGGTGCTGATGGAGCCGCTGCCGCCGCCCATGTCGATGGTGGTCAGCGCCTCGTTCGAGTGCAGGTGATACTTGGCGATGTCGTTGCACAGGCTGTCGGTCAGTCCCTCCAGCGAGTTCTCTGTCATGCCGTTGTGCGGGATGGCGGCCTCTGTGTCGGTATAGAGATTATTGACGTAGGCTGCCACGGCATCGTTGTTGGGGATGAAGCAGGTGTACTCTCCGTAGGCTGAGAGGTTGCGGTCCAGACCCACGCGGTTCAGGATATAGTAGAACGACGACAGCTCTGCCTTGCGCTTGATGTAGTCGGCCGCCGTCTCGCCAGTGGCCGTGTAGAGGTCGCTCTCGTCGGGTTCCGGGTTGCAGGCTGCAAGCCCTATAAGCCCTATAAGGCTTATGCGCCCTATAAGGCCTATGCGCCCCATAAGCCCCATGGGTCTCATAAGCCCCATTCGCCCTATCTGGTTGCT
>Ga0310690_10009934_pt1 | contig 11897 bp, 12 predicted proteins | sample AusTroGonzalo_MG_2_FD_207661 | JGI IMG/M metagenome (GOLD analysis project Ga0310690, IMG submission 207661) | Bovine rumen microbial communities from tropical cattle in Woodstock, Queensland, Australia - Gonzalo_04 (v2) (version 2) | ecosystem: Host-associated > Mammals > Digestive system >...
GGCTTTCTTGACGATGATCTTGATGTCGATGACGGTGGATCCCATCCCGCCGAGGCTGACCTTCTCCTTGGCGATGAGTTTCCGACCCCGGTTGAGGAACAGGACCCAGCACTCCTCATGGGGCAGGTTCCGCAGGTGGGGCGCCATCATCCGTGCGACGGTTTCGGACGCGCGGATGGTCAGTTCGTCTGCTGGCAGCTCGGCGGCAAGCCGGCGGGCCAGCTCGAAAGTGGCCAGGATGGAGGTGGCTTTAGCCAGCCCGATGCCGGGTGTGGAGGTCAGTTGCCGGGATCCCAGGCAGGAAAGGGAGTCGAGTCGTCCTTCGCCCTGGGCGAGCAGGGAACGGGCCAGGTCGACGGCCGTCTGGCGGCGGGTGCCGGAACCCAGCAGGATGGCCAGGAGTTCCGTGTCGGTGAGGGCGGCGGCGCCAAGTAGCATCAGCTTCTCCCGCGGCCGCTCCTCCTCATTCCAAGTTTTGATGCTGTTTGTCTTCATGGTCAGGAAATAAAAAAACTTTCCAACAAAGATTGGAAAGTTTTTTCTAAGCCTGACCGCAAATAAGCAATTTATGCGAGCTTGTTCACGTGTACTGCGATTCCGCTTTTCAGGTTGGCAGCTTTGTTCTTGTGGATGACGTTGATTTTTGCAAGTTTGTCGATCATGGCGAACACCTTCGGCATGGATGCCTCGGCTGCTGCTTTGTCGGTGGTATTGCGGATCGCCTTGATGGCGTTACGGGTTGTACGTGCATAGTATTTGTTATGCACTCTGCGTTTCTCGCTTTGGCGATAACGCTTGTCTGCTGATGCGTGGTTTGCCATTACTTGATTTTTTATATTTTTTGGTAGCGGGTAGGAGAGTCGAACTCCTCTTTAGAGAATGAAAATCTCTCGTCCTAGCCGATAGACGAACCCGCCACTAGGCCACACTCGTCAGAATGGGACCGCAAAGATAGAAAAACTTTTTTCGATTACAAATTTTTTCTTTCTTTTTGCTCCGGCCGTTCCATTAATGCCACGAGTAGATGATGGCTTCGACCTGGCGCAGGTAATCGCGCTTGTCGTACTTGGGCGCGTAGACGAAACCTTCGATCACGATCACATCCTTGCCGTCGAGGCTCTGGAAGGCGTCGCTGATAAAGGGACCGCCCATGTAGTCGTTCTGGGTTTCCCACAGCGAGCGGATCTCGACGAAGTCGCGTCCCTTGTAATTCTTATGGTAGTAACCCGGCTCGATCACGGGATTGGTGATCATGTAGCTGCCTTCCAGCGATGCGGGCACGTTTTCCTTCATCACTTCGTTGCGCTTGGCCACCAAAGCTTCGAGGGTGAACTGCTCCGGACCGGTGTAGGGGAACTTGTAGATGAAGATGCCCTGGGTGGTGTAGGTGGTCTCATAGGAGATCCACACGAAGTCGTCGGTCTTTTTCTTCAGGGTATAGGACGACGGGAACCAGGGGCTTCCGCCGAACATGCTGCGGACCATGTCAGCCAGCGCCGCATTCTCGAACTTGCGGGCGTTGTAGATCACGCGCTCGCGCTCGGCGTCTTCGAAGGCCTCGCAGATCTTCTCGTCGTAGGCGAGAATCATCTCGGCGGCCGAAGTTTCGTCGGGGGCGTAGATGGTCACCATGGTCTGCGGTGCGGCCCAGATGTCCTTGCTGATGGCGAATTTCTTTTTGCAGGTGTCGGCGATGTGTACGTAAAAGATGTTGCGGTGCAGCCGGAATACGTTGACGAAACCCTCCGGGGGAACGTTGTAGATGCGGTATTTCGACTCTTTCTGGGGCGTATAGGGATATTCGGCCTGCAGGACGGTGCGGATGGCACTGCCCACCTCCGATTCCCAGAGTGCTTTGGAAGAAACGATCTCCACCTCGCCGGCCTTTCCGCTGATCGAGGGCAGGATCGCCGGCTTCTTCTCTTTCGAGCAGGCGCCGAGTGCGAGCAACAGGCAGGGCAGCAGGGCGGCCAGAAGGATGCGATGGGTTTTCATATGACGTATTTTGAAGGTTTTCTTAAAACAGGCTGCGGATGTCGTTGCCGAAGGCCAGCACCATCAGCAGCAATAACAGGGCCATACCGATCCATTCGGCCACGGTCATGAACTTGTCGGAGGGTTTGCGTCCGGTCAGCATCTCGAAAATCAGGAAGAGGATGTGACCGCCGTCGAGCGCGGGGATCGGCAGAAGGTTCATCACGCCCAGCATGATGGAGAGCAGGGCGCAGAGCGACCAGAAGCGGTACCAGTCCCAGGTGTCGGGGAAGATGCGCCCGATGGCGATGAAGCTGCCCACCGACTTGTATGCCTGGGTCTTCGGCGAGAAGATCAGCCCGAGTTCCTGGACGTAGCCCTTGATGGTGGTCCAGGTCTTCCGGGCACCGGCCGCGATGGCAGGGAAGAAACTGTACTCGCGGGTCGTCACGTCGAAATACTTGGTCAGATCGGTATCGAGCATTACGCCAATGTGCCCCGCGGTATCAACCTGCAACGGGATTTCCAACTCGGTCTCGGCGCGCCGGATGGCCGCGGTGATCTGTCCGCCGCGGTGCTGTCCCAGCTCCTTCTGCACTTGCTGGACGATGAACATCGGCTTCCCGTCGATTCCCACTACGGCGTCATCGGGCTCCAGTCCGGCGTTGATGTTGGGCGATTCGGGCTGTACCTCCTTGATCACGAAGGGGAAGGCCAGGTCGAACATGCCCGGCGTATTGAGCATTGCCGGCAGGTAGGCCGGGTCAATGGCCACGGTGAGGGTGTCGCCGTCGCGCAGGACGGTGGCTTCGCGGGCCTGGGAACGTACCAGGTCGACCTGCAGGTTGGAGAAGTTTTCGATGGGTTCGCCGTCGAAGGCCAGGATGCGGTCGCCGTCGCGGAAGCCAATCTCGTAGGAGAGGTCGTTCACGGCGATGCCGTAGACGGCGTTGTCGTTGCGCAGATATTCTTCGCCCCAGGTGCCGAGGATGGCGGCATAGAGGATGATGGCCAGGATGAAGTTGAACAGGACCCCGCCGAACATGATGAAAAAGCGCTGCCAGGCCGGCTTCGTGCGGAACTCATAGGGCTGCGGCGGCTGTTTCAGCGCCTCGGTGTCCATCGACTCGTCGATCATGCCGGCAATCTTGCAGTAGCCGCCGAAAGGCAGCCAGCCAATGCCGTATTCCGTGTTGTCGGGGTGGGCCTCCCACTCCGGGTCCGTATTGGGGGAGAGAAATTTGCAGTGCCAGCGTCCGCCAAAGCGCTTGAACCGGACCAGCGAGAATTTGGGATTGAAGAAAAGATAGAACTTCTCCACGCGGGTCTTGAAAAGCTTGGCGAAAGTAAAATGTCCCAGCTCATGGAAAAGGATGAGCAGGGAGAGCGCCAGGATCACCTGGACGATTTTGAGCAAGATGACCATTATTCGGTTCTTTCGATGATTGCTGAAGCGATGCGTTTCGCTTCAAAATCCGTGCTATAAATGGCTTCCAGATCGGGTTTTGCCACAAAGTTGCAGCGAGCCATGGTTCCCGCGATGATTTCGGGGATCTCGATGAAGCGGATCTTCCCTTCGAGGAATGCTGCAACGGCCACTTCGTTGGCCCCGTTCATCATGCAGGTGGCATTGCCGCCCTTCTCCAGGGCGCCATAAGCCAGGCCGAGGCAGGGGAAACGGTCGAGATCGGGTTTTTCGAAGGTCAATTGGGCCAGTTCGGCGAAATCGATGCGGCGGGTGTTCAGGTCAATGCGCTCCGGATAGGAGAGGGCGTACTGGATGGGCAGCCGCATGTCGGGCTGGCTGAGCTGGGCTATCACGCAACCGTCAGAAAACTGTACCATCGAATGGATGATGGACTGCGGATGGATCACCACCTCGATGTCCTGCGGCTCTACGTTGAAGAGCCAGCGGGCCTCGATCAGCTCCAGACCCTTGTTCATGAGGCTCGCCGAATCGATGGTCACCTTGGCGCCCATCTTCCAGCGGGGGTGGTTGAGGGCCTGCTCGCGGGTGGCGACGGCCAGTTCTTCGCGGGTGCTGTGGAGGAAAGGTCCGCCCGATCCGGTGAGAAGGAGTTTCTCCAGGCGGGCGCGTTCGCCCTGCAGGCACTGGAAGATGGCTGAATGCTCCGAGTCGACCGGGAGGATGGGCGCTCCGTGCTGGCGGGCCAGCGGCATCACGAGGCCTCCTGCGGCCACAAGGGTTTCCTTATTGGCCAGGGCGATGGCCTTGCCGGCCTCGATGGCGGCGATGGTGGGCTTCAGCCCGCTGAATCCGACCATCGCGGTGAGCACGATGTCGATCTGCGGGTCCTTGAGCAGCTCGCAGATGGAGTCGATGCCGGTAAATACCTTTATATAAAGTGGATCGAGGGCAGCGGCCACTTCGTCGTAGAGGTCCGGGTTGCAGATGACCACGCTCGCGGGGTTGAAACGGCGGGCCTGCTCGATGAGCAGCCGGCTGTTGTTGTTGGCGGTGAGGAGTTCCACCTGGAAGCGGTCTTCATGCTGACCGATCACGTTGAGGGCCTGGGTGCCGATCGAACCGGTGGAGCCGAGGATGGCAATGTGCCGTTTCGGTTTTTGTTCCATTAGAAATCGATATAAAGGGTCGGGTCGACGGGCTGGTTCTTGTAGCGGAGTTCAAGCAGGATGTGGGCGTTCGACAGCTCGCCGGTCTCTCCGACCACACCGAGCTGGGTGCCGGCTTTCACCTGCTCTCCCACGCTGCGCGACAGTTTGCCGGCCTGCCGGTAGATGGAGGTCAGGTCGCCGTCGTGCTGCATCCACAGCGTGCATCCTTCGCGCTCGTTCCAGTCGGCCGAGACGATGATGCCGTCGAGGATGGCGCAGAAAGGCGTCCCGGAGGGGGCGGTCACTTCCACGAAGGCGTGGCTGCCGCCGGGACGGAATCCTTCGCCCAGCGTCCCTTTGAGGGGACGTTTGAACGGAACGTTGCGCAGGGCTTCGATGCGCTCGGGAGCAGGCCGGGCCTGTTGCTCGGCATCGATCCGTTCCACCTGGGCGCGGAGCAGCGAGTCACTCTCTTCGTAGCGGGCCAGGTCTTCGGCATCCACTTCCGTGTTGACGCGGGCCAGGCGCATCGAATCGAGCGGCAGTGCCTCGCGGCCCGTAACCACGCGTTGGATGTTGGCTACCTGGAAGGCCCACAGGTCGATCACCTTTTCCAGGGAGTCGATCTTGCGGTAGTTTTCGATGGCGGCCAGCTGGGTTTCGCGGGAAGGATAGCCGGGAATCGTGCGTTTGAGCGGCGTATGGGCAACGATCAGATAGGCCAGCAACATCGCCACCAGGCCGAATGCCAGGTAGGAAAGGAGCTGGTGCCTTTCGATTTTTCTTTCTTTATTTGCCATAGAATTCGTTACCTTTGCATTATGGACAGAATCGTAGGCATCGATTATGGCAGGAAGCGCGTAGGGGTCGCCGTCAGCGATCCGCTGCGCATCTTTGCCTCCGCCCTGGAGACCGTTCCGTCTGCAAAGATAATAGAATATCTGAAAAAGTATGCCGAAGCGGAGACGATCGAGCGCTTCGTCGTGGGCTATCCCATGAACCTCGACAACAAGCCTTCCGAGGCAGCGGCGTATGTTGATGCTTTCCTCCATCTGTTGAAAAAACATTTCCCGGCGGTTCCCGTCACGCTCGAAGACGAGCGCTTCACTTCCGTCCTCGCACACCGTGCGATGATCGACGGAGGCGTGAAGAAGATGGACCGCCGCGACAAGGCCGCCGTCGACAAAGTGAGCGCGGCCCTGATCCTGCAAACCTACCTTGACCGCGAAAAGACACTATCATGATCCTTCCCATCTATCTCTACGGCTCCCAGGTGCTGCGTGCCGCTGCCGAGGAATCAGACCTCGCAGACCGTGAAGGCCTCAAAAAGCTCATCGACGATATGATCGAGACGATGCACCACGCAGACGGCTGTGGCCTGGCCGCACCGCAGGTCGGCGTATCGCGCCGCATCCTCGTGGTCGACGGCACCGACCTGACCGACCGTTATCCCGAACTGGCAGGTTTCCACCGCGAGATGATCAATCCAGCCTTCACTTTCGAGAGCGAAGATATCGCTTCCTACGAAGAGGGTTGCCTGAGCATTCCCAATGTCGACGCCGAGATCCGCCGACCGGCCCGTATCAAGGTGCGTTACGTCCATCCGGAAACCTTCGAGGAGGTAGAGGAGGAATTCGGGGGCTTCGCCGCACGGATGATCCAGCACGAAATGGACCATCTCGACGGCGTCCTGTTCGTCGACCGGGCCGCACCCATCCGCCGGAAAATGCTCACCGGCAAACTGATGAACATCAGCCGGGGCAATGTCCATACCCGCTATCGCGTGAAAACCGACAAAAAATGACGCTATGAAACTGAAAGCTTTCCATGCCTACGACATCCGGGGCCATTTCGGCACCGACCTGACGCCGGAGCTTGCCTATCAAGTCGCCTATTTCGTCCCTGAACTGCTGGGTACCCGCAAGGTACTGCTGGGCCGCGACATGCGGCTCTCTTCTCCGGCCCTTCATGATGCCGTGCTCAGCGGCCTGCTCGACGCCGGTGCCGAGGTATGCGACCTGGGGTTGAGCACCACACCTTTCGTCTACTATGTCACGGCCAGGCACGGTTTCAAGGCCTCCATCCAGATTACGGCATCCCATAACCCGAAGGAAGACAACGGCCTGAAGATCTCCCGCGAGCTCGCTTTGCCGGTGGGCTACGACTCGGGCCTGAGCACCATCGAGCAATGGATCCTGGACGGCCGTCCCACAACGCCCGCCGAAAAACGGGGTACGGTCTGCGACTACGATGTACGGGAAGAATACGTACGGTTCCTGAACGGTTTCAAGCAGGATTTCTCCAACCTGAACATCGGCATGGACTGTTCCAATGGCATGGCATCGATCTTCGTCCATCAGATTTTCGGCGACCAGCCGCATTATCTCTACGATACCCTCGACGGCAGTTTCCCCAATCACGAGGCCAATCCTTTCCAGCCTGAAAACGTGGTCGACCTGCAGAAACTGGTTATCGCGCAGAAATGCGACGTGGGTGTCATCTACGACGGCGACGCAGACCGCGTGATGTTTATCGACGAGACGGGCAGTTTCATCGCCCCCGACCTGATCATCGCCCTGCTGGGTGAGTATTTCATCAAGGAAAAAGGGGAGAAAGGCATCGTGCTGCAGGACATCCGCAGCTCGAAATCTGTGGCGGAATTCCTCGAGCCGCAGGGTGCCCAGATCGCCATGTGGCGGGTGGGTCGCGCCTACGCTGCGCCGAAGCTCCGCGAACTTGGCGGCGTCTGGGGCGGCGAAGTGGCCGGCCACTACTATTTCCGCGATTTCTTTTACAGCGACAGCGGCCTGCTGGCCGGGATCATGGTCCTGAACATCGTGGCCAAGCTCAAACGCGAAGGCATCAAGTTCTCCGACATGATGGCCCGCATCAAACATTACGAGAATTCGGGCGAGATCAATTTCCGCGTGGAGAACAAGCAGGCAGCGATGGATGCCGTCAGGGATCATTTCATGGCGGCCGAACCCAGCACGGCCTTTTACGATTTCGACGGATACCGCGTGGAGTTCAAGAACTGGTGGTTCAATGTCCGTCCTTCGAACACGGAACCCTACCTCCGCTTCCTCTGTGAAGCCAACACCCTCGAGCAGGTTGAGCAAAGAGTCGCCGAAGCCCGCTCCGTCATCGAGCAATTTATCTGATCTCCTACTGACTTTGGAGGCAAGGTCTGGCAGCAAAACGGGCAAGGTCGATTTTTAGAGAGGCGACCTTGCCCATTGCTTTGCGGCCGGAACTATCTGGGAGTTCATTTGGCTGGGCAAAATTCCGGCCATGAAATTCCACCTTACCTAATGGCGAGAAGGAAAGATGCCAGAAAATTCCCTGCTTGACGCAACATTTTCCGGCGAAGATGCATCTTTATTTAGTAAAACAATTTTATATGAAAAAACTAGTTCTGGGCGCATGCGCTATATTGCTGTCCTTTGCCCTCCTGCCTGCTCAGGGATATCGTTTCTGGAACGGTAAAAACGTTGAAAACATCATCCAATTCAACAACGGTACCTTCAATCAGACCGGGAGCAACAAAGACTACGAGGTCTTGAATATCGGCCACAACGGTTTCCGCCTTCCTGTGTTGGGAACCACCCTGCGTCTTTCCTATGGACTTGACACACGTCTGGGCGGCAATTTTTCGTTGATGCCGGGTGCTGGCGTTCGAGCCCAAACGGCCAGTCTTATCGGCATGTTCGCTATCGGCGGTGACACCGATCTGATGGCCTGCGCCGATGTCTTCCTGTCCTTGCGCTATCATTTGGATACCGAGAGGCTCGGCATTGTCTTCGGCCTCGGGCCGGACGTATCGTATGTACTTTATCAGAACCCATACTACGTCGATGCGGATCCGAATCATCCACGGGATGGCTTGAAGAAATTCAAGGATTTTGACTTTGGCATCCAGCCCAGTGTTACATTCCGGATGGGAAGTCATTTCCAGTGGGGCCTTGAAGCCATCATCGGACTGCGCAATATGCGGATCCAGTATCCCAATGCCGGCGTATACGGATCCACCTACCTTCACGCAGTGATGCTGACCTGCGGGTTCCACTTCTAGCGCCCAAATCGGGTAGGCAAGTGTTAGCCGCAAACTGCGGCGTCCTCCTTTGCGCGACACAGAAGAAAGCGCCGCTATGTCTGTGTCACAAGATGTTTGGGTAAGCGTCTCCGCAGTTGCGTCTTGACGTGCGCCATGTTTGGAGCCGGAAATACCCGATTTTGCCTCGCGACACAGACAAGACAGATCAATCGTCTGTGTCGCACAGAGAAAATGAGATTTCGGAAGGTTTTCGGATGGCCAGATTATCTGGGAACGTATTTGGCTGGGCAAGGTTCCGGCCATGAAATTCCACCTTTTTAGAGATGGCTTGCAAAGTTCATTTTCTCGTGAAGAATGCGAACGACCTTGATCTCATTCGCCGAAGAACTAAAGAAGATAAAGTGGCGCCCGCAATGTGTGTACGAATATGCCTTGTATTTCGGATATGAGAAGATTCCTTCCCTTTCAGGAATGGAAAAGCATTCATCCAGCAACAAGTCGCGATAATAGATGGCCTGCTGCAGTGACCAGAAAGATTCCGTATGTGCTCTGATTGCCAGTAAATCTTGCCTGGCCTTACCGGAGAATAGTACTTGCTTCATCTTCAAGCTCTTTGATCAGTTCTTCTTTCGTCATCACAGTATATCCACTCATCTCTCCTTCAAGAAGAGCCTCATCGAGCTGCATCAGCGCCTTCTCTCTTTCTTCCAGCAGTCTGACTCCGGCCCTGATGACTTCGCTGACATTGTTGTATCGCCCGGAAGTTACAGATTCCTGTACAAAGGCCTCCAGATGCGATCCCAGTGCTATGGTTGTAGTTTTCATACTCGCAAATATAAGAACTATTCTTATATCCTGCAAACAATCTTCGCAATATAATGACTATTTCCTTGACCAGAAGACAAAGAAAAAGGCGTTCTCTGCAGCTGCGGGAACGCCTAATTCTTTAACCTAAAACTTAACCTATGAAAAAACTATTTGACTTTAGGTTAAGCAAAGGGTGTGCCAAACTTTTTCTCAAAACAAATTATTCGGCGGGAGTAATCGAAATTATTTCCACTTTCCGGAGGGGACGGTCGCGGAAGTCGGTCTTCTCGGCGGCAATCTTGTCGACCACGCCGAGTCCGTCGACCACTTCTCCGAAAATGGTGTATTCTCCGTCGAGGTGCTTGCAGCCCTCTTCATCCTGGACGATATAGAACTGCGAACCCGATGACTCCTTGGCCGGGTTGGCCTGGTCGCCGCGACGGGCGGCTGCCAGCGCGCCTTTCTTGTGGGTATGGTTGGGCAGGATCTCGGCCGGGATGGTATAACCCGGTCCGCCGGTGCCATACATTGCCACCTGCGTGGAATCCTTGGTCAGCGGATCGCCGCCCTGAATCATGAATCCCTTGATGATGCGGTGGAAAAGGATTCCGTTGTAAAAGCCTTTCCTGGCCAATTTAACGAAGTTGTCACGGTGCAGCGGAGTATCTGCATAGAGTTTGACGGTCATCGTTCCGTCGGTGGTCTTGATGACCAGTTTCGGTTCATCGCCGAGTTCCGCCCATTTGTCGGCGGGAGCAGCAGGAGTCTCGTTCATGGTAGTTTCGTCTTGCGTTGTTTCCGTAGTCTGTGCCTCCTCGGCCTGGGTTTCATCCGGGGCGGCCGCCTGTTCTTTGTTACCTTTGCAGCCGGCCAGCAAGACCAGCACGGCTGCCGCATAAATCAGTATACGTTTCATAACCCAAAATTAACGATTATTTCTTACTTTTGTAGAACAAATCACAGCAAGTGGCAAATCCCATCAAACAGCTGGCCGGCGAAACCGCCATCTACGGGCTCAGTACCATCCTGGCCCGGATCATCAATTTCGCCCTCGTCCCGCTCTATACCCGCGTCCTGACCCAGTCGGACTTCGGCGTGATGTCGGAGTTCATGGCCTATATCGCCATGCTGCAGGTCGTGCTGACCCTCGGCCTGGAGACGGGCTGTTTCCGCTATGCCACGAAGGAAGGGGCTGACCCCAATCAGGTCTTCTCCAATGCCTTCGTGACGGTGTTCGGCGTATGTGCCTTCTTTTTTGCCGCGGTGGCCGTCTTCTCGGGCGACATCGCCACGGCCATGGGCTATGCCGGCTTCAGCAACATCATCGTCTACTGCGGGCTCATCCTGCTGATCGACTGTACGACCGCCATCCTCTTCGCCAAGCTGCGGCATGAGCACAAGGCCCTGAAGTTCGCCGTCATCAAAACCGTCAAGATCCTGACCGAGCTGGGCGTCAACCTGCTGCTCTACCTGGTGCTGGCCGCCCGGTTTGCGGAAGGCTCCTGCCTATGGCTCACCCGCTTCGTCAGCGCCACGCCCGACTTCACCTATCCCATCTTCGCCATCCTGGTCAGTTGCATCGTGTGCCTGGTGCTGATTGCGCCGGAATTATTGAAACTCGCTTTCCGGCTCGACAGCGCCTTGATCCGTCGCCTGCTGGTCTATTCCCTGCCGCTGATGGTCGCCGGTCTTCCGGGCATCATGAACGACGTGCTGGACCGCGTGCTGATGCGCTTCTGCAATGCCGACCCGGTGAACTGGCGGGCCGACCTGGGCGTCTACCAGGCCGCCGTGAAGTTGGCCGTGATCATGCAGCTCTTCGTGCAGATGTTCCGCTATGCGGCGGAGCCCTTCTTCTTCCAGCGCGAACGCGACAAGGGCAGCAAGAAGATCTATGCCGACGTGCTCAATTACTTCACGGCCTTCTGCATGTTCGGTTTCGTGGTGCTGATGCTCTTCATGGACGAGATTGGCCTGATCCTGGGGAAGGATTTCCGCGTGGGACTCGACATCACGCCCATCATGCTGATGGCCTATGTCATCACGGGCATCCTGTTCAATGTCAACATCTGGTACAAACTCTCCGAAAAGACGGGCTACGCAGTCTGGATCACCCTGGCCGGGCTCGTGGTCACCATCGTCGTGAACCTCATTTTCATGCCGTGCTATTCCTATCACGCTGCCGCCTGGGGACATATCGCCAGCTACCTGACGATGCTGGTCCTGACGGCCCTGCTGGGACGAAAACACTATCCCATTCCCTACAACTGGGGCATTGTGCTGGTACTGGTAGCGGCAGGTCTGGGCATATGGGGCGTGTCGACGCTCCTGCCGGAAATGAGCCTGGGCATCAAGATTCTGGTACACGGCTTCTTTGCGCTGGTATATGTCGGGATAGCCGTTGTAATATTGAGGGTACAAAAAAGAAGAACCGCCGTATGAAAGTAAAGATTGTCAATCACTCCCCGTTCGACCTGCCGGCCTA
>Ga0310690_10009936_pt1 | contig 11895 bp, 13 predicted proteins | sample AusTroGonzalo_MG_2_FD_207661 | JGI IMG/M metagenome (GOLD analysis project Ga0310690, IMG submission 207661) | Bovine rumen microbial communities from tropical cattle in Woodstock, Queensland, Australia - Gonzalo_04 (v2) (version 2) | ecosystem: Host-associated > Mammals > Digestive system >...
GTACGCGTTCAAGTTCCTGTATTTATCGAACAAGGCGAAAAGATTGTGGTAAATACTGAAACATTGGAATATGTAGAAAGGGCAAAATAAATTATAATAACATATCTGAAACAATTTTGGGCCACTCATGTAGGTTTTACTACACTACGTGGCCTAAAATTATTCCATCTGTATCATTCTAATTTATTTTTATTTGCCATTTTACACTCTATTTACAGAATCCATTATATTTGTCATTTCGTCGATAACAGTATTTTGAACCAAGCTTTTTGCGGCGGCTAAGCAATCGCGCGGGTTAAAGTTTTCTGGGTGCATTGTCAAAAATTCGCGCACGCCCGCGGTGAATGCCATACGCAAATCGCTGTCCACATTTATTTTGCAAATGCCGCTGTTGATTGCACGGCGCAGTTGATCGGTTGGTATGCCGCGGGCATCTGCAATGTTTCCGCCGCATTTGTTTATTGCATCAAGTAAGTTCTGGGGAATGCTGGATGCACCGTGTAAAACCAAGGGCAGGTCGGACAATTGGTTTGCGATTTTTTCTAAAATATCAAAACGCAATTCTTCATCATCTGATTGCCTTTTATATGCGCCATGACTTGTGCCGATTGCAATCGCCAAAGAGTCTATACCTGTTTGTTGAACAAAGCGCGCAGCATCATCTGGATTTGTAAAACAGGACTCTGATGAATTTGTATTTTCGTCTTCGTGTCCGCGCAACATACCCAGTTCGGCTTCGACCGACACGCTGTGTTCATGTGCATATTCTGCAACATGTGCCGAGATTGCAATGTTTTCATCAAATGGCAAATGGCTTGCGTCAATCATTACACTGGAAAATCCCATATCTACGGCGTGGGCACAGGCTTCGAAAGAATGTCCGTGGTCCAAGTGCAGCGCAATCTGTTCATTTGGTTTTATATTCGCGCCGCGTATCATTCCCATAAGCATTCCTTCGCCCATATAGGTCAGGGCAGATTCAGATACTGCCAGTATAACAGGGCTGTGCATCTGGCGCGTCGCCGCCAAAATTGCCTGAAGCGTTTCCATATTATAGAAATTAAACGCGCCAACTGCGTATTTGCCGGCCATGGCGCGGTGCAACATATCATCGGTGTTTACCAAGCCAAAATCTTTATATGTCATATTAAAATCCTTTTGTTGATCTGATTATATCATATTTTAGGTTTTGTCGCACATATAAAATAATTGACAAGTTCAACATTTATGCAAGAATATGTTCAAACGAATCGGGGGTGCGGGGGCGAACAAAAAACACAAAAGGAATATACAATGCAAAAACTTTTGATTTCTTTGGCGGCTGCGACTGTTTTGGCGGGTTGCGCATACGATTATTACAAGGGTGGTGTTCGCTATACCCAAGACGGCGACGATTGCGTTTATTATGCTGATGAATATGCACGTCATTTCTCTGATTCTGTACGTGGTTTGGATGGTTCTAACCGTGTGGTTTATAAAAATACTCGTTGTGAAGATTTGTTTGCGATGGATAATCCGGGCCGCTTGGAACGCAACGATCGCAAAATTTTGGTTTCTGCTGTAAAGCCAGAGGCACCAAAGTGCGGTTGTGGTAAATGTGTATCTGCACCTGTTTCCCGTCGTTTTTACAGTTTGACCGCTAAATAAGTGTTAGTGGTTAGTAAAACATCGGCACATTGTGTGCCGGTGTTTTTATTTGGCAACTGGTGGACAATATTTATTTTATTTGAAAAGTATGGAATTTTGTGATAGAATCACAGGGACAAAAGGAGATTTAATATGAAAAAGATTTCGAAATATTTCTTGATGGCGTCTGTTTTTTTGACGGTAAATATGCCAATGGCGTTTGCGGCAACCCCTGTGTGCGAATTGGTATCAAATTTGAAACCCGTTATTAACACGTTGCGGACTTTGGCTTTTGTTGGTGCCGCATTTGTGTTGATGGATTGGGCATGGGGCTTTATCAAGGCTGGTGATGTCAAGAAGGATGATTTACAGAACAAGGGCATCGGTATGTTTGTCGGATTCTTCCTGCTGTTCGGGGTTGGATTCTTGTTGCAATTTGTTGGGTCCGAGGCCGGGTCAAGTTATTTTGGCTGCGTGAAGAGTGTTTTTGAAGCAGGTGTAAAATAAAAATAACAAGCAAATTAAAAACTGGCGCAAATGCGCCAGTTTGTTTTTTTAGCGAACTTTTACATTTATATATTTCTTTGCAAATTCCAATTCGCGTTGTTCTTGCAGTTTTTGAATCTTGCTGATTGGTGTTTGTGAAAAGTTCTGCTCTGGACGACCACGATTGAACAGTTGACGCGTTGCCGTCATCTGGTTAAAGATAATGCTGCGCAAGTTTTCGTGTGTTCTTGGTGTGGTCATAGTATTCCACTTTGCAATAATGTTTTCCAATGCATTGCAATACGCGTTCAGTAAATCGTAATTCATATAGTCGGATAATGCCGCGCGCACAGGAATATGATTTGATTCTTTGATGTCGCGGACATTTGCATAGGTGGTTCCGTACAGGCATCTTGCAACATAACTGTTCAATTCAGAATGATATTTTGCCCTGGTTTGGGTTGGGGTGCTTTTGAGTATAAATCGACCAAGTATGCCGTGCAGTTGTTTTTCCAACTTTGTTGCTTTACCTCGTAAATAGATACGGCCAGATGTTTCTTGCATTGTTTTGCAAATTTCAGCCAATTTCTTGTTTGGGTTCAAAAAGTATTCCTGTTGAAAAACTGTCGGAACACTTTTGCCGATTTCCTTCATCAGTGTCCAGCATGCATAGCGTGATAGTTCCAATTCGACATGGGTGCTGTTTGTCACTTTAGCATGTATGTGTTCGGTGGATTGGGTTTCTGGTTTTACTTTACTTGGCGTATTGTTGCGAATAATTTCATCCAATTTAAAAGAGTTGTTGAAAAAATTTGCATCAACTGTGCCGCGGACAGTTTTAAGGACATCTGAGAGGCCCCAATATTCGCGTGAGGTTACCGTTATAGGTTCGGAACCATCAGGCCACAGGGCAAGTTCTTTGAATTGGCGAGTGTTTTTAAATGCGCCCGACAGGATACCGAATTCATATGTGTATGGAAAAAGAGTGTTTTCTTGCATTTATTTTCTCCCTTTTTACTGTGGTTTGTCTTCGTCGGTATTTGCAATTGAAAACAGAACCGACGAAATCAAAGATTGATACGGTATATGACGCGCCGCCGCCAATTCTTTCAATTTTTCCAGAATAGGGCGCGGGATTCGCATATTTATAACCGTGTCAGATTTGTGAAATGCGCGATAGGCGGCATACTCCTTTAACAAGGGGTCAATATTCATGACAAAAAGTTGTTGCATAACATTTGGCATATTTTCACCTCTATACTTTGTCCTATACAACCGTCTGCACAAACCACTATACCATTGTATTTACAAATGTCAATACAAATGTCTAGACACCTGTATTTGCGGGCGTGTTGGCGTTTGTGTGGTCGTCTGTATAGGGCAGAATTCTGGGAAAAATTTATAGACAGACGGGTATTTTTGTGCGTGCTTTTATTGGGCTTGCGCTTTGCTTTTGGTTGTTCTAAAATGCGAATCGGTATGAAACTAAGGAAAGGAAATCTCATGTTAAAACGAATCGTTTTGATGGCTGTTTTTGTGTTTGCGGTTGTGGCGCATTCGGCGCGCGCGGAATTGAAAGTTGATATTATTGCGGGTAATGTAGAGCCTATTTCTGTTGCGGTGCAAAAGTTTGAAACGGTGGATAAAGCAATGGCCAAAGACGCGGCAACAATTCGGACGGTGGTCGAAGAAGACCTGAAGCGCACAGGAATCTTTCATATTGTGAATCATAACGCGTTCCCAGAATATGTGAAAATGGATGCGATGCCGGCGTTCAAGTCTTGGGCGGCAATCAAGGCGCGGGTTTTGGTGCAATCTAAACTGACCAAGACCAAGGACGGCAAGTACCAGTTGGATTTCTTTGTTTGGGATGTGAACGGCCAAGAACAGATAGAGGCGCAAAGCTTGGCGGCGTCAAAGCAATCTGTTCGTCGTTTGGGGCATATTATGGCTGATGCGATTTATGAAAGATTGACAGGCGAGGTTGGTTATTTCGATACCCAGATAGTGTTTATCGCTGAAAGTGGCCCGATTGACCGCCGCGTAAAGCGTATGGCGATTATGGATCAAGACGGATACGGAATGCGCTATCTGTCGGATGCCAAGACTTTTGTTATGTCGCCGCACTTTTCGCCGAATATGCAATCGATAGTATTTCTGTCCTATTATGATGATGACCCGATGGTTTGGATTTTGGATTTGAACACGGGCGCGCAGCGCAGGTTGGGCCAGTTTGGGGGTATGAATTTTGCGCCGCGCTTTTCCCCAGACGGAACGCGGGTCGCGCTGTCGCTGGTCAAGAACGGCATCACACATATATATGAATACGACATTGAAAATAATTATTTGAAACAGTTGACCACAGGCGATTCTATAAATACCAGTCCGTCTTATTCGCCCGATGGCCGCAAGATTGCGTTTAATTCTGACCGCGGCGGCAGCCAGCAGATTTATGTTATGGACCTTGATAACTGGTCGATAAAGCGCATCACATACGGGGCAGGGCGCTATGCAACACCCGCGTGGTCGCCTGATGGTCAGTTTATTGCGTTCACCAAGATTGCAGACGATACTTTCTATGTTGGCGTTATGAGTCCAGACGGTAAAAACGAAAAGATTTTGGCGGGCGGTTGGTTTATGGAGGCGCCATCTTGGGCCCCAGGTTCGCGGCGCTTGGTGTACTATGAAACGGAACGCGCCGAAGACGACATAGAACGCGTCAGCCATATTCGCAGTGTTGATATAACCGGTCAGAATATTTACGACATAGAATTGCCCGACGGTATCAGTGGAACCGAACCGACCTGGTCGCCAAGGTTGCCGTAATGAAGGGGTTTGCGGCAATTATCGGTTGTTTGTTTTGTGTGCCCGCGGTGGCTGTGCCGGCACGCGTTGGGCATATCATAGACGGCGATACTTTTTCGGCGCTTGTGAAGTTGGATTCGGACACAGAGGTTTCTGTGCGGGTTCGCCTGCGCAATGTAGATACGCCAGAAATTCATGGTGCGTGCCAGTCCGAACGGCAAATGGCGACGCGGGCGCGCGACAGACTTTCTGAAATGATACCGGTTGGAACGGTTGTGGAATTAAGCAATATCAAAGACGATAAATACCTTGGGCGCATAGATGCAAATGTTGCGGACGCGCGGGGGCGCGATGTTGGAACGCGACTGGTAACCGAAGGATTGGGGCGGCGGTACAACGGTGGCCACCGCAATGGTTGGTGCAAGTGAGTGGTTAGTGCGGGGTGCTAAGTTCTCCTCATGTACCAGAGGGGAACTTTAAAAAATATGTCCGCGAAAACGCGGACATATTTATTATCGTTATAAAACGTGTTTACACGATTACTGTGCCATGTTGACCCATGTTGGCGCATCGCCAGCCCAAACCAAAGCACATGGTGTCGAGGCATTACATGTTGTGTTCGCTGGAACATACGTTGCCATCAAACCGTTAATCGCGGTGTTAACTGCACCAGATGTTACCAAGTTTGAGGTGTTGCTAACAGTTGTATCAATCGCCAAAGAGTTAACAGTACCAGCTGTGCCAGAATATGTCAGTACATTACCGGCTGTACCTGCAGGCAGAGCGGTATTGATTTGATTGCCGACATAAGTCACAACTGCTTTTGCAGATGGATATTTATCTGTTGCGCTGCTGTTGGTAGCAATTGTTTTGTTATTAGTATCATCCAAGATATTTGCTTTTTCTTCATACTGAGTCAAGTTTGCATTTGTGATTTTATTATCAACATAGGTTCTAACGGCGCCTGCAGTGACCAGTTTACCATAGTCGCCGCTGTTGTCACCAGTTGCTGCTGCTGCATTAGCTAATGCTCCATCAGTTGTTGCGTTAATTGTGATGACCGCCTTGCCCTGATTTGCAGTACCGGTTTCACCATCAGCAATGCCGATATAGCTGTCTGTTGCGATTTCTTTCCATGCGCCAGACGCGCCACCGACTTGGAAGTTCGCTTGCGCAGTAGTAATAGGCTGTTTTGTTGCCAATCCGCTTGCAACCGCTGCACCAGAAGGAGCAATTGTTGTATGACCCGATATTATCTCGTTTTCCACTTTGGCATTAGCCGTTGTATCAACATAAGATTTCACTGTGCCAGCAGTTGGGATTTTGGCAGATTCTTCCAAACTCGTGGTTGTTGTCGTTTGAGTAAATGCGGTGTCTTGTAAACCTTTAACTGAGACAGCAGCGGTTGTTCCACCAGTGTCGACACTGATAGTACCATTAGCATCGTTTTCGCCACCTGTTGCAATGCTACGAACACCAGAGTTGGTAACTACATTGCTTGTAATATCGATACCTGTACCTGCGGTATATGTTGTCGCAGTTGTGCTTGCGCTTACGGCATCGTCAACGTAGCTGGTGATTGCAGCATTAGATGGATAACGATCTGTGCTGCTTTTGTTTGTAGTCAAAGCCGCCTTGGTAGTTTCTTTGTTTGCTAATGTCTGATATGTTTGTTCAGCATAGTATTGAGATGTTACGGTTTTCTTTTTAGCCGCGATTTCTTGTTCTGTATCCGCGTGTGCACTTGCCGCGAAGATCGCCGCTGCGAAGCCCACGAATGCCAAACCTTTGATATTAACTTTCATTTTGTTTCCCTTTTGTTTTGTTTGTTGTTATTGTTTGTTGTTTGTGATTACAATTTTGCAACCACAGTTTTTATTTGTTTGTTATTCAGCTTTTTGTCTTTTCTTTCTTCCTTTTCCCTTTTTTCAATCGTTTTTGTTTTCAATTCCTTATTCGGCAACCTTGAACCAACCGGCGTCACCATTTTCATCAATCGCAAATACATAACGTTCGCCAGGTTCGGTTGGCATAGAATTCCGCCATTCGTCAATCCATGCCAATGTGTCAGTTATACTTGCCGCCATTTTCGACCGTTCCAATGCGCCATCGTCAACGTCGCCATTTGAAACAGTGTCTTTGAACGCCAACAGGCCAATATTATCAATCGTCGGAATATCTTTGGACGATACAACGACATTACCATCAGAACCAATGACCAATGGTTTGCCAACTTTGTCGGCACCCTGGAACTTGTCAACCTTGTTCGCCAATTCCATATTCACACCAGTGATTTGGGAATTTATTTCCGTTTTGTTATAAACATCGCCTTTGCCATAGGTTTCATCTTTGGTATAAACCTTATCTTTGGCATACACTTCGTCTTTGTTGTAAACTTCTTCTTTGTTGTACACTTTGTCTTTGGTGTAAACATCGTCGGCATTTGCAAAGTTACCCGCCGCAACGATTTTACCTTCTTCGTCAACAACCAAGGCCATGCCTTTGTTGTCCGCAAATTGCGTCAAACTGATTTTTTCGGCCAAACCAGAATTTATGTCGTCAACATCTTGTTTGGTTTGGGCAATAACTTCGGCCGCGTTGTCGATAGATTCTCTGACATCACCAAGTCCTAATTTGGACTTCATCGCCGCCCATTCAATCAATTCGGTCCAGTCGGCATCGCCAGCATAACGCCACAACAGTGCACTGTCGTTCGTGCCAATTTCAACTTCGCGACCATCTTTGCCCGCGTGCAGGTCCAAATCGGTACGAATCTTTTCGACATCCAAAATCAATTCGTTGTCTTGGATGCTGATATACGTAGAATCTTTCAATGTGTCTTGCTTGTCCGCGTCAACCTTGTCAACATCTGCCTCTAACTTGTCCAGACGCTGGGTCAATTCGGATGATGGATTACTGGTACTGGTCGCCTTTGGTGTGCCACCAATGTATTTGCCAATAGATAAACGTGGGGATGTCGCAACACGACCAACCGATGTCGTTGTTGCAGGCGTTGCAGTCGTTGCCGCCGCAGTTGAGGTCGGCGCAGTTGTCGCAGCCTTTAATGCCGTTGTTGTTGTCGCCGTCGGACGAACATAGCCACCCGTCGTACGCAAAGACCCAGAACGAGAGGCGGTCGCACTTGCCGCAGAATTTACCGTTCCGCTGCCACCAACCGCGCGAACAGATGGCGCAGCAAAACCAACGGAAACCGCGGTCGCGCAAACCAGAGATATTAAAGATGTTTTTATTCCCTCTCTCATTTTTCTTTTCTCTTCACCTGTGGATTATATCACATTTTTGACCTAATCCAAAATCCTTTTTTTAACTTTTTTTAAAATTCGTATCGAACACCCAGCGATATAGAGTTGTCTAGTACAAAGCCAACGCGCGTTTCAAGTGATTCTATATTCGTGCCACCTGCGTTTTGATAGTCTGGCTGTTTAACCATACGTGACCACTTTGGCCCCCAAAAACCGGAAATGCGATAGCGAATATCTAAAACAATACTGTCAGACAATGGGTGTGTTAAACCGGTTGACAGCCCCCACATAAACGACAGACGTGTGTCAGATTCAGACTTTGACGTAAAGTAGTCCCAATTCAGTGTCGCCTTGGGCAATGCAAAACCCAAGCCGCCGCCCAGATAAAATCCGCCAAGAAAATCATAATATGCATTCGCCATCAAATAAGTTGTGGACAATTTGAACGTGAAATCATCTTCGGAATCTTTGAACTGGGAAATATAACCAAGTTCTAAATCGCCACGCCATGCAGGACCAAAATGACGGCCCGCAAAAATATCTGCGCCAAATACCGGTTCGAAAATATAACTGTCGTGATCAGAATCTGGATCAAGTGCCGCCGATGATGGACTGGCCTTGTATTTATTCCGCCAACTGGGCATATCAACACCAAGGCGCAAACCAACATAGCCAAGTGGCGCAGTTGAAACAGGTTCTGAAACCATCACAGGTGCAGGAGTGACTTCTGGTTCTTCTTCTATATTGTGCGAAATAACCGTATCAGCAAACACCGGTTCACCATACATTTCTGGTTCTGCCGCAGTTATATATATAATGCGCTGTTTTTTCGGTTTCGCACCGCATTGTCCATTGCTAAATGGGCAGTCCGCAAGTGCCGCAACAGTTGTTAAAACAGCGATAGAACTAACCAAAATCTTGTTCATAGACTTTTTCTCCTGAATTCCTTTATGCGTATTATGATATCATATTTTTGTCCCTTTTCAAAGTGCAAAAAAACAGTTTTATGTTTTTTATGTGTCGTGTGCGCCAATCATCCTTGACCCAAATGTTTTTTTTTACTAATATCGTCGTTATGGAAGATAACACAGTTATTGCTTTTGCGAATGTTGGCGCGCGGTATGACAACAATCCTGATATTTTGACCGATGTGTCGTTCAATATCAGTGCGGGTTCGTTCTATTTTCTGTCGGGCGCATCGGGCGCGGGCAAGACCACTTTGTTGCGTTTGATTTATCAGTTGCACAAACCTTGCCGCGGAATGATAAAACTGTTTGGACGGCCGACAAATAATATATCGCACGATGAAATTGCAGAACTGCGCCATAAAATGGCGATTGTGTTCCAAGAATATTCTTTGCTGTCGCATATTTCTGTGTTCGATAATGTTGCGTTGCCGCTGCGCGTGCGCGGGGTTGCGGAAGATAAAATAAAAAAACTGGTAACCAAAACTCTGGAATGGGTCGGGCTTGCAAAGTACGCAAATGCAAATCCAAAAACACTTAGTGGTGGTCAGCAGCAGCGTGTTTCTGTGGCGCGTGCGATTATTGTACAGCCTGCAATTATGCTGGCGGACGAACCGACGGGGAATTTGGATGATGAAAATGCATCAAGGCTGATGGAACTGTTTATCCAAATGAATAAAATGTTTGGAACGACTATTATTCTGGCGACGCATAATTCAAAGTTGATGGAAACTTATAAGTTCCCAGTAATGCATGTCGAAAATCATAAACTGACTTTCTTGGGTGGCGCGGCAAAAACGACGGTTAAAAAGGCTGCAAATGCCGCCGCCGCAACGGAATATTTCGCAGACCTGACGCGGCAATTCAAAGAAATCGGGGAAAAGTAATGAAACGACCAATTGTGTTTTCTCTGGTGCATGAACAGTCTGTCTTTATGACGGCGGTTATGGGGGTTATGACTTTCTTGGCGGTGATGGCGTTGGGATTGGCGATTGCGATTGGTGGCGGCGTTGTGAATTGGAACCGTCAGTGGGATGCATATGCGTCTGTTCAAGTGTCGGGCGCAAAAAATGTCGCGGCGGTGAAAAAAATCTTGGCGGATAATAAAGATAAGTTGGAATCTAGTCGTGAAGTATCGTCTGATGAAATGTTGAAACTGATGCGGCCATGGGTTGATGGCGGGCGCGATACATTGCAAAAGTATTTGCCGACTATGTTCGAGGTTCGGTTCAAACAAGGCACAGATATGGTGGCGGTTGGCGATGCGGTCAAAAAGCATGGTCGTTTTATTTCGCACAGTGATGCATTGCGGCCGTCTGTGTCGGCGGGATGGAAAATGGTCGCGATATTGTCGGTTGTTTTGGCGTTGATAATTGGGACTATTGGTGTGTGTATATCTTTTATTGCACGTAATACGGCGGTGCTGCATCGGCGTGAATTGGAAATATTAAATCAAGTTGGTGCAAGCGATTCGTTTGTCGCGCACCAGATGCAAATCATAGTTGCAAAAATATGTTTTGTTGCGTGCTTTTGCGGATTCTTGGCGGCGGTGCCGATATTACTGGGAACTGTCGCGGTGGCGCATTCGGCGCGCGTTGGTTTGATGGCAATGTTGAACATCAGTGGCACAGGCTGGGGCGTATTAGTCGCGGTACCTGTTGTTATAATTATATTTGCAATATGGATTGCAAGGAAGACTACTTTAAAGATTTTGAACCAATAATATGAAATTTTTGCGACCATCTTTTTTGCTGTTTACTGCGTTCGTGTTTGGCGGAATAGTGTTCAAGTTGACCAGTCCGAACGATTGCAACTTTATTGTGTCCAGTGATAGTATTTTTGTTTTAACTGGCGATTTTCGGCGAATTCCTTTTGCAATGCAGCAAATGGAAAAATATCCCGATTCTGATTTGTATATTATTGGCGCAAAACCTGATGCTGCATATGAAAAAACTGGGCGCGCAATAATAGAATCTGGTTCAGAATCTACATATCAAAATGCGGTTGCAATACGCGAGATTGCTAATAAATCTGGTCTGGATCGAATCGTTTTGATAACAACCGAAGATCATATGTCGCGGGCAAAATACCTGGTGCAATCAGAGTTGCCGCGCGCCCAGATTGTGGCGTGTCCAGTTGCACTGTCTGAAATGTCGCCGTCACGCAGATTGGAACGGTGGATGATAGAATATGTCAAATACTTGGTGACCTTGGTCGGTATCAAGGAAAGTCCGAACTTGTTGTAAATGAAAGGTAAAAGAAAATGGTAAGAACGGTTATATTTAAATTTTTATTGGCGGTTTATTTTGTGTTGTGGGCGCCGCTGTTGTTGCTGGGGTTGGTTTCTAAAAAACTTACCAGTTTCCTTATTATAACTGACGCACGTGGTGTGTTATTGTTGGCGCGAATCGTTGCGGGAATAAAGTATCGCATATATTATCCGCCAACCGAAGAAAACGGTGTGCCGGCCCAGCCCAACGGTAATGTTCGTTTGGACGGCAAGGCAATTATCGCATCAAAGCATATGTCGATACTGGAAGTTGCTATTTTGGTCACGAATATTCAAAATCCATTTTTCATTTTGAAACGCGAATTGCTGTGGATTCCGATATATGGCTGGTCTTTTTGGCGTATGGGGCTGCAGCCTGTAAATCGTGCGCGCGGTGCGACAAATATGAATAAATTGGCGGCGGCGGTGACCAAGAAAATTATGGATGGCGGAACACTGATTATCTTTCCCGAAGGTACGC
>Ga0310690_10009937_pt1 | contig 11894 bp, 6 predicted proteins | sample AusTroGonzalo_MG_2_FD_207661 | JGI IMG/M metagenome (GOLD analysis project Ga0310690, IMG submission 207661) | Bovine rumen microbial communities from tropical cattle in Woodstock, Queensland, Australia - Gonzalo_04 (v2) (version 2) | ecosystem: Host-associated > Mammals > Digestive system >...
GCGATTTCTAATCGAAGACAGTGGCTTAAATCGTCAAATGGCACAATAGTAAATAAATCGTAAATAGTAAATCGTCAAATCGTAAACAGCTGAGATGAAAGCCGGCATAGTAGGACTGCCCAATGTAGGCAAGTCAACCCTCTTCAATTGCCTGTCGAGTGCGAAGGCACAGGCAGCAAATTTTCCCTTCTGTACCATCGACGCACAGCTGGGACAGGTAACCGTTCCCGATGAAAGACTGACCAAACTTGCCGAACTCGTGCACCCAGGGCGCATCGTGCCCGCTGTCTGCGACATCGTTGATATTGCCGGCCTCGTGAAAGGTGCCAGCAAGGGCGAAGGTTTGGGCAACCAATTCCTGGCCAACATCCGCGAGTGCGATGCCATCATCCACGTGCTCCGTTGCTTCGACAACGACGGCATCGTGCATGTTGATGGCAGCGTCAACCCCGTCCGCGACAAGGAAATCATCGATGCAGAACTGCAAATCAAGGACCTCGAAACCATCGAGAACCGCATCAAGAAGGTGGAGAAGCAGGCTCGCGTGGGCGGCGACAAGCAGGCCAAGGTTGAGCTCGACGTGCTGCTCCGCTACCAGGATGCCCTCAACAAGGGTCTTAGTGCTCGAAGCGTCTCCTTCGAGACAGAGGACGAACTCGCGGCAGCCAGCAGTCTCTTCCTGCTCACGACGAAGCCCGTGCTGTATGTCTGCAACGTCGATGACGCGTCGGCTGCCACAGGCAACGCCTACACAGAGGCCGTCAAGAAAGCCATTGAGGGCGAGAACGCCGAGATGCTGATTATATCGGCACAGACGGAAGCCGACATCGCAGAACTGGAGACCTACGAAGAGAAGCAGATGTTCCTCGAGGACCTCGGTCTCTCGGAGAGCGGCTGCAACCGCCTCATCAAGGCCATCTACCACCTCCTCACCCTGCAGACCTTTATCACAGCAGGCGAGATGGAAGTGAAGGCCTGGACCTTCCGCCGAGGTTGGAAGGCTCCGCAATGCGCAGGTGTCATCCACACGGACTTCGAGAAAGGCTTCATCCGCGCCGAGGTCATCAAGTACGAGGACTATATTAAATATGGTAGCGAGGCCGCCGTCCGCGAAGCAGGCAAGATGAGTGTCGAAGGAAAAGACTATGTGGTGCAGGACGGAGACATCATGCATTTCCGTTTCAACGTGTAGCCCCCTCCCCGCTCCCCCTTTGGGGAAGTGCCTTTAACCATGAATTGTGAATTATGAATTATGAATTGTTCATAACCTGGAATCCCGATGTGGTTGCCCTCGACTTGGGCTTTTTTGCCATACGCTGGTATTCGTTGTGCTGGGCGATTGGTCTGGTGAGCGTCTATCTGCTGATGCACAAGATGTATCGGCAGCAGAAACTCAGCGAGGAACAATTCGAGCCGATGTTCATGTATTGCTTCCTCGGCATCCTGATTGGCGCAAGGCTCGGACATTGCCTGTTCTACGAGCCGGGCTACTACCTGTCGCATCCCATCGAGATGGTGCTGCCTGTGCGCAATGTTCCAGGTCATGGCTGGACCTTCACCGGCTATGAAGGGCTGGCCAGTCATGGCGGAACAGCTGGCTTGATACTGGCTCTGATACTCTATGCCCGCCACGTGAAGCTGCCTCTTCTGCACGTATGGGACAACGTCTCCATTGTCACACCCATTTGCGCCTGCGCCATAAGACTTGGCAACCTGATGAATTCAGAGATTATCGGTCGCCCCACAGACGTACCCTGGGCTTTCATCTTCGAGCGCGTCGATATGCTTCCCCGACACCCTGGGCAGCTCTACGAGGCCATTTGCTATGCCATCTTCTTCGGCATACACTGGTTCTTCTATCGCCGCTACCCGCAGAAGGTCGGCACAGGCTTCTTCTTTGGCATCTGCCTCTTCCTTATCTTCACAAGCCGCATCTTCATCGAACTAACGAAGGAGAACCAGGAAGCCTTCGAGAACGGCATGCTTTTCAACATGGGGCAATTGCTTTCTGTGCCTTTTGTCCTGATTGGATTGTATTGGATAATCAAAGCTTCATCCTCAACTGAAAAGACAGATCGTTCTTCCAAGGACTGAAGATTCGTTGTAAGTCTGTGCCTTGCTCCTCACGGTCGAAGTAGCGCACCATGCCGTAGCGTGCTTCGAGCATCCATCTCTGGTTTTTGCTTTGCCAACGACACGTGAGGACACCGAGCACGCCATGTCCGTAGTATGATGTCGAGGAGACCGTGCTGTAGAGGGCAGGCTGATAGACATAGATGCGGCTCAAGTAGTCGTCGGTATGGAACCAGCCAAGCTGACCATTGAGGGACAAGTTCGGCTTGGCAAGCGTAAAGCGGACGTTTTGTGTAAGCATGAATCCTTTGCTGGCCAGCACACTATGGAACGAACCTGTTGTCTGCAAGCGCCAATGCTTTGATGCCTCGCAGGTCCATTGCAGCTTGACGCGGTGATGCGGTTCCATGCGGTCGCCGTTCTCCTTTCTCTTCAATTGATAACGTGCCAAAAGGTTATGCCTTCTGGAAATCGCATACGCGCCTTGCAGCATGAACTCCTGTCCCGTGCTGCTGTGCGTCATGCGGTAGCGCGGCCAGGGATGATAGAAGAAGTCGGCATAGGCCGTCAGCTGCAATCCAGCCAACGGCTCTGCCTGCAGATGCACGAGCACGCCGCTCTCGTTCTGGGCATTGCTGTTTTCGCTCAACGCGCTGCTGTAGAAGGAATGGTACTGGTAGGAATAGAAGCGCTGCACGGCAGAGACGATGTAGTTCCGCCCGATATTCCACGAGGCGCGATTGATGGTTGCAATGCCGCGACCGGCTGTGCTGTAGGCTGTCTCGCCAGCAAGCGAGAGGCGATAGCGCGTGTAGCCGTAGTTCACCCCCACCGTGCCGAAGGCTTTTCCTTTCGGATAAATGGCACGGTACGTTTGCTTGCCAGGATTGAGCGGGCGGCCGAACTGCTGCCAGTAACCAGTGGCTCCCAGGTGGAAACCGTTGCTCTGCCATTGGAAATTACCACCTCCAACCCAGCTAACCACGTTCCTGCGTCGCTCCCACTCTGTGTTTGTGCGATGATAGCCGCTGGTGAGCAATGTCTGCACCTCGCCCTCTTTGGTCAATGTGGCATCTCTCCTTCGACAAGAGCCGAAGGCGCTCAGGCGGAACTGCTTCCCCAGAGCAAGCGTCATGGCAGCACCTCGCAGGAAGTTCACCTCGTCCATGCCCCTCATAGGGCGGATGCCGCCTTGCGTCTTGAGCGGCGGTGTGCTCTTACTGCTCCAGACGCTGCTGCCCATCACCAAGCCCTCGCCAAAGCCTATGCGGTAGTCGCCCACGATGACGCGCTGCAAGATGCCTACATCATGGAGCATGACGTAAGCACCGTAGCTGTCGTAGTAGCGTTCCCCAGCATCCTTTTCTATGCGAAGCCCTGCCTGAAAGTGACGGCTGTTGCCTATCGTATAGCGCATCCGATGGTAGAGGGCATCGCCACGATAGCCGTCCTGCTTCACCTGTCCCAAGCGGTAGTAGAGCGGCACATCGAGGCGCGTGGAGAAGTCATGACGAAGACGACCTAAGAGGCGGTCCTTTGCCTCTTGCTGTACTGGCTCAGCACATACAAAAAGCGACAATCGCCTGCGTGTCGCTTCATCGATGAGCGGCACGAGGCGAAGCTCTGCCAACGTCTGCATCTGTCCGTGCAGGTAGATGTAGGCATGAATCTGTTCTATCTGTGCTTCCGAGAGGAACGGCAGCTGCAACAAGTCATCGACACTGGCCGTATTGATGTTCAGCGGATGCTCATGGAGTTCCTTCAACTCCTGTAAATGCAACTGCAAGTCCTCTTCCTCTGCCCGCTCTTCGTCGCTTAGGTATTCCTCGAAGAAGTCCTCCAACAGCCCTTTCCTATCCAGCCCCCTCCTAACCTCCCCCAAGGGGGAGGAACTTTGGGAAAAGGCTTTACTCAAAGAGAGTAGCAGCAACAGGAGAACCAGCAGACGCATAATCAGGGAGAGTTCCCCTCCTCCTCGGGTGAGGGGTTAGGGGAGGAGGCTTTTTATTGTATATGTGCCTGCCTTATATTCCTTAGCTGTTGTTTCGCCGGGGAGGGTGACGCTGGCCATCGCGCCTTTAGGAACGGTGAAAGTCCATATCCACTGGTCGCCCTTGTAGCGCCAGCTGCTCTTGATGAGGCCTGCTGCCGACTTGTACTCGGCCTTGAGATAGCCAAGGCGTTTGTCGGGGATGGGCTTCATGATGATGTGGCGGAAGCCAGGGTCAGCAGGGTCGGCAGCAATGCCGGCAGCCGTTTCCCACAACCATTCGCAGACGCATCCGTAAGCATAGTGGTTGAAGCTGTTCATGCCGCGAGGCCCCATGCCTGCATCCACGGTGTAGCTGTTCCAGCGTTCCCAGATGGTGGTTGCGCCGTTATCGACAGAATAAAGCCAGCTCGGGTTCTTGTGCTGGAAGAGGAGTTCGTAGGCGATGTCCTGCATACCGTTCTCGGTGAGCGTCTGCATGAGGATGGACGTGCCGAGGAAACCTGTCTGCAGGCAGTTGTCGTGCTGGCGGAAGTTCTCGCGGAGGCGGGCTATTATGGCTGCCTTTGCCGAGCCTTCGAACAGTTCGTTCTTGAGGGCGAAGAGTGCCGGCGTCTGCATTGTGTTGAGGATGTCGAGTTGGAAGGAGCCGTCGGCACGCAGGAACTTCTCGCGGATGTAGTCCTTCGCCTCGGCAAGCATCTTCTCATAGGGAGCGGCATCGCGCCCCGTAGCCTTTGCCATATCACGCATCATGGCAGCATCGATGGCCCAATAGGACGCGCTGAGGTAATTCCACCAGACAATCGTCTCGGGCTTTGGCTGACCGTTCTCATGGCTGCGACCGCTGCTGCTTTCCAACGGCTCGTAGCTGAGCCAGTCCGACCACTGGTAGTTGCCGTTCTCGGCAGTCATAATGGTATGCTCATACTTCGTTTCGTAGATGTGGTCCATGAAGCGGTTCATGGCTTCCCAGTTCTCTTCCACGATGGCTTTATCGCCGAATTGTTTCCAGACAGTCCAAGGCACGATGATGCCCGCGTCTGCCCAACCGAGGCGCATCATGTCGCCGTTGCCCTTGCCATCGCCTGCTCCGTATTGTGCCAGAGGCGCAACGCCGGGGAAAGCACCTGTGGGTGATTGGGTATCGCGCATGTCCCGCATCCACTTATGGAAGAAGCGGTCGGTGTTGGCAAAGAAGGTGCCTGTCTCGGTGAAGACCTGTGTGTCGGCTGTCCAACCCAGGCGTTCGTTGCGCTGCGGGCAGTCGGTGGAGACGGAAAGGTAGTTCGAGCGCTGTCCCCAAACGGTGTTCGAGATGAGTTTGTTGATGTCTGTGCTACCTGTCTCGATGCGTCCTGTCTCCATTTCCTTCGTAATGGAAGAAACGGGAACGGACTTGATGCTGCGGATGACGACCTCGTCTGTGGCTGTCACAGACACGAAGCGGTAGCCGAAGAAGGTGCTGCGGGGAATAAAAGAAACGAAGTCCTTGGCTGCTGCAAAGGTGTAGCGAAGCAGCATACCCGTGTCCGGGATGCGGAGGTTGAGACGGTGTGTGCTGCCTTCAGGGCCGTCCATGCCGCGACTCTTGGCGCCGTTGCCGTCGTTCAGAAGCTCCGATGGGAGGCAAGTCAGCACGGTGCCTTCCTTTGCCTTGAACTCGAAGGCGGGAACTGCGGAAGCGTTCTGGCCGAAATCGACCACGAGCGTCTCGCCCGGACGGATGGTGATGAGTTCGCCGGAAGCGAACTCCGCTGTGGGGATGATTTTGCCGTATTGGTCGTCGGTGGCGCCTGTCGTGCCTTTCCAAGTGTAGGCTTTGACGGGGGAAAGCGCGAGGTCGTGGCGAAGATATATCTCCGCGCCATCGGAAGGAAAGACCTCTCCCGAGAACTCCTCGTTGAGTTCCGGCTTGCTGAACAAGCCCGCACGCTCCCAGCCTTGCGGCTGGCGGGCATCGTAATCCTCGCCGTCGAAGATGTCAGCATGGGTGACAGGGCCTGCCACACCAGCCTTCCAATCCTTCAGGTTCGTGGGAAAAGCTTCCTCCGAGCCGTCCGTGTAGGTCAACAGGAGCACGCCTCGGAAGGCAACCTTCTTGCCTATCATGCCACCGTGACCGCCCGGGGTGATAATCTTGTCTGCCCACCAACCCGGCACGACCTGCGCAGCAAGCTCATTCTCCTGCCCTGCGCCTTTGTTGAAAGCCTTTGTGATGTCGTAAGTATAGGCAATCTTTGTCTTCTCATAATGCGTGAAGCCGGGCTTCAAGACCTCTTCTCCGACGAGCTTACCGTTGATGTAAAGCTCGTAAGTACCCAGGCCGGAAGTCATCCAGACGGCTTGCTTTACCTTCTTCGTATTGCGAGGTTTGGAGACAAACCAGCTTGCGCCATCGGCAGCACGAGTGCCATCAACGACTTTGCCCGTGACGACCTGGGCATCAGGGGCGCTTATCCAAGCCGAAAACTGCCAAGGTTCTGACACAGGGTAATCGACAAGTGTGCCGACTGTCTCCTGGGCATTGCAGGTGAAAGTTGCCCCCATCAGACCTACCCAAAGGGAGACTGTAAGACATGAAAGTTTCATAATACCAAATATTATATATAATGTATAAAGCGTAGCAATGTGTGTTTGAAAACGCAGCACGCTGTGTTGGCAAATGCGGCACGCTGTGTTGGCAAACGCGGCACGCTGTGTTGGCCATCGCGGCACGCTGTGTTGGTCATCGCGGCACGCTGCATTTGTCAGACCCCTATTGTCTCGGCAAAGATGCGTGCTGCACTCTCCACCTTGCGGGCACAGGGACGAATGCGGTAGTACTCGGCATTGCGCTCGTCGGGCACATATGATTCTTTCATATTGAGTTCTCCCCATGAAGGGGGTTGGGGAGTCAGCCCTTTCAGCAGTTCGGCGCAGATGATGCTGCCGTTCCGCTGCTTGAAAGTGTCGAGGAGCTGGCGCGTGAACAGATAGCAGGCGGCCTTCCCCTCGCGGTCGTCGCCACGGGTCTGACCGCGCTCCAGGCCTGCCAGAATCACCAGAGCGGAACAGGTGCCGCACATCATGCGCATCCGTCCTATGCCGCCACCGAAGCCGGCGCTGATGCGCAAGGCCATCTCTTCGTCCAGACCATAGAGGTCGGCAAAGGCACAGACAACGCTTTGGCAACATCCGTAGCCCTGCATAAATAGCTCTACTGCCCTTTGAATCCTATCTTCCATTCACTAGTTTCTTGATGTCGTTCAGTTTGCTCAGCGCCTCGAAAGGCGTGAGGTTGTTGATGTCGAGGCCGAGAATCTCGTCGCGAATCTGGCAGAGGACAGGGTCGTCGAGTTGGAAGAAGTTGAGCTGCACGCCGCTGTCTGTTGTACGCGGCACCTTGTCTGTTTTCCCCAGATGCTGGTGGTTGACGGCTCCCTCGAGCTCCTTCAGGATGACATTCGCCCTGGTCACGATGGCTCTGGGCATGCCTGCGAGCTTTGCCACATGAATGCCGAAGCTGTGCTCCGACCCGCCGCGTTCCAGCTTGCGGAGGAAGATGACCTTGCCATCGACTTCCTTCACGCTGACATTGAAGTTCTTGATGCGCTGGAAGCTCTTCTCCATCTCGTTCAGTTCGTGATAGTGTGTGGCGAAGAGCGTGCGGGCGTGTCCTCTGTTATTCTCGTGTATGTACTCGACAATAGCCCATGCAATGGAGATGCCATCGTAGGTGCTCGTGCCGCGACCCAGTTCGTCGAAGAGCACCAGGCTGCGCTCCGAGAGGTTGTTCAGGATGCCTGCCGCCTCGTTCATCTCCACCATGAATGTGCTCTCGCCGATGCTGATATTGTCGCTCGCCCCTACGCGCGTGAAGATTTTATCCACAAAGCCTATGCGGGCGCTGTCGGCCGGAACGAAACTGCCCATCTGTGCCAGCAGGGTGATGAGCGCCGTCTGACGGAGCAGGGCACTCTTACCCGCCATATTGGGGCCGGTGATAATGATGATTTGCTGCTGGCGGGTGTCGAGGAAGACGTCGTTCGAGATGTAGTGTTCCCCGACGGGAAGCTGCTTTTCGATAACCGGATGGCGGCCTCCGTGAATGTCAATCACATCGCTATCGTCAACAATCGGACGGATATATCTGTTCTCTTGCGCGCTCTGGGCAAAGGAGAGCAGGCAGTCGAGCTGCGCCAAGAGCGAGGCATCTCTTTGGATGGGGGTGACGAAGGCTGAGAGGTCTGTGACGAGACGGTCGAAGAGCTGGGCTTCAAGGGCAAGTATGCGCTCCTCGGCTCCCATGATTTTGTCTTCGTACTCCTTAAGCTCCTGCGTGATATAGCGCTCGGCCTGGGTCAGCGTCTGCTTGCGAATCCAATCGGCCGGCACTTGGTCGCGGTAGGTGTTGCGCACCTCGAGGTAATAGCCGAAGACGTTGTTGTAGCCAATCTTCAGGCTCTGTATGCCTGTCGCCTCTATCTCGCGCTGCTGCATCTCCAGCAAGTAGCCCTTGCCTTGATATGCAATCTTCCTCAACTCGTCCAGCTCGGGATTGACTCCATCCATGATGACACCGCCATTTGCTACTTGCAGAGGCGGGTCAGGCCGCACCTCGCGAGCAATACGGTCGCGCATCTCGGCACAGAGGTCGAGCTGCTGACCGATTTCACGCAACGTGCCGTCCTCGGCATTTTGGCAAGTCATCTTGATGGGTTCCACCGCCTGCAGAGCGATGCGCAGCTGCACGATGTCGCGCGGAGAGACACGCCGCGTGCTGACCTTCGATATGATGCGCTCCAGGTCGCCCACCGTCTGCAACTGCTCCAGCACAGCGTCTCTCGTGTCGGGATTGCGGAAGAAGCTCTCCACAACGTCTTGTCTTTTGCCTATCTGAACAGGGTCTTTCAGGGGGAAAAGCATCCATCGATGCAGCATTCTTGCGCCCATCGGCGTGACTGTCTTGTCGATAACGTCGAGGAGCGAAATGCCGCCCTCGTTCATGCTGCCCACGAGTTCAAGGTTCCTGACCGTAAACTTGTCGAGACGCACATAGCGGTCTTCCTCTATGCGGCGCAAGGCTGTGATGTGTCCGAGCTGCTGGTGCTGCGTCATCTCCATGTATTGCAGGATGACGCCTGCCGCCACGATGCCGCTCTGCAGGTGCTCCACACCGAAGCCCTTCAGGTTCTTCACCTCGAAATGGCGCAGGAGCTTCTGCCTCGCTGTCTGCTCCGTGAAGGCCCAGTCGTCGAGTTCGAAGGTAATGTAGCGTGTGCCGAAGCTTCCTTCGAACATCATTCGCTTGCCCCGTTCGTAGAGCACTTCCTTCGGAGCAAAGGAGGCCATGAGGCTGGCTATGTACTCCGTAGTGCCTTCCGTCACGAGAAATTCGCCGGTGCTGATGTCGAGGAACGACATACCGCAAGCCTGCTTGCCGAAATGAATGGCGCAGAGGAAGTTGTTCTCCTTGTGATTGAGCACCGTGTCCGTCATCGCCACACCAGGCGTAACGAGTTCCGTGATGCCGCGCTTGACGAGTGTCTTCGTCAGTTTCGGGTCTTCCAACTGGTCGCAGATAGCAACGCGCTTGCCAGCACGGACAAGCTTCGGCAGGTAGGTGTCAAGGGCATGATAGGGGAAACCGGCCATCGCGGTGCTTTGAGCAACACCCGATTTGCCATTGTTACGGTGCGTCAGGGTAATGCCGAGAATCTCCGAAGCAATGACAGCATCGTCGGCATACGTTTCATAAAAGTCTCCACAACGGAACAAGAGCAACGCCTCGGGGTGTTTCGCCTTGAGGTCATAGAACTGCCTCATCATCGGTGTCAACTGCTCTTGTGCCATGCTCGTCTCCTCCTGTAATGGCTGTTACCTGACGATGACGATGCGGGTCACGACAGCCTTGTCGCCGTCGGGCGTGTTGGCTACGACGTGATACAAGCCGCTCGAAACTGGGATGCCGTCGTTGGTGCATCCATTCCAGACGCAGGTGCCGCCCACCGATGTGCCCTTCCAGATGAACTGACCGCCAGTGGAGACAATCTTCACCTCGCAGTCTGCCACCAGACCGCGTATGGCAATGGGGCCGTTGTAGTCGGGTGTGACGGGATTGGGATAGGCTATCACATTGTCTTTTTCCAGCTCATCTTCCGGAGCCGTGGCCTCGCTGATGAAGCTGCACAGTCCCTTGTCGGTGCCGAACACCACCTCGCCTGTCTCGGGATGGACAGCAATGCTCTGCACGTTGTTGCTCAGCAGGGGGCTGTCATCGGTGGTGAAGTGGTGGACCATCTCCTGACCGTCGGCCGTAATAAGGTATGCACCGTTGGTTTGCGTGCCTATCCACTTGCGGTTGGCGGCATCTGTGGTGATGCAGGAGATGGAGACGTCATTGAGCAGATAGTCTGCCAGCCCGCTGCCGTCGTTGCGGTTTATCTTTATCTGCGTGAATTGGAAATTGTTGTTGAAGACCTGAGAGGCATCGTCGATAATAAAGAGTCCGGATGATGTGCCTACCCATACCCTACCATCCTGGTCTTCGCAGAGACAGTAGAACCGCTCTGGCTTGTATGGCGTTCCGTCCTGGTTAACGATTTCCTGAAGCAGGACTATCCTGTCGTCTTCTGCCGTCTCGGTTCCTTTTGTGTCGAGACAGAAGACACCACGTTTTTCCACACGTCTGCTGGAAAGGAACCTGATGCCGCTGCTATGATGCAGAATCTGGTCGATGAGCGAGACACCGGAGATTTCGTCGTAGGTGAGATTAACCCAGTTGCCATCGGGCTTGAGGATGTGCAGGGCACAGTCTATCATCGTGGAGGCCATCCAGAGATTATTGTCGGCATCATAGCTCAATGCCGAGCAGAAACAACGGTAGTAGTTCCTCGATGACTGAGGCACGTGGGAATCGAGCGGAGAGTTGTCGGTTCTGTAGTGTTTCACGAATTTCCCGTTCCTGTACTCACAGAGGCCGCCCATGTACAAACTGGCATAGTGGTGTGTGGCATCGGAAGGGTCCTGGACCACATCGGTTGTGTTGACCAGTTTGAAACCCTTGGGATAATCAGCCGGAACCTCCATTTCCTCGAAATTTGTCCACTCTCCGTTCTCATAGTACATTGATGTCGCAGGATTGTAGAAAGCCTCAACCGTGTTGATGCCACCTGCCACGAGCAAGCGGTCGCCTATCCATGAGACCCTATAGCCGAGGTCGCGGATGGGACTGCTGGGCTGGACGACTTCTCCTGTTGGCGTGAAAGCAGAACCATCGAATTTATAGCCGCACAACCCTTTCTCCTGTTCGCTCATCCAGTATGTGCTGCCAAGGTATGAAACATCACTCCACTGGTTCTGAACAGGGATAACGGTTACGGCCGCAGCCAGGGCGGCCGCATCCGAGCCACTCACGTCGGAGGTGACACAAACCTGCGAATTGTTGCCCCATATCAGCTGGTTCCCCGTGTTCTTCAAGAAGGTGTATTGCGACTTGTCTGGCGTCTGGTTTACCGTCTTTGTCGAATACGCACGTGAGGGGTCGGCCGCATGAATCGTGTTTCCTGTCATCAATATGACCTTGCCATTGAAATAGGAAAGCATCCTGACGCTTCCCCAGTTCTGAAAGACTGTCCAGTTTTCCTCCAGATGCATGTTTTCGGACTTCAGGCAACGCATCGTTCCTGTCGTTGTGCCGATGAAGACTGCATCCTCGGAAGTCGTGATGCAATTGATGGTAAAGCTCAGCTTATATGTGGCGCGGAAGACTCCTTCCTCCATATCCACCTCAACGACACCGAAGCCCGTAGCCAAGTAGGCAGTGGAGCCATCGATGCATACGTCGGTA
>Ga0310690_10009938_pt1 | contig 11893 bp, 11 predicted proteins | sample AusTroGonzalo_MG_2_FD_207661 | JGI IMG/M metagenome (GOLD analysis project Ga0310690, IMG submission 207661) | Bovine rumen microbial communities from tropical cattle in Woodstock, Queensland, Australia - Gonzalo_04 (v2) (version 2) | ecosystem: Host-associated > Mammals > Digestive system >...
TCGGAATCAGTCCTACAAATGTAAGAAATAATTCCTTTCAGCCTCCAGGTCGGGAATCTCGATTTCGTAAGATTTCCCCTTGCCCACGGAAAGCTGCATGTCGCGCAACCAGGGATTGGCGCGCCGCAGCTGGGCATACGTAAGGCCGAACCGGCCGGCGAATTCGGCCAGGTCGTCGATGGTGCTGGTCACCACCACGGTCCGCTTGGGCGGTATGTAGGGATAATATTCGTCTTCGTCCAGCTCGAACCCGAAGAGCGCGGGGTCCTCGAACATCATCTTGGCCACGAGGATCCGGAACAGATAGCGGGAGGTCTCCTCCACCAGGTGCAGGTTGAGTGCCAGGGGCTGGTGCTGCTGCTCGCGGCGGCGCGTAATGCCGTTGATGCCGCCGTTGTAGCTGGCGGCCACGGTCATCCAGTCGCCGAACTTGGCGTACGATTTCTTGAGGTAATTGCAGGCAGCGACCGTCTCTTTCTTGATGTTGTAGCGTTCGTCCACCGACATCGACACTTCGAGGCCGAACTCGCGGCCGACGTCCCGCATAAACTGCCAGAGGCCCGCCGCACCGGCCACGGACACGGCCGTCTCGCTCAGGTTGCTCTCGATGGCCATCAGGTATTTCAGGTCGTCGGGCACGCCGTTGGCCGCCAGCAGCGGCTCGATCTGCGGGAAGATGCGCGTGGAGCGCTTGAGCATCAGCAGGGAATTGGTATGGCTGTAGGTGAAGGCGATCAGTTCGCGGTCCATCCGCTCGCGCAGGTCCACCCGGTCGAAACGGATGGTGTCGCCGGCGAACACAACGTATTCCGGGACTTTGGGGGCGCGGACGGGATCGCGCACGATGGTGCGCTCCACGACCAGCACCGAGTCGCCCACGCGCTGCGTGACGATGTTGTCGTCAGGTGTTTTCAGGGTCTGGATGGCGGGCAGGGTCTCCCAATAGAGATATCCGACTGCAGCAAGCAGCAGGAAGAGCAGGATCAGCCACCCTTTTCTCATCATTTGTCGTAGATTTCGAACTTGGAGTTGTTCGAGATGAATTCCGGCACGATCTGCTTCATCATCTTCACCATGTCGGGGATGGAGACGGCGCGGGCCAGCTTCTCCAGCTCTTCCACGGACGACAGGGCATCTGCATATTCATACTGCCGGACGCGCGCGATGCGGATGCGGTCGTGCGTGGTGGGGTCGGTGTGCTCCTTGTCGGAGAGGACCTCCTCGTAAAGCTTCTCTCCCGGACGGAGGCCGGAATAGACGATCTGGATGTCCCGGTCGGGCTCGAAGCCGGCCAGTTCGATCATGCGGCGGGCCAGGTGGTCGATCTTCACCGGCTCGCCCATGTCGAAAACGTAGATATCCTTGCCTTCCGACATCGTGGCGGCCTCCATCACCAGGCGACAAGCCTCGGGGATAGTCATGAAGTAGCGGGTGATCTCGGGATGGGTCACCGTCACGGGGCCGCCCCGCTCGATCTGCTCGCGGAAGCGCGGGATCACCGAGCCGTTGGAGCCCAGCACGTTGCCGAAACGGGTGGTGACGAACCGGGTCTTCTCGTTGTTGATGGACTGGACGTAGATCTCGGCCAGGCGCTTGGTGCAACCCATGATGTTGGTGGGATTGACCGCCTTGTCGGTGGAGATCATCACCATCATCTCGGCGCCGTATTCGATGCACTTGTCGGCCACGTTCCGGGAGCCGATGACGTTGACCAGCACCGCTTCGCACGGATTGTCCTCCATCAGGGGGACGTGCTTGTAGGCGGCGGCGTGGAACACGATCTCGGGATGCCAGGTACGGAACACGTAGTCGAGCCTGGGCTTGAGGCGAACGTCGCCGATCACCGGCACGAAATTCAGGTCCTTGTATTTGTCTTCCAGTTCGAGACGCAGGTTGTGCATCGGCGTCTCGGCGTTATCGAAGAGAATCAGTTTCTTGACGCCGATCTTGGCCAGCTGGCGGCAGAGCTCGGAGCCGATGGAGCCGGACGCGCCGGTCACCAGCACCACCTTGCCGGCGAAGCGCTCCGTGATCTTGTCCATCGAAATGGCGATCTCGTCGCGGCCCAGCAGGTCTTCCACCTTCACGTTGCGGACACTTTGCGCCGCCACATTCGAAACTTCGTCGATGGTCGGGGCGACCAGCAGCTTCAGCTTGCATTCGGACGCGTATTCCACCAGGCGCTGCGCCTCCTTGCGGATGTCCGCCTCGTTGGCGAAGATGATGGCGTTCAGGGCGTGCGTGTTGGCCAGCTCCTCCACGTCCTTCTCGGTCGCGAAGGAGTACGCGGGGATGCTGTGGGTGGTCAGCATGTCTTCGGAGGCCTCGGGCGTGATGAAACCCACCACGTGGAAGCGGGTGGAGTTGTGCAGGCGCGACGCCAACGCGATGGCCTTCTCACTGGTGTTGTAGATCATCACGCGCGTCATGCCGTCCTTCTGGCTACGGAAGCGGCGCTGGAATTCCTCGTAGACGCGGATCATCACCGTGCGGAACGTCACGGTCAGGAAGACGGCCAGCACCAGGTAGCCCACCAGCATCACCCAGGTCTTGGGATGCCACAACCCGGTCAGCGCCAGCACGATACCGTCGAGCAGGGTGGCGCAGAAGAGGGCCATGATCAGCCGCGACATGTCGGAGAGCGACGAGTGGCGGATGATGACGCGGTAGCTCTTGAACAGCCAGTACATCAAAGCCGCTGAAGCAGTGGTGGTCACCAGCCAGATCCAGACCAAACGGGCCCAGTATCCGGGCTCCGTGTCGTTCACATAGTTGGAGGAAATATAATTGACGAAGAACAGTATGATCAGCGCCGACGCAAACGAAAGCAGCACGTCCTGCGCGAAGACCAGTCCCGTATTTACATAGCGGGAAATCAGTTTATTGAAGAGGATACGAATCCTTTTTTTCATAGTAGTCAAGCCCGTATCGTTCGCAACAGTGCGCAATCCGGAACGATACAATATGCAAATATAATAATTATTTAGATATCTACCCCCCCCCTGATTATTTTATTAAAAAACAATTAACTTTGCAGCCCAAACGCAAGACACGATGGCAGAGAACAATTTGCTCGAAAAACTGGACGGCCTCAAGACGAAATACGAGGCGATCGGTGCACAGCTCGGTGACCCCGAGGTGATTGCCGACATGAAGAAATACGTCCAGCTCAACAAGGACTACAAGGAACTGGAACCGATCATCCAGGCGGGCGACCGTTACCGCAAGATGGTCGGCGACCTGGCCGACGCGAAAAACATCCTCCTCAACGAGAAGGACGAGGATCTGCGCGAGATGGCCAAGGAAGAGGCCTCCTCGCTCGAGGAGGCGCTCCCGCAGATGGAAGACGAGATCCGTCTGCTGCTCATCCCGGCCGACCCGCAGGACAGCAAGAATGCCATCCTGGAGATCCGCGGCGGCACGGGCGGCGACGAAGCTGCCATCTTCGCGGGCGACCTGTTCCGCATGTACACCAAGTATTTCGAGCGCAAGGGCTGGAAGTGCGAGGTGACCAACGCGAGCGAAGGCGCTGCCGGCGGCTACAAGGAGATCGTCTGCAAGGTGTCTGGCGAAAAGGTCTACGGCACACTGAAATACGAGAGCGGCGTGCACCGCGTACAGCGTGTCCCGCAGACGGAGACGCAGGGCCGTGTCCACACGTCTGCCGCTTCGGTAGCCGTCCTGCCGGAGGCCGACGAGTTCGACGTGGAGATCGACATGAAAGACGTCCGCAAGGACCTCTTCTGCTCTTCGGGCCCGGGCGGCCAGGGTGTGAACACCACCTATTCCGCCGTCCGTCTGACGCACATTCCTTCGGGCATCGTGGTCCAGTGCCAGGACGAGCGTTCGCAGCTCAAGAACCTCGACAAGGCCATGGCCGAGCTCCGCACGCGTCTCTACAACCTCGAATACGAGAAATACCTCAACGACATCACGGCCAAGCGCAAGACGATGGTCTCCACCGGCGACCGCTCCGCGAAGATCCGCACCTACAACTACCCGCAGTCGCGCGTCACCGACCACCGCATCGGCTACACGATGTACAACCTCCCCGTCTTCATGGACGGCGACATCCAGGAAGTCATCGACCAGCTCCAGATCGCCGAAAACGCCGAACGCCTCAAGGCCGCCGGCGAGTAATTGTCTTCACGTAGACGCGACGGCGGATGTAGAATTCCTTCAGATCGTAGGCGTCCCAGACCTTGAGGGCGGAGTTGTCTTCGTACTGGGGATTGGTGATGCTCCATTTCACACCGTTGCGGAGGAAGCTGCGGCCCAGGTAGTCGTGGACGATGGCCGTAAGGCCCTTGTCCATCCATTTCGGATTGACCCCCACCAATATCATGTCGACCGTTTCGTAGTGCTTCTGCGCCCGGAGCAGGTGCCACCAGCCGAAGGGAAGCAGATGTCCGCCGGCTTTCTGCAGGGCCCGCGAGAGGCTGGGGATGCAGATGCCGAAGGCGGCGACTTCCTCATCCGCGTCGAGCACGATGCAGGAGAGGTCGTTGTTGAGCCGGTCCACGTAGGCGGCGCCTTCCTCCGCTATCTCCTTTTCGGTGAAGGGGATGAAATTGCGGACGACGGCGAAACTCTTGTTGTAGCCGTCGAAGAACTTGGCGATGAGGTCTTTCCTCTTCTTCAGCTGCTCGATATCGGCGACTTGGAGATGGTAGCGGTCCAGCAGCATGCGGGCGATGCGCTCCAATCGCTCGGGCACAGGTTGGTCTGCGCCCACGCGGTACTGGAGCCAGTCGGCTTCTTTCACGAAACCCAGTCGCTCGAGGTAATCCTTATAATAAGGGAAGTTGTACAGATTGTTTGACTGCGGCACACTGTCGAAGCCTTCCACGACCAGGCCCTGCTTGTACATGGTGTTGTAACCCAGCGGGCCGTGGATCTCGGTCATGCCCTGGCTGCGGCCCCAGTCTTCCGCTGCGGAGAGCAGCGCACGGGCCGCCTCGAAATCTTCGATGAAGTCAGTCCAGCCGAAGCGCATCCGGTGCTTGCCGTACAGCTCGTTGTAGCGGGGGTTGATGATGGCGCAGCAGCGGCCCGCGACGCGGCCGCTCTCGTCAAAGCACAGCAGCAGCTTCTGCTGGCAGTAATCCAGGCAGGGACTGTGCGCGAGCGTCTTTTTCTGGTCGAAGTCGAGGGACGGTACGTAGGTCGGGCAATCGCGGTACAGGCGGTTCTGGAATTGGTAGAACTGCTTGAATTCGCGGGCATTGGCGACTTCGAGGACCGTGTATTCCATGGCTTCAGGTTTATTCGGATTTCTTTTCGGCGGCTTTGGCCTCGTCCCAGAGCGCGTCCATCTCGGCCAAGGTCATGTCATTGAGTTCGCGGCCCATCTCCTTGGCACGCTGCTCGATCCAAGTGAAGCGGCGCTTGAACTTGAGGTTGGTTTGCTCGAGGGCCGTGTCGGGGTTGAGATGATAGAGCCGGGCGGCATTCGCCACGGAGAAGATGAAATCGCCCAGTTCGGCTTCCTGGCGTTCCTTCGGGCCGTCCTGAAGCTCGGCGCGAAGTTCGTCCAGCTCTTCCTGCACCTTGTCCCATACATCCTCCTTCTTTTCCCAGTCGAAGCCCACGGCGCGGGCCTTGTCCTGCATCCGGTAGGCCTTGATGAGCGAGGGAAGGCTGTTCGGCACGCCGGAGAGCACGGTCTTGTTGCCGTCCTTTTCCTTGCGCTTGAGCTGCTCCCAGTTCTGGACCACCTGGCCCGCTGTCTCGGCCTTTACGTCGCCATAGACGTGGGGGTGCCGGTAGATGAGCTTGTCGCATTGCATGTTGCACACGTCGGCAATGTCAAAGTCGCCCGTTTCGGAGCCGATCTTGGCGTAGAAGACGATGTGCAGGAGCAGGTCGCCCAGCTCCTTGGCGATGTTGTGCATGTCGTGCGCCAGGATGGCGTCGGCCAGTTCGTAGGTCTCTTCGATGGTATTGGGGCGGAGGCTGTCCAGGGTCTGCTTGCGGTCCCAGGGGCACTTCTCCCGCAGGTCGTCCATAATGTCCAGCAACCGCTCGAACGCCTGCAGTTCTTTTTCTCTTTTCATGTTCGCAAAATTACTAAATTTCTTAACTTTGTAGGATAAAAGAACCAAATCTAACGTTTCAGATATGCAGAATATCAAATTCATCTCCGCCGACGAAGCCGTCAAGGTTGTCAAGAGCGGCGACCACATCCACCTGAGCAGCGTGGCCAGCGCGCCCCAGGTCCTCATCCAGGCCCTCTGCCGCCGCGGCGAGGCCGGCGAACTGAAGGATGTCCGCATCCACCATCTCCACACCGAAGGAGAAGCTCCCTACACCGAGGAGCGTTTCCAGGGTACGTTCTTCCACCAGGCCTTCTTCGTGGGCGGCAACGTCCGCAAGAACGTCCAGGCCGGCTGGGCCGACTACATTCCCATCTTCCTGAGCGAGACGCAGAAGCTGTATCGCAGCGGCGTGCTGCCCTGCGACGTGGCGATGATCCAGGTCTCGCCCGTGGACAAGCACGGCTATGTGTCCCTCGGTACCTCCGTTGACGCCACCCTCGCAGCCATTGAGTGCGCCAAGACGGTCATCGCCGTGGTCAATAAATATGTCCCGCGCGCCTGGGGCGACGCCGTGATTCCGGCCAGCATGATCGACCTCTTCGTGGAAGACAACACCCCGCTGATGCCGGCACATTTCTCCGAGCCGTCCGAGATCGAGACGAAGATCGGTATCAATTGCGCCAACCTCGTGGAAGACGGTGCCTGCCTGCAGATGGGTATCGGCGCCATTCCGAACGCCGTGCTCGCCCAGTTGGGCAACCACAAGAACCTCGGTATCCACACCGAGATGTTCGCCGATGGTGTGCTGCCACTCGTTCGCAAGGGCGTCATCAACGGCATGAACAAGAAGATCGACAAAGGCAAGATGGTCTCCACCTTCCTGATGGGTTCCCAGGAAGTCTATGACTTCATCGACGACAACCCGATGGTGGCCATGATGGATGTCGGCTACACCAACGACCCGTACATCATCGCGAAGAACCCGAAGGTCTGCGCCATCAACTCCGCCCTGCAGGTGGACATCACCGGCCAGGTCTGCGCCGACTCCCTCGGTACGAAGTTCTACAGCGGTGTCGGCGGCCAGATCGACTTCACCTACGGTGCCTCCCTCTCCGAAGGCGGCAAGGCCATCATCGCCATGCCCTCCGCCACCAACAAGGGTGTCAGCAAGATCGCCCCTGTCCTGACCGAAGGCGCCGGCGTCGTCACGACCCGCAACCACATCCACTGGCTCGTCACCGAATACGGTGCCGTCGACCTCTACGGCAAGAGCCTCCAGGAGCGCGCCAAGCTCATCATCAGCGTCGCCCACCCCGACGCCCGCGAATCCCTCGACCGCGCCGCGTTCGAGCGCTTCGGCCCGCATTTTCACGCGATCAACATTTAGACGCTGGAGTGTAAGTAGTTGATTATTAACGAATAGCGAAAAGTCGCCCCTTTCTGCAGAAGTGGGGCGACTTTTTAAATCGCTCTGATTGATAGAGCGTTAACCCCCAGAGCGGAGCGGGCGGGCTGCGCGTAGGCCTCAGGAAAGCCCGCCTGCGGAGCGCCGATTATTTAAACCACTCGGTGATGTGGTTCTTCGCGTAGAGGAAATAGACGAGCAGGCCGATCCAGCTGGTGCAGAGCACGATGACCGAGCAGATGACTTTGCCGACCAGGGAGATCGGCTTCTTGAGGATGTCGATGACAGCCAGGACGGACAGTACGAGGCCAATCAGATAAATAATCATATCGTTGTTGTTTTTTGGTTGTTGTCAGTAGCGGAAAGTACCCATCACCGGCCAGTGGTCGGAGACAAATGCGGCGCCGTAGTCGCCGTCCAGGACTTCGTATTTCACGGGCTTGGCGCCCCGGTAGAAGACGTGGTCGATGATGTCCTGTCCGGCCGGCACATCTTTCTGGCCCCAGGCGTGATAGGTGTTGGTATCGCTTGTTACGGGCGCCGTCTCGCGGCACTCCTGAAGCTCGGCCCGGATCGGGTCGAGGATCGGGTCGTCCCAGTTCGCATTGAAATCGCCCGTCAGGAAGACAAGGTCGCCCGGCGGCACCAGCGCCTTCATCCGCTCCATGATGAGCTTGCCCGCCTCTTCACGCGCCACCTTGCCCACGTGGTCGAAGTGCGTGTTGAAGAACCACACGTCGCGGCCGGACTCCTTGTCGCGCAGCTGCGCCCAGGTCACGATGCGGCGGCAGGCCCCGTCCCAGCCCAGCGACACCGTGTCGGGCGTCTCGCTCAGCCAATATGTGCCGTTCTGCTGCATGTCGAAACGGGCGGAACGCCAGAAGATGGCATTCGCCTCACCGCGCTCCAGCCCGTCGTCGCGGCACACGCCGTAGCGCTCGTAATCGGGCAGGTTCTCATCCATGTAGTCCACCTGCGTGATGTAGCCCTCCTGGATGCCGAAGAGGTCGGGCTGCGATTCATGGATTATGCGGATCACCGCCTCACGCCGGTTGTTCCAGCAGTTGTCGCCGTCGAAATCCTCGCGCGGCGACAGGCGGATATTGAAGGACATCACGCGGATCTCGCGCTGCTTCGTGCAGGAAGCCAGCAGGCCCGGCAGGAGCAGGGCCAGGCAGCCGAGAGCGAACAAGGTCTTTTTCATGGAATTGCGTTCAGGTTTTTGCAAATATACGGATTTTTCGCTAAATTTGACAGGATCCATGAAAAGCATCCGCCATACGATGGCCGCGGTCTGGCATTTCTACCGCGACAGCTTCCGGAATATGACCTGGGGCCGCCCACTCGTGTGGCTCATCCTGCTCAAGGTGTTCATCCTCTTCGCCATCCTGCGCGTCTTTTTCTTCAAGCCCGCCATGGCCGGCCTGAGCGACGAGGAGCGCAGCCGCGTGGTGGGCGAACGCATCACCGGCAGCCAGCCCCCCGAAAACCCCGATAACACATACAAATTTTAATACAACTGAACTATGGACGTGATCATCTGGTCCAGAATCCAATTCGCGATGACCGCCGCCTACCACTGGCTGTTCGTGCAGCTGACCCTCGGGCTGGCGCTCGTGATGGCCGTCATGGAGACGATCTGGCTGGTCAAAAAGGATGAATTCTGGAAAAAGACAGCACAGTTCTGGATGAAACTCTTCGCCATCAACTTCGCCGTGGGCATCGCGACGGGCATCATCCTGGAATTCGAATTCGGCACGAACTGGAGCAACTACTCCTGGTTCGTCGGCGACATGTTCGGCGCGCCTCTTGCCATCGAGGGCATCCTGGCCTTCTTCATGGAAGCCACCTTCTTCGCCGTGATGTTCTTCGGGTGGGACAAGGTATCCCCCAAGTTCCACCTGGCCTCCACCTGGCTCACCGGCATCGGCGCCACCATCTCCGCCTACTGGATCCTGGTGGCCAACGGCTGGATGCAGAACCCCGTGGGCACCACCTTCAACCCCGAGACGGTCCGCAGCGAGATGGCCTCTGCGGCCGCCTTCTGGGAAGTCATCACCAACCCCGTGGCTGTGAGCAAGTTCTTCCATGCCGTCACGAGCGGCTGGGTCACCGGCGGTATCTTCGTGGTGGGCGTGAGCGCCTGGTACCTGCTGCACGACCGGCAGAGCCAGTTCGCCCGCAAGAGCCTGCTGATCGGCGCCATCGTGGGCCTGGTGGGCAGCGGCGCCGTGATGCTCTCCGGCGACTCTTCCGGCGTCCACGCGGCCGAGTTCCAGCCCATGAAACTGGCGGCGGCCGAAGGGCTGCAGGATGGCGGGAACGGCGCAGCCTTCACCATTGTACCGGGCATCAAGGTACCCAAGATGCTCTCCATCCTGGCCACGCACGACCCGGACGGCTTCGTGCCCGGCATCAACGACATTCTCCGCGGCTACACCGACAGCGAAGGCAACGTGGTGCCTTCCGTGGCGGAGAAAATGGCCATGGGACGGGAAGCGCTGGTCGCCCTTTCCATCTATCGTACCACCGATGATCCGTCGGAGAAGGCCGAGGCCCGCTACGCACTGGAGGAAAACGTGCAGTACATGGGCTACGGGCATCTCGAAAAGCCCGAGGACGTGGTGCCGCCCGTGGGCGTGGTGTTCTGGGCTTTCCGCCTGATGATCGGCCTGGGCATGCTTATCGCGCTGGTGCTGCTGCTCAGCCTGATTGCCGTATGGAAAGACAAGCTGGGTGCCTGGAAATGGCTCCTCTGGGCCGCCATCATCTGCATCCCGCTGGCCTACATCTGCGGCCAGGCGGGCTGGATTGTGGCCGAGGTGGGTCGCCAGCCCTGGACCATCCAGGGCCTCCTGCCCGTGAACGTGGCCATCTCGAGCCTCAGCGCCGCTGCCGTGAAGACCACCTTCTTCATCTTCCTGGCGGTCTTCGCGCTGTTCCTGGCCATCGAAATCCGGATCATGATCCGCGCCATCCGGAAAGGTCCCGAAGTTGAACCCGAAAAATCCTAAGCTGCCATGAGTTACGAATTCCTGCAAAATTATTGGTGGTGCCTGATCGCCCTGCTGGGCGGGCTGCTGGTAGCCCTGATGTTCGTCCAGGGCGCAAACCTGCACCTGGGGAACCGCGTGCTGAGCGACGTACAGAAGCGCATGGTCCTCAACTCCACGGGTCGCAAATGGGAACTGACCTTCACCACGCTGGTCACTTTCGGTGGCGCCTTCTTCGCCTCCTTCCCACTGTTCTACAGCACGAGCTTCGGCGGTGCCTACTGGGTGTGGGTGCTGCTGCTCCTCTCCTTCGTGTTCCAGGCCGTGGCCTACGAGTTCCAGAACAAGAAGGGCAACCTACTGGGCGTGAAAGGATTCCGCATCGCGCTCATCTGCAATGGCATCCTGGCCCCGTTTCTCGTGGGCACGGCGGTGGGCACCTTCTTCACGGGCTCTGACTTCACGGTCAACAAGGTGGCCATCACGGACCCCTTGTCCCCGGTCATCAGCACGTGGGGCAACTGCTGGCACGGGCTCGAGGCACTGGGGCAGTTCCACGCGGTGCTGCTGGGATGCACCTTGATGTTCCTGACCTGCATCCTCGGCGCGCTCTATATCCTCAACAACATCGACGACACGCAGATCCACTCGCAGGTGCGCCGTACCGTCAAGCTTTGCATCCTCCCCTTCCTGCTCTTCTTCCTCTGCTGGCTGGTGATTCTGCTGGTAGGAGTCGGCTATGCCGTGGACGAAGCGGGCGTCGTCTCGCTGGAGAAATACAAATACCTGCACAATTTCCTGCAGATGCCTGCCGTGCTGATTCTATTCCTCGTGGGTGTGGTACTGGTCCTCTGTGGCATCTATCAAGGCGCCTTTACGAAGTCGCGCAGCGGCATCTGGCCCGCCGGCATCGGCACGGTACTGGTCGTGATGGCGGTCTTCTTCATCGCCGGCTTCAACGGAACGGCCTACTATCCGTCCTGCACGGACCTCCAGAGCAGCCTGACGATCCGCAACAGTTCCTCCAGCCAGTTCACACTGCAGGTCATGTTCTGGGTCTCCCTGCTGATCCCGTTCGTGGTGGCCTACATCGCCTATGCCTGGCATCAGATGGACCGCAAGAAGATCACCCAGGACGAGATTTCCGGCACGCCGCACAAGTATTGACGGCGTCCAAACCATCGCACCCAGCCGGTGACAGCAAAAAAATGAGATTTTTTTTGCACACTTGAAAAAAGTCTCTATCTTTGCAATCCCAATCGGGAAAACGGGGTGCGGTAGTTCAGCTGGTTAGAATGCCGGCCTGTCACGCCGGAGGTCGCGAGTTCGAGTCTCGTCCGCACCGCATAAAAAAAGAGCAGTCTAGGACTGCTCTTTTTTTATGCGGTGCGGACAAGCCGCACTTGTTTTTACTGGGGCACATCCCCAGACCCCTCGCAGCGTAGCTGCGGCGCTTC
>Ga0310690_10009940_pt1 | contig 11893 bp, 10 predicted proteins | sample AusTroGonzalo_MG_2_FD_207661 | JGI IMG/M metagenome (GOLD analysis project Ga0310690, IMG submission 207661) | Bovine rumen microbial communities from tropical cattle in Woodstock, Queensland, Australia - Gonzalo_04 (v2) (version 2) | ecosystem: Host-associated > Mammals > Digestive system >...
CCTATTGCGGGCACTATCTACTCTCCCCCAGAATTTATCTTCTGCAGCGCGCCTTTCGTCGCCACCGGTCTCTAGTTCCTTCTTACGCTGTGCACTGTATTCTTCTCTACGATTTTTAGCTGCCTGCGCCGCAGCGATCTCTTCCGTGGTGCCTGCACCAGTAGCTAATAAACGTTCGTCGTTCTCTATTATCCTTCTGCCCTCGTCTTGGCCCTTTGAAATACCATATGCAGTACGATCATCCCTGTTAAGCCCGGCGCCTGCTGCTCTTAGCATATCACTGGCATGTGTATCATTGGGATCAGATACGGCGCGTTTATAGTGATCTCCGATGTTTCTCTGTTCTACATCGAAGGTCTCTTTAGCTCCGCTAATAGCTTTATCCCGCTCGGTTCTGGCCTGAGTCACCATCATGCGTCGGTGCTTCATCAAATCGGCGCGGCTCTGCCCGGGGCGCGGTTTATATCCTGACAATTCCTTCATCCTAGCAGCATAAGAGTCATTTGCTTGCTTTATTGCAGCATCTCTCCGGCTCTTCTGAGCCGCAATGCCTTTATCCCGCATGCTGGCCAAGCCAGTGCCCTGGAATCCGGTAAAGCTGAGTTTTGGTGCCGTTTTTCCTACTCTACCCTTAGCATCCAGCTTATCCCAGGCAGCCTTGTCAGTCTGGTACTTATTATAGACGTCTAAGTCTCCTTTTGTCAGCTCTTCGGTATACCCCATAGCTCGCGCATCTTCCGGAAGTGCGCGCATAACGCCAGTACCTTTGGCGTTATAGTAGTAACGCATATTTTTTTCTGCTTCCGCCGCTTCCGCTTGTTGATCTCCTTGAGTCATTTTCATGACCTCGTGCTCATCCGGATCTTCTTTCTGCAGTCTTCCCAACTCACTCTGCTGCTGCTCTGGGGATAGTGTCTTCCACCAACCTTGATATTCATCGGTACCCGGCTGCGGTCGGTTCTGGAAAGGGTCGTATTTAGGCTTTGCGTACTTTGCATCGATTTCGGCAAATCTTTCCCGCATTCTCATATCCCGATATCTACGCTCTTCGCGCCGTCGCTTTGGGTCGTTGAGTCTTGCGTTGTATTCACGCTCTTCAGCAGCTCTGTCATAAGCGACCTTGGCGATGCCAAGACTGTTAGCCAATTTTCTTAAAGCTCTAAAACAACGTAGTGTGTGCATATCAGTTTACAATGCTCCAAAGAGTTTTATACCTAGGATCTTGAGGCAGTATTTGACACGTATTTAACATATATACTACAGGTACGTTAGCTACAGATGCAATGGTTTCGGCTCTGATTACGTCGTAAAGCTCAGATCCCACCCTTATCAGATCATGTGATCTTAATATACCACCGAAGGTTGTTCTGAAAGATTGTGTAGGGACATCTATCTGATTGGCTTCCGTGCCTTGCTGTTTCGGGGCATGCGGCGTCGCCATCAACAGCCTCACCTCTTTCGGATATTTATAATATCCGCCAACAAAGCCCGTCCCATAACAAGTCTTGCAGTAGATATCCGGACCCTGGGTTGGACAGCTCGAATCACAGTCGTGACAAACCACTCCAAACCTGCGTCTCAAATATAGTGTTCCGGTAGGCGCTCCGAAAGGTTGTGCTTTGTATAAAACATTTTCTCGCCTTCGGATCTCTCTTATTAGCCTATGGGCTTTGTCACCAATATACGCGGCAGGGATGTTATCGACTACACAAACATCCCCCCGCTCGGAAAGACCCTCCAGACGATACACATCAAAAGTAGAAGCGGGCCCATCTTCGATATAAAGAAAGTTGCCGACGATATTGTCCTGGATAAGAACCCATTCCTGGCCGTCGCGTGATCCGTAGAGCCGACATTTGAAAATGTCGAAACCATCCGCCGGATCCCACTGTATCAGGCGGGTGGTTCCCGTGCTTACGCACGATAAATTACGGAACATGCAAGGCTGGGACATTAGCCGTTCTGCTCAGGCAGATCCTCCAAGGCGTCTACCATACGCATACGTCTACGAGTATTTTGGTAGGCACCGTAGCCGGGTATAATCCACTGTTTCCAATTAGCTGCCTGGTTTTTGCTATCATACTCACGCTGTTCTTTGCGCGAACGACCACCCTTCAATCCGCCGATGATTGTACCGATACCTCCACCGACGAGTTCGTTAGTCAACCCCAAGCCAGTTCCTGCGTTTAGCCCCGTCAGCGCGCCCATCACAGGCTGTCCGGAAATGCCCGCACCGGCCCAGGCCCCGAGGGCTGCGCCGATAACCTGCGCGCAGATCACTCGTGCAAGCGGGGTCAGTCCTTCAATATTACGGTTGGCGGTACGGCGTTTGCGAAACGCATCGCCCTTCTCTTGCTCGGTTTTCTTATCCTCGGCCTTCGTATTCTGGTCAGCGGCCTTCTTAAACAAGCCGTTCAGAATTTGCTCATTGAGCGCGCTCGCAACTTTGTTAAGATCTTTTTTCATAGATAACCCAAACTTTGATTGAATTGTAGAAGGTTTTCTTCGTTTTTGGCCTGCTCAACACCCGCTCGCCATAACGTAAGATATTCGTTTTTTAGTCTGAGATAAGAGTCTGCACGCTTCTCCAGATCAACCGATGTGTTACCGGCAGCATAACTCATACGATTGCGTTCCAATAACGTCCAAAGCGTCTGCAATAACATATAAATAACGCCTCGTCGCAAGATCTCCGGATACGGGAAGGTTTCTCCGGAATAGATTGTAATTCTCGGTGCAGTGTTATTCCATTGTTCTATTGCACGGTACACTCCGTTGCAAATATCCCAAGTGCCTATCTCTTGGCTGTCCAGCAGACGATTATCTTTGAAGCTGATATCCCCGAATTCGGCTCTGACGCTTTCTAGCGACATATAGGGGTTATCTTTTAGTGGTTCAATAGCGTTATTTATGCAGAGATATGTGGTATAACTAGTTAGTGGTTTCTGATTTGCGTCGTATAATACTAACTGAAAGAGATAATACCCGCGCTTAACCTTATCCGGTATTGCTAAATAAATAGGTATTGCAGTAGCGTTTTCTGGAATCTCCACAAAGTCTTTAGAATACATTACCTTCTCATCTTCGCGATAAAAAGGCCGAATAAAGAACTTATAGAATGATGCGGCTATCGGCGCGGGACTCGCGTCGGTAACCACATCAGTCAGCTGAATATTAAATTGGTTATTTACCCCGGCAGTAACAACGATGGCATCTAACGTGGTTTTCCACGAGATGCGTTGTTCCATTGATTGGGGTATAATAACATTTTGCATTAGATTGTTACAACCTCTTTCTTTTTGCGGCCGCCTTTTTTAGCGGGAGAGTCAACAACTTCTGCCTCGATTACTTCTGTCTTTTCTTCCACAGGAGCTTTTTGTGGATCTGTGGTTGGATCTGGCTGGCGGTGGAGTGATTGCTCCTCCAACATCTTATCGATGTTTTTAGCCTTGTCCTCTTCGGGCTCTACGCCGATGCCGGCAGCCTCTGCAGCGGCTTGAGAAACTCGCTGCTCAACCCGAGAGTACTTGTTAAGCTTTTCGCGTTCCATCTTAGGCGCTTCCGGGAGCTGTCCAGGAGGCAACGTGCCTTCCATTTTTGCTTCAGCTTTTTTCTTGCAAAGCTGCATCTCTTCCTGTACCGGAGTATTTAGGATCCTCTGAGAATTCAAAGACAATTCAACGCTGGAGCAAGTGGATGCCGCAGCATAATTCGCATCATACAAATAGATGATCAGAGCTTTTCCTTGGCGAACGTCCAAAAGTAAACGTTCGAGCGCTGAGCAGTTGTCCCACTTGCTGAACGGGTCAAACGGGAGGGTGAACTCGCCATTTGGCTGCACATATAGTGGACAAGAAGGCTTATAGTTGAGAGGTTTGTCTGTAAGATTTCTAATTACAGTCTGGAGCGGACCCTTCATGGGTATTCCTTTCTATGTTTGTGGCACTTATAAAACTTATGTGTGCCGTTGCTTTTGCGCTTTTAACGAGTTCGCAGCTCGAAAGGGAAAGAGGTGGGAGTCATCCCCCCACCTCTTTTAGGCTAACAGCTCTTAGTTGCTGCTACCGGTGGCCAACCAGGTGTCCGCCGATGCGCCTTCGGTGAAGTCGACCGCGAAGATGGCCGCTGCGTTCGGGAAGTTCATCCCGATCATTTCCTGCGCACCCATCTTCAGGATGATGTTCCGCTCGACCTCGGTGAAGATCTCGGCTTCACCATAGGTGAGGAAGTCACCCAGACGGCTTGGCTCGGTGTACATGTAGAGCTTGCGATACGGCACCAGGCTGGTGCTGAGCGCGGTGATCCACTTGACACCCCACAGGTTCTCCTCAAGAGCCTCGGTGTTGCCGAAGAGAGTCTTCTCTACGACGCCAGAGGTCTGCTCATAGGCCTTGAACTGAGCGATAAGGTCGAACCACATCGCGCGCTGCAGCAAGCAGCGGGCAACGGACAGGCCAGCCTTGCTGAAGGACATACCCTGCAGCGCCTTCGCGAGGTTAGCGGCGGTGACATCACCACCGAGCTCGATGTAGCGCTTGACACCGATGGTCTCGTCCACTTCGCCCTTGTTCGGGAGCATCTGGTTCGAGAGATCGATGAGGTACTTGTCTTCCTTCTGGAGGACGTCCATCATCATGAGGTCCTTGAACACGTCGACCAGCGGGCCACGATAAGCTTCGAGGAAGATCTTATCGATCCGGTATACCGGAGAGAACACGCGGAGCATGTAGATCCGGTACTTGTTGGCGTGCATGTAGGTCTGCATGGTGCCGGTATCATAGTTGACACCAACAGCACCAGCACTGTAGGGCTGATAAGTACGGATCACGTACGGATCGATGGAGTCATCGGTGTACGCAAATTCGTCAGCACTGATCGGTTCCGGATCCATAATCCGACGGGCAACACCGTCGTTACGGAGATAGGTCTGGAACCACTCTTTCAGACGCGGGCTGGAAGCACGCTTCTGAATGCCGTCGGTGGAGAAAATCTCAGACAGGAGAGCCTGGTTCTGAGCTTCGAAATGAGCATCTTGAAGTTTACTCATGGTCTGTATACTCCTCTAAATTAGCTCACCACCGGAGGGATGAAGTAGCAGGTGAATTTCAGCGACGGGAGCTCGAAGTGATCAACTCCGGCAGGGCCGTCAGCGATGCCCACGACTACGTCGGTGTAGGCGGTTGCGCCGTTGGTCAGAAGACCGACTGTGGTGTAGTCGCCGAACGCGCCGGTCGTGACTTTCAGGTAGTCGCCAGCTGCATAGGTCTTAGAGGTGTCGAAGACAGTGGTCACGACACGGAAGTAACCTGTGCAGGGGAGCAGAGAGACCATACCGCCGGCGATATTACCCTTCTGGGACTGTACCGACTTCTGATCATTGCCCATGTAAACGACGTAGGGCACCGGGCAATTGCTGGCGGAGGCTACGCCCACGCCGGCCTTAACTGTACCGGTGGCGTTGTCGAGGTACGCGATACTGCCGGTAGGCAGCTCGGTACCAGTGGCAAACGCAAGACTGTCCATGAAGCGTGTCGCGAAGGTCGTATCGCCCTGATAGATCGTCGCGCGATACTTCATGGTAAAGGGAGACGGCTTGGCGGCATTGCTGCCATCAGCGTACCCTTGGGTAGTGATAGTATTGCTGTAGGGATCCATTTTTGGTTTTCCTTAGTTGGCGGTTGAAACCCCGGAGAGTGCCAACATGCTCTCCGGGTGACTTATTTTTTAGAGACCAAAAGCTCGATCAAATGCGTCGTGCACTGTGTTCGAGCGTTTGGGCATCTCACTCTTTACTTTGGCACTAGAGGCCTGTTTCTTAACGGCTACCATACCCGGCTCACGCACCTTGGCTTCGACCGAGTCTGAAGCAACCTTTACCAACGAATCGACAACCGCGTTGGGGTTGGCACTCCATGTACGCTGAAGCATGTCTGCATTTACTGCTGCACGATCAGCGTATAGAGATGCAACTGCACTGGCCGCCTTTGAGAGCTTCTTCGCATCAAACTCGATCTTCTTCGCAGATGCCTCTTTCTGCATCTTACGAACGTTGATTGCTCGGTCACTCAGAGCACAGGCTGTGTCAGCCATGTTCACAACGTCGGAAGCGAACTTCTTCAACATTTGAATATCATTCATTGTTGTGTGACTCCTTAGATAGTAGCGCCAATACGTTTGGCGAACGCTTCGGGGGAGAGGTGCAGCAACGAGTTCATAGCCGGAGTCAGCAAGTCGCGTAGCGGATTGGCAGCAGCTGTCTTACCGAGCTCATCTACCATTTCCTGAGCAGCCGCATCGTCCACTACCGGAGCGCCGGACTCATCCGTAGCGCCGACCGATTGCTGTACGTCTACTGTATTTAAAGCGTCAGCCACTGCGTCTGCTGCGCCTTCAATTGCTTCCTCTTCACTGATAGACGGGTCCTGCGCCTGGATCTCTTGTGCGAGTTCCATGACCATATTCCCGACTTCCTCAGCTACTTCGGATTGGTCGACCCCACCCGCTGCCGCAGCCTCCTCAGGAGCTACTTCGGCAGCTGCTTCAGGGGCAGCTTCCGCTGGAACATCAGCCGGGGCAGGAGCCTCAGCTCCTTCTACTTCAGCCGAAGCCTCTTTATCCATGGCTGCTAGTTCCGGGTTGTTCCCGCTTAGGGTGTCGGAGACTGCCTGCACTGCAAGCGCTTCTGCATCCTCGTCGCTAAGATCGGGGACCTGCGCTTTGAGCCGTTCCGCTGTTTCCGCTACCAACTCAGCAGCAATTTGCTCTTCTGAGGGTTGCTCACCCTGCTCAACTTCACCACCGGAAATGGCGTCTTGAACAGCCTGTGCGGTAGCCTGCGCAGCGATCTCATCGGCCTGTGCAGGGTCAATATCTGGATATTCCTGCTGAATTGCCTGGGAGACCTGCTCCTGGACTTCAGCAAGACCCGCCTCGATATCACCACCCTCGGCGATAGCCTCAGCAGATACCCCGTCTTCCGGGAGATCGGATGCCATCTTATAGAAAGCCGCGCAATAGTTCAGCATTCCTTGGCAGACAGGATCTCCTGCGTTGGCGCGTTTAACAATAAAGGCTTCTACTTGAGCTTCGGTCGGTTCAGCACTTGCTGTTTTTGGGACACCAACACTAAACGCCGAATCGGGAATCGACAGAATCTGCGTGGCAAAAGCCTTTAATGCAGCCGCTTGTTTCTTGAACTCTTCTGCAGATGCGATAAATTCATCCACTTCTGCGTTACCGTCGACGGTTTCACTACCTTCGGTAGTTTTCACAGCGTTGTCGTCAGTGTGCCCGATGTCCGTGCCACGATTTTCTGATGTTGCGCCACCCGCAGACATACCCTTCTCACCCGGAATAGTCACACCGGCTGGGGTATTGCCCTCAACCTGTACGTCAGCCGTTCCGTCAATAAGGCCTTCGGGTGTCTTCGCTGCCTCATGAGAGCAGCAGCCATCACCGGCAACCTTTACCAGACTCTGGGCCGCAGCGACCTTCTGAGCGAGACGCTCTTTAATGTCACTCATCTTTTTAGTTTCCTTACTTGGTTATTGCTCGCAACAGTGCTAGCAGTTGTTCTTGCTCGTCAAGCTCTGTGCAAGCATCCGTAAAATAGCTTGCATACTCGCGTGACAAGTCATTGCCACGGTTCTTGACACATATAATAGTCACATTTGGCTTAGATTGCAAACTGGATCCCATTAAAGAATTCAACATTTGCATTAAGTCAACACTACAATCTTCACTAATCCGTTTTACTGGGCGAAGTATTCTTAAGTCCAAACAGGGAACAGAAGCATATCCGTCATCTTCGCAGAATGCATCTAGGCTGGGGCTTTCCCAAATATCCTCAAAAATACCTGGTAAACCGCCTTGGATTATCTCAACATTCTTTGGCGTGGCCGACTCCGGTGCAATGAGTTTAAGAAATTCCTCCGGAGTTAGCACACATTTATTTGCTTTCAAGCCACCAAGAACTTCGCCTGTTTGTGCGAAGTCAATAAACTTATGTAGCTCATCAATTGCACTGTCGTCAGCTTTCTTGTTAAGATTACATCCGGACAGCAGCTTCTTTGTTAGGCCTCCAGCTTTAAGTTCGGTGATAATCTTCTTTTCAAGTTTGGCTAACTTACGAACGGTATCATAGCGTTTGATCGCAGACGATGATTTAAGGATACAGCTCAAGGCGTCAGGGTTTACCGTTGGGATTAATTCCTGTGTATCAGACTCGCTCGCCACTTTCTTCAAGCTAAAGGCAATACGCTCAGCAGGTACGCGTACGCGACTAATATCGTGATAAACACCCTGATCGGAGATCATGTAAATGGCGTTGCCGTCATCATCCCACTGACCGGCTTGGTGTTTTACATGATCGCAGTGCTCGTCTTCCGTGTGTGCTACATGTCCACATATCGAGCAGTTATGCACCGATACACCTTCGGCAATGTACGTGTGCCGGTTGGATACCTCGAGGTTGTACACTTTACGAGAGTCACCTGTCCAGGAGCTAGCTGCGACTACCCGCATGTAGGCATACCCATCAAACAATAGCACTTTCGGACCGTCTGACTTCTCTTTAAAAGTCAAACAGGTTATCTCAGAAATTTTTACTGACTCCGCATTGACTTCTGAGGGGCAACTGGTAAAAGTTATATGATGTGCCTCTTTACCCCAGCATTGAAACGCCTCACTGAATTTAGCGGACGAATGTCTACCCACAGTAACTGGGATGCCAATTGACCATGCAAGCCGTTGAACCCCGAGAAGCAACGCACGGTTTACAGATACTATTGTGACCTGCTTTTTATTACCGTTTACATAGCCGTCAGAATCTATATAACCGGCAATAAAGGCGGCTTTTTCGCGAGCGCTCCAATTAAATACGGACCTATCAATGGTTTTATGATACGTTCCATGTCCGAAAAGTGAGAGTAGTTTGTGTGCAAATAGCTCGCTACTAACTTCTACTTTATAAGCTTTTTTACCGCCCGACTCCGGAGTAACTCTCGGTTCCGCGCCGCATACTTTAGGAATAGCCTCAACAATCTTGTCAAGTATCGGTTGATCTTGCTCGGCAGCGCTACAGCTAAAGGCTACACCGCTTACCATGCTTTCTTCATGCTCTCCACTATGCCCATAGTGACTGAAAATCATGTAGCCGTCACCGATATACTGCCCGGCAAGGTAAGCAAAAGCTGTGCCTACCTGATCTTCCTCACTGCAGCCATCTACCGGAACTTTCAGATAGTCATGAACTCTTACATCCTGGGCGGCTACCCACTTGGATGTCATGTCTACAGGTTTACCACAGCGTTTGCAAACACCATTTGGGAGAGGGTTATGTCGAGGATAGAAGTCACAGGTTCCTGTTTTTCCGTAACAACTTTTTAGTTGCTCGTATGGGATAATTTCATAGGGATGATTTGAGGTGGACTCGATAGGCAACGGTAGCCCATAAACCTTGAGGCTGGTATAATCATCAGCCTGGCGTTCCATAACGTTGACAGTCTCGTTCCAAGACCCGTCATCAGACAGGACCAGATCACCCGGTTGAACACACTCGATAGGAATGAACCCGTGCTCGGTAAGAATTAGCGTACCAGCTGGGAAACAGGTGTCTCTTGTCGCATCGAACCCAATAGAGAACTTTAGCGGAGTCCCTTTAGCAAGTTTTTCAAGATCGTCACTCCAAGCCTTATCATTTACACCGATGATTAACTCTCCACGCTTCATGGGCTTATTATAACCTGCCGCTACAATGTACCCTTGAGACTTCGGTGGATGATCACTATGCTTATTACGATGTTCTGTGTAGACCCCGCCACTCTTTAAGAAGGTGTCGTGATATTTGGAGATACCCCCATCAAGCAAAACAATCGCTGGACCGTCTTTTTCCGGATGAGGGATAGCTATCTCACAGGGCTCACCATTATAGAAGTCGGCACGAGAGTTCGGTCCGTATGTACAGCCATCAGCAACAGAAATAAGGTGGATGTACTGGTATCCTGGCTTTCGCTCAAAAGTAGGTAGGATATCGACGAACATGGATGCCCGTTTCTGTAATGACGATTTATCAAACCCTTTTGAGAATACTGGAATGATCTCAGAAGGGGGGAATATTTCGTTATCGTTGTACCCGGAGGTTAGTATTTTAGGGATCATTGCTCTTCGTCTGCCTCGTTAATACGTTGCCGAAGCGTTAAGCCATTAAGATACCTCGATGCCTTTAGCACGTCTTCGGTATCCTCAGCAGAAGCTGTACCGCCGTGTGACAAGTATTTGGTTACCCAACCACGTAATACAGCCGTGTGTAAAGATGGCTGCATGCGGGCTCTTGGCGGAAGCTTTTGAAGCGCCATGTTATAAGCTTCTTGTACTTGTTCTACGGGGAAAGTACTGATATAATCGTCGTTCAACACGTCGAAGAAGCTACGTTTAAGCTCCATTTCACTCAGCACGTTTCGCAGGTTTGGAGTAATCGTGGCGTCTAATAGCGCAGCCTCGTCATCGTCCGATAATCCTATGGTCTTACGAAACGCGGGGGATGCCAGCGTAGCTGTAGCGCTGGTCGCCAACAAGCTGGCTGATTTCTGTAGCCGATAGGCGCCAGTAAGTCTGCGCAGCATGTCTACCAATTCGCAAGAGGCTTCTTTAAGCATTGCTCCGCGCGCTTCACTAACCATCTTACAGCTCATGTAGTCTTCTACGGCATCATAGATCTTTTCCTTTGGAGGGATCGGGGCAGCCGCAAACTTCTTCAGAGGTTGGTCTGTTTTTAAGGCGTCAGAAACAGCCTCATCCATGAGTCCTGCATAGTGTGCGCTACAGATGGAAAGTGCATCCGCTTTAGCCTCTTTGCTCATATGCGAGGCTATCCTAGTAAGTCTGTCCAAGGAGGCTAATCTCTTGTCTTCGGCAGAATCTTTTGCGCAGGCTAGTTTAGTTAACGCTTCTTCCTGTCTGTCCAGTATATTGATAATATTTAGGTCCAAGATCTCTGGATTGAGCTTTAGGCCGATTTCTGATACTGGATTGAACGGAGCACCGGCAGACGCGGACTTTTTAATAGCACCTTCTGTTTTAGGCTCTTCAGTATAGAACAAAGGGTGTAGCGATGCAGCTTTTTTCAATGCACGCTGACTGCTGCGGCTGGATATTTTGGCAATAATGCTATCAGCATTCAAAATAGCAAAGTCGTTTCCACGATCTGCATCAGCGTGTTTCGACAGGTAGCAGACCGCCTTATTGGAGTTGAAAGCTTCGCACGCACGTTTAATTAAGGGTTTGTGATTGGCCAGCTTTTCAAAAACGCGGACAGCTTCTTCTTCAAGCTTCTCTCGGTCTTCACAGCCACCTGCGCACTTTATTAGCTCGTTAAGAGCACCTTGCGCGAGTTCTATGTTGTCTTTTTTAGACATTATTTATCATCCTCGATTTTAGTTGGTACGCAGGATATTAATCTTTCTTCTATCGGCTTTGTTTCTCCGCTCGGCATGCTGGTATCGTATACCATGTTAAACAGCCCAGTTAAAGCGTTTGAATAATCTAAAGCTTTTTTACTTGTTTTATCGAATCCGTAACGGTCGCGCGGACCAGTTATTCCTCTTGATGTGTCAAGTTCATTCAGACCTAAAATAAGTTGGGCTGCCGTTGGATTGTCACGAACAAACTCATCACCATCTGCGATGTACTTCAGCATCATCGCAGCATTTCTGTACCCACCTAGTTGCAGCAAATATGCCAAATCTTCAGAATTTAACGGACGTGTCCCAAAACCGGATGCTTCCAGTACTTCCATACCGCCGCAGTATGCTAACAGCTTCCAGAGTTCTCCTAGAGGAAGATCTACTCCGTTACAGTTAAGCAGCGGTTGGACAACGTACCGATACATCATCGG
>Ga0310690_10009942_pt1 | contig 11892 bp, 19 predicted proteins | sample AusTroGonzalo_MG_2_FD_207661 | JGI IMG/M metagenome (GOLD analysis project Ga0310690, IMG submission 207661) | Bovine rumen microbial communities from tropical cattle in Woodstock, Queensland, Australia - Gonzalo_04 (v2) (version 2) | ecosystem: Host-associated > Mammals > Digestive system >...
CGGGTCGAGGTCGATGCAGAGGATGCGTAGCGACGGGTCACGACGGAGCAATCCTGCTGCCACGTTCTGAACGGTAGTGGTCTTGGCCACCCCACCCTTGTTATTCGCAAAAGCGATGATTTCTTTCAGTTTCATAAACTTATGATTTAATGATTTGATGAATTATTTCTTTCCATAGTTCTCTGGCGCAATACCCTGCGAGGCATTATCAGCCTGAGCGCGTTTCAGTTCCTTAATCATGCCATAGTCGGCAGAGCCCTGCGGGGCCTTCGAGTAGAGTAGTTCCGGACGGCGCGACGGATCGATAGTAGTATGACCCAATCCACGCTTCTTCGGCATCCAGGGACGCAGTTCGGGGTCGTATTCCTCCTGCCACTCTTCCACCGGCTGCATATTGATCATACGAGTGGCACGCTCGCGGCGCTCCTTCGAGTTCCAGATGTTCTGCGCCCACTCAGCCATCGAGTCGAGCGTTTCCAACACACCATGCTCACCCGTCCACTCGATATCATCCCATTCGTTCTGTCCCAGCGCGTCGAGACAGCCCAAGAGTTCCAGATAGGCATTCAGTCCTGGCACCTTCACAATCACTCGTGGCTGGTCAAACTCTTCGTCATATACCCTACCCTGCCCTTCTATCAGCTCTTGGATAGTAATGCCCTGACGCTGTGCCTCACGCTCATTCTCGAATGCCTGGTTGCGCTGCTCCAGCCATGCCAGTCGAGCCGTCTCTTCACGTTCGGCGATGGCCCAATTACGGTCGTTATCCTTGGCGCGTCCCAAATTGGTACGAAACGAATGCACCTTACATACCAGATGGGGCGCATGCGTGCTGATGATACAATCGCCCAGGTCGTTGCGGGCCTGAATCTTCGTAACGATAAACGGCCCGTGAAACTGCATACCCGTCATAAAGTGCTGCGAGTACTGCGATAGCCCACCGTCCCAAATCTCCAACGGTGCTACCTGATTTTCTCTTCTTTCCTTTACCATATATTTATGAATTTATGATTTTATGATTTTATGAATTTTCAATTTCAATTCGGGTTAGCCCTTAAACGCTCCAACGAGCACAGGAGCCAGGAACACCGAGGCGGCCAAAGCTGTGATTCCGCACACTGCTATAACGAGCACACCCACAATGGCGGCACCAATCTTCAGGGCCTTGCTCTGCTTCTGATCCTCTAAGGAGTCAGGGAGTGAAGGAGTATTATCCGTACCATCCGTTACATCCGTATTCGCTTTATTCCCCGTTTGGCTCAAATTCAGGCCCGTGGCGGCCTTTTCTCTGGCCTCCTGCTCCATCGCACCACGACGATCCTCACAAGCCTTCACAGCGGCCTCCAGTTGCTCTGCTGTCACCTCCGGCGCTGCTGGCATAGTCTCTACGTCATCCGTTTCATCCGTGCAATCCGTGTTCGCTTCTTCCTCAGACGTAAACCAATCCTTCGTCTCGCTCTCCTCACCCTCGAAGTCGATACCCTCCAATGGGTCAGCCATATCCGTACTATCCATGCAATCAGTGGTCTCAATTACTCTGTAGATCGTCGGGCGCACATCGTTCGCCAGTCCTACCTCCACCATGTCACCACGCTTCACACCCATTTCCTGCAACATGCGCTCACTACCCAGGCTGGCTTTCTTCACCTCACGGCCCAGAATCATCACCGGCTCGAAGTGTACCACCGGCGTTCTACGTCCGGTCTTACCAACAGTCACCTCTATCCTGGTCACACGGCTCACCGTCTTAGCTGCTGCAAACTTATACGCAATACTACCCTTCGGATGGTGCTCAGTGGCTCCGAGCGATGCAGAGAGCTGCTTATCATCCACCTTAATCACGATACCATCAACAGGGAATGGCTGGTTGTCGCGGCATGCCTCCATCTTCTCAATCATATCAAACAGTTGGTTATGGTCAGCGGCAGGCACCACCTGAGCATTGATGCCATAGGTGAAGTTATGGAAGTCGGCCAACTTCAACGACTCGCTGTGACTGTTATTGCACGAGAACAAAGGCGCATCCAGTTCCCAAGGTATGAACTTCAGGCATGCACACTGAGAGTCAACGATAGCCTGGTTAGTCAGTCCAGCGGCAGCCGAACGGCAATCCTTATACATCTTACCATCCTGGTCGCTCAGTACCGGCAACGTCGATTTGAAACACACCACCTCGCCACGAACCTCCACGCGGTCGTGATAAGTGGTACCACGCTTCAGCACATGAGGCACAGATATCATCTGCATCACATGCTCCGTAATATCCTGACCTTTGAAATGGTCGCCACGAGTAGCTGCTGAGATCAGGTCGCCATTCAGGTACACCAGGGAGCACGAGATCCCATCGAACTTCCATTCCAGGCAGTAGTTGAAATCTTTGTGGCCAATAGCCTTCTCGGTAGCCTTCAGCCATTTCTCCAACTTCTCGCGGTTGGTGCTCTTATTGTCCGTCTGGGCCTTCTGACAGGAAAGCATCGGTGTACGATGGCGAATGGTACGACGGCCATTGCCATTCAGATCTGAGCCCACCTGCTGCGTCGGAGAGTCGGCAACAGTCCATTCCGGATGCTCCTGCTCTGCCTGCTCAATCTGGGCCACCAGACCGTCAAACACTTCGTCGCTCACTGAAGGGCGATTCAACACGTAATACTCAAAGCTCAGTCTCTTTGCTCTGTCAACCTTCCAAAGATAATCTTGCTGTGTCATAATTCTCTGAATTTTTGTAAGTCGTATAACTTGGTGAATAATTCTATAACCTATAACTTAGTTCTTATCCTTATTGATCTCTTGTAGATAGTCATCGGTATCGCCCAGGGTGCGAGTGTTCAGGCAATGCCAGTCGGCAGCCACCGTCCAAAGGAGAATATTACACTCCATACCTACGATATGTTTAACTGTGTCCTGGTTCTCGATATTGTTAGCTATAATCTCCAGATGCAACAGCGAATTTCTTACCATCGCCTCCTGCTCATCGGTCAGCTCCACATTCTCCTTGAAAGCATGTACGGCCTTCTCGAAAGCAAAACGCTCACCGTCATTCACCTGGTTCATAAAGTCGGCCACAATGCCACAAACCAAATTCATTGTAGTGTCCTTTGTCATATCCTTATCTCCTATAATTTCGTCAATACTCTATAACACCTATAACATTAATCCTCTACCATGCAATCAAGAGCCAGGGTATAGTTCCATGTGTCGTAGCTGAAATGGTCGCAAAGCATCTTTTCTTTCTCATAGTGAGTCAGACGATCCAGATGGTAAGTGTTCACCCAGATAAATTCATTCACGCCTAACACTTCGTTTTCAATCTTATCAGCCATAGCATCCAAGTCAGCACGAGAGGCCATTGCTGCAACAGGATTTTCCATTTGAAGGTTATAGGCTGTCTCACGCAGATATTCGGCATACGATTTGAAACTACAGAAGGTCACGATATTGTCATCATGGCTACTGATGAAGTCCTGATAGTCGTACAGTTGATAGATCTTACCCTCACACTGCCACAACTGCCAACCGTCTTTGCGACGAAGTGAAACCAACTCCACACCGTACAGGTCGGCAATAGCCTGGGCACCCTCAATCGTAGTGTCGCCACCATTCAGGAGCACACAACCACGAAGGCAGCTGGGATAGCCATTCATACCCTCTGTGATCTCGGCAGCCTCGAAATCGTAGTCATCACTAATCATGTCGCGAATTTCATAGCTGCTGACATAGTAATCTGGGTGAATCATCACCTGAAGGCGATTGTCACCTGCTGACAGTTCGTAGAAGTCACAGCCAGAGTCGAACACATCACACTCGGCCCACTCGTTGAACAGCTCGCCAAAGTCATCTTCATCTACATCCAGTTCCTCAATCGAAGTGTAATCCAACAAAAGCATACGCAACTCGCGGAAGTCATCATCTGGGTCATACATGCCGAGACCTTCAGCACTCGAAATGTAGGCAACACTGGCACCCTGACGAAGAGCGTTCATCACTGCATTCACTACCTTATAAAAATCACTATTGCGCTTCATAACTTTATCTCCTATATTTTAAATTAATGATAATTCGTGTTTAATTAATGGTAATTCGTGTTTAGATCTCCCAACGCTTTTCGAGGTATTCCCAGATGGCGTGTCCGTCCAAGTCGGTCACAGCCTTCCAGTCGGCAGCTGCTTTCTGCTCACGTTCGAAGTCGGAACGGTCATTCTTCAAGCACTCGTTATATTCCTCGATATCCTCTGGGGCTGCTTCGGCACTTGGCTCCACGTCAGCCCATGAGCTAAACAGTTCCTCCCACTGCTCGAAAGTCTTGATGTCGTTACCCAGCGTCACCAGACTCAGGGCTGCATCATGCAACAAGCGGGCATAATCCTCTTCGGTCTCGAAGTCATACTCTGTGTTGACTGCATCCTCCAGCACGAAGTTGCCACGCTCTAACTCTACGGTCATTGTGCCACCCTGAATGGTGACGTTTACCTGCTTGTTTTCGTTGTTGATTGTTACTAACATATTTCTTTTTATTAGTGAGGCTCGCGCCTCGGTTACACAATAAATTAACTTTCACGCTACAAAGATACAAACTTTATTCGAATTGACAAAATAAAATTCTATTTATTTTCGCTTTTTCTTGAAAATTTTCGGGTTTCTTTACAAATTCATTAATTTATGGACTCATAATTACATGAATTGATGAAATTATGGTTTCACCAATTCATGCTCCTTAGCCCACCACTCAGCACCAGCATTCAGGCACTCACGCAGTATCACCGACACTTGGCGGTAGTTCTGGGCTGTAATCTCGATAGTAGGATGTTCTGGCGTACCACCACCGGCCTGTATCGCCACGAAGTCCTGACGGCCCTCCACCTCGGCAATAGTATGACCTTGGCCACGCAACAGTTTCAGAATCATATCCCGCTGATGTGGGGCCGTCGGCACTATCTGGATGTTCATCCAGGGATATTCGTTCGCAGTCAGAACGGGGAACTGATGCCCGTGCTCCCCTACTGCCTGACTTACACTAAATGTATATTGAAATTTCTCCTGCTCCATACCTTATATTATTTAACTATCTCATCATAGCGGATGTGGCCGTAGTTGGTAGCATACCACACTACCCAGGGGCCTTCACCCTTATACTCCGTATTACCCCACTTGTTCCTGAATGGTTTCTGATAATACTGCTTAAAGATGGGCTCATTCACCGTACATTCATAGTCACGGATGCCCTGTTTCTTAGAGCGTACTGTGATCCTGTCACCCCTCTTGAACTTAGGCACCAGATTGCTGATCTCCGTTTGCAGACGCAGACCGTCGAAGTGGTGCAAATCCCCTACTCCCTTAGCCCATGCCATAGGCATAGCAAAGGCCACGTCGTAACTGGTCTGGATGTTCAGTTTCACACCGTCATCACCCAGACGGTCGTACAGGTTCAGGAACACATAAGGGCGAATAATCACCGGTGCCTGGGTAGCCCACTGAGCCATGAGCTTCAAATATCTACCCTCCTGAGCCAGATGTTCGTTGGCCTTCAGTTCTGCCAGGGCCTTGCATGTCTTATTGTCGCGGCACACCTCGGCACGACCACCTTCAGCACCCCAGTTCAAACGATTCTGAATTTTGCGCTCCAAACTCTTGCGGGTGCGCTCAATATCCTTATACCCGTCGAAGGTGGAACCGTCGGAGCACTTATCACTCTCAATAAACTTATACACACCCGTCGCAGTCCTGATGGTCACGTAAGTCGTTTCCTTATCGCTCTGGGCCTGGTTCACTTCACGCTTTGCATCCTTGCTCTGCAACAGCTGCTCTATATGCTCAATCTTCTTTGCCATAGTTGTATTGTTTTGCAAATTTAATAATTACTTCCTATATCGCCAAATTTATTCACTCAGATAATAATCGTAAAGAGTCTGGCCCATTACCTTTGCCGCTTCCACAATTTCCTGCTGAGACAATGACTCATCTTCATCCAGGAGAATACCGTTATAGTCATCACCTTCAGAATAATGGGAGTCCGCACAGTTCAAGTCATCCTCACAAAGAGCAATCACACCTTCCAATGTCAGGTCGTTACCGTCCTCATCATAAAGGCATTCAGAGGGATCTACCATGTTATGTAGCGTCTTACAGCTTTCATCCACAAGGTGCCATTCGTAATAACCAGGAACAAAACTAAAACTTCTCATAACTTTATGAATTAATGAATTAATGATTTACGCTGCTGCACGCTCATTCCATGCACTTTCAGGCATAGAGGCGGCCCACTCCAAATAAGCATTATTATCATCGTAGGGATCGAGACCAGCCAGAAGGCAAATGTCAGACCACTCACAACAATAAGAGTCATCAAACAAAACAGAAGCCATATCGCTGTAGCTGAAAGCATCAGCCCACTTCTCATAAGAGCCATCGAACTGCTCAGGAATTTCATCCTCGCGAACAGAATCACGCAAATACTCTACCAGATTATCGAAGGTCACGCGATCATCATATTCCTCCTGGGAATACACATAGAACAATTCTACACGACCTTCATCAGTCCATGCTACCATGGTGCGGTCGCCTTCGTTGTACTGAGCTTTGATAAACTTAACGTCCATATTTTAAACCAGTTTTGTGAGCCATGAGCTCGGTTAAACATCAATTTCACGCTGCAAAGATAGGTATTATTTTTGAATTGACCAAATAAAAACCTAATTATTTTCGCTTTTTCTTGAAAATTTTCGAGTTTCTTTACAAAATTAATGAATTAATGAATAGTTAAACGGTGAGTCGATTCTTAGCCAAGCAATGCTCTAATATCTCCATAGCTTTTTTCTGGCTCTTAATATCACATCTAACAGTACGGCAACAGCCTTCGTCCTGACGCAATACATCATAGTGATCTATATTAGCACCCCATTTTTCACCTACCAGAAAATGAGGTTCTGCCACTACAATAAACAGTTTACCATTCTCAGCCTTATAATAAGCACGACACGAACAGAACACCTCACGCTCATAGTCAGGCTGACGATATTTCTTCTGGATAAAACCAAACGTATTCTTTGCCATAATATTACTTAATGATTATTATCACCAAAGATCTGAGTCGTTACTTATATCTTCGTCCAGGAACTTCTTGATAGTCCGGATATTCTTTTTGTTCAACTTCATCTTCTTATCCCAGAACTTATAAATCAACGGGCACTGTGCCAGGATAGCCGAACAGCCCTCACATACCATACGAACCAGGAACAACTCTACATTCTCGAATGGATTACTACGCTTACCAAAGTTCAGATCCTCATAATCTGAAAACTCAGCTGCTTCGCCCCACCATTCCATCAGGTATGCTTTAGCCTTCTCAGTGTTGTAAGTAAACGTACCATCACAGCGCATGTAGTCAGTCAGATCGCCTGCCAGGTCGCCACCGTAATAGGAATTACCTTCGTGTTCATCCAGTGCATCAATAATGGTCTGCACACAGAACTCGATAAAACTCGGTATATTTTGATTTTCCATAACTTAATGAATTTATGAATTAATGAAAACTGTGAAAATTCGCAGGGCCTATAATAGGCCATTCCTGCGAAGTATCTCATCATCCAGCTCCCAAATGCTGACAGGACTCTGATCATGGCCCCAGCTCAATACGTCCAGAACGTGCTTATCACTATAATGGCTGATGTTCATAAACTGTGTCTCACCATATTCACGGGCACCACATTCGTAGAGCTCATCAACACGAACCAGGGCACCTTCCATACATTCCACACCAAAGCCATTATCATTAATGGCCTCACGGATCTGTTCAGGGGTAGGGTAGGACTCCTGATTTAAACGGACTGGCTCCATGGGTATTGTACCCTCGCCACCACCCCAAAGGGCCAAAGCGGTCATGCCTACAATCTGGAAGCCTATCAACTGTACTGTCAAAGTCTTTTTCTTCATAATACAAAATGTTTTGTAAGTTATCAATACTTGGTGAATTTTCGCATTATCTATAATAGGGTAGGGCCATTACTTCAGGCAACATCCTGAAGTAATGGATCCTCAAATAACACACACAAGTCGAAGGGGTAGCCCAGACGGTCAGTAATCTTCGTAATGTGGAAGAACTCGAACAGATATTTTTGAGCCTTTTCCTGAGCCTCCTGGAGCGTCTGAACATCTGTAATGGACATGCCTATATGTGGAAAGCTCACCTTAAAAGATGTGGAGCCCAGAATCTCACTTGGATAGTTTATTTCGCATACCTTTTTGCGTCCCAGACGTACTTCCCAATAGGGAATGGACTCACCTTTACAGGAATAAGCCTTTTTCTCACATACAGCCGTCTCACCTTCTGGAACCGGTGATTTCGCAGCCTCGCTATAAACGGGCTTTTCCTTCAGCTCACAATGATCTGGCGTGCATGTCAGTTCAAACGACTCGCCATTACCAATATCACAACGGCAACGAACGGCCATTCCCTGAACGTCCAGCACTTCACTGTTACCATATCCACGACACTTCACTTTTGCGCCTGGAACAAGCCACGACGGGGCCAATGGCTGATTCTCTAATGGTGCATAATAGAGCATAACGGCGGCCAGCTGATGTGCGCCACCTGAACAGAAATACACCTGGGTACGTCCAACGGACTCTATCACGTATTTCTGGCCGTCCTGATGTGCTATCACGGTGCCACGCTTACACCATACCGGCAGGGCCTTTTTCTTGGCCTCAGTCGCCTTTAATTCGCCAGCACGGGCAGGAACAAGGTCGCCACCCTTCAGGCACAATATAACACGATCGTTAGCGTCACTACAGCCTTTAATCTCAACAATGGCCCCACGCCATTCAACTAACTGGCCCTCATGGATATGGTACATGTCGTTAGTGTTCTTATAATTCTGGATGCTATTTTTCGTTTTCATAATGTTTACTTTTAAATGAATTAATGAATTTATGAATTTTGTGAATTTTCAGGGCTTCTATAATAGCCCTGATTAATATACGTGAAATTGATTTCTATCTACATTCATACGAAAGGCGAAGGGTAGGGCATTATAAGCCTTTAGAGCGCGTTCAAGCTCATTGGCTACCTGCATACACTTCTGCCATTCATCAACAGCCTGTTGGCGTTCTGTGATATTGTCACGGCCATTTTTTATCCATGCTTCGTGTATATTATTCTGGATAGTATCGATATAGCTGATACGATAATTACCGGCGACGTATTTTGCAATCAGGCAAATATACAGATCTTCGTATTCATTATAATTGCCAGGACAGGTGTATTCCTGGAGCTGGAGCTCAATTTGCTCATGGTGCTGGCCCTTTTCACGAAGATATATTTTTCCATTGTGTCCGGCCTGCTGCATACGAATCTCCACAGCCGTGCGAAAACGCTTATTATATACTTTTCCGTCGAACTCCTTCAGCACGGGCAAAAAACAATTCTCATATATATCCAGAAGTTCTTTCTGGGCCTCGTTCTTGTGGGCTATTGCAGCCGCGAACTCTTTTGCATTCTTTATTGTGCGTACCATAACAAATTTGCTTTTTAAATGAATTAATGAATTTATGAATTTGGTGAAATTCTGGAGGCCCTATAAAGAACCTCCAGGGGCAGAGTAGGGACTATTTGTCTTGACCTTCTTCGCGTGCTGCATTCTCCAGATCAGTATAACAGTGAACATAGTCCCAGGAGGTGCCATAATGATCGACACAAAGAACGTACAAATCAAGCACTGGCGAGAAAGTAAACAGAAGGCCAAAATGCTCCTCCAAAAATTCCACATCGCTTTCGCTACAGTCAGTTAAAAACCACTGGAAAATTTCACGATAACTTTCAGGGTGCCAGAGTCCAAAAGGATCCGTCTCATGCCAGTCCTCGGCCTCGCCATCTTCTTCGTCGTCTGTATCTTCAGGATCACAGCTGAAACGCATATTTTCAATTATTGACTCATCGATATTAGGAATATCGTTGCAAAGAATTAAATTGTTGTTGAGCCAGTGCGCGGCTACCTTGTAATTTGTTGAATACATAATAAATGAATTTTTGTAATTTTATAAAATTGGTGAATAATCGCAGATGCTATAAAGGGCCTATTACATGTACGTCGTAAAACGGTAATTCATAAAGATGTAGTAAACAGCCCAGATAGAGAAGGCCAACAGGAGCCAGGAGGTCAGACGGGGCCAGCGTTCTAACAGACTGGCCAGCCGGTTAACAAGTCGTACCTGATAACGGTAAAATGCAACAGTACTCATAATAGGGTAGAATTAATGTTTATCAACGAAGAAAATGTAGCTGCAATCTGGCGACACATAGCCAGTATTAAAGAGATTCGAAAATTCTTCAGGAGTCGAAATTTCGCACGTATCACCGCCAGTACTTTTGTCTGTTTGTGCCAGATCTAAAAGTTCTTCAGGGCTCATGGCCTTCAGATCGTCCAGGCCGTACACATTTGAGTCGAAAGCTAAAACTAACATAATTTCTTGATTTTAAAAATTGGTGAATAATTGTGGAGTCTATAAAGGCCGGTTTTAGGCGGCCTTTTCCTTTTCAACAGGCCAGTAAATACCTTCGCCATTACTCAGACAGTGACCTTCGACACAACAGGGGGCCACCTTTTCCAGACAGTCGTCTATTCCATCCGTCAGGGCCTTTAATTCATTCTCCAGACGTTTACGGAATTTAGGTGCCAACATCTTTGCAAGCCCTAATTTCAGGCCGTCTCTATAACTCCAGCCATAATATGTGTCGCCAGTCAAAATATCTATTAAGTCCTGATTCTCCAGATCGTCCACAGAGTCACATTCATAACCGGCCAGATTTTTAATATTCCAGTCCAGTTTAAAACCTTCATAATAACCGGCCTCGAAGTCGATCGACACTTCTAAATCAAAGTCAATACCGGCAAAAGTGATAGATTTCGAAATAGTGCAAATTTCCGTACCATCGTAAACGTGATTTTTCAGAAGATCTATAAAGTCACACTGGCGGCCAAATTTTTCCTCCAGAGCTTCTTTAAGCCAGTCCAGATAATATTCTTTTTCAGAGTCGTACCAATCAGATTCAGCCCAGGAACTATTTTCTAAATAGTCCTCGTTTTCTTCGTAATAATCTGGATCGTTTTCCTTCAGATCCTTTTTGTAAGCGTCGAAGTCGTTATTGAAACAACAAAAAGCATAAAGGTGACGCGAATTGTGACTACAATTAAAATTAGGTGCTGACATAACTGTAAATTTTTGTAAGTTCTATAAACTTGGTGAATAATTTCGTTAACTATAAAGAAGTGATTTAGAAAGGCCGTTCGCCATAACGATACGCCTGAATACTATTTAATACTCGTTCGTATGTACTGTAACCGGCACCCGTCGTAAAATAGGCCGTATGATAGGCCGACGACTGATAAAGCGCGTCCAGGCGATCCAGCCACAATTTAAAACACTGTAGGGCCTTAATATAGCGTAAATTATTATCGACGCTATAAAGACGCTTTTCACATTCTTCTAACTTGTTTAGAATGTAGTCCAGGGAAAATTTCTTTTTTGCCATAACTAAATTTTTTGTGTGGCCTCGCCACGGTTACTAATTACTTTTGATGTTGCAAAGGTACAACTTTTATTTTAAACCACCAAATAAAAAGAGAAAAATTTTCAAGAAAAAGCGAAAGTTTTCGGAATAATTTACAAAAATAGGTACTTTTGAGCTCAAAAATCAGTGAAAAAACGCATAAACTATAAAAAGCCTGATTTTTCAGTGATTCTATAACGAAAGTATAATATATATAGGTACGGGCACCCCTGGCACCCTTCAGGCATACAGACGGGCACACGTCCAGAACTGGCACCCCTGGCACATCTGGCACCCGTCCGGACACATGGAGGCACACACGGGCACCCTGGCACCCGTCCGGCCTCCAG
>Ga0310690_10009943_pt1 | contig 11892 bp, 6 predicted proteins | sample AusTroGonzalo_MG_2_FD_207661 | JGI IMG/M metagenome (GOLD analysis project Ga0310690, IMG submission 207661) | Bovine rumen microbial communities from tropical cattle in Woodstock, Queensland, Australia - Gonzalo_04 (v2) (version 2) | ecosystem: Host-associated > Mammals > Digestive system >...
AATGACCATCAAAAAACCGGAGGGGGCACCCGAAGGTTCCTACTTTGATCCCGCCCAGTATATGCGGGATACAGTGGCCCTGATCGCACATATGCGTGAGAAGTTCGGATATGAGGTGGAATTCCTCCATGATATCCATGAACGGCTTTCTCCGATACAGGCGCTGCAGCTGGCGAAAGATCTGGAACCCTACAAGCTGTTCTTCCTGGAGGACGCGCTGCCGCCGGAGCAGGTTGAATGGTTTGAATATCTGCGGAAACAAACCAGTGTTCCGCTGGCCATGGGAGAACTGTTCAATAACGTAATGGAATTCAAATCCATTATTGCGAACCGGTATATCGACTATATCCGCTGCCATGTAAGCCAGCTGGGCGGCCTGACACCCGCGGTCCGGCTTGCGCATTTCTGCGATGTGTTCGGCGTGAAAACCGCCTGGCATGGACCGGCTGATACAAGTCCGATCGGGATGACAGCAGAGCTTCACCTGGACCTGGTTTCCCCTAATTTCGGGATCCAGGAATACAGTGATTTCTCGGAGGAGGAGAGAAAAGTTTTCCCCGGATGCCCGACTGTCCGGGACGGCTACGTTTACGTCAATGACGGTTCCGGATGGGGTGTTGACCTGAACGAAGAGGAAGCGTTAAAATACCCTCCGGGATTCAAGGACAATACCTGGCTGAAATGCCGGCTGCCGGACGGAACCTGCGTCCGGGCCTGAGAACAGGAGAGCGACAAAATGAAGGAATTTCTGATCAGCGGATATGCCCAAGCCGGAGGAAACGGAATTCTGGCGGCCAAGCTGGATACGGAGACAGGAAAACTGACGGCTGCCCCTGTCTGCACGGAACTGGAGAATCCTTCCTGGATTCTGATGCATCCGGAAGGAAAAACGCTGTATGCGGTCGAAGAACTGGTTCCGGATGGAAGGATCGCGGTCCTTCAGCGGGATGGAAACGGCTGGAAAGTTACTGAAAGGCTGAAAGCCGGAAGCGCCCCGTGCCATCTGGCACTGAACGATGACGCTCGTTTTTTGACAGTCAGCAATTATATGGACGGAACGCTGCAGGTCTGGAAACTGAACAAAGAAGGAATCCCGACAGCCTTGACGGCGGAAATCCGGCACAGCGGAAAAGGAGCAGACCCGGACCGTCAGGAAGGACCGCATATCCACGCTTCGCTTTACCATGATCAGATTTTCTATGTGACGGATCTCGGCCTGGACCGTGTTTTCGGCTACCGCCGGAATGAGACAGACGGATCACTGAAGAAAGAAAAGGAGTTCATTTTCCCGGCGGGGGGCGGTCCCCGGCATATGGCTGTCCATGAAAAGTTTCCGGACTATCTGTATGTTAATACGGAAATGGGCGGGAAGGTATATGTCGTCCGGATTTCAGACGGAACCATCCTTCAGGAGCAGCATGTTGTTCCCGATGATTTTTCGGATCTTTTCAGGGTCAGTTCCATTCGCTTTTCCGGCGACGTCCTGTATATCGGCTCCAGGGAATGCAATATGGTGGCGCTTTTCCACCTGAAGGAGGACGGCACGCTGGGTGAACCGGTCCGCTACCGTCACCGGCAGGAAACCCCCAGGGATGTATGGATGGATGATTCCTGGTGTATCACGGCTGACGAAGGTTCCAAATCACTGACGCTAATGAGGCGGGAAGGGATGGAGCTGCGGCAGGCTGATATGATCCATACGCCGGAGGTGCGTCCAACCTGTATTCTTCCCGTATAACATCATCGGAGGACAGAAATGGAGCCGGATGACCGATGACAAGATGTTGTATGGTCATTTCCGGCTCCATACAACATGGTTGACAGGCAGCGGGAAACCTTATAGAATAAGCAGGAAACATTGATTTGATCGGGAGGATGATAAACCATGAATAACAAAGAGGTTTATCAGAAAACAATCGGGTTTTCCATCCGCAGGCTCGGATGGGATGTTGTCAGCTTTTTAATCCTGGCTGCTATTTCCGCCGCAGGATTCTTCGGAGCTGAAAAGATCTGGGGAAAAGGACTGGTCGGCCTTGGCGCCGGGTTTGTCATCGGACTGATTGTTCTGGCTTTTGTCATGCGCTTTGTCTCCTATACATACAAAGCCGGCCAGATCGCTATGATGACCAAAGGCGTCAGCGAAGGAACGCTGCCGGATGACGTCATCGGCGAGGGAAAGAAAATTGTCAGGGAACGGTTCGCCACCATTGCCCTTTATTTTGCTGCTACCAGGGTTATCAAGACTATTTTCAATCAGATCGGCCGGGGCATCACCAAGCTGGGTGAATCCATCGGAGGAGATACCGGCAATGCTGTTGGTTCCGCGATCAGCACGGTGATGTCTGTTGTTGTGAGCTATCTTTGCGACTGCTGCCTGGGATGGATTTTTTTCCGCAAGGACGAAAAACCGACGAAAACAACCTTGCAGGGAGCTGCCATTTTCTTCAAGCACGGTAAGACTTTTGCAAAGAATATGGGCCGGGTTTTCGGCATCGGAATCGCTACACTCGCCGTAATCGGCGGCGCTTTCACAGGGATTTTTTACCTGATCTTCAAAAATTTCCCGGCGGTTTTTGAACGTCTGGCGGTTGAAATTACCGAAGCGTTCCAGCGCGGTGACGCCACGACTACCAGCAATGCCGTTCGTGATATCCTGACGAACCCTGCGAGCCTGATCATTGCGGCGGCAATCCTCGCCGGTGTGCTCGTATGGTCTTTCATCCACAGCACATTCATCAGACCCTTTGTACTGGTCGGCGTTCTGCGGAATTATATCACCTCAGGCGTACAGGACCTTCCTTCCGAGGAAACCTACGCGTCTATCGCGAAGGTATCTCCGAAGTTCGCCAAACTGCAGACAGAAGTCTGATTCCTCTGGACAGGGCAGGGAAAATATATGCCGTATATACCGGAAGAACAACAACGGAAAACGGAGCAAGAAGCCGGACGGCAGCGCCAAAGGCGCAGCCGTCTGATTCATGCTGTTCTGCTGGCTGTTTTTACCGGAATGGTTCTGTTCGGGATGGTTCGGCTGGGAGAGTACGGACTGGATCTGATCAATTCGATGAAGACATCCCGGGAACTGAGAGAAGTATGGCAGGAAACGGAAGAACCGGTCACTGAAACAGTGAGCGAACCGGTAACCGATACGCCTGCACCGACAGCGACACCTGCCCCGGAAACAACGGAAACCATTCCGGAAGAAGAAACGGCACCCGAACAGGAAGAAAAACCAGCTGCGTTCGGAAACCGGTACCCGGATAATCCGAAACTGAAGGTATCCGAAAAGTTTCAGAAGCTTCGAAAAAAGAGCGGTTATATCATGGGCTGGCTGACCATGGAAGGGGTCGACGAAGCGATTGTCCAGCTGGACAATTCTTTCTTCCTGAACCATGACGCGATGGGAAACAAGAATTACAACGGCGCGATTTTTCTGGACGCGGGAATTTCACTGCTGGACAGGCCGCCCTGTCTCCTGATTTACGGGCACAACATGAAAACCGGCGCGATGTTCGGCGGACTGAAAAAGTTTGAGCAGGCCGGATATGCATATAAACACCGGATTATTCAATGTGATACCCTTTATGAAGAAGGGACATTTGTCATCTTTGCTGTAAGCAGGATCAGTATTGTCCGTGGGATGGCCCGGTATACGGACCTGTATGCGCTGACGTCGCTGGAAGGGGGTGTACGGCGGGAGGCGCTGAACAGCCTCATTGCAGCGGATCTGACGGGGACTGTCACGGATGTTACAGAAGAAGACCAGCTGCTGATGCTGGTCACCTGCACGTCGGATGATGACGAAAGGCTGGTTGTAGCAGCGAGAAGGCTGAGAGAAAACGAAACGGAGAATTCTGTTACACTGAGAAAAGCAATTTCGCAATAATCCGATGGATATGGTGATTCAATGCCAACGTTAACTATTCACAGAGATGGGAAAACGGTATGTGTGGACTTTACAGGGACACCGACCGTACGGGAGATTCTGGCGGAGGCCGGAATCTTTTTTGAGCATCCCTGCGGAGGGAGAAGTGTCTGCGGAAGATGCGCGATCCGGATCAGGGGAGCGGTCTCCGGGATGTCTGCCCGGGAACAGGCTGCGGGACACCGGCTTTCCTGCATGACGAAGGTATACGGTGACGCGGAAGTATTCCTGGACGCCGTTCCTGATATGGCGATCCTGACAGATGAAATCGGGAAAATACGCGTGCAAAAAAACGGACAGGTATTTGCTGCTGCCGATATCGGAACGACCACGATTGCTGTGAGCCTGTACAGCGGAACGGATCCGGTTCCGTTTTTCTCCGCAGGAGCGGAGAATCCACAGCGCAGGGTTGCGGATGACGTACTCGGGCGGATCAGTTATGTCCGGGATCACGGCGGAGAAAGCCTGCAGAGGGATCTGACGGATACCCTGCAGAACCTGGTTCTGCTCAGCGGAGAATCGGAAGGGATTACCCAATGGGTCGTTACCGGGAATACCACCATGCTGTACCTGCTGACAGGAAGGGATCCGGCCGTGCTGGGACAGGCACCCTTTCTGCCGGACTGCAGTTTTGATGAAAATATTACCATCCTGGGAAAGACTGCCTACCTTCCGCCCTGTATTCATGGATTTATCGGAGCAGACCTGGCCTGCGCCGTGCTGGCTTCCGGAATCTGCGAAAGAACAGAAACAGCCATGCTTTGCGATCTTGGAACAAACGGAGAATTGGCCCTTTGGAAGCACAGGACGCTGTATGTGACCTCCGTCGCTATGGGCCCGGCGCTCGAAGGCGTCGGTATTCGAAACGGGTGCGGTGCAAGGAATGGTGCGATTGACCGGGTGATGCTGACAGGAAGCGGATTTACGGTGCATACCATCGGCGGGAAGCCGGCCATCGGGCTGTGCGGTTCCGGCGTGATTGACGCGGTAGCCTGCGGTCTCGAACGGGGACTGATCAAGGCAGACGGGCAGATGGAAGAGCCGATGATGCTGGTGGAAGGGATCGGCTTGTATCCGGAGGATGTACAGTCCGTCCTTCTGGCGAAGGCGGCGCTGAACGCCGGGATGTCTATGTTGATGAAGGCATCAGGAACAGACGCCGGGGAGATCCGGAAGGTGCTGCTCTGCGGCGGCTTCGGAAGCAGGATCAATTTGATTCACGCTGCGGGTGTAGGGCTGATTCCCAAGTCATTCCCCGGAATAACCGAGGAGACCGGCAACGCGGCAATCCGGGGCGCCGCTATGCTTCGCGAAGAGAAAAATAAAGAAAAAATCCGGGATATCGCATCCCGGGCGAAGGTTGTGTCCTTGGGAGGAAATCCGGAATTCAACCGGAGGTTTATTGAAAACCTGAGATTCTAAAAAGTATCCCGGACAAGGTCGTACATCATAATACCGGCGGCGACGGCGGCGTTCAGAGATTCGGCCCCGCCGGCCATCGGAAGTCGGAGCCTGTGGGTTGCGGCCTGCTTGACGGGATCAGAGATTCCGTTACCTTCATTGCCAATAATCAGGACAAAAGAATCAGCAACCTGCGTTCTTTCAAAGAAAGGTTCTCCGTCCAACTGAGAAGAAAGGACAGAGAAACCTTTCTTTTTCAGCTCCTCCAGTGCGTCAGGCAGAGAATCGGGAAAGGAAAAACCCATCCGGAAAATACTCCCCATCGTGGAGCGGAGGACCTTGGGAGAAAACAGATCCGCACAGTCCGGGCTGAAAAGGACGCCGGTAAAACCGGCAGCATCCGCCGTACGGATCATGGTTCCTACATTACCCGGGTCCTGGACGCCGTCGAGGGCCAGCAGGCGGTTCCCGTCCGCCGGACGGGACTGCAGGGACAACACCGCGGCAATGCCCTGCGGGGTTCGGGTATCGCAGACAGACTGGAAGACGTGTTCCGAAAGACGGAAAACCGGACAGCCTTCGGGAAGCTTATCCGAAAGTGGATAGTCCTCCCGCAGCAAAATGGTTTTGACTGTAAAGGAGGATTCCAGCGCTTCGCGAACCATGCGGGAGCCTTCAACAAGGAATGCCGATTGTTCCAGGCGCCCCTTCCGGTCTTTCAGGGAGCGCCAGGCGACTACCCGGGGATTTTTCGCAGACTGAATCAATTCCATCCACATCACCTCCCGCAGATCAGCGGTTTTCGCGGAGCAGCTCCAGCAGGGAACCGATCCAGGCAGACAGGGCATCAAAAGGACGGGGTGTTTCCCGAAGCGTAAAGGTCTGGGCGATCGCTGAGGAGATCATGGCTTCGCCCCGCTGCGTGAACGGATGATAGAAATCACTGGTATAGAAATCCCTGAACAGGAGCGCGGCTGAAGCCGGGAATTCCCGGAGAAAGCGCAGCAGGAATTCAGGCAGCAGTTCTTCCGGACGGACGGCCATGGAAACCGGAACAGCTCCGGCCGGAGGGCGGTCCTCACTCAGTTCCGTAAGCATGGACAGACCGACCGGAATCTCCATCTTCTTTTCTGCGGAGAAGAGGAGTGAAAGGGAAGCTACCCGCTTATTCCGGAACATGGTCAGGAAATGCCAGAGGCCTGTTTTCACAGGGTCGGGAAGAGACTGGATCAGGCGTGCTCCGCGGCCGGAGATACATAGGCTCATCTGCTCCGGAAGAAAATCATTCCGGTTCGGGTCCGCGGCAATCTGGAGAAGAATCAGGCCGGCCATCATCATCAGGAAGGAAAAATGCAGGAGCAGAAGAGACGCCAGGCGGCCGGGAGAACCGGCAAGGATCGACTGTCCGATCACCGAAGTCAGCAGGCCTGAATGATCGGCGATAAAGGTGTCGAGGGCCAGCCGGGCGTGGCGGAGCGCGGCTGGATCCGCATGTGCCTTGGCCAGGATATTCCGGAGTACCGCCAGGTCATTCAGGAAGCGCTCTTCCGGAATGAAGCCGAAATCGTTGAGCAGGAGATCCGGATCGCTCAGGAGAGAAGGAAGCAGCATATAATGGATGCCGAGGGGGATCTGACAGGTGCGGACAGCTGTTTCACGGTTCCGCAGGAAGAGAGAAATATCAGCAGTGGAGGATCCGAGATCCATGACCATAAAGCCACCGCGGGTATCCTCGGAAGCGCAGAACCGGAAATAGGCGCCAAGCGCCTGACTTTCCGAGGCGAAGAGGACCGGAGACTTTTCCTCCGGCTGCGGGAATCCGCTTTCTGTGAGAACAGTTTCAGCCGCAGAACGAAGGGTATCCGCCCATTTTACCCGGCCTTCGCTGGCCATTTCGTCGGGTACGGCAAAGCGCCACAGAAGGGATGAGGCACCGCCCAGACGGGCCTGAAGCGCAGCGATGAGCATGACCTGATGGATACAGAGCGTCATGGCTTCGCCGTCCGGATCCTCCCATTTCATACAGGTATACAACGCGCCGGAAGGAAGGGACATAACATCCCGGAGGCCGGAGGCCATCAGCAGCAGGCCTCGGCGGAAAGGCTGGAGTTTATCATCCGGGCTGTTCCGCAGCCGGACGACAGAAGGAAGCAGCGCGGAAACCGGCACGGCCGGAAGGAATTCTTTCCGGAGTAAATCCCGGGAAGCGGCCGGATTGGCCAGCAGTGTACGGACCGCGGAAGCACCGTGCATCGGGCTGTTTCCTCCGCGGCTGCTGAAGATTACCGAAGAGGCGGAAGACCCAAAGTCTATACAGACGGTTACCGGACCACCCTCCGGAAGCTGAGGCTTCGGAAGCAGGTTCGGAACCGAACCGACCGACTGATCTCCCTGACGGAGGAAAAGACAGACCGGTGACGCGGAAAGGCAGGTGACAGAGGAACCATCCTCCAGGGGGAGGAGCGTCTCAGTCCCGTCCGGCTGCAGTACAGACACCTGAAGAGATTCCGGGAAATGGGCGTACACAAAATAAGCGCGCCACATGTCCGGATCAAAGGGAAGATCCGGCCAGACAGCGACGGTAGGCATCGTATTGGAATAAAGCGTCAGGAATTCGTCAGGAGAATAGGTTCTGGAAAGACAGGCTGTAAAATTACCGTTCAGAGTCAGTTGTACCCGGATGGCGCCGCTTTCCAGACGTCTGAATTCCAGAAAATCCGGTTTGATCAGCGTTCTTCCTTCCGCCGTCAGGCAGAGGGAAGCTGCAAAGGCGGGCGAAAGAGGAGGCAGTAGGGCGTCATCAGCCAGGGCAGGGCCGGAAGGAGCAGGCTCCGTATGACCGCTGTCCGCCTCTGATGCGGCTTCCTGTTCAGCGGAAGGAGCCAGTGGTGCGATGGAACAGCATCCGGACAGAAGCGTATCCCCGAGGATTTCTCCGCCGCGGGTCGGGCAGATGGTCAGCCGGTCCGAAAAGGGCAGAACAGCGGATTCAGCCAGGGTTTCGCCGAGACACTCCCGGAAAAGGGTTCTGACGGAGGGGGACAGATGATCCCAGGGCCAGGAAAGCTTTGTTACCTTTTCCCTGATCGGTTCTCCGGATTCTTTCAGCAGGCGGTCCAGGACAGCAAGGCAGTCCGGATCCGCTTCGGGATATTTTTCCCTGAGCAGGAGCAGATTCCGGACCAGCGCATCCCGGTAATCATCTGAAAAAGGTTCCAGTGTATCACATTCATCGGCCAGCGTCTTCAGGATAAAGGCTTCCTCCGGGAATGGAACAGAGGAAAGGAAAGTGACCGGGTTTTCCCGGGCGAAGATCATTCCGCGCCAGGCATAGAGAATATCCACCGCATCCGGGGAAACGGAAACGGCGGCACATTCTGATCCGGTCAGGCACGAAGCCGCCTTGTCCATATGAAGGGCGTGTTCATACCGGCATTCGATCCGTCGCAAACTGTCCCGGTATGCATGGAGCTCGCGGAGTCCGCAAACAGAGCGGAGGCGGACAGGAAGGTCCGCAGTTTCCGGAGAAACGGCGTTGTTTTTCAGTTCATCGCGGAAACGGGAGATAAAGCCGCGAAGGGTCGAAGCCCCCGTGTTTTCCGGCAGCGCTTCCAGAATTTCTGCCAGCTGGCTGACAAGGATTTCCCGGTCCGTTTCGGAAAGCAGGGAGCAGGGATCCAGAAAACGGCCGTTTTCCCGGTCAAACCAGGAGACAAAGGGCGGAACCAGTTCCAGGTGGGCTTCCGTCCATTTGGCAGGGAGAATGGCCCGGCCGGGAAGCAGCAGGGCGAAGGGCTGCTCTGAAGAATTCTTTTTTAAAGAAAGTATCCGGACTTCCTCCGACTGTTGGGATATAAGCCAGGAAGCGATCAGTGGAGAACGGTCCGCGGTGAACCGGCCGGTAATCAGCACCGGATCTTCCGCGGCCGGCCGGCGGTACTGAAGCAGGGTCAGGAGTGCCCAGAGCCCGCGGAGGGCGGCTTCATCCATTTCCGGAACCGGTTCAGGAAGCATGGGGATCAGCGCGGAAAGCGTGACAGGTGCTGTTTCCGCATAACAGTATGGCAGCAGGGGAAGATCAGGAACTGAACCGGCCAGTGACCAGCGAACGGTCTCGGCTTCTTCCAGGATGACTCTGTTCATGGCCGCAAAAAAATCCGCAGGGCCGGAGGATTCCGACAACCGCTTCGGTTTCATCAGTTTTTTCAGCAGAAGTTTTTCATCTGATAGCGGATGACCGGGGAGGTAATCCACAAGGTGGTCCCGAAGCGGCTTTTCGGAAGAATAATCCTCCCTCAGGTACTGTTCCAGGAGCCTCAGAACTTCCGGATGGAGCAGACGGTCAGGAAGACCTGCCGGCATTCCCTCGGCGGGGCTTGAAACCTGATCGTCCCGGGAAAATTTCTTCCAGTCCTCATCACAACGGGCAACAGCCGCTTCCAACAGGCGGATCCGACGGGCCGCAGACGCGATGGCAAGATGCTCTGTATCCGGGGAGCTCATCAGCTGATTAAAGCGGTCTTTTGTTTTTTCACAGGCGGAAACACAACGGGCCCGGCAGTCCCAAAGAACCTGGGCAGAACGGGCACCGCCGAGTCTGCTAAACGCCTGATCCCGGGCGGAAAGATCCCGGGCGAGCTGCTCTTCCATCTCATCCAGGCGGCGAAGCAGGCGTTCTTCCTCTGTGTCTTCCATGGAAACTCGGTGAACGGGCATGACACGGTCCAGACCGGATTCTTCCGCCTCAGCCCTGGAAACATCCAGTTCAGAAGCCGTCGTTACAGAACGGCCACAGGCGGAAACAGCGGCAGCCCAGCGGGCGTCGCTGGTTTCAGGATCCCGGAGTTCATCCGGAAGAGAACGAAGCAGCGTCGTAAACTCCGACAGGATCAGACGAAGACTGCGCTCCAGCGGCGCCAGGCGGGCCGGAAAATCCGGATGTCCGGAAGACACTTTCTGGAGAAGACGGGACAGGCTGTTCCTCGGAAGCATATGACCTTCGCGGAAATGCGGGAGAATATCGGCCAAAAACCAGACCGAAGTCCGGATAAAGGAAAAAACGGAGCCAGTGTACGGATCGAGGGCTTTCCAAGTCAGGATCCCCGGAAGGGAACGGGTATGGAGCCCACAGGCGGGAAGCTTATTTTCATCTGCCAGAGACCCAAGAATCCGGGCAACGGACAGGCCCAGCAGAATCCCGGAATCCGTACGGAACGAAGCGGGCAGGGAAAGAAGCCAGAGTGCGTCCGCACCCTGTGTGAATTCCCCCTCCAGCCTTCGAAGCAGACTCCGCTCATTTATGAAGGAAAGCAGAGATGCCAGATCCCTGCGGGCATCCGTACCGGAATGATCCGGCGCAAACAGGCCGATCATCGAGAGAAAAACAGTATCGTCACTGAACCGCTGACGGAGGAAGCGAATCAGTGAAACCGCGGCACCGGAGGCAAAGGAATCCGACGGGTCAAATACCAGCGTCAGGCGCAGATTCCGATCCAGGTCCGCTTCGCTTTGCAGATGATAAACCCAGTTCAGGAAAGGCGCGAGAGAAGGCGCTTTTTCAGCAAGCATGGCGCTGAAAGCCCAGGAGACCGCGCCCCGGTCTGTCTGCCAGGAGATGGGAAGACCTTTTCCGCGCAGGGCCGCCAGCAGGGACGCGTCTTCTTCACGGGCGGTAAGCTCCCGGATATCCGGCAAAGAAGCCGAACAGGAGGCATACGAAAAGACCGCCGGAAAGTGAGATTCACCGGCGGCAGCAAAGGCCGCGTGACAGGCGTTCAGATCATCTGTGATCCGGGGAAATGGAGACGAATCCGCCTGCTGGGTGATCCGGAAGACGCCAAGGGAGGGAATGGCGCCGGCCATCCCCGCAGATACGCCGCACAGTATGGGCAGCAGGGAGCCGGCGCCGTCTCCGATGATCAGTAAATACGACTTCAAGGCTTTTTCCTCAGATTATTTCTGGTACCCTTTGGGGTTCCTGCGCTGGAATTCATAGGAATCCCGGCACATATCCTCCAGGGTTTTCTCCGCGGTCCATCCGAGGAGCTTTTTCGCTTTGGAAGGATCCGCATAGTTTTCGGCGATATCTCCGGGGCGGCGGGGCGCGATCACATAGGGGATCCGAATGTTATTGACCCGCTCAAAAGTTGTAACCAGATCCAGGACGGAATAGCCGTGGCCGGTTCCGAGATTGATGATTTCACAGCCGGTATGGGCGGCGGAGTAGTCACAGGCTTTTACATGACCCTTTGCCAGGTCCACCACATGGATATAGTCCCGAACACCGGTGCCATCCGGCGTCGGATAATCGTTGCCGAAAACGGAAAGCTTTTCGATTTCGCCGACGGCGACTTTGGATATGAAGGGCATGAGATTGTTCGGAATGCCGGAGGGATCCTCGCCGATCAGGCCGGAGGAGTGGGCACCGATGGGATTGAAGTAGCGCAGGAGTACCACACTCCACTCAGGATCCGCGACGCACTGGCCTTCCAGAATCTTTTCGATCATAAACTTGGTCCATCCGTAGGGATTGGTGCAGCCCACAGATACCATATCCTCCCGGTAGG
>Ga0310690_10009944_pt1 | contig 11892 bp, 4 predicted proteins | sample AusTroGonzalo_MG_2_FD_207661 | JGI IMG/M metagenome (GOLD analysis project Ga0310690, IMG submission 207661) | Bovine rumen microbial communities from tropical cattle in Woodstock, Queensland, Australia - Gonzalo_04 (v2) (version 2) | ecosystem: Host-associated > Mammals > Digestive system >...
CAGCCGCGAGATTAGCAAACTGCATGCCGAGACCGCCCGCGGCACCCTCGCCGAAGTCCTCGCCCACTTCCGCGAGAAAGAAGTCAAAGGCGAGATAGTAGTAATACTTGCAGGATTATGCCAATAAAAGTCTTTGTTTTCCGTCTCGCCTGCGCCTTGTTGGCCGGCATCATCATCGGCACCCAGCGTGAGCTGAAGCAGCGCCAGGCCGGCTTGACCACCAACTCGCTCGTTGCCGTCGGCGCCTGTCTGTTCATCCTCCTCAGCGAGAGCGTCATCATGCACGCCATCGCCAGCGGCGGCCCCGTCAACAACGACAACCTGCGCGTGCTCAGTCAGGTGGTCACCGGTATCGGCTTTCTCGGCGCCGGCGTCATCATGAAAGACGGCTTGACCATCCACGGTCTCTCGTCCGCCGCCACCATCTGGTGTTCCGCCGCCGTGGGCTGCATCTGCGGCTACGGTCTCTGGCGCGAAGCCGGCATCGCCGTAGGTGTCATCATTCTCATCAACTGGGGTCTCAAAAGCCTCGAGCCATTCATCAAAAATCTCTTCGGCAAGAGCGACGACTGACGAAGTCACGCTGGTGAGGGGTATGAGATGGGTATGAGATGGGTATGAGATGGGTATGAGAAGAGGGTGACCTTTCGTGGTTATTTGAATTGGTTTCTCAGTATGTCAAAGAACTCTTTTCGAGTATTTTGAGAAGGTTCACGCTGGCCAGTTCGTTCCCCTTTTCGAATGCAAAAGTACGACCGTGGGATTGCGGTCTACGAATAATGACAAAAATTTTCCTTCTTTTTTGTAAAACGTTAATTATCGTATAATTATCCGTTAATTGTTTAGTTAATCCCCCTGTTGTGCTACAGTGCTACAGTGCTACAGTTAGTTTTTTTGACTACACAATACCCCAAAATATTCTTTATATCTATATATTTATATTATAAATATATAGATATAAAAGTTTACTTTTGACTTTTGGACAACCCAATTTTGAACTGTAGCACTGTAGCATTGTAGCAGATTTTGTCAACTATTTCAGTATAAGACATAGCTGGACAAACGTTTGGTGGCAACGACTGACAATTTGGCAGTGAGGTGACATTTGGCACAGTTGTTGTCTTATCTCAATCAGAACTATCAGAACAATCAGAATTCTTTTAGTTCTTTTCGTTGTGATTGAAACAAATAAATAGATATTATGCAAGGCAAACTGAACGTACAGACCGAGAACATCTTTCCGGTCATCAAGAAGTTCCTCTATTCGGACCACGAGATCTTCCTGCGCGAGCTGATAAGCAACGCCGTCGACGCTACGCAGAAACTCAAAACCCTTTCTACAAGGGGTGACTTCAAGGGCGAGTTGGGCGACTTGACTATCGACGTGAAAATCGACAGCAAGAAAAAGACCCTCACCGTCAGCGATCGCGGTATCGGCATGACGGCCGACGAGGTGGAGAAGTATATCAACCAGATAGCTTTCAGCGGCGTCACCGACTTTATGGAGAAGTACAAGGACAGCCACGAACCGCTGATAGGACATTTTGGCCTCGGTTTCTACAGCGCCTTTATGGTGAGCGACAAGGTGGAGATATTCACCAAGAGCTGGAAGGACGAACCGGCACAGCACTGGAGCTGCGAGGGCAATCCGGAGTTCTCGATGGAGGAAGACAAGAAAGCCGACCGCGGTACCGACATTGTGCTGCATATCGCCGATGACTGCAAGGAGTTCCTCGAAGAGGGCAACATACTGCAGCTGCTGAAGAAATACTGCCGCTTCATGCCGGTAGCCACCCGCTTTGGCGAGGAGACCGTGTGGGTGGACAGCGAGACTGACTGCGATAAAGACGGAAAGCCCAAACGCGTGGAGAAGAAGCAGCCCCGCATCATCAACGACCCGGAGCCGGCTTGGAAGAAGTCGCCCAGCAGCCTCACCGACGAGGACTACAAGAAGTTCTACCACGAGCTGTTCCCCATGAACTTCGAGGAGCCGCTGTTCCAGATACACCTCAACGTCGACTACCCCTTCAACCTCACGGGTATACTCTACTTCCCGAAGGTGCGCAAGACCATCGACCCCAACCGCAACAAGATACAACTCTACTGCAACCAAGTCTTCGTCACCGACCAGGTGGAAGGCGTAGTGCCCGACTACCTGATGCTGCTGCACGGCGTACTCGACTCGCCGGACATCCCGCTGAATGTGAGCCGCAGCTACCTGCAGAGCGACGGCAACGTAAAGAAAATCTCACAGCATATCAGCAAGAAGGTGGCCGACAAACTGGAAGAGATGAGTAAAAATGAAGAATTAAGAATGAAGAATGAAGAATCGGCTGACGCAGAAAAGGATTCAACATTCGATATTCAAAATTCACAATTGGCCGCCAAATGGGACGATATAAAAATATTTGTACAATATGGTATGCTGACGGACGAGAAGTTCTGTGAGCGCGCCATGAAGTTCTACCTGCTCAAAGGTGTGGACGGCACTTATTATACTCTCGACAGCTACCGCGAGAAGATTAAAGCCCTCCAAACAGACAAGGACAAGACCGTATGCTATCTCTACGCCAGTGACGCCGAGGAAGAGCACGCCTACATAGAGAAAGCCAAAGCCAAGGGCTACGACGTGCTGCTGATGGACAGCCCGCTGGAGAGCCACTTCATCAATCTGCTGGAGCAGAAGATTGAGAAGACCCGCTTCGTGCGCGTGGACAGCGACACCGTGGAGAAACTCATACCCCACGACGACAGCATCCCCGAGAAGCTGAGCAAAGAAGAGAAAGAGAAGCTGCAACCCATCATTGAGGGTGAGATTGACAAACAGAAGTTCACCGTGCAGCTGGAGAGCCTCGAGGAGAACGATGCCCCCATGCAGGTGACGCAGAGCGAATTCATGCGCCGTTACCGCGAAATGGCGCAGACATCGGGCGGCGGCATGGGCTTCTACGGCGAGCTGCCGGAGAGTTACAACCTCGTGGTCAACATAAACCACCCGCTCATCAGCCGCGTGCTCAACGAGAGCGACGAAGCCAAGCAGAAGGAGCTCATCCACCAGCTCACCGACCTCGCCCTGCTGGGCAACGGCCTGTTAAAAGGCGAAGCTCTAAGCAAGTTCCTGAAACGCTCAGTGGAGATGATTTAAATTAAGAGTGAAAAGTGAAGAATGAAGAGTGAAGAATGTCCGGGTACGGATAAAAGAAATGGGCTGATGCGCCAATGTGGTGCGTCAGCCCATTCTTCATTTTAATGCTTCAAGGAGGAAGCTTACCGGCCGGAAGCCGTCGTTGCAACTAATCATAGCGCTGTAGGGGTTCTGCATCCAGCCGTCGTAGAAGTTACCGCGTCCGGCGGCGAGTTCGGCGACGAACCACCGCATGCTCTCCCACGCGCTCTCGCACATGCCGTCGGGCCGCGCGGCGTCGTGGGAAATCCAAGTCTGTCCTTCCTGCACGTCACAGGCATGCTCAATGAGGTTCTCATACTTTGCCTGCAGGTCCTTGTAGTCGGCCTTGCGGATGGCGGTGATGCGGACGTCGTACATATCAGTCGATGGTTACTTTATGGGTTTTGCCGTCGTACCTGATGACGCAGGTCTTGTCGCCGCAACGGTAGCGGATGGTGAAGGAATCCCATTCCGACGGCACACGCGGCTCGACGACAATATTGTCGCCTTCCTTGCGGATACCGAGGATGTTCTCGATACCGGTCTTGTAAGCCCACGAGGCGGAGCCAGTGTACCATGTCCAGCCACCGCGGCCGGGATGCTGCGGGTTGCTGTAGATGTCGGCAGCCATACAGTAAGGCTCGACCTTGTACTTGAGCACGTCGGCGAGCGTCTGGGTGCGATGGATGGGGTTGATGATAGAGTAGAGATAGTAGGCGATGTCGTTGCGGTTCTCCTTGAGTTGTGCCATGATGTACCACATAGCGCCGTGGGTGTACTGACCACCATTCTCGCGGACGCCGACGGGGTAGTTCATGATATAGCCGGGCGAAGGCTTGGAGTCCTTGAAGGCAGGAGTGAGGAGTTGGATAATCTCGTGCTCGCGGTTGACGAGGCGGTTGTCCGTCTCGCGCATAACGGAAGCCTTCTGCTCTGGTGTGGCCACATCGGTGAGGATACTCCACGCCTGCGAGATAAGGTCAATCTGGCATTCGATGTTGTTGCGGCTGCCCATAGCGTCGCCGTTGTCGTAGTAGGCGCGCAGGAACCAGTTGCCGTCCCAAGCGTGGTGCTGTATGGCATCGACGATGCGGCGTTTGGCGGCAGACAGTTCCTCGCAGTATGTGAGGTCGGCATCCGGCATCATTTGCGTCAGCTGTTCCATCTTGGGCAGAAGGTCAGCCAGGAAGAAGGCCACCCAGACGCTCTCGCCCTTGCCCTCGACGCCTACGGCCGACATGCCGTCGTTCCAGTCGCCGCATCCCATGAGCGGCAATCCGTGGCTGCCTATGCGGCTGAGGCTGCGGTTGACGGAGCGGCGCAGATGCTCGTAGAGCGTGGCCGTCTCGTTGCTGGAGCAGTAGTTGATGCAGCGTTCGTTCTCGCCCTGCAGCAGCTGGTCAGAGATACAGAAGGGCACCTGCTCAGAAAGGATGGAAGTGTCGCCGGTAACATGGACATACTGGTATGTGACGAAGACGAGCCATAGGTAATCGTCGCTGAAGGTCGTGCGTGCACCCATGTGCATGCTCTCGTGCCACCAGTGGAGCACGTCGCCCTCGGCGAACTGGTGTGCCGCATGGTCGAGAATCTGACGCCGTGCGTAGCTCGGGTCGGAATAGAGCACCGACATGACATCCTGCAGCTGGTCGCGGAAGCCCGTGGCGCCGCCCACCTGATAGAAGCCGGCGCGTGCAAAGAGACGCGACGAATAGACCTGGTAGAGGTACCAGCGGTTGAGCATAAAGTTGAAACTGCGGTCGGGTGTCTCCACCTGTATGTGTGAGAGCTTCTCGTCCCAATAGGCGACGACGTTGTCGAACTCGGCGTTTATAGCGTTCAGCGTCAAGTGTTCAGTATCCAGTTTGTTGACAGCGATAACGAAGGCCAGCTGCTTCTCGCCGCCGGCGGGGACGTTGACGGTGAGGCCGAGACTCTTGCGGTTGGGGTAGTTGAGGCTGACATCCGTTAGGGGCTCGGTGGCCGTGAGGAGCACCACCTGGTCGTTGTATATGGCATGATATACGTTGCGGACGCGCAGCGTGTTGGTGGCGGCATCCCACTCGGAATGCAGGTAGCGCGCCGTCTGCTCCTCGCTCATACCGAGGACAAGCTTGTACACCATATCGAGTTGCACGTCCATCGGCGCGTCGGTCTTGTTGGCGACCTTAATCTGGTAGTACTTCTCCTGCTTGTCGCAAGCCACGAAGAGGCGCACGGCGACGCTGAGGTCGTCATAGTCGGCGTCGAAGGCCGACCAGCCCTGACTGTGGCGCGCAGTGGCGGGGACAAACTGCCGTTTGTTGATGAGGAGCATCTCGCTGGCGTTGTCGCGCACGATGTCGTTGCTCCAGCCGGTGAGCTTGAACTGCTGAGCGTTGTGGGCGAAGGTGAAGCCTGCCATCGTCGAGCTCACGATGCAGCCGAAATGCTGCTCATTTGCGATGACGTTGACCCACGGCATCGGCGTGTTGGTGTTGGTGACCACGTAGTCGCGGCCATCGTTGTCGAAGCCACCGTACTGGTTATAGAACTCGAGGTTGCTCCAGACGCGGAACTCCTTGCGGGGCTTCAGCACTGGGTACTCAATCTTATCCTGGTAGTGCTGGTTGGCCACTTCGAGGCGCCGCAGCTGCTGTGCGATAGTGATGCCCTCGCTAGTGTTGAAGGTGAGGCGTGCCACAGTGCGCAGCAGTATGCGTTCGGCGTCGCTGAGTTCGCTGCCGTTGAGGACGAACACCTTGCCGGCGTCGGTATGCTCCGCCCAGAGGTGCTCGGTGTTGGCCATACCGTTGATGAAGTGGTAGAGGCCGTCGCGTTCCTGCTCCGGAGCGTCGTTGATGAAGACCAGGTCGAGCCGCAGGCCGTGAATCTTGTAGTACTCGAAAGCCCGCAACATCTCCTTGGCGAAGCCGGAACTCTCCATGCTGTCGATTTCCATGAGGAGAATGGCGAGGTCGCCACTGATGCCGAAACGCCAGAGGCCGCTCTGCGAGAGGGTGTTCTTAGCCAGCAGGTCGTTGCGGTCGTTGCCGAGGGTGGCCGTCTGGGCCATGTACTTGGCGATGCTGTTGTATAGACGCATCTGCGAACCCTTGAGAAGGGTCATGCTGGTGCGCATATTGTTGAAGACGCTGGCGGTCTTGAAGGCGTGCTCCACGTCCATGGGACTCTGGTACTGTTCGGTGAGCTGCAGCAGGTGCTCCTTGGCCTTTGAGAAGCCTGTGAGCATGTAGGCCTCGACGCTCTTGCCCGCCGGTATATGGAGGCGGCGGCGCATGGAGAAGACGGGGTCGAGGGTGGTGCCCACGGTGCCCGTCAGCGTGCGACGGCTCTCGATGATGTCGGCGTGACGGAGGCTGTTGCCGCGTCCGAGGAACTTGAGGCGTGAGGTCTCGTACTCCACGAGGCGCGACTCGCTGTCGTCCGACCACAGGCGGTGCATCATGTAGTTGCGTGTGCCGCTGCTGCCGGGTCGGCTGAAGAGCAGAGCCTCGTGTTCGGCGTCGTACTCGGAGAGCACCTTCATGCCGTTGAAGACGCGGTGGTTCTCATCCTCGGCGCCCTCGGCGAGCACCACCTCGCCGTAGGAGGTCAGCTCGAGGTCGACCGGTTGGCCGCTGTTGTTGGTGAATGTCATGCGACGAATCTCGGCGCTACGGTCCTTGAGGACGGTAATCTCGGTCTTTGTCTCGATGCCGTCGTCGACACGCAGATAACTTATCTTGTCGCTGGCGAAGCTGACGTGGTAGCTCTCGGGCATCACGTCGAGGGGAGCATAGGTGTTGCACCACAGCTTGTCGTCGCGCAGATTGCGTATGTAGAGGAACGAGCCGTAGTGGTCGGCGCTAATCTTGCGGTAGCGATTGAGCATGATGTTGCGGAAGCGCGAGAAGCCGCTGCCGCGGTCGTTCATCAGCAGCGTATACTGGCCGTTGCTGATGATGCCGATTTCCGGCACATTGGCTATAGTGTCGAAGTCACGGGCGTCGCTCTCCGTCTGCACCTTACTGTAGCGGTAGCGCTTGTACTGCGTCACCTTGAGGTCTATGTACGGCTTCACCTGAGCTTTCTCCTTGAGGAGTGTCTCCATGCTCTTCATGGCGGGCTCCTGCATGAAGCAACGCTGCAGGCAGTGGTCGCCGAGGTAATTGGCCAACGAGGCCAGTATCATACCCTGGTGGTGGGCGTAGTGAGCCTTCACCGGCACATGGTCCTCGTCGTCGTAGCTCTCGTAGAAGCCGAACTCGTCGTACATACCCAGCTTACGGAAGCGCTGCATATTGTCATAGACGGCGCGGTCGTCGATGCCTATGGTCATCAGCGAGCTGTAGGGCGAGATGACGATGCGGTCGGGCGTAGTGTTCTGGAACTTGAGGTACGGCACACCAAAAGCGTGGTACTTGTAGTTCTGCGCGTCGTCAAGTTCGTTGTAGGCCGTTTCCGAAATACCCCACGGCATCCCGTTGCAGGTGTTGCGAATGAAGGCGCGCTGGGCGCGGATGGCGAAGCTGTAGGTCTCGTCCATCAGCGTGTGCTTGTATGTGGGCAGGAAGATGAGCGGCATGAAGTACTCGAACAGAGTACCATACCACGAGGCCACACCCTTGTAGCCCTTGTACTGCACCAGCGTTTTGTCGAGACAGAACCAATGCTTATAAGGCGCGTCGCCCTGGGCGATGGTAAGGAACGACGTCAGGCGCGCCTCGCTGGCGAAGTTGTTGTAGTGGTAGGGCAGCAGCGTGTAGTTGGAGGTATCGTAGCCGATGCTGAAGACATCCAGCTCGGGGTTGTAAAGCTTCATGAAGTCCGTCTCGTCGATAAGACGTTGCACTTTGGCGAGAAGCGGCTGAGTGGTAGAGGTGTCTGTCTCACCAGCCAGCCAACCCTTCACCACATAGAGGCATGCCACGAAGTTGCCGCTGTCGCAGGTGCTGATGAAGAAGTTAGGCAGAGCCTTGAGGTTGGCGATGCCGTACCAGTTGTAGAGGTGTCCGTTCCACTTCTGGAGACGACATACGGTATCAATGATATGACCAAGGCGTCGGATGGCCTCATCGCGGGTGATGAAGCCCAGTTCGGCGGCGCTGACAACGGCGGTCATCGAGTAGCCGATGTTCGTCGGCGAGGTCTTGTAGTCGGTACGGTTCTCGCGGTTGAGTTGGTAGTTGTCGGGCATCAGCCAGTTGTTCTCCTCGGTGATGAGGCTGTCGAAGAAATGCCATGTGTCCTTTGCCAGCTGGCGCACCTCCTCGGTCTCAGTGGCGTTGAGGCTCTTCTTGTCCTGCGGGAATTTCTTGCCGAGCCTGTACATGAGGAACGGTGCCAAGCACCACATCACCACGCAGAAACTGCCGGCACCAATGGCCGACATCTTGCCTTCGCCGAAGAGCACTATCAAAGCCACAACTACTGCACTTATCACATAGTTGAACCAGAACTTGCCTATGTAGTCGCCCAACGTGCCCTTGGTGCTCTTGGCGGCCTCGTCGCTGGTAATCCACGCCAGCAAGTCGCGGTGCGAGAACCACATGCGGTAACAGGCACGGACGGCAGCGTCGGTGTACATCCACGCCTCCTTGGGCAACAGGGCGAACTGCACCAACGAGCGATAGATGATGACACGGAAACCGCGCATCAGCGTCATATAGTAGCGGTAGCGTTTGCCGAAGCGCGGCAAGGTGGTTATCTGTCCGATGATGAAGAACACTATGGGACTGGCTACCACCACCAAGGCCACAAGCACGTACCACGATGGCGACAGCAGCGAGCTGTGGGTTATGAGCGACGCTATATATCCAGCCAGTATCATCACCACGACACCGAGACTCAGCACCGAGCGGCGCAGGTTGTCGAATATCTTCCAGCGGCCTATGGCGTTCACCTGGTTCTTCACCCTCTCCCCTTTCTCGTTGCGCACGGTGTTCTTCAGCCAGCCAATTATCTGCCAGTCGCCGCGTGTCCAGCGGTGGTGGCGCTTGGCATCGTCGATGTAGTTGCTGGGGTTGTCGTCGAAGAGTTCCACGTCGTTGATAAGGCCGCAGCGTATGTGGCAGCCCTCGATGAGGTCGTGGCTGAGGATGAGGTTCTCGGGGAAAGTGCCCTTGAGCACCTTCTGGAATATGCGCAGGTCGTAGATACCCTTGCCGCAGAATGAGCCCTCGTTGAAGATGTCCTGATACAGCTCGAACGAAGCGGTAGTGTAGACATCCAGACCACCCAAGCCGGCCATAAGCTGTGCGTAGCGGCTCTTGTTGGTCACCTCGACGTCGACGTTGACGCGCGGCTGCATTATGCCGTAGCCGCCATCGACACGGCGGCCGTCGGCGCTCAGGCGGGCGCGGTTGAGCGGGTGCGCCATAGCGCCGATGAGTTTCTGCGCCGAGTAGAGCACCAGCTCGGTATCCGTATCCAGCGTGATTATGAACTGTATGGGGCATTTGGCGCCCTTCAGCCAGTCGCTGACGGTCTCACAGCGGAAGCGTTTAGCCTTATCCTCGTCAGTTGTCTGACCGAGCACCAGGTCGTTGAAGTGCAGTATGGCGCCGCGTTTGCGCTCGTGGCCGAGGAAAGTCTGCTCACCATCGCTCCAAGCACGGCGGCGGTAGACGAAATTGAAGATGGGAGCACCGTATTTCTCGTTGAGCTCTTTGACTTTGGCCAAACCCGCCTGCACAACCTCGTCGTCCCACGGCGCGTCAGCCTCCTTGTAGGCAGCAGCGTCACCCACGAGAGTGTAGTACAGGTTCTGGTGGCGACTCTCGAGGCGCTGACCCTCCGAGGCGCGGTTGATATTGCTCAAGTAGTACACCTCGAGCACTCCAAGCAGTTCCTCCACCTTGGCCTTGTTCTTCAGGATGGTAGGCATGATGACCATAGTGGCGTACTCGTCGGGGATGAGGCCGTCCTTGAACTTCAGCTTGAATGTACCCATGGGCTTGTGCAGCTTGCCCAGCAGCCAGTTAAAGAGATCTATCACCACCTGGCTCATGGGCACCCACAGCAGCACCGTAAGCACCGCCGTGACCCATGTGAAGCCACCACCGTATGTGGCCGCTGTGGAGAACAGCAGTGCCAGCAGCATGCTCGCCAGCACCACAATCCACACATAGCTGTGGGCGCGTGCATTCCACGCCTTTGGCGGGAAGAGCTGCCACCCCACATGATCACCTTTCTCGTCAGCCTTTGCCACAAGGTCCTTCACCAAGTCGTACTCCTTGACCTTGCGTTTCCTGGCCATCAGCACCACCTTGCCGCGATAGTCATCCTTCGTCTTGTCCTGCATCTGGTCGTACATGCCGGCCTTCTCGCCCTTGAGCGCCTTCTCCGAGAAACTCACGGCGTCGATAAGCTCGGCCATAGGCAGCTTAGTCATCTTCTTCAGCGAGTTGAAGATGTTCATCATCTCCAGATTCTGCCGCGCCGCCTCGTCGAGGTGCGCCATATCCGCCTGACTCTTGTCGGTGGGCTTATAGTGATAGGCCTTCTGCGCCTCCAGCTGGCGGCACAACTCGGCCAGTTCGCTGATGAGTATCGTCTTCACCAGAGGCAGCAATGCGCACACCTCGGGATAGCTCATATAGTCCTTCTGCCGCTGCTGCACCTGGGTCAGGTAGCGGAAAAACAGAGCCTTGTCTATCTGGTGGTGGCTCTTGCGCAGGTAACCTTCGAGGAGGTTCCACAGCACCTCAACGCGACCGTGATCCACCTTCCACTTGCCTTTCACCACACCTTTCAGTTCCACCTTCAGCACCTTCTCCTGCTCGCTAATCATGTAGTAGTTGTCCAGCACCCACTCGTTGGTGCTGCCCACAAGTCGCTCGCTGCGAGTCTCCTCGACCAGCAGCATGTAGTAGTGCGTTATTTCTTTGACACTCTGTTTAAATATATTGTAAACGCTCTTCATAGTCACTTCATAAAATGAAGTGCAAAATTACGAAGAAATGCCGACATGACCAAAAATATTTTTGCCATAATAAAAATGGGGAGGCGGCGTTTTATTGTTAAACCACCAAAACGACGCATATGAACATAGCGAAGAGAATACTGAACAAATACACTTCCACAAGCCTGATGCTGAGGATACTGATAGGCTTGGTGATAGGTGCCGCGCTGGGTCTTACAGTGCCGAAATGGGGCAATATAGCCCTGCTGGGCAAGATATTCGTCAGCGCCCTGAAGGGCATTGCGCCCGTGTTGGTGGCGGTGCTGGTCATCTCGTCCATAGCCAAAGCCGGACGCGGCATGGGACGGCGCTTCACGTCGCTGATAGTCATCTACCTGCTCAGCACCTTTATCGCCGCCGTATGCGCGGTGGTGGGCAGCTTTCTATTCCCCGTGACGCTGCCGCTGTACGAGGTGGGCGATGTGGCCGTCGGCGAAGCCGCCGGGTCGCTGCGCGACGTGTTCACCAACCTGCTCACCGGCATGGTGGGAAACCCCATAGGCGCCATTGTCAACGCCAACTATATCGCCATCCTCTTCTGGAGCATCATCCTCGGAGTGGCGCTGAAGACCACAGCCTCAAAGGCCACCGTGCAGGTGGTGCACGACCTTAGCGACGTGGTGTCGCGCGTCGTCAAGTGGGTCATACAGTTTGCCCCCTTCGGTATCATGGGCTTGGTGTTCACCACGGTGAGCGAGAGCGGCCTCTCGGTCTTCACCACCTACGGTCACCTGCTGTTGCTGCTGGTGGGCTGCATGCTGACCAACACCCTCATCTTCAA
>Ga0310690_10009945_pt1 | contig 11891 bp, 12 predicted proteins | sample AusTroGonzalo_MG_2_FD_207661 | JGI IMG/M metagenome (GOLD analysis project Ga0310690, IMG submission 207661) | Bovine rumen microbial communities from tropical cattle in Woodstock, Queensland, Australia - Gonzalo_04 (v2) (version 2) | ecosystem: Host-associated > Mammals > Digestive system >...
GTAGTAGTGAATCGCTCATGTGTTTCCTCACACACATAAAACTGATGTACATAACTAAACTCCTCCTTGCGAAAAGTCAAAGAAGACTGTTCACAATGAAGCACAGCGTTACCTCCACTAAAAGGACTCTTCATAATCTGCTTAATCATAACATTCAGTTTTTAAATGGATAATTCATTTTGTGTTCAGCTATATGGAAGGAAATGCAAATGGTACTGCTATTCGGGTGTCCTAACGTAATTTTGATATAAACCTCCTGTTTTTTTACGTTCTTCCCAAACACCCACATTTCTCCCATTTTATTAAGAGTATCCACAATCGGGCCTTCCACATAATCCTCTGGTTCTATATTCATCACGACCTGTTTGCGGTATGTCGGAGTTATTTCCAAAGTAGCCAGCGTCTGAAGGTTCTTTCCTCTATCGTCTCTGAAAACGATATCAAACACTTTGATTTTTTCTTTCAGACGCTTTAGGAATTCTCCCACTTGTTCTTTTGTAACCATCAAGTATATTAGTAATCTTTTATCATTTAGAGTTTCTGACTGCAAATTTAATTCATTTATTCCAAATAACAAAGCCAATCCATCAAAATCCAACGGTAAAGTTTAATATTTGTCCATTTTGCCAACCTTATCACACTAAATAGTTGAAATAACTGTATCTGTTTTGGCCTTCGTCTGATTGAGAATTGAAAATTGAGCATTGAACATTATTTTTAAAAGGTCACGCAGAAATCGCAGAAATTCGCAGAAATTTATGTGAGTGGTAGGAATAATAGATAGGGTTCTATCCGATAAAAGCGGATCTAAAAACAAGCTTTTACTCCTCTTTTCTCGTATACAACCATATGTCTCGTATTTCATACGATTCATATCGTACTCCGTACTATCTATCTATTATTCACGTTATTCAATGTTCTACGGTTTTTGAGAGTTTGAAAGCCCCTTAATCATCTTTTATATAAGAAAGATCAGAAAAACCGCGGAGCGGAAATAATGTCAGACCCTGTAAGGGTCAAATATATTAGGGTAGGGGCTCGCCCCTACTTATAGGGATTCCATCCCCACATCCCCATCGCCCCTGTAAGGGGCGTATAAAATAGGGTAGGGCCTTAGCCCTACTGAATGGGTACATTCCCCCAAAAATGCCCCTGTAAGGGGCGCATAACATTATTAGCCCCTTACAGGGGCAATGGGGGTGTGGGTACATGTCGTTTACGTAGGGTCAAGACCCTACGCTATGTTATTAGCCCCCGTCGGGGGCAATGGGGGTGGAATCACCATTGATAGGGGCAAGCCCCTACCCTAATATATTTGACTCTTTCAGGGTCTTTACACTTTAAACTCTAAACACTCCCCCAAGCATTTCCCGTATGCCTCTACTTTCTTGTCGAACGATAAGGGGTAGGCGCGAGAACTTGAAGGGAGGCGGTAAAGGACGGCCCCCTCCCCGCTCGCCCTTTGGGGGAGTGCTGTTGATGTGTTGACCTTGGGGATTTCCGAGATGCCAAAGTAGGTGCAGATGGTTTCGGTTGCTTTCTCACCGGTGGTAATGATGGCACGAAGGTGAGGGAGCTGCTTTATTAGGGCACGGATGTCAGTGGGCTCTACCACCTCGAGGAACTTGTCGGAGGCATTGTCCTGTAGGCGTCGGATGGCTAATGAGGTGTCAAAGAAGGCGAGGCCCTTTTCCTGACAGAACGCCACAATCTCGTCTATCTTGAAGCGTTTGTTTTTGAGGTCGACAAAATGATTCTTGTCGCCAAAGAATATCTGCCCCTCTATGCGCCAGTGGTCGTTGATGAAGTTGGGGTAATAGAAATCCATACACCACCGCTTACGCTGGGGCGGGAAGCTGCCCAGGAAGAGCACCTTGGCATTCTCTGGCAAGAAGGGAATGAGCGGGTGGTATTCTATGCCATCCTTGCTACGTGCAATATTCTCGGTGTTAAGATAGGAAGTCATTTCTTCATCCATTCTTTACGTTCGGGTTCCGGCATCTTCTCGATAGCATAGCGAAGCATGGTGCGAGGCATCTCTTGGGCATGCTGGCGCAGGAAATCGCGGAGGAGATCCATGCTGCATCGCTTACCCATCTCGCGGAGCATCCAGCCAACTGCTTTATGCATCAGGTCGTGAGGGTGGTGGAGATGAATTTCTGCATAGCGGAGGCACCACGATGGGTCGCCCTGTTGAGAGGTCTTCCATGAACAGACAATGCTCATGCGCTGTTTCCATAAACAGGGACTGGCTGCCAGCTCGTCTAATACCTTTATCTTATAATCTCTGTCGCCCAGATTAGAGGGCAGCAACAGCCAATGGCCCAAAATCTTATGCACAGAGAGATCTACGAGGTCCCAGTTGTTGGCCTGCTCGGCATATTGCAGGTACAGCTGAACGATTTCATCGCGTCTGGTGATGGCATCGGGATTGTTAATCAGGCGTTTGGTGGCCAGTTTCTCAAACTTGGTTACAAGGATCAGGAATCCGCAGAGGCGTACCTCGTGCCAGCGGCTCATCAATAGCTCGGGAATTTCGCTCATAGGAAAATCTTGAGCCGCACTAACAACCACTTCGCGGGTCTGGGGCACTTTCAGGCCCAGGAACTCGTCACCATCGCCATATTCACCGGGCCCGGTCTTGAAAAAGCGCATCAGTTCCCCACGCTGCTTCTCGTTGCGCCGCGACTCCATATATGATATGATATCTTTGGCTGTTGGCATATTAACTTTTATGTTTCTGTCCACAAAGGTATGAAAAATACGCATATTTTTATGAGAGGTGTGGAGAAAAATCGTATTTTTGCAGTTGCATTATCTATAAGAAAGACAAATGGCTAAGAAAGTTTTTGTGTCAGGTTGCTATGATTTGCTGCATAGCGGGCATGTGGAGTTTTTCCGCCAGGCTGCGGAGTATGGCGACCTGTATGTGGGAATTGGTAGCGACAAAACCATCGAAGGGTATAAGCACCATAAAACCATCTATTCGGAACAGGAGCGGCTGTTTATGGTAAAGAGCATCCGCTATGTCAAGGATGCGTTCATCAATGCCGGAGATGGCGTGATGGACTTTGTTCCTACCGTAGAGATGCTGAAACCCGATGTGCTGGTGGTGAACGAGGATGGCGGGAATGACGAGAAGAGAAGATTCTGCGAGGAACACGGCATAGAATATGTGGTGCTGAAGAGGCTGCCGCAAGAGGGGCTGACGGCAAGGAGCTCTACCGACCTGAAGAAAACGGAGAGTCAGATTCCCGTGCGACTGGACTTGGCCGGTACATGGATAGATCAGACGTATGTTTCGTGCTTCGCTCCAGGATGGGCCATTACCATCAGTCTGGAGCCAACGTTCGAGATTAGGGAACGTTGCGGTCTGAGTACCAGCACCCGTAACATGATCAAGAAGATATGGCCCTACCAGTTGCCCAATATGGAACCCGAGATGCTGGCCAAACTGGTCTTCTGCTTCGAGAACGACCCCGAACGCTCGGATGGTATTATCAGCGGAGCCCAAGACAGTATAGGCATCTGTATTCCCGGTCTCTGCCGTCACTATTACGATAACCGTTTCTGGCCGGAAAAGATAGAGACATGCCAGGATGAGGCTGTGCTCAGCTGGTTGGAAAGCCATTTGGTGATGATACCTATGGAACCTCGCAGACACGGATGCTCAGTTATAGAAGGCAAGGACATCACCGAGCCCAAGGTCCGTGCTTTAGCCAAAGCAGCAGATGACTGTTGGCAAGCCATCTTGGCGAGAGACCTCGCAGGGTTTGCGAAGGCATACAAGGCTTCGTTTGAGGCTCAGGTGGCAATGTTTCCAGCTATGATTCAAGGTTGTGTTCAAAGTTATATTGACCAATACAAAGAAGAAGTGCTGGCTTGGAAGATGCCAGGAGCAGGTGGCGGAGGCTACTTAGCTTGTGTGGTAGAAGATGCAGAGCAGTTCTGCAAGGAGCATTCCGAAGCCATCCCTCTAACAATCCGCAGAGCAGGAATGTGATGTAGTCAGGGCGCGCTTTCATCTAATTGAAAATTGAAAATTGAAAATTGAGAATTTTTAATGTCACGCAGAAATCGCAGAAATTCGCAGAAAGTTCTTTTATAAAGGACGGTAGCTTACTGCGTAATCTCCTGGCACTATGTTTTACCATTGTACTTTTAAAAGCCAGCTTTTAACGTCCAATGCCAAATCACATTGCCATTCACTGCGTGAACTCTCATCCTTTATAAAAGAACGATATTCTAATATATCTAATCGATAATAAAATCCGCAGAGCGGAAAAGATGTCAGAAGTAAGATGTTAGAAGTAAGATGTAAGATGGAAGATGGAAGATGTCAGATGGAAGAAGTAAGACCCTGAAAGGGTCAAATAACATAGGGTAGGGGCTCGCCCCTACTTACGGATTAGGGTCACCCCGATCCACCGCCCCTGTAAGGGGCTAATAATGTTATGCGCCCCTTACAGGGGCAATGGGGTGGGGATGGAATCCCCATTGGTAGGGTCAAGACCCTACCCTGGTTTATTTGACCCCTTCAGGGTCTAACGGCTAATGACCAGAGGCCGCTCCGCGGTTTCCTATATTTCTTAAATAAAAAGATTAGAGATTAATTTCATAACCCTCAACAACCGTTAAACTTTGAATAATGGGAATAATAGATAGATAGTACGAAGTACGTCCATGAATCGTATGAAATACGAGACATGTGGTTATATGTGGATAAAGGGTGTTGAAAGCTCGCTTTCAAAGACACTTTAGGCAGATAGAACCCTATCTGTTATTCCAACCACTCATAAAAATTTCTGCGAATTTCTGCGATTTCTGCGTGACCTTTTAAAAATAATGTTCAATGCTCAATGCTCAATGTTCAATAATAAAAAAAATTATGAAGAGATATTGTCAGACGTTGACTCTGGTGGATGATCCGAAGATGATAGGGAAGTATGTGGAGGCACATGCACATGTGTGGCCCGAGGTGATTAAGGGACAGCGGGAGGTGGGAATCCTGGATATGCAGATTTACAGGAGAGGCCGTGCGCTGTTTATGATTATGGATACGGTGGATGACTTTGACTTCCAACGCGACATGGCCAGACTGGCCACGCTGCCCCGACAGGCGGAGTGGGAGGCCTACGTGAGCCAGTTCCAGGGCTGCGCAGCTGATGCCCGCAGCGATGAGAAGTGGCAGTTGATGGAAAGGATTTTCTAAGACACAAAAAAAAGTGTGCTGACTTGCAGCACACTTTCTTGAAAAGTACCCAGAGCCGATACACAACCGAGCAAAAAAGGGAAGAAAAAAGAAAGAAAGTGCATTGATTTTCAGTAAGATAGAAATTTTGTGTTTTCCCTTGTTTTCCTCAAGGTGTACTATTTTTGCGATTTAGTACACCTTGAGTACACCTTGAATCAAATAATTTATATACCTTTGCAACCAGATACCAAACCAATAAAAAATATAGTGTATGGCAAAGTTGGAAAACAAGAGCAAAGATAACCCCAGGTTAGAGCAGCGGTTATTATCAGATGGACAAATTAGCCTGTATCTGGAATATTACTTAGGCAGAGAAAGCGAACCTGTATTAGATGAGTTTGGGGAACCTGTTTTGTATGAAAGTGGCAAGATGGCAGGAACACCCAAATTTAAGATTAGGCATATACGGCAAAAAGAAAATCTTAACCTATATCTTGTTGCAAATCCAAGAACCCCCATAGAAAGGAATCACAACAAAGAAACCCTGCAATTAGCAAAAAGGATTAGGCAGGAAAGGGAACAGGAGTATTTGAACGAGGAAAAAGGCTACAGGCTACAGAAGAAAGAAAGTGTAAATTTCCTTGTGTTTTTCAAAGAGTACATAGATGCGTACCAGAAGAAAGACAAGAGAATGATACAAATTGCTTTGAGCCGTTTTAATGACTTTCTACATGATACCCCAGAATATAACAAGTACATTGGAAAGATTAAGCCAGAGCAGATAACAAACGATATGGTAGAAGCCTTTACAGAGTATCTGCAAACAAGGAGCATTGGAGAGGGCGCAAAGAGCATATACCAGAGGTTTAAGAAAGTATTTAAGAGTTGTGCCATAAAGTACAATATCAATTACCAACGGCCATTTGTAGATCATGAGGGAAAGAACATATCTATAACGGTGGATGAAGATGCATTGATAAAGGACTTTCTAAGCCCAGAAGAAGAAAGGCTACTGATTGATACCCACTACACAGGAGAGAACCCAGAAATAAGGAACGCTTTTATTTTCTGCCTCTATACAGGTATGAGGTTTTGCGATGTTAAAGACCTTACGTTTGGCAACTTTGACTTTGCCAATAGGTTTCTATCTTATGAGCAGAACAAAACCAAAGGACACAGCAAGCACAGCACCGTAACACTACCACTTGATGAGGCTTTGTATAGTCTTATAGCAGACAAGGTGGCAACGGCAAAGAAAGATACCTTAGTGTTTAATCTTCCAAGCCATACAATGTGTTTGAAAGCCCTTAGAAGATGGACTAAGCGGGCGGGCATAGACAAACATATTACATGGCATTGTGCGCGGCACAGCTTTGGCACAAACATGGCAGCAACAGCGGCACAGAAAGGCTTTAGTGTGCGTGTGGTTCAAGAAATGATGGGGCACAGCAGCCTAAAGTACACAGAGCGTTATACAAGGGTGGTAGATGAACAGAAGAAAGCAGCGATGGCCGAACTTAGCAAGATGATGGCCGGTAATAATTAATGGATGAGGCTATGCGACCAACACTACAGGACATTATCGAAAGAGCGTGGAATGAGATAGCAAACTTGCCGGACAACGAAAGGCCAAAGGTAAGTGCAAACCAACTTTCCATTGAATTAGCAAGAGAGTATGAAATGGATGGGCGTACCCCACAGCAACGTGAAGAAACGCTAAAGGCAGACATTGATACACTGTTTTATGCCTATTCGTTTGCATTAAGGAAACTTCCGAGATATTGGAATCCCGAACCCATACGACACAAAAGAGCATACAACTATATGGCTCTTTGTTTGCGTTCAATACTTTGCAACCTTTTAGCACTTACTTCCGGCATGGGGCTTTACTTGCCACAGGATGAGTTGCAAAGGTATGAGGGTATAGAATTATGGGTGCATGACATACAACCCTTTATTGTGCAAACGACAGGGGAAAAGCCTCATCCAGAGCCACAAAACAAAGAGAGTAGAGAGATACAAGGCAGCGGCAAAGAAACCCCGCCAGAGGCTTTGAAAATGGAAAATCTGCCTACTATATTTGATGATGAAGAAACCAAACAGAAGGAACAACGTGTTTTCTATAAAGCCATTATGAAGAAATGGATGAAATTAAATGAATCTGGAAACGGCTACATCTGGGATAAAACAAAAGGGTATAATAATTTGGCTTATATGTGTGGTAAGTTGTATTGTCATGATGATGTTATAACGAACCTTAAAGAAGAGCTGGAGTTAAGTAAGGGTGGAAGGTTGCTGATAGCTGCAAAGTTGAAAATGTTGTTTGGCGGTGTAGATGTTGGGCAAAATAGAAGTGAACTATTCAGATATCAAGAACCGCCTAAAGATTGGCGAAAGATAGATATTTTATTTAAAGGATAAGACGGGCAAATAAGCCTGTCTTTTTTTTTGTTCAATGGGCTAATAGAAAATTTTGGAAATTTTCAAAATATATAAGGATATCCCTAATATTGCCTATAGTGATAGAGAGTGTATACACACTCTATCAAAGTTTCGTGGAATGATAAGGAATTTTCTATTGGACTATATAATACCCAGGAATAACACAGACTTTACAGGAATAACACAGACTTTACAGAAAGCGCACAGGATCCCCATATTTTCCCCTATTATTTGATGTGGTTTTCGCTTGTTTTTCATATTGTGTTTTTTTCTCGCTTTGTTAATACCTAACTTTGTAATGCTCAAAGCCGATGGGTGGAGTAACAGCCCCAGAGGTTGAGCAGCGGCAAAGAAGGGTGCGGGCTGTTACACGCGCCCAGACAGCCAAATAAAAAATATGAAGGCTATGACAAAAGAACTTCAACAGGTGGCCGACCTTATAACGGCAAACACAATCTTTACTACAAAAGAGGTGCTAACAAGCGATGAGGCTGCAAAGTACATGGGTATTTCTAAATCGTACCTGTACAAACTGACGATGAGGCAGCAGATACCCCATTCTAAGCCATTGGGGAAGATGTGCTACTTTAACCGCCTGGAACTTGAAAGGTGGTTGCAATCTAACAGGGTGGCAACGTGTGAAGAACTGAATGAGCGGGCACAATCGTATTGCTCCAATAACAGGAAAGGGGGCAGACCATGATCGAGAATGACGGAACAGGTGGCAACTTGCCGCCTATATCAAATCCGGAACCAATCCCCGACTTTCTGCAAAGTGACGAGTGGTTTGGCACACCTATTAATAGGGATGAGTGGTTAGACTTTCGGGAGCCATATGTTCAGCAGCGGTTCCTGTTATCATTCCGAGGAAGGCCCTTTGCAAGAATCGGAGATGTGCAAGTTATCAGCGGACAGGCGGGGCATGGCAAAAGTATGTTGCTTAGTCAGATTGTTACAGCTATACTGCGCGGAGAGTTTGGCGGGCTAAAGTACGAACTTTCAGACACAATCCCCAATCCTGTAGTGCTATACATAGATACAGAACAAAGTAAAGATGATGTGATAGCATCCAAGAACCGCGTTATGAGGCTATGCGGATGGGGAGTGCAAGAAGAAAGGTGCGACTATTGGATTTTAATGCTGCGAACCACAGAAACGGCCATAGAACGGTGGAAAAAGGTTCTGCAAGCCATTTATATGGTAAAGCCAAATGTTGTTATCCTGGATGGCATTATAGATGTTGTAAGGGATTTTAACGACCAAAAGGAATGTGCCGATATAATCTACAAGTGTATGCAGCTTGCAACCCACTATGAAGCCGCCATGATGTGTGTCTTACATCAAAACCCGTTATCCGCAAAGTTGGTTGGACATCTGGGTAGTGCTGCGATGCGCAAAGTTACAGACATTATCCAGGTGTCCAAGGATAAGAAAACAAATGATGTTATCTTTAATGTAACCCAGATTAAAGCCAGAGGACATCAAGACATAGAAGATTGGCAATTCCGAGTTTTGCCTACCGAGTGGGGAATCCCCGAACAGGTGGTAAATACAGCTGCCAATGATGTGAGAATAGAAGATATTGAAAAGTGGCTGCGAGAGGGCCGGTATGATGTAGAATGGCCGGCCTATGAATCTGCCATTAAAGATATATTCAAGGAGCGTGGCAACATCAAGGGAAGCGATGCACTACAGGATTGTGTAAAGCGGGCCAGGAATAGACGGTTTATTACAGAGCAGCCCCGCGAAGAATGGCAGACAGGACAGAAGCACCCGAAATATTATTTATCATTTTAGCGTATTATGACACAATATGAATTTTTACGATTAGCCTTGCTTCAGATAGCGGGGAATCCCAAGTTTTTTATTAAAGAATGTTCAGATTTTTATATTAGTCAAGAGTGGGGCCCGTTAATAAAAAAAGCGGCCATTGTATTGCTTGATGTTGCAATAGAATTGGGTTGTTTTGAGAGTGAAGAACCAGATCTGACAACGCAAGCTTTCACAAGTAAAGCGTTATTGCAATTGATTGGTAATAGCGCATTTGGCGCGTGTGGTGCAAATGAAGAATGGGTTGGGATAATACAATCAGCCCTAAAGAGAGCGTTAAAAATAGCAGAAGATAATGAATGTATCACAGATTAGCCAACGAGCCATTACAAAGCCTAAGAATCCTAAAATGGTATATATATTATAAATATATATATCCCTAAGAATCCTAAAGGATTTGTGCCTCTGCCCCTTGTCCTATATCCGAGCGCATAGATAGGTGCGCGCGGATAGCCAAGGACAGACGGGGCAACAGAGAGGCTTTAAAGCATTAGACCGTATATTTTATTAAAAACAATCCATCATGACAAGAACAGAGTTTTTACACAAAGTGGCATTAGCATTTGCGGCCAATAATTCTTTGCCAAAAGAAGATTTTTCACCAGAGTATTATACAACCCTTATTTGCAATCTTTCAGAGCAGCTTACAAACAAGGTGGCAGAGAAAGCGGAGTTTGACATCGAATTTGGTTTGCAATAAGCCACAGCCAGACAAAGAAAAAAAAGAAGCAAAAAAAAGAAAGTTTTGGCTTTACATTGTATTAGGCGGGATGGGTTGTGACGCAAAAGCCCGTACCCGCTTTTTTAATTGCCGGGCCTCATATTCCGAAATCCACTTGCCTAACCTTCCGTTCACACAGGAGATTTCTAAAATGTTGGGGTAAAACCGGACAAGGGAGATAGTATTCGGGAGAAGCTTCGGTCATAGAAGCCGTGATAGCCCAAAGAATTGATTTTCCCACGAAGATAAAATTTTATTTTCATTATGAGCAATATCCAACGGGTGAAGCTGCCACCCAACAAACCTGACTGCTGCGGGATGGGTTGTGACGCAAAAGCCCATACCCGCTTTTTTTAATTGCCGGGCCTCATATTCCGAAATCCACTTGCCTAACCTTCCGTTCACACAGGAGTTTTTCAAAATGTTATGGTAAAATGACCGATAAATAAACTTATGTGGATAAGCTACCGCAAGGGTATATCATGGATTGCAAGTTATATCCCGATTGACGTATAATAACTTTTTTATTATTACCCAATGTTGTCTGTCTGCCATGATAGCCCTTGTAACCTTAAAACGCAGTTTCCCCAGAAAGATAGGAACTATATACAATTAATTGTAAGAGAATGAAGCAGCAGACTAACCCCGCGTCAAAATACATTGAAAAGGGGAAATATGTAATGATCCAAACCAAGGTTTCTTTGGAAGATAAGGGGAGGCTTGACAGGATTGCAAATGGTTTTGGAATGACGCTTTATGAGATGTTGCAAGCCTTATCATTGGGGATGGTACGATACTTTGATAAAGGCAATATTGTTTCCTATGATGGTAGGAACCTGTTAAATGCCATTGAGAATGTTATTTCTTCCACAAAGGGAAGCTTTAACCCTGTTAGGCTTAATGGCCGTTATAAACAGCGTGTCAGTAATGCAATTTTATTTGTTGAGCGGGGGAAAGGCCAACGGCCCCAATTGTTAGATGTACACACAGACAATGAGGGGAATGTTAGAGAAACCTACAACTACGATACTATGTTATCGGCTTTTCTTGCCTGTCTTGATCCCGATGCGTTAATACACCTGGAGTATGAAACAAAGCGGTTAGGATATTTCAGTATCACACACACATTACATGAATTGATATTGCAAAGAACGGCAAGCCGGGAAGATTCTATTTCTGCAGATGTGGCAGAAATGTTTTCGGATATAAGAATACCGACAGGGGAAGCAATAAATGAAGATGTGTACTTTAAACGCAAACTTAACAAGGGGGATGGTTATACAACTATAACACGCAAAGAAACCTACAGAGCTGATATATGAGCAGCAGAAAAAGGATAAAGGAGCCTCATCCATAAAGGAGCCTCATCCATATATAAAAACCGAAATTATTTTGTAATTTTGCAACGGCTAATCATAGCCAACTATATTTTTTATTTGGTATGCGGTGCAGATGTAGTGATTACATTTGCACCGATTTTTTCTCCAGATAGGCAGGCTAATAGTACACTTTATGTTATATAGTACACTTTTAGTACACCTTGAAAAATAAAAATCCCCTGTAAATGTTTGATTTACAAGGGATTGCTCTTTTTGAAAAGTACCCAGAGCCGGGGTCGAACCGGCACGGGTTGCCCCACTGGTGTTTGAGACCAGCGCGTCTACCGATTCCGCCATCTGGGCTTTTGCGGGTGCAAAGATACGG